>JADMIO010703101.1_pt1 | contig 108095 bp, 97 predicted proteins | sample 8958161 | NCBI WGS metagenome assembly JADMIO01 (sample SAMN16585339, study PRJNA669376) | soil metagenome | isolation source: Crop rotation soil | place: USA: Cullars Rotation, Alabama | collected 2011
GTACCTGTTCAAGCTTAACAAGAACAGCAGTTACCTTAACGATCAATGCTGCACCTGCAGCGCCTATAAGTGGAGGAGATCAGACGGTATGTGAAAATGGTAATCCGACACAAACGCTTACAGCAACAGCCACCGGTGGAACAATCACCTGGTATGATGCTGCAGTGGGTGGAAATATAGTTACTACTCCTGAACAAGTAGGAGTTGGTACAGTTACTTATTATGCAGAATCATTTGATGGAACATGTTCAAGTTTAACCAGGACAGCAGTTACCTTAACGATCAACGCAGCACCAGCAGCTCCGGTAAGTGGTGGTGATCAGACAGCATGTGAAAATGGTAACCCAACACAAACCTTGACAGCAACAGCTACTGGTGGAACAATTACCTGGTATGATGCGGCTATTGAAGGTAATATAGTGGGAAGCCCAACTCAGGTTGGTGTAGGTACTGTTACCTATTATGCAGAATCATTTGATGGAACATGTTCAAGTTTAACAAGAACAGCGGTAACGCTTACTATAAATGCAGCACCTGCGGCACCCGTAAGTGGTGGTGATCAGACAGCATGTGAAAATGGTAACCCAACACAAACACTTACAGCAACTGCTACAGGTGGAACAATTACCTGGTATGATGCAGCGGTTGGCGGAAATATAGTTACGCCTACCCAGGTAGGAGTTGGTACATCTACTTACTATGCAGAATCATTTGATGGAACATGTTCAAGTTTAACAAGAACATCAGTTACCTTAACGATCAACGCTGCTCCTGCTGCACCGGTAAGTGGTGGAGATCAGATTGTATGTGAAAACGGTAATCCAACACAAACACTTACAGCAACAGCTACAGGTGGAACAATCACCTGGTATGATGCAGCAACTAATGGTAATGTAGTTACGCCTACACAGGTAGGAGTTGGTACAGTTACTTATTATGCAGAATCATCTGATGGAACCTGCTCAAGTCTGACAAGAACAGCAGTAACACTAACTATAAATGCAGCACCTGCTGCACCAGTAAGTGGTGGTGATCAGACAGTATGTGAAAATGGTAATCCAAATCAAACACTAACAGCTACGGCTACTGGCGGTACAATTACGTGGTATGATGCAGCAGTTGGTGGAAATATAGTTACTACTCCGGAATTAGTGGGAGTTGGAACAGTTACCTATTATGCAGAATCATCTGATGGAACCTGCTCAAGTCTGACAAGGACTGCAGTGATCCTGACGATCAACGCTGCTCCGGCAGCCCCAACGGCCAGCAATCAGACAGTATGTGAAAATGGTAATCCAACACAAACGCTTACAGCAACAGCAACCGGTGGTACAATCACCTGGTATGATGCAGCAGTTGGCGGAAATGTAGTGCCAAATCCAACACAGGTAGGAGTGGGTACATCTACTTATTATGCAGAATCATCTGATGGAACCTGCTCAAGTCTGACAAGAACGGCTGTAGTGCTTACCATTAATGTTGCTCCTGCAGCACCGGTAAGTGGTGGCGACCAGACGGTATGTTCAGATGGTACAGGTTCGCAAACACTAACAGCTACGGCTACTGGTGGAACAATTACCTGGTACGATGCTGCAGTTGGCGGCAACGTGGTTACGCCTACACAGGTGGGAGTGGGTACAGTCACATATTATGCGGAATCATCCAATGGCACATGTCCAAGTCTGACCAGGACAGCTGTAACACTTACTATAAATCCTTTGCCTGCAACTCCATCAGTGACTGTAACACAGCCTGATTGTAGTACTGCAACAGGTACGATCACTGTAAACGCACCTACAGGGGTAGGATTCCAGTATAATATCGGCCTAGGCTACCAGAATAGTCCTGTATTCAGCGGTTTAACTGCCAATACTTACAGTGTAAGTGTGAAGAATAATTTCGGATGTATATCAGCAGTACCTGCAAGTGCAACAGTAAATCCTCAGCCATTTGTGCCAGGTGCTCCTGTTGTGACAGGTATTGTGAATGTTTGCCCTTATATTAATACAAATGACCCGGTTACTTACACAGCTACTGTTCCTGGTGCAACCAGTTATAACTGGGTACTGCCTCCGAATGTTACAATGCAATCAGGTGTAGGAACAGGTACTATTACGGTTACATTCGGACTGGGCTTTGATGCACAGCCGAACAAACAGCTAAGGGTAACTGCAGTTTCTGCTTGTGGTGTTAGCGCACAGACGATCTACTATCTTGCAGCAAATTATCCAAGCACACCTGGTGTTATAACCGGCCCTACGGATATATGTGCATTGATCGGAACAGCAAATACAGCTACTTATAAAATCAATAAAGTACTTGCAGCGACCTCTTATGTGTGGACAACGCCGTCAACAATGGGCGTAGTGCATCCGAATGGTTCTGGCATAAATGATACCGTTATCGTTGTAACCTTTGCCAGCAATTATGCTACCAGTTCAATTACAGTAGCAGCATTCAATGGTTGCGGAACAAGTGGTTCGGTGAGAAGTTTCAATATACCACGTACAGCAGCAGCCAAACCTGGTTTAATATCAGGGCCTACGAATGTATGTGCTAACATCCTGCCTGGAGGTACAGCGGCTACTTACTCGATAGTTCCGGTACCGGGCACAACCTCTTATACATGGATTACACCTTTGAATGCTACTGTTACACATCCAAATGGTGCAGGACCTAATGACACTACAATAACGATCCAGTTCCCTGCAGGATTCAATAGCGGAACAATATCGGTGTCTGCTACAAACGGATGCGGAACAAGTGCTCTCAGATCGTTGGCTGTTGCTAAGCTAAATCCTGCAACACCAAGCGTGATCGATGTGATACAAACGCAATTCTGTCCAAACAGGCAATACTCTTATACGCTTTCGTCCGTACCCGCTAATTCTACTTCATTGCTATGGAGTATTCCTACAGCACAGGGAGCAGTATTGGTGAGCCAGACAGCAACAAGTATTACTGTTTCTTATCCGCCAACAGCAGTTAGCGGAACAGTATCTGTACAGTCTATCAATAATTGTGGAAGCAGTACAATAAGATCAACACCGGTTTTCTTACCTGCTTGTCCGCCTGAAGACTTTGCAAAAGGTGGATCAACCAGGTCTGTAAAAGCAGTACAACCTGCTACGGAAACAATGGATGTGAAAGTTTTCCCGAATCCTTCAGTAAGTGATTTCAGTCTGAAAGTAATTACTGCAGAAAAGGAAACGATCTATGTAAGAATCCTGGATATTCAGGGAAGGGAATTAAAGACAATTACTGTTATGCCTTATCAAACAATAAAGATCGGCTCAGAGTTGAAAGCAGGATCTTACTTTGTAGAAGTAACACAAGGCAAGAACAAATCAACCCAGAAACTGTTGAAGTTCTAAAAAATAATCATGAATTGATTAAGGCCCGTTCGCAAGAACGGGCCTTTTTTATGTTATGGCTGCTGTTTATTATAATTTTGAAGTATCGATTTCAGGTCATCCAGCGTATTGATCTCATCGGGCTTCTTATCCTTCCTCCACCGGCTGATCCGGGGAAATCGTAATGCCACGCCAGACTTGTGGCGATTGCTCGCAGCAATTCCTTCAAACGCTATTTCAAAAACCAGTTCAGGTTTCACTGTACGCACCGGGCCGAACTTCTCAATGGAGTTTTTTTTCACAAAATTATCCACCTGTGCAAATTCTTTATCTGTAAGGCCGCTGTATGCCTTTGCAAAACTTACCAATTGATCTCCGTCCCTTACTGCAAATGTATAATCGGTATATAGGTTACTTCTTCGTCCATGGCCTTTCTGTGCATAGATCATTACTGCATCAATTGTTAAAGGGTCTATTTTCCATTTCCACCAGTCACCTCTTTTCCTGCCAACCTGGTATATTGAATCATTTTTCTTAAGCATGATGCCTTCACTCCCGATATCTCTCGAACGTTTACGTATACCCGTTAATTCATTCCAGTCATTAAAAGCGATGACTGGCGAGAGATGAATAAAATCCAGGTTTAATGATTGTATCAATGTCTCCAGCTTTGTTCTCCTTTCACCAAGCGACAGGTCACGCATGTCCTTTCCTTCAGATTCAAGAAGGTCGTAAGCAATAAACCCAACGGGAGCTGTAATAAGTTCTTTTTTTGAAATGTTTTTTCTCCCGATCCTTGTCTGTAATAAAGAAAATGGAAGGGGAAGAAAATTGCTGACCAGGGGAGAAACAGTTTCCCATATCTTTTCCGGTATCTTCTGAATGCAAATGATCTCGCCGTCGATCGCTGTGCCATTTGCTAAGACCGTTTCAAGGATCTTATATTCAGGAAATTTTTCTGTCATTAATTCTTCGCCACGGCTCCATACAAACATTTCATCATTGCGTTTTATTATTTGTCCCCTTATACCGTCCCATTTCCATTCGGCCAGCCATTCATGCGGGACGCCAAGGGTTGAAACATCATCTTCGAGGGCATAAGCCAGGTAAAAAGGGTAGGGTTTTGAAAAATCTGATTCAGCATGTTCAGTACTTAATAATTCATCAAAGGATAATGTAGATGGATCCCAATTTCCGCTTATCCGGTGTGCGATCACAGAAGCAGAAATATTGGTTGATCTCGCAATAGCATTCACCATTAATTTTTGTGAAACACCAATGCGGAATCCACCAGTGATCAGTTTATTAAAAACAAATCTTTCTTTTCCATTCATTAGTTTCCAGCTGCTGGTAACAAATTCTTTTTTTACTGAATCCTCCTGCTTTTCAAGGTTCATCAAAAATTCAATGTAGTATGACAGTGAATACTCAGTCTTTTCTGCGTGTTCCGTTTCCGGCAGCAATAATGCAATGGTTTCTGCCAGGTCACCTACTGTGTGATAGCTTTCTTCAAAAAGCCAGGGAGCGATGCCGGTTATTTCCATACACCATTCACGCAAGAGGCCTGATTTAACTGTCCGTTTTGGTCTTCTTCCAGAGAATAAAGCGATCACCCATATTTTGTCCCTGTCATCCGCGGCTTTAAAATATGCATCAATTGCATCCAGTTTCTGGTTGGTCTTTGTGGTTGTGCCCAACAGCAATATCAATTCAGCAAATCTTTTCATAACTCGTCATTCATAATTCAACATTCTCCTCCTCTTCATTCCCATAACTTGTTTTTACTTCAGCTGCTTCAATGCCTTGCTCATTCAGGTACCTGCTAAACACTGATTGAAATCCATGTGTTGCAAAAACCTTTTCTGCACCTGTAGCTTTCACTGCACTTAATAATCCGTTCCAGTCGGCATGGTCACTCATCACAAATCCCGCATCAGCATTTTTTCTCCTTACATTTCCTCTTACCTGCATCCACCCGCTGCAAATGCCAACGGCATAAGGGGAAAATCTTTTTATCCATGGTGAACTTTCTGCACCCGAAGGAGCAATTACAATGCATCCCTTTAATTCTTCTTTGGTTGTTTCCGGGGTAATTCTTTTTACTAACGGTAAATGCCAGCCGCTGTTCAATAATGTTTGATGGATATTAAAAACAGCGCCATGTGCAAAGATGGGTATACCTGTTTCTGATAATGGCTTTAAGATGCGTTGTGATTTGCCAAGGCTGTACGCAATGAATACACTTGTTTTTTCTTCTGTTTTGTTTTGCTGGATCCATTGTTTTATTTTTTCAAAAAGCATTTCCTGTTTTTCCCACTTATAAATAGGTAAACCAAAAGTTGATTCAGTGATAAATGTATTGCATCGTATGGGTTCAAATGCTGTGCTTATGCCATCGTCTTCCGTTTTAAAATCACCGGTAAAAACCCATACTTCACCCTTGTATTCGAGCCTTACCTGTGATGAGCCAATGATGTGCCCGGCAGGATGCAAAGAAACTTTTACTCCATTGATGTTTACAGGTTCATTCCATTCAATACTCTCGTAATGCTGATCTCCCAATCTTAATTGCAATAGTGGCTTTGTAAAATGCTGGCATAAATAGGAATTGCTTCCCCACCTGGCATGATCACTGTGAGCATGAGTGATCACAGCTTTATTTACCGGTTTCCATGGGTCGATGTAAAAATCCCCATGGGGGCAGTATAAACCTTTGTCTGTAAATTCTATGAGGGGCATAATCAGTATTTCAGCAAGCGTTAAAAAGGCAGGAGTTTTTTAAATCTAATTCAAAAATCTAACCACATTTTATCTCTGGAAAACCTGCGATCACAATTATTTTATCAGTTATTGATTATTCAATACGATACTAAAACAGCTTTTGGCAAAATATCCGGAATATCGTACATTTCTGGTTAATCGACCTTTACTAAAACTCCTATATGAAGAAGATCTTGACCCTACTAATTTTACTTTCATTTTATGCTGTGTCCAAGGCACAATATGTGGATATCCCCGACCCCGTTTTGAAAACAAAACTTATGGCTTTGTATCCAGGCTGCTTTAATGCCGGTGGGCAAATGGATACAAGCTGTTCTGCTATTACAACTGCAATATCATTGGACCTGCACGGACCATCATCGATGACAGACCCAAGAATAAGAACATGTGATGCATTAAGGTATTTTCATTCTCTTCAAACGCTTGATATTTCTTCTAATTCTCTCGGGCTGGATGGTCCACTTGTTATACCCGAATCATTGGTATCATTGAAATGTGCTACGCAACTATCAACGGATTTTTATGACCCATATACGCTTCATAGTTTACCAGAACTTCCGGCAACACTACAATACCTCGATTGTAACAATAACGGTTTAACTGCTTTACCCCAGTTGCCGACAGGTCTTACATGGCTGGATTGCAGTTACCAGACCTCGAAAGTGGTATCTGTTGGTTATATTCACAGTTTGCCAGCATTATCTTCCCCGCTTCCTGCATCACTTATTTATTTGAGTTGCAGATTTAATGCCCTTACGAGCCTGCCTTCATTACCGAATGCATTGGAATATCTTGATTGTTCTTATAATAAAGCGGATATAGGTACTTTCCATGTCCCCGGCATATCAGTATTACCAACATTGCCTACTTCATTAATTGATCTTACGATCGCCCAAAACAATATATCTGAATTACCATCCTTACCATCAACGCTCGCATTTCTTGACTGTTCTGTCAATCCGATAAGTTGTTTACCGGCGCTGCCTGCGTCGCTTGGAGGACAATCAACCTATAATAATTATCCTCAAAACCTGATCTTATACTCAACCAATATTACATGCCTTCCGAATGATGTCCCGGGTGTACGCATTGGTTCATTAACCACTGTTTCGGTTTGTTCAGCAGGCAATAATTTAAATGGATGTGGAATCAATTCCCCTTTTATAGGAGTATCTCAATCAGTTCTGAATGGTTTTGTTGATGTGCAGGGCTCGGCTTCTTATTCCCAATGGTATAAATTATCGGCACATGACCTGGTGCCAGCCAGCGGTAATCTTACGCTTACGCCATCCGTAGGTGTGGAAGTATCTTTAGATAACAGCAATTTCTCGGCTTCCCCAATAAATATTCCTTACACAAATGGTAATGTACCGGCAACATTTATTTATGTGCGTTTTGGCAACAACGTATTTCATGGACCTGTTACTGGTACAGTTACTCAGAGCGGTGGAGGAGCAGCCAATGCTGTAGTTACATTAAATGGTTATGTGGTATTGGTACAACCGTCGATTTCTATAATCCCCGGTACAGTTAATAATCTTTATGCAACTTTTGGTTCATTTTCGAATTCGGTTCCTGTTACTGTATCTGCATATGATCTTGATCCGACTTCAGGAAACATGACTGTGTCAGTATTGAGTTCGTATTTAGAAATATCCCAGGATAATATTAATTTTTCTTCTTCACCAATCCTGTTGCCGTTTGTTTCAGGAACACTCACTTCAACAATCTATGTTCGGTTAAACAATACGGCGCCTGTATATCCCAGTGCAAACTACGGAGGTATACATTTTTCGGGAGGAAATGTATTTACTACTATTAGTGCAATAGGAACAGTTGATAACCCGGTAACTGGTATAAATGCCGCTCCGGGGTTATCATTGACAGGCTCGGTAGGTACTCCTTCCAATGCAGCAACTTATGTGCTTTCGGCAAATAATTTATTATTTCCTGATGCAGGTAATCTTACACTAACAGCATCATCTTTCCTCGAATTGTCGTTAGATAATATAAATTTTTCTGCAGGTAGTATTTCGGTGCCATATACAACGGGGCAGTTAGCCGCCAGGTTTATATATGTGAGGCTGGCAGCTACGGCACCGCAGGGAACTTATAACGGAACGGTGATCAATTCAGGTGGGAGCTCACCGGATGTTTCTGTTTCCGTACATTGTGTGGTAACAGGGCCCGTTATTACTGCAACACCTAATATTACAGGCCTGGTTGCTTCAGTGGGTACCGCTTCTAATGCAGGTTCATATCACGTATCGGGAGCAGGAATGGTATCAAATGGCTCTTTAACAATCACCGCTTCAAATTTTATAGAATTGTCTACCGACAATATTAATTTTTCTTTACCGCCATTGCTCGTGCCATATACAGGCAATACTTTAAGCAGTACTACAATATATGCACGTATCAGCAGCAACGCACCAATTGGATTGTTTTCGGGAACTATTACAAACAGCGGGCAGAATGCGGTAGATAAAATTATTACAGTTAGTGGCATCGTATCCAATCATTATTACAACACAAAAGCAAATCTTGGTTTAACTAACCCCGGTACATGGAGTTCAACGCTTGATGGTACCGGTCCCTCACCGTTAACCTTAAACGATACGTACCAGGTATTTCACATAGTGAACGAAGTAAATAGTGGTTATAGCGGCACCTGGGATGTATCAGCACTTAATTCAAAGATCGTTGTGGGCGATGGAGTAAATCCTTTGAATTTTACCATACTGCCTGGTGTGGATTCAATTAGTTCTGCAACTAAAATAGATATATCGGCAAATGCGACCCTGAGGATCCTCAACAACAGAATTCCTGCATTAAATAATTTAGCAGTTGGTTCTACGGTTGACTTTGCACAAGCAGGAACAACTGCGGCTGATACAATCTGGATACCAAGGCGTAAAGATTATTATAACCTGAAGCTTACAAACGGGCTTAAATATTTTTCGAAAAATGTGCCTGCAACTCAGGCCACTCTGCTTGTTACTGAAATAAAAAATAACCTTACAATAGACGGAGTTGTTAGCATAAACGGCAGCTCGGAAGATTGGCATTCGACTGTAGTATGTAGTGGAAATGTTGACTTTTTGAATGGTGCAGCATTTGAACCCGAAGCAACAGGTGTGCCCGGAAGATTTGATTTGGTACTTGTTTCAGACCAGGTACCGATACAATATGTTAATACTAACGGAACGGACCTTTATTTCTCACAATTTGTTGTAAGTACAAATACAATATTGTCAGCAAACTCAAATGTTAATGTGAGTCTTAACATGCGGATATCGTCCTGGGTTGATTTAACAACAACCGGCGGAAATATTAATTTTATTCATCGTGCAACTCCCGCTTTCTCTGGTCCCGTTCATTCTAATGGCACTTCGTTTAACATATCGAGAGATATATTTGGATGGTGGCAAGTCAGCACCCTGAATTTTGCACCGGGTTCAACGATTAATAATTTTATCATCAATTCAACTACGGCTCCTGATACATTGCAAATTGTGGGAGATGTAGATGTAACAACTAACCTTGTCTTAACGAATGGATTGGTTAAAGTATCGCCGGGTTCTACATTACATCTAACAGCAACAGGTAATCTTACAGGTGGCTCTTCCAACAGTTTTATTGAAGGAGCATTTAGCAGGACAGGAACAACATCCTTTACATTCCCGGTTGGAAATTGCTATTGGCATAAATATGCCCCGGTAGATTTTTCAAATTATGCGGGTGCTAATGATACTTATACCGTACAATATATTACAGGGCAGCCGATCAGTACTGTTGATCCGCTAACGCTTGCCTTATTCCCCGATTACCATGTGAGTGGAAAAGAATATTGGCTGGTAGCGCCAACAACAGCTGGTAGTAGTGTTGACCTGAATTTTCATTATACTGATGCACTTAGCCAGGTATTTTTACCAAACCAACTCAGGATCGCACATTTTGATGGAGCTGACTGGAATGATCTGGGCGGTATACCAGGCGCAGGTAATACACTTACTTCAGGAAATGTTTTTGTAAGTGCTGTTTCCCAATTCAGCCCTTTTACTTTTGCAGGTACAACATCTCTGGTTGTTCCTGTTAAGCTTTCAAGCTTTACAGCAACCAAACAGGATAAGACTGTGAAATTAAACTGGACAACCGAACAGGAAATAAACAGCAAATCATTTATTGTTGAAAGGTCGCCTGATCAAAGAAACTGGAATGAGATCACAAGATTAAATGCAGCTGGTAACAGTAATGTACGGTTAAACTATACTGCAGCAGATTATAATCCAGCAAAAGGGATTAATTATTATCGTTTGAGATCATTGGATGCTGATGGGAAATTCAGTTATTCAGTAATAAGGCCTGTTTATTTTGGAGATAATGGTGCAGTTGTAATAGCTCCGAACCCTGCCAGTGATAAAACAACTATTTATTTGCCGGGTAATACAGCAATCGTATCCATACAAATATTTAATGTAAACGGGCAATTAATAAAAACAGTTTCAACTGCAGGAGAATTTGTTCAGATTGATGTAAGTAATTTTTCAAAAGGAATCTATACAGTAAAATTAAGTAGCAAGAATATGAATGAGGCGAAAAGGCTGGTTGTGGAATAACAATGTAAAACAGAATTTTAAAAGTTGATCTTTTGATAATGTTGATTCCGGGGCTTTTTGACTAAATGGCATGGCTTTATTGAGTTATCATCATACTGGTACAGGTGTGAAACCATTCTTTGCTATGTCTCATGATATTCGTATATTTCCTAGGCTATTCATTATATGCAAACCTGCTTTATGAAAAAGATTTTCTTCCTTTTTATTTTTGTTTGTTTTTTTAATATAAGTTCAAAATCCCAATATGTACTTCTTGTTGGCGGTTTACATGATACACTGTATGCAATGTTCCCTGGTTGTTTCAATAATGGATATCTTGATACAACCTGTGCTGAGCTTACAACGATAAGGCATTTGGATATTTCTTCAGAGGGGCGGTATAGTATCAGCGGTGTTCAGTATCTTGATTCATTGAAATACCTTAATTGTTCTGGGAACGCATTGTCGGAAATATTTGCACTCCCGGGATCATTAGACACCTTAATTTGTAGAAGCCAATATGATGCGGGCTTCATTAACGGTTACAGGTTTGCAAGCCTACCGCCTTTGCCGGCAACACTCCGATACCTGGATATTTCCAACAATGGGTTTTCAACTATTCAGGGGTTGAATGAAGGTTTACGCTGGTTGGATTGTTCGGGAAACAAGTTCCATCATTCTTCAGGGTTGTTTGGGCCGACGCTTCAAAGCATTGTTTCCCTGCCTTCTTCTCTTGTTTATCTTAATTGTAGCGCAAGCTGTTTAACAAGTCTTCCTGTATTGCCCCCGGCCCTGGAGTATTTAGATGCAAGCTATAGCAAATTTTATGTGAGTAATGGCATCTTTACTTTTAACTTCCCGGGAATATCTTTTGTGCCGAATCTTCCTTCAGCGTTATCAGTTTGCAAACTGTCTACCAATAATATAAACTGCCTGCCGCAGCTTCCGGCATCATTGGATAGTTTATATGCTGGTGGAAATAATCTTACCTGCCTGACTAATATTGTTCCCGGTATGTTTATAGATTATCCGCTGCCGGTTTGTACCCAGGCAAATGATACGCATGGATGCGGACCTTTTCCATATATAGCTGCAAGTCCAACGATAATAAGCCTCACTACACTCTCGGGTACAGCATCAGCATCAGGAACATATAATTTGTCTGCACATGATCTTAATCCAGCATCTGGCAATGTCTCGATAAGTGCGTCTGCTTTCCTGGAACTATCAACGGATAATGTAAATTTTTCTTCATCCCTTTCTATTCCATATACGGGCGCTGTATTGGCAACCACTCAAATCTATGTACGTATCAGCAGTAGTGCACAACCTGGTTTGCTTGCAGGAACGGTAACGAATAGTGCGGAAATGCAAATGACGTTATAATAAATATAAATGGAACCGTAACTTCCGCATCAGCATATTTACTTGCCGGTCCTCCCATTAGTGGACTTGCAGGGAGCCCTGGATTCCCTTCTCCTTCTGCAACTTATCATTTATCAGGTTTCAACTTGAATCCTGCGAGTGGTGATTTAACCGTAACTCCTTCATCATCTTCTTTAGAAATATCATTGGATGATATTGTATTTACATCAGCTTCGATATTGATCCCTTATTCCGGATCACAGCTGACAAATAAAACGATCTATGTACGTATTAGTGCCAGTGCGCCGGCAGGACTCATTACAGGTGCTGTAACCAATTCGGGTGGCAGTGCTGCAGACGCGATCGTTCCCATTAACGGAAGCGTAGCGAGGAATTATTATAATACAAAAGCAAATCTTGGCCTGACCAATCCTAATAGCTGGAGTACAACGCTTGATGGTTCCGGTGCCTCACCCTCAGGCATGAACGAAGAAGGGCAGGTGTTCAATATTGTTAACCCGGCCAATCTGAATTTTAGTGGTGTTTGGGATGTAGCTGCAATTAATTCCAGGATCATAATCGGGGATGGGGTTACTCCTGTAACGTTTATTATACCTGCCGGAGCTGATTATATTACTGCTGCAAGTAAAATAGATGTGTTAAACAATGCATCGCTAAAAATTCTCAATAATAATATACCGGCATTAAACTTACTTGCTGATGGCTCTACTGTGGAATTCGCAGAAAGCGGAACCACTCCTTTTGATGAAATAAGAATTCCTTCGCAAACTTATTATAATTTAAAACTTACCGGTGGAATAAAGATATTATCAGGAACAACGACTGTAAAAAATGATTTTATTGCTGATGCTGTTGTAAAGTTCAAAGGACTTGCAGAGCCTTCTACGAGTATATTAAACAGTTTTGGAAATGTGAGTTTTTTAAACGGGACTGTATTTGATGACGCTGCAACGAAAATAATATTAAAAATGAATGGGAGCGGGCCGGTACAGAATATTATAAGCGATATCCCTGCAATTAAACTTTATACATTGGAAAGAGATAGCGTGGCAGCCGATAACATAATCCTTTCAGCCGGCACCAACATTGATATATATAAGCGGTTATTACTCCAACCGGCTAACACAACACTTTCTACTTCCGGGGGAAAAATAAGTTTTGTCTCAGATGCAATTATTGTATCGGGAACAAATGGAAAAATAGCCAGTAATGGAACTTCCTTCGAAGTGCTCTCATCTACCCAGGGCCTGAGAGGAACGCTCCGGTTCACTCCTGGTTCTACCATTAAGAATCTTACAATTGATTTCAATCCCGGGATAAGTAATCTTTATGATAATATAACTATTGCCAATAATGTTGATATTACGGGTGCGCTGGTATTGAACTCAGGCAGGGTCATACTTGTTTCCGGAGTTACGTTAAAGCTTACTTCAACTGCAACGGTGACCGGCGGAAGTTCAATTTCTTATATTGATGGTGCTTTGCAAATAACCGGGAATGCAAATCTTCTGTTTCCTGTTGGTAACGGGTATCATAAGTATGCGCCGGTTTATATGGGTTTTACTTCTTCAAATCCAGGAGGTACATATACTGTTTTTTATATAAAATCAGGGTTTGGAAATTATACAATTGATCCTGCTACACTTTCAACTCACCCGGATTATGATATAAGCCATATTGAATATTGGATTATGTATGGTTCGGGAGCTGCGGATACACTTAGGTTTTATTATACTGATTTAAACAGCGGTATATTAGAACCAATGAATCTAAGAATAGCGCATTTTGTAGGAGGTGACTGGGATGATATCGGAGGAACTCCGGATGTATCAAATACTACTTCAAATGGTAATGTAACTGCATTGAATGTACCTATATTTAGCGTTTTTACTTTTGCAGGTGCCACTTCTGCTGTGGTTCCGGTTAAACTAACCAGTTTTACAGCAACAAAGCAAGACAAGGTTGTAAAATTAACCTGGACAACAGAGCAGGAAATAAACAGCAAATCATTTATTGTTGAAAGGTCACCCGATCAGAGAAGTTGGAATGAGGTAACAAGATTAAATGCAACTGGGAACAGTACTGTGAGATTAAACTATACTGCGACAGATTACAATCCTGCAAAAGGAATTAATTATTATCGTTTGAAATCATTGGATATTGATGGAAAATTCAGTTATTCGGAAATAAGGCCTGTTTATTTTGGAAATGATGTAGTGGTTTTAATTGCACCGAACCCTGCAAATGATAAAGTAAATATTTATCTGCCTGGCAATACAGGAATAGCTTCCGTACAATTATTTAATGTAAGCGGGCAGCTGATAAAAACAATTTCAACTGATGAGGAATCCATTCAAATAGATGTAAGCCATCTTTCAAAAGGAACGTATACAATAAAAGTGAATGGAAAAAATATCAATGAAGTTAGAAGGCTTGTTGTGGAATAGATAAATCAAAATAGTAATTCACGCTCTGATAAAGATTGCAATTGATGCGGATACAAGATGGAGAATCTGGACTTGTTACGCTAAACATCACCATATCTTGAATCCTGTATCTTGAATCTTGTATCCTGTATCTGGCATCTGCTATCAGCATTTCCTACCATGCCTTCGAGATCACACCATTCAGGTTCTTTAAAAAATAAAGATGCTTATTCTCGAAATAATCAGGATGGTCGCTGCCTTTTTTCAATGATACGGGCTTAAAATTATATTCACTGAAAACCTTGTACGCATAGTCATTCAGGTGGTCCATGAAATTGTCGGAATAATAAGTAAGTAATCGTGCGAATATAAACATTGTTTCAAAACCTTTATACGCATAATCGGAAGGTTTTCCCTTGTATTTATTCAGGTAAACATTTTGAATCATCTTGCTGTAATTGTCCCATTTATAATTAAAATAAGGAGCGGTAAAATATACCGGGAAATCTGCCAGGTTTTTTTTCGGGTTAGTGAACGACTGGAATGCATCCCAGTTTGGCATACCGATCAACGTTATATCGTATTTCTTTTTTGCAGGGGCTACAGCAGCAGCGAGGTTATAAGCGAATTCTTCATCAAGACTGCCGCCGATAATGATATTTTGTTTTGTACTATCGAGTTTATACCTCACAATATTGAAATTGCTGTCAATATTAACTGTCTGGATATTCAGCAGCGGCTTGCCGTCAGGTTTATTGAGCGTGGAAAAGTAACCGGCAACCTTATCTTCCTGCACACCTGGTTTTCGAACAAGCATGATCTTATCGGTCCCATGATTCTGGAGTATATAACTAAAGATCGCTTCACAATGTGCCCTGAGTGTTGAATTAACGATTACCAGGTAAGGGTTACCAGTAATGCCGGCATCATTGGGATAGGTTGCTGAAATAAAAGGGATCTTTTTTTCAAGTGCAAAGGTTGCCAGTTGCGGATATTCTTCGTCTTTTACTGCGCCAATGATCAGGTCAAGGCTGTCAAGTTTCTTGCTGCTGATCAGTGTAGCAAGATCATTTGTTACAGATTTTGAATCAAAGAAGCGGGCATCAATATTCGCAATGGGAGTAGGCATGCTATCCAGGGCTATTTGGGCGCCTTGTATAAAATCCAGTCCCGGTACAACAAAACGCGGAAAATTTTTTTCATATTTAAACTGGTCTTCTGTAAAAACTGAATCAAGGTAGAGTGGGGCGAAAATACCGATGCGATAGGTTTTGAGTTCGCTATTATTTCCTTGAGCAAAAGTTGAAGTGCTGACCAGGAGGATAATGATAAATAATACTACCCGATATACTTTCTTCATGCATTTATAATTTATCGCCGTCAGCTATCGGCTATCAGAATTCAGCTGATGTCTGACAGCTGATAGCAATTTTTTTTATTGATATTGTTATTCCATTACGCTATTCCCATTCTATCGTCGCAGGCGGTTTACTGCTGATATCATATACTACACGGTTTATTCCTTTAACATTATTGATGATCTCATTGGAAACATTTGCCAGGAAATCATAAGGAAGATGAGCCCAGTCTGCAGTCATTCCATCTACAGAACTTACTGCACGCAACGCCACTGTGAACTCATAAGTTCTTTCATCACCCATCACGCCAACACTTTTTACGGGGAGTAGGATGGTTCCGGCCTGCCATACTTTATTATAAAGATCGTGTTTCTTCAAACTTTCTGTATAAACGAAATCTGCATCCTGCAACAACCGTACCTTTTCTTCTGTAACTTCTCCCAAAATCCTGATGGCTAATCCGGGACCTGGGAAAGGATGACGGTTAATCATATCCGCAGGAATGCCAAGTTCAAGGCCGATCTTCCGTACTTCGTCCTTAAAAAGAAAACGCAGCGGTTCTACCAATTTTAATTTCATTGTTTCGGGAAGGCCGCCTACATTGTGATGCGATTTTATAGTAACCGATGGCCCGTGTACTGATACCGACTCTATCACGTCCGGGTAAATCGTTCCCTGCCCCAGGTAAGTGATGTCATTTAATTTATGCGCTTCTTCATCAAAAATTTCTATAAAGGAACTTCCGATCGCTTTTCTTTTGTCTTCGGGTAATATCTTACCGGCAAGCTTTGTATAGAAATGTTCTCTTGCGTTTACACCCTTTACATTTAACCCAAGTTGTTTATAGGTATGAAGCACCTGTTCAAATTCATTCTTGCGCAATACACCATTGTCTACAAAAATGCCAAACAGGTTATCACCGATCGCCTTACTTATAAGCGTGGCTGCTACCGTACTGTCTACACCACCACTCAATCCCATTACTACTTTTGCATTTCCCAATTGTTCTTTCAATGCTGCCACCGTATCGGTTATAAAATGAGCCGGGGTCCAGTCCTGCTTACAACCGCAGATATTTACCAAAAAATTCCGGATGATCTTTTTGCCTTCAGTTGAATGATATACTTCCGGGTGAAACTGCAGGCCGAATATTTTATGTGCGGCTGCTTCACTTTTAAATGCCGCTACCGGGATACTTTCAGTAGTGCCCAGCAATTCGAAACCTGGGGGAAGTTTTTCAATGGTGTCACTATGACTCATCCATACCTGGGAAACTTTTTCAATTCCTTTCATCAATTCATTGTCCTTTGTAACGGTAAAGCTTGCCCGCCCGTATTCTCTTTTATTGCTTTTTGCAACATGGCCATTGAATAACTTTGCTGTTAACTGGGCGCCATAGCATATGCCAAGAACAGGAAGTTTTTCCAGCATGTTGTCAATATCCACCATGGGCGCTTTTTCTTCATTTACCGAAAAAGGGGAACCCGATAAAATGATCCCCCTGAGGGATTTTTCGAATACGATGTCTTTATGGAAGGGAATTATTTCACAATAAACATTTGCTTCTCTTACAGCACGGGCGATCAACTGTGTATATTGTGAGCCAAAATCGAGGATCAATATCTTTTCTGTCATACGCTGCGAAGGTAAAGAATAAGTGAATAGGTGAATGGGCGAATGATGAATGTGGAAATAACATCGGTAAATATAACAAGGAACTGATCCCAGGCTAATTTCTGACAACCTATCTCTATATTTGTATAACTAAATACATACACATGAGAAAAATAATTCTAATTGCTCTTTCTTTTTGTATGATGGTTTCCTGTATGTACAAAAGAGGAAGTGGGAACATAATTTCCAGGAGTGAGGATGTCGGTTCGTTTACCGGAGTAAAAGTGAGTGGCGGCTTTGATGTTGAGATTACCAGGGGCGCTTCGCAGGAAGTTACTGTTCATGCCGACGATAATCTCATGAAATATGTTGAAGTAAAAGTAGTGGATCATGAATTGCAGATACAGCTTGAACACGTAAGTGTAAGTGATGCCCATTTAAAAGTAGAGATCACTTCACCGGAAATAAACAATATCACCGCATCAGCGGGGTCTTCGGTTATCACAAAAAATGAACTTTCATCAACGGAGCCCATCGTTGTAAAATCATCCAGTGGGTCTAATGTAAAAGCCGTTTTTGACGCTCCGGAAGTAAGGGCCGACGTGAGCAGTGGGGGCGAGATCAATTTATCTGGCCATACCAGGAACCTGCATGCCAGCAGTTCCAGCGGTTCGTCACTCAGAGCCAGCGAACTGTTAAGTGAAAATGCTTATGTAAGTACAAGCAGTGGAGGAAATGCACATGTATATGGAAGTGTAAGAATCGAAGCCAAAGCGAGTAGTGGGGGAGATATATTTTATAAAGGAGGGGCATCGGTTTCAAAAGAACAGAGCAGTGGCGGTAATATACAAAGAGAGGAATAGGAGTTGTTATTCCCAGGTTTTCCCAGCTATTCTGATCGATACCCGTTAATATTAATATATGCCAGGCTGGTTATTATATGCTTTATTATCTGCAGTGTTTGCTGCCCTTACGGCCATTTTCGCAAAAATGGGATTAAAATCCGTAAACTCCGACCTGGCCACTGCCATCAGGACGGCCATCATTCTATTTATAACATGGGGTATCGTTTTTTTTAGGGGTAATACCAATGAAATAACCGGCTTATCTAAGAATAACTGGATTTTCCTCAGCCTCTCAGCCTTGGCAACCGGAGCATCCTGGTTGTTTTATTATAGAGCCCTGCAAATCGGTAAAGCCTCAGAAGTATCTGTAATAGATAAGGGAAGCCTTGTATTCACGATCTTGTTATCCTTTATCTTTTTAAAAGAGCCACTTACGCCAAAAATCCTGGTTGGAGCGGCGCTCATGGTTGCAGGAATGATTGTAATAATATGGAAATAAGGCAATGAATCCTGCTGTTTCTACGTTCTTTCGTGAAACCCACAAGGGTATTTACTTGTATTTTTTGCGTAAAACTACTCATTTTACCGTAAAATTACGGTTCGTATTATTTTGGATAGTATATTAGCGGCATGATGCATGCTTATGAGAATGCCTTAAAGATCCGTAAGGCGTACAAACATCTAATTGGTAACTATTTAGAAACGGGATCTGCCATTACAGATATATGTATTATTCCTGCCAACCTGCGGCAATTGGCCAGCTTTTTAGACTATTATAAGAACTTATCGGCTGAAGAGTCCCTGGAACTTTCGGGTTTTGACAGGAACCGAGTAAGGATCGTGGTCATCCACGAGCAAACACTCACTGACCCTGGTTATATGATTGATCTGGACGAATACCTCACCCGTATGGGAATTACCAAAACATATGATGCGGTTACCAAGACCTTACTTTTCTTTAATTAGCTGTATAGTGCGAACCGGCCATTTCCTGTACCCCTTCAGGCCCTGATCGTTGGGATACAACATATTTTCAAAAAACTTTCCCCAATTCTTTTGCTATATAAAATCCAACCCTTACCTTTGCACTCCAAATTCAAAAACGGAATTTTTAAAGTTCTTTATATATGTCACAACGAATCAGAATAAAATTACAGTCTTACGACCATAACCTGGTTGATAAATCAGCAGAGAAGATTGTAAAAACTGTACGTAGTACGGGTGCAGTGGTAACAGGACCTATTCCTTTACCTACTCATAAGAAAATCTTTACTGTATTGCGTTCTCCTCACGTAAATAAGAAAGCCCGTGAGCAGTTTCAATTGTGTACGCACAAACGTTTATTAGACATTTACACCAGCAGCAGCCGCACAGTGGATGCATTGAGTAAACTGGATTTACCAAGTGGTGTGGACGTTGAAATAAAGGCTTGATGAACCTTCCCGCTTCGCGGGACAGGCATTAAGTAAGCTCTTAAAAAGAAAAATATGAACGCCTAAGTCACAGACAAAAGTGACCGCTGGGTATAAAACAGATACAATGAAAAGTATTATTGGAAAGAAGATTGGCATGACCAGTATCTTTGATACAACCGGTAAACAAACGGCTGTAACAATCATTGAAGCGGGTCCATGTATCGTAACTCAAAAGAAAACCGTTGAAACAGACGGGTATAACGCCCTTCAGATCGCATTCGGCGACAAGAAAGAAAAGCACTCCATCAAAGCCGAAGTAAACCACTTCGCAAAAGCTAATACTGCTCCTAAAAAATTCGTTCAGGAAATACGCGATAGCGAAATTGATAAAGCCGTTGGCGAATCAATAACTGTTGACATCTTCAATGAGGGTGACAAGATAGAAGTTGTTGGTACTACCAAAGGAAAAGGATTCCAGGGTGTTGTTAAACGCCATGGATTTGGTGGTGTTGGACAACAGTCGCATGGTCAGCATGATCGCCAGAGAGCCCCGGGTTCTATTGGTAACTCATCTGATGCGAGCCGTGTATTTAAAGGTATGCGCATGGCAGGCCGTATGGGTGGTGACAGGGTGAAAATGAAAGGCCTGAAAGTGGTAAAAATTTTCGCAGAAAAAAATTACATATTAGTAAGTGGTTCGGTTCCGGGCCATAACGGTTCAATCGTTTTGATACAGAAATAATAATAACAAACAGTATCACAAAAAATTGAATCTAAAAAAATAAAGAAATGCAACTAGATATTTTAAATACAAAAGGCGAAAAGACCGGCAGAACAGTTGAGCTTCCGGAAGAGATATTTGGCATCGAACCAAATGACCATGTTATTTACTTAGCGGTGAAACAATACCAGGGTGCACAACGCCAGGGTACACACAAAGTGAAAACACGTATGGAAGTACATGGTTCTTCCAAGAAATTGCACAAGCAAAAGGGAACCGGTGGTGCACGTAAGGGTAACCTGCGTAACCCATTGTACAAAGGTGGTGGTACCATCTTCGGACCAAAGCCGCACAAATATGATATCAAGCTTAACCGTAAGGTGAAAGACCTTGCCAAGATGAGTGCATTGGCTCACAAAGCAAAAGCAAATGCGATCGTGGTATTGGAAGATATTAAACTGGATGTTCCAAAAACAAATACGTTTTCAACCATATTGAAGAGCCTGAACATCGGCCGTAAAAAAGCTTTGTTCGTGATTCCTGAATATAACGATAACATGTACCTGAGCCTGCGCAATGTACAGGGCGTTAGCGGAACATTGTTAAGCGATATGAATACGTATGATATTTTAAATGCCAACGTATTGGTATTAACAGAAAGCGCTGCGAAATTATTCACAGCTACTGAAGCAGAAGCATAAATTAATAATTATCAAATTAAGTTGACATGAAACTGTCTGACGTTTTAATAAAGCCGATCTTATCTGAAAAAGCGAATAAGCAATCAGAAAAAATGAACCGCTACACTTTTATTGTAGACAGGAAGGCGAACAAACTGGAAATTAAGAAAGCTGTAGAACAATTCTATGGTGTACAGGTGGAAGATGTGAATACGTCGGTAATGCCATCTAAACTGAAAGCAAAATATACAAAAGCCGGATTCATCGTTGGCCGTAAGCCTGCTAAGAAGAAAGCATTGGTAACAGTTGCTGAAGGTGAAACAATTGACCTGTACGGAACAATTTAATATTTATAATGAATGGTGGTCAGCACCGCAAAGTTTTGACAAATAAAAAGTAATTACAATGGCACTTAGAAAATACAAACCGGTCACAGCAGGAACCCGTTGGAGGATTGGAAATGCTTATGCAGAAGTTACTACCAACCAACCTGAAAAAAGCCTTCTCGAAAAACAGAAGAGCACAGCCGGAAGAAATGCACAGGGCAGAAGGTCTATGCGCTATATGGGTAGCGGAAACAAAACCATGTACCGTATCATTGATTTCAAAAGGGATAAGAAGAATATTCCTGCACTGGTAAAAACAATTGAATACGATCCGAACCGTACAGCATTCATCGCTTTACTCGCGTACGCTGATGGTGAAAAACGTTATATCCTTGCCCCACAGGGTTTACAGGTAGGCCAAACCGTTGTAAGCGGTGATGATGTGGCTCCTGAATTGGGAAATGCATTGATGTTAAAGAACATGCCGTTGGGTACTAACGTTCACAACATTGAAATGCAGCCAAGCCACGGCGGTATCCTGGTTCGCAGCGCTGGTACATCTGCACAGCTTACGAATAAGGAAGATAAATATGCCGTGATCAAAATGCCAAGTGGTGAATTGAGGAAAGTATTGATCCACTGTTATGCCACGGTAGGGGTTACCAGCAACAGCGATCACAACCTGGAAAGCATGGGTAAAGCCGGCCGTAACAGGTGGAAAGGTATCCGTCCACGTACAAGAGCAGTAGCGATGAACCCGGTTGATCACCCGATGGGTGGTGGTGAAGGTCGTGCTTCAGGAGGTCATCCACGTAGCAGGAAAGGTAAATATGCTAAAGGACAGATCACCAGAACAAGAAGCAAGGGTTCAAACAAGATGATCATCCAGAGAAGGAATGGTAAGAAGTTGCCGAATAAGTAGTAGTGAATAGGTGAATGAGTGAATAAGTCAACCTTGCTTTCTGATAGCTGACTTCTGATCTCTGATAGCCTCTTAATTAGAAATAATCATTGTTAAAATATCCGGTAAGCCCGGAAAATAAACAAAAAACAAAACATGGCTCGTTCATTAAAAAAAGGTCCTTACGTAGAAGCAAAACTTGAAATGAAAGTGCTTGCTATGAATGAAGGAAAAAGCAAAAAAGGTGTTATCAAAACATGGAGCAGGAGAAGTACTATCACTCCAGATTTTGTAGGACAAACATTTGCTGTACACAACGGTAATAAGTTCATCCCGGTTTATGTAACAGAATTCATGGTTGGACATAAATTAGGAGAATTTGCACCAACAAGAAATTTTAAAGGTCACTCAAGTAAAAAGATAGTATAAAACCGTTTCTCGTCCCCGTTACTCGTTATACAGATGCTGAATAGCATACAACGAGAAACGAAAAAACGAGAAACAAGAAACTAATATAAAATGGAAGCAGTAGCAAAATTGAATAATTATCCAACTTCACCTCGTAAGATGCGCTTACTGGCAGATCTTATCCGTGGCATGAAAGTAGAAAAGGCCCTTGCGATCCTGGATCATAATCCAAAGCACCCGGCTGTTCCTTTACGCAAACTGGTATTATCTGCGATAAGCAACTGGAAGCAAAAGAATGAAGGTGCAGATGAAACGGCGTTACTGGTAAAAACAATTTTTGTGGATGGTGCAAGAGTGATCAAGCGTATGCGTCCTGCTCCACAGGGCCGTGGATACAGGGTTCGTAAACGCAGTAACCATGTTACGTTGATCGTTGATGTTCCGGGAACAACTGTTAAACCGGTAAAAGCAAAGGCTGAAGAAGCAGTGATCGAAGAACCTGTTGTTGAAAAGAAAACAGCAGCTAAAAAAACAGCAACTAAAAAAGCAGCCGCTCCTAAAAAGGAAAAAACTGCAACTAAAAAATAATAAGGTTTAAACCAAATAATTAAAAACCGAATATGGGTCAGAAAACAAATCCGATAGGTGCAAGGTTGGGAATCATTCGTGGTTGGGACAGCAATTGGTATGCTCACAAAAAAGATTTTGCGAACAAACTGATTGAAGACGATAAGATCAGGAATTACCTGAATGCACGTATCAATAAAGGCGGTATTGCCAAGATCGTTATTGAGCGTACTCTTAATAAACTGATCGTAACGATTCATACGTCTAAACCAGGTATCATCATCGGTAAAGGTGGTGGCGAGGTTGACAGGATCAAGGAAGAGTTGAAAAAATTATGTGGTAAAGAAGATGTGCAGATCAATATTCTCGAGATACGCAGGCCTGAACTGGATGCAAACATTGTAGCAGATACCATTGCACGCCAGCTTGAAAATCGTATCAATTACAAACGTGCTATTAAAATGTCAATTGCTTCTGCATTGCGCATGGGTGCTGAAGGAATTAAAGTAAAGGTTGGTGGCCGTTTGGGTGGTGCTGAAATTGCCCGTAGTGAAGAAATCAAACAAGGTCGTACCCCATTGCATACACTTCGTATGGATATCGATTATGCAAGTGTTTTTGCGCTTACTGTTTATGGTAAGATCGGTATCAAAGTATGGATATGTAAAGGTGAAGTACTTGGAAAAAGAGATCTTAACCCGAACGTTATAGCAGGTGGTGGAAAGAATGATGGTCCGGAAAGACAAGGTGGTTTCGAAAGAAACGAAAGAGGCGGAAGAGATGATCGTGGTGGCCGTGGTGGAGACAGAGGCGGTCGTGGTGGTGATAGAGGTGGCCGTGGAGGAGATGATCGCAGAGGCGGTGGAGGAGGAAGGAGATAATAAAAAATAAAAAATTTAAAATTAAAAGTTGAAGAGTAAAGGGGTTAGGTAACTCGTAACTCAGCACTCGGAACTCAAAACTAGAATAAGATGTTATCACCAAAAAGAACCAAACACAGGAAAACACAGAAAGGAAGAATGAAAGGGAATACCAAACGTGGTGCTACCCTGGCATTTGGAACATTTGGCCTGAAAGCCATGGATAGTGTATGGTTAACAAACAGGCAGATCGAAAGTGCCCGTCAGGCATTGACACGTCATATGAAACGTGAAGGAAATGTATGGATCAGGATCTTTCCAGACAAACCGATCACTGCAAAGCCAGCGGAAGTGAGGATGGGTAAAGGTAAAGGTAATCCTGAAGGATGGGCTGCTATCGTACAACCAGGGCGTATCTTATTTGAAGCGGATGGTGTACCTGAGCAGGTTGCAAAAGAAGCGTTTGAACTGGCTGCACAGAAATTACCGATCCTTACAAAGTTTGTAAAAAGCCGCGATTACGTAGCATAAAAATTAGTCGGTTTGAAGAGTTGAAGATGTTTTATCCTCAGATTTTCAGATCATCAAATTATCAAATAAAAAAAGATGTCTAAAAAAGTTGATTTTGTAAAAAGCCTGAACGGACTCAGCGAAGCAGAATTGGTTGCGAAGATCAAGGAAGATGAACTGCGTATTAAGAAGTTAAGCTTTGCACACGCGATCGCTCCCCTGGAAAATCCACAGAGCATCCGTTCATTGAGAAGGGATATAGCCCGTTTAAAAACAGCATTAAGAAAAGTACAAATTGGAGCTTAATCCAATAAAATAATAAATGATGGAAACAACAACAACAACCGTTGACAGAAATTTAAGGAAGACCAGGATCGGTGTGGTATCCAGCAATAAAATGGATAAAACGATCACGGTAAAGGTTGAACGTAAGATCAAACATCCGCTTTATGGTAAGTTCCTTAAAAAGACGACCAGCTTCCACGCTCATGATGAAAAGAATGAGTGCAGCATTGGTGATACTGTAAAGATCATGGAGTCACGTCCTTTGAGTAAGACTAAGAGGTGGAGACTGGTGGAGATCGTTGAAAAAGTGAAGTAATACGGCTACAAGCTATTAGCTACAAGCTATTAGTGAAAGCATTTAAAAATAAAGTAAACCAGCTAGTAGCAACAGCTATCAGCTAAAAGCTAAATAAAATGATTCAGCAAGAGAGCAGACTAAACGTAGCGGATAACAGCGGTGCCAAAGAGGTACTTTGTATTCGTGTTCTTGGAAACAGTGGGCAGGATTACGCTAAGATCGGCGATAAGATCGTTGTTACTGTAAAAGATGCTATGCCTGCAGGTGGTATCAAAAAAGGTACAGTAAGCAAGGCGGTAATTGTTAGAACAACAAACAAACTGCGTCGTAAAGATGGTTCTTATATCCGTTTCGATGACAATGCAGTGGTATTGTTGAACAACGCAGATGAACCAAGAGGTACACGTATATTCGGACCAGTTGCACGTGAACTGAGGGATAAAGGTTATATGAAGATCATTTCATTGGCTCCGGAAGTATTGTAAGTTACAAGCTGATAGCTACAAGCTGCAAGTTGCTGGCCATCAGTAAAAGAAGATCGAATTAAAAAGAACAAGCTTGCAGCTTACAGCTAAAAGCTATAATCTAAAATAAAAAATGGAAACAAGATTTAAACCAAAGTTCAGCATTAAAAAAGGCGACCAGGTAGTAGTAATTACCGGAGAGGATAAGGATTTGAAGAAGCCCCGCAAAGTGCTGGAAGTAATACTGGATAAAAGCCGTGTATTGGTAGAAGGTGTGAACATAGTTACAAAGCACACTAAGCCTACTGCGCAAAATACTAAAGGTGGTATCGTAAAAAAAGAAGCGCCTATCGCTATAAGTAATGTAATGCTGTGGGACGCTAAAAGCGGTGGACCATCTAAAATCAAACGTGACCGTAAAGACGGTAAATTAATCAGGATCGCTAAAAAATCAGGGGAGGTAATCAAATAATGAGCACAACAACTAATACTCCGAGATTAGCAGATAAGTACAAAAAAGAAGTTGTACCTGCTTTAATGAAAAAATTCAGTTATAAAACTATTATGCAGGCTCCAAGGCTTACCAAGATCTGTTTGAATCGTGGTGTGAATGGAGCTGTAACAGACAAAAAACTGATCGATGTTGCTATCGATGAGCTGACAAACATCACTGGTCAGAAAGCCGTGGCAACGATATCTAAAAAGGATATCTCGAATTTCAAACTTCGTAAGAACATGCCCATTGGTGCAAAAGTTACTTTACGTGGTGTAAAGATGTATGAGTTCCTTGACAGGCTGGTATCAGTATCACTGCCACGTGTACGTGATTTCAAAGGTATCAATGACAAGGCATTCGATGGTCGGGGTAATTATACCCTGGGTGTTACCGAGCAGATCATTTTCCCTGAGATCGATATCGACAAAGTGAATAAGATCACTGGCCTTGACATCACTTTTGTAACTACAGCCGACACAAACGAAGAGGCTTACGAGTTGCTGAAAGAACTGGGAATGCCTTTTAAAAACACAAAAAAATCAGATAATTAAAATATGGCAAAGAAATCAATCATAGCCAGGCAAGCCAAAAGAGAAAAGATGGTTGCCCGTTTTGCAGAAAAAAGAGCAGCGCTTAAAGCAGCAGGAGATTATTCAGCATTGGATTTATTGCCGAAGAACGCTTCTCCGGTTCGCTTAAAGAACAGGTGCCAGCTAACCGGTCGCCCAAGAGGTTATATCCGCCAATTTGGTATCAGCCGTAACATGTTCAGGGATATGGCGCTCCAGGGAAAAATTCCAGGGGTTACTAAAGCTAGCTGGTAAGAACGCCGATACAAGATACGAGATACCAGATTTATACATATCCGGCATCATGTATCCTGAATCCGGCATCCAGAAATGGATATCGCATTGTAAAAAATATTAAATCAATTAACACAAAACATAACAATGGTTACTGATCCAATCGCAGATTATTTAACAAGAATTCGTAACGCACAGATGGCTAATCACCGTATCGTAGAAATACCTGCAAGCAATCTGAAAAAACGCATCACCGAAATTCTTTACGATAAGGGTTATATTCTTAAATATAAATTTGAAGATAACAATAAACAAGGAGTGATTAAGATAGCTCTTAAGTACGATGCGGCCACTAAATTACCGGTGATCCAGAGTCTTGAAAGAGTTAGCCGCCCTGGATTGCGTAGCTATGCAAAACCAGAGGATTTTAAACGCGTGAAGAATGGCCTTGGTGTTTCTATCATTTCTACCTCCAAGGGTGTTATGACAGATAAAGAAGCAAAAGCACAGAATGTAGGTGGCGAAGTGCTTTGCAACATATTCTAATAAAGCAAAACGGTTTGATAATTTGGAAATGATTATCAAGTCGAGGCATAAAGATTGAATTAAGCTTTCTATACATAGCTGACCGCAATCAACCCATTTCCGGAACAATTAATTATCACATTTTCAAATTAAGAAAAATGAGTCGTATAGGAAAAAAACCGGTGGAAGTTCCAAAAGGAGTAACCTTTTCCGTTAGCAGCGATAACATTGTTACTGTTAAAGGACCTAAAGGAGAATTAAAACAGGCAATTGACAGGGATATTAAAGTTGAATTGGTAGATGAGAAAATACAATTTACCCGCCCAACTGACCAGATCCGCCACCGTGCGATGCATGGTCTTTACCGTTCTTTGATCAATAACATGGTTAAAGGTGTTACTGAAGGATATTCAAAGAAATTGGAGCTGGTGGGTGTGGGTTACAAAGCAGCTAACCAGGGAAACCTGCTTGATCTCGCTTTGGGATATTCTCACAACATCATTTTTGAAATACCTAAGGAACTGACTATAAAAACTGAACAGGAAAAAGGTAAGAACCCAATGATCCTTCTTTCAAGCATCGATAAACAATTGCTTGGACAGGTTTGTGCAAAGATCCGCAGCTTACGTAAACCAGAACCATATAAAGGTAAAGGTGTGAAGTTTGAAGGTGAAGTGTTGAGAAGAAAAGCAGGTAAGTCAGCAGGTAAGTAATTTGATGATTTGGTGATGAGCCAATTTGATAATGAAATACATTTTCTGATTCGAATTTCTTTAATCATCAAATTACCAAATCAACTAATTATCAAATCAATTCCCGGCAGCATCGGGGATATAAATAAAAAAAGATGAACAACAAAACAAGTGCAAGACAAAAGATAAGGTATCGCATCCGCAAAAAAATAAACGGATCTGCTGCTTTACCACGTCTCAGCGTTTACAGAAGCAATACAGATATCTATGCACAATTGATCGATGACACTACAGGTACTACACTTGCAGCGGCTTCATCAAAACAAAAAGATATCACTGCACAAAAAGCTCCCAAGATCGGTAAAAGCAAGATGGTAGGAGAAGCTATTGCAAGAAAGGCTGTTGAACTGGGTATCAGCAAAGTGGTATTTGACCGCAGTGGTTATATCTACCACGGTCGTGTAAAAGCTGTAGCTGAAGGAGCAAGAGAAGCAGGATTGGTTTTTTAATTCTAAAAAATTATAATAAGAACGCATGTCAAACGTAATTGTAAATAAAATGAAAGCCGGCGACCTTGAATTGAAAGAAAAGGTGGTTGCTATAAACCGTGTGGTAAAAACAACTAAAGGCGGTCGTGCATTTAGTTTTTCTGCATTGGTTGTTGTGGGTAATGAAACTGGTGTAGTAGGTCACGGTCTTGGTAAAGCGAAGGAAGTTCAGGAAGCTATTACCAAAGGAATTGAAGATGCAAAAAAGAATCTTATCAAAGTTCCAATCATGCATGGTACAATTCCCCACGATCAGCTGAGCAAAGACGGAGCTGCAAAAGTTCTGATCAAACCAGCCGCTCATGGTACTGGTGTAATTGCCGGGGGTAGCATGCGTGCTGTATTGGAGCTTGCAGGTATTACCGATGTTCTTGCAAAGAATCTTGGATCAGCTAATCCACACAACGTGGTTAAAGCTACATTCAAGGCATTGGCTACATTGCGTGAACCGATAGCGGTTTCTAAAACAAGGAATATTTCTTTGAAGAAAGTTTTTAACGGATAATAAAACGTTTAAAGTTCAAAGTTTAAAGTTGCTTCATAACCTTAAACCTTAAACCTTAAACCTTAAATACATAAGGTATGAAAAAGATTAAAATAACACAGGTAAAAAGCGTAATCGACAGGTCAGAGCGTCAGAAAAGAACAATGGTTGCCCTGGGACTGAAAAAAATGAACGCTACTGTTGAAGTAGAAGCAACTCCACAGATACTTGGTATGGTTACTAAAGTGAATCACCTGGTGAAGGTGGAAGAAGCCTAGATAATGCTGAATTATGAATGCTGAATTCAGAGTTGATAATAATTGGCTTTTAATTCATAATTCATAATTCATAATTCATAATTCATCAAGCGAGGGGTGATACCCCGTAAGTCTAAAATCAAATAAAATGAATTTACACACATTGAAGCCTGCCAAAGGGGCAACGCACAAAGAGAAACGTATTGGTCGTGGTGAAGCGAGCGGTAAAGGTGGTACATCTACAAAAGGTAATAAGGGTGGACAAAGCCGTGCCGGTTATAAGAGCAAAAAAGCACATGAAGGCGGACAGATGCCTATCCAGCGTCGTATTCCAAAGCGTGGTTTTAAGAACAACGATCGTGTAGAATATAAAGTGATCAATCTTGGACAGGTAGATCATTATGCAGAAAAATATGGAATTACAGAATTCAGCCTGCAAAACCTATATATCAACGGGTTGATTAGCCAGACTGATGCTGTAAAGATCCTTGGTAACGGGGAACTGAAAGGAAAATTCACTTTTAAGGTAAACGCTGCAAGCGAAAAGGCGAAGACCGCTATCGAAGCTGCTGGCGGAACGCTCGAAATAGTGAAATAAATCACCGATATTTGCACGGCGTATAAAATAAATACGCCTTTTACATTTAACGAAAAACATTAAATCGATTTAATTCTGTGAAGAAATTCGTTACAACACTTAAGAATATCTGGAGCATAGAAGAACTGCGTAATAAAATAACTTTTACATTATTGTTATTATTCATTTACCGCCTAGGTTCATACATTGTTCTTCCCGGGATAGATCCTAATAAATTAGCTAACCTGCACGATAGTACCAAAAGCGGTATGCTTGGACTGTTAGATGCATTTGTGGGAGGCGCCTTTTCTAAAGCATCCATTTTTGCATTGGGTATCATGCCATATATCTCTGCCTCAATCTTTATGCAGCTGATGACCATCCTGGTACCACAGATGGCAAAGATCCAGAAAGAAGGAGAAAGCGGAAGAAAAAAGATCAATTCATGGACACGTTACCTAACGGTGATCGTTACTGCTTTCCAGGCCGCAGCCTATATCGGATACTTAAGAAGCCAGAGCAATGCAGCAGCACTGATACCCGCATATGGCGCACAATTATTCTGGATAACAACGGTAATCATTCTTACTGTAGGTACATTATTCGTTATGTGGCTTGGTGAGAAGATCACTGATAAAGGACTTGGGAACGGTACTTCTATCATTATCATGATTGGTATCCTTGCACGTCTTCCACAGGCGTTCGGACAAGAATGGACTGCCAGGATCGCTCAAAGAGGGGCTGGTGGTTTGCTGATCATGTTGGTGGAAATATTATTCCTTATTGCAATTATCATGGGGCTTATTATGCTTGTACAAGGTACAAGGAAGGTTCCTGTTAACTACGCCAAGCAGATTGTTGGTAACCGCCAGTTCGGCGGGGCTCGTAATTTCCTTCCTTTGAAAGTGAATGCTGCGGGTGTAATGCCAATCATCTTTGCACAGGCAATACTTTTCCTGCCAACTATATTCACTGGCTTTACTGGTGAGGGCTGGGCAAAATATTTTACAGATCACACCAATATCGTTTATATGATCGTGTATTCGGTTTGTGTAATCGCATTCACATTCCTATACACAGCGCTGATATTTAATCCTAAACAAATGGCAGACGAATTGAAACGCAACAATGGTTTCATTCCGGGTGTAAAACCAGGTCAGCCAACAGCAGATTATATCGGTACTATCATGGACAGGATCACTCTTCCGGGAGCCATCCTTCTTGCCATGGTTGGTATTTTCCCAGGTATATTCCAGCTGGTATTCAGTATGCAGCAAGGGTTCTCTACCTTCTTTGGAGGAACTTCACTGCTGATCATGGTAGGTGTGATATTGGATACTTTGCAGCAGATCGAAACACAGCTTTTAATGCGTCAATATGATGGATTAATGAGCAGCGGAAGATTACAGGGAAGGCAGGCTGTAGCTTCCGGTATGTAATAAAACCATTATGATATTTTTATAGAACCCTGACGACAAAATCGTTGGGGTTTGTTTTAATTTTACATTTCAATGATACAATATAAAACCAGGGAAGAAATAGAGATTATGCGCCACAGTTGCCTGCTGGTGGGAAAAGCACATGTAGAAGCAATAAAGATCATGAAAGCAGGGATCACTACCATGCAGCTCAATAATATAGTGGAAGAATTCATTTTGGACAATGGCGGCACACCTTCGTTTAAGAACTATAATGGGTATCCTTATGCAACCTGTATTTCCATGAATGCAGCTGTAGTGCATGGATTTCCGAAAGATGAATTGATCAAAGAAGGAGATGTTATTTCATTGGATATAGGTGTATATAAAAACGGTTTTCATGGCGATAGCGCCTATACATATGCGATAGGAGAAGTACCAGCTGAAGTAAAACAATTGCTGAAAGTGACAAAAGAATCGCTGTATAAAGGCATAGAAAAAGCCAGGCAGGGAAACAGGATCGGTGATATTGCCAATGCTATACAGGAATATACAGAGAAGATGCATGGCTATGGTGTTGTGAGGGAACTGGTAGGGCATGGCCTGGGAAGGAAGATGCACGAAGATCCGCAGGTACCGAACTATGGTAAAAAAGGTTCACTGCAAAAATTGAAAGAAGGTATGGTACTCGCTATTGAACCAATGATAAATCTTGGAACAAAAGACGTGGTTCATTTAAGCGATGGTTGGACAGTATTGACAAAGGACCGCAAAGTATCTGCACATTTTGAACACGATGTTTGCATAACCAGTGGGGATCCGGATATTTTATCTTCATTCGCAGAAATAGAAATGGCTGAAAAGGCAAACAGTAATTTAACCTGGAGCCATGGCTAAGCGTTAGCTTTGAGTTGTTCGGATAAATATGAACGTTGATTAACTTACATGGTTTTATATTATGATCAGAAAACATCTTGTTGTTATCGGCGGCGGCGCAGCAGGATTTTTTTGCGCAGTAAATGCGGCGAGATTAAGTCCCCAACTCCATGTAACCATTTTAGAAAAGTCTTCAAAGTTATTAAGCAAGGTTAAAATCAGTGGTGGCGGAAGATGTAATGTTACACATGACTGCGACAGTATTGCGGAAATGATAAAGAAATACCCGCGTGGCGCATCCTTTCTGAAAAAAGCTTTTCACCATTTTTTTACTACGGATACCATTGCCTGGTTCAATGAGCGAGGGGTTACTTTGAAAACGGAGGCCGACGGGCGAATGTTCCCCTTAACAGATGATTCGCAAACGATCATTGATTGTTTGTTGCGGGAAGCGGGTAAATATAAAGTGGAAATAATGATGAATGCAGAAGTGATAGCAATCGCCGATCGGGAATCGAAAAACGGGAAACGAGAAACGAAGAACGATAATACAGGATCAGGCGTACAGCCGTTTGAATTATTACTTAAAAATAACAAAAAACTGTTTGCAGATTCTGTTTGTATTGCCTGTGGCGGTTATTCAAAATCCTCACAGTTTGAATGGTTGATGAATGTTGGCCATAGCTTTGAAACGCCAGTACCATCCTTATTTACCTTCAATATCCCACAAAATAATATCAGGGAACTGATGGGTATTACTGTAGAGAATGTGTTAGTTAAGATCGGTGGAATAAAATTGCAGCAGTCCGGGCCATTACTCATTACTCACTGGGGCCTTAGCGGCCCTGCAGTATTAAAATTATCCGCCTGGGATGCCCGGGAACTGGCTCTTAAAAATTATGACTATAACATTGTTGTGAACTGGTTACCGTTATATAATGAGAATACACTTAAAGACAGGATGCAACAGATCAGGTTCGACATTGCATCACAAAAGATATATAACCGCAATCCCTTTGGATTACCCGCACGTTTATGGGAATATTTTTTACAACTGGTAGGGATACCTGCTGAAATGCGATGGGCCGACCTTTCTTCAAAAGATCAGAACAAGCTCATTAAAATATTGACCGGGCAGGAATTCGATGTAAAAGGGAAAACGACTTTTAAAGAGGAGTTTGTTACAGCAGGAGGAATTCGTCTGGAGGAAATAGATGTGAATAGCATGCGGAGTAAATTAATACCGGGATTGTTCTTTGCGGGTGAAGTTATTAACGTAGATGGGATCACGGGAGGATTTAATTTTCAGAATGCCTGGACAACAGGCTTTATTGCAGCCAAAGGAATAACTGTTACCTGATCCTGTATCCTGTATCTTGTATCCAGCATCTATCACCGGCTTCCATATTTTAAATTACCTTTCCATTTTGAATGAAGAAAATCGACAAATACATATTATCTAAATACCTTACCAGCTTTTTCTTTTGCATACTTTTATTTACTGCTATAGCGGTAGTAATTGATATCAGCGAGAAGACAGAGGACTTCGTAAAATCCAAATTGTCGGTTGGCAGCATCATAGTAGATTATTATTTTGGTTTTATTCCAAGGATTGATGCTATGCTCTTTCCATTATTTGTTTTTATCTCTGTTATTTTCTTCACTTCTAAAATGGCAGGTCGCTCTGAAGTGATCGCTATCCTCAGCAGTGGTGTAACCTACAGGAGATTTCTTTTACCATTTCTGGTTGGAGGAGCTTTTCTGGCTGGTTTATTATGGATGGGTAACCAGTATACCATTCCAAAGGCCAACAGGAAATGGGCTGAGTTTGAAAAAAGGTACATAGATGTGAACCAGGCCCCGGATCCCAAAAAATCCACATATAAACAAAATATATATTTCAGGCTTGATGCTAATTCTATGCTCGGGATCAGGGGCTATGATACGGTTACCAAATCAGGTTCTTACCTGTTTGTACAGAAATTCGATAAAAATAAACTTGTATATAACCTGAGGGCACTTAGTTTCTCCTGGGACAGTCTTGCCCGCAAATGGGCATTGAATAATGTGATGGAAAGAACCATTAACCCTATTAATGAGACCGTGGTAATGACCAAAAAGAAGCTGATGAATTATAGTTTCAAGCCTCTTGATCTGCGGAAGGATGATTACCTGAAAGACCAGATGACAACACCCGACCTGGATCGCTTCATTGACCTTGAGAGGATGCGTAATTCAGAAATGCTGAGCAGCCTGCTCATTGAACGGTATAACAGAGATGCGATACCGGTCTCTGTACTTGTACTTACCATTATTGGTGCAGTGCTGGCATCAAGAAAAGTTCGTGGCGGCAGTGGTGCTCACCTGGCACTTGGGGTCGTTCTGAGTGTTCTGTATATACTATTTAGCAGGATGACACTGGTATTTGCAACCAAGGGCGATTTTACACCGTGGGTGGCAGCATGGATGCCCAATTTCATATTCGGTTTACTGGCTTTTTATCTTTACAGGAAAGCCCCCAAATAGCCAGGATCGGCTTTGATTTCTCCCAAACTTTTTTTTAAAACTTTTGTTTTGAAGCAGGAGGCATCGTAATTTTAAGCGTTGATTTTCAGCTGTCATCATATTAAAACCATATTTGACAGAGGCCCGTCAGAGCCGGTTTTCAACGGGTAAGGAAATTTGCGATTTAATATCAATGGTAAGAATAATAAAAACCAAATCAAAAACAACATATAACAACATCTTATGGGTATTATAAAGGACAGGTTCAAAGAAAAAGCAGATGCCACTGCGGCTGAAATAAAGGATCTGATAAAAGAACATGGTGAAAAAAAGATAGGCGAGGTTACCTTAAGCCAGATATACCAGGGTATGCGTGGAATGACCGGTCTTGTTACTGAAACATCTTTACTGGATGCACAGGATGGAATACGATTCAGGGGATATTCAATCCCGGAATTGAGAGAGAAACTTTCCAAAGCTCCCAATGGCTCTGAACCTTTACCCGAAGGATTGTTTTATTTGATGTTGGTTGGTGAATTACCTACAGAAGAAGATGTGCAACACCTCAGCAGTGTATGGCAGCGACGTAGCCATGTTCCTAATCATGTTTTTGCAACCATTGAAGCATTGCCTGCAAATACTCATCCCATGACGCAATTTGTTGTAGCGATCATGGCCTTGCAAACAGAAAGCCAGTTTGCAAAGCGTTATGCGAAGGGCATGAATAAAAAGGATTACTGGGATGCCGTATTCGATGATTCAATGGACCTTATTGCAAGGTTGCCAAGGATCGCAGCGTATATCTATCGCCGTAAGTATAAGAATGGCGAACACATTCAGCCAAATGGCTTACTTGACTGGGCAGGAAATTTTGCTCATATGATGGGATATGAAGACGACGGATTTAAAGAACTCATGCGACTATACATGGTGATCCATGCTGATCATGAGGGAGGAAATGTTTCTGCTCATACAACTCACTTAGTTGGATCTGCATTGAGTGATCCTTATTTAAGTTTTGCTGCAGGAATGAATGGTCTTGCCGGGCCACTGCACGGACTGGCCAACCAGGAAGTGATAAAATGGATATTCGAATTGCGTGATCATATTGGATCCGATGCGCCAAGTAAACAACAGATAGAGGAATATGTAAAGAAAACATTGAGTGAAGGAAAAGTGGTGCCGGGTTATGGTCATGCTGTATTGCGCAAAACGGATCCGCGTTTCACTGCACAAATGGAATTCGGGAAGAAACATATGCCGAATGATCCCCTCGTTCAAACTGTATGGAATATTTATGAGGCAGTTCCTCCAATATTACAATCAATAGCCAAGATAAAAAATCCATGGCCAAATGTTGATGCACATAGTGGTGCATTACTGGTTCATTATGGTATGCAGGAATATGAATTCTATACCGTATTGTTTGGTGTGTCAAGAGCGCTGGGTGTATTGGCAAGTCTTTGCTGGGACAGGGCATTTGGTTTCCCATTGGAAAGGCCGAAATCTGTTACAACAACACTGGTAAAGCAATGGCTGGAAGGAAAAGAGGAAATCTGGGGGGATTAAGAAAAGAAATGTTCAATACTCAACATTCAATGTTCAATATTCAGGTTTGTTCTTATAAGATTGATAAAGAAAAGAGGAGATATGAGTTTTACATTTTGCATTCAACATTTTAGATTTTATATTTGCACTCCTTTGGGGTAGCTCAGTTGGCTGGAGCGTCCCGATGAAATCGGGAAGGTCGTCGCTGAGAATTAAAAATTAATAATAAAATTATTGGGGGGTTAGCTCAGTTGGCTAGAGCGCTTGCATGGCATGCAAGAGGTCGTCGGTTCGACCCCGATACTCTCCACATAGAACTTCTACATTTTGTAGGAGTTCTTTATTTTCACCAAAATTAACATGAAAAAAAATCTCACTTATTATCAGAATCTTGATGGCTTAAGGGGTATTGCAGCGATCATGGTGGTAATCTGTCATTTTTTTCTGATGAATTCGGTGGAACATTATATAGGTTCCAAAGCTTATGGACAGTTTTCCAAATTCGGGCAGCATGGCGTTTCTCTTTTTTTTGTATTGTCTGGTTTTGTAATTACCAGGATACTGATCAATAATAAAAGTGAGGATAATTATTTTAGACAGTTTTATTGGAGACGGTTTCTAAGAATATTTCCCTTGTATTATTTATTCTTATTTCTCTGGTATTGGATTTTGCCTTTGATTGTTCACAACGATATACTTCCTCTCCATAAACAAATACCGTTTTATTTCTATTTCCAGAATTTTGATTGGCTAACACATGTTTCCCAGGAAGCCCCGGGGCAGCCTTATCATTATTGGTCGCTTGCCGTGGAAGAACATTTCTATCTTATATGGCCACTTGTTATTTATATAACACCAGCGAAGCATGTAAGTAAAGTGATCATCGGTATGATCCTGTTGGTAATACCTATTAAGATACTATTCCTTAACCACGGTATTTCCATCAACAAAACCACTTTTACACGTTTCGATCAGATTTTATTGGGGGCCTTGCTTGCATATCTCGAATCTAACAATCAGCTTTTTGAAAGATCTCAATTCTTTAAAAAATTATTCAAAATTCTTCTGTTGGTTTGTTTGCCGCTAGCTGTATATGTTTTTGCGAATAAAGGCAGGTTTCATGAACTGAAAGAAGTGGTTAAATATAACCTGTTGGGACTGATATTTTTTGCGATCATCGGCCTGGTCATTCTGTCAAAAGCAAAAGCCGGCTTCAATAAATTTCTTGAAAGTAAAGTAATGCAGTACCTCGGTACTATAAGTTATGGTATTTATGTATGGCACGCGGCTGCACTACTATTGGTTGATAAGCTCATGCTCACTAAAATATGGCCGCTGGACTTCCTGTTTACCCTCATTCTTACTCTAATCATGGCACACTGTAGCTATTTTTATTATGAAAAGAAGATATTGAAGTATAAATAGCGTGGAAATAAAAAGGCAGGTAAAAACCTGCCTGCTTTATGAACTATTCAAACGTCAACCACAAAAACCATATACCAGACTCTTAACTGGAGATATTTGCTTACTGCTGACCTGTTAAAGAATTCTGAAAACAATTTGTCAGGGGATCTTACTAAAATAAAACAAGGGCCAACTGTAAAAACAGAGCCCTTTTTCTATTTGATAACGTACCATATGAAAACCTGTAACAAAGTAGACTACAAATCCATTCAATAAAAAAATAATCGGTGAAAAGGGACTTAGTATAGCCGGAATAGACCTTCTTCATTGGAGCGGTTCTTATTTATGAACGGTAATAATAGTCTGTAATTAATTAATAGTTTTATTCCTCGTATGAAAGTCGTAGGAACCTTATTAGCCATTTTGGTGATACTGATGCCAGGACCTCCATTATTTGCGGGTATAAGCTGTATGGATAAGGCTGAAAATATATCCGGCTGCTGTGGCAAAAAAATGAAACGATGCCATTTAAACATGCCTGCAAAGAATAAGCAATCCCCTAACAAGTGTGATAAAAAAAATTGTCCTTTTGAAGTTTGTAACTGTTGCTATTATACGAAGATCAACAGGCCCTTTCTTGAAATACCTTATATATTGCTCCCTGCTCAAAAGAAAATCCTGGTTAAGGAGAATATTATATCCCGCTTTATTTCAGATTGCTGGCATCCGCCCGAATTTATTTGATTACATAACATGACTTCAAATCAAATTGAAAAAATTCAAATAATTAAAAATGAAAAAGATATTTTTAGGTATTGTTGCGACAGCTCTTTTATCAACTGTAGCAGTGTACGCAACAAATGAAAAAAAGTCTGACAAAAAACAGGCGGCCAAAAAAGAATGTAAAAAGACAACTTGCACAGATAAGGCAAACTGTCCTAAAACGGCTTGTCTTCCGGGCTGTGTCTGTCATTAATTAAATTCAATAAAAGGCCCATCACATATGTGGTGGGCTTTTTTTATCCTAACCCGAAAATAATTGGAAAAAAGTCTTATTATTTGTCCAAATGCCCCCCTCTGGTTCGTCATTGCTGTATACAATGTAAAAAAAACGATTATGACAAACTCAGCATTTACCACCAAAAACTCGGTTTACCAGCTTGAACTCATTTTTAACCTCAATGAAAGACTTTTTCTGAATGCGCTGGAAGGAGTTACTGATAAACAGGCAAAGGAACGTATCAGCGAAAATAACAATCCGCTTATCTGGATAGCTACCCATACTGTATGGGCCAGGTACAACATGTTGGCTTTTTTGGGCAGTCCGGTTAAGAATCCATATGAAGGCATGTTTGAAAATTTCAGACCCTATGATAAAACAGATAAATATCCTGATTTGGATGCTGTAAAGGCCGAATGGAGAAAAGCAGGCAGTTTATTGAGAGATGCATTACATTCAGTAACAGAAGAACACCTTTCTTCGCAATCAGCTCTTAAAAACCCGACGGGCGATTTTACAAACGAAGGAACAGTTGCGTTCCTGGCACAACATGAAAGTTATGATATCGGGCAAATTGGCTTCCTGAAAAAATTTCACACCAAGGAAGCAATGAAATACAATTAATAATAAAAAAAACAGAGGGCAGTATCATTGTGTTGCATTCACAAAACGATCAGCTAACAATTAACTATATAATATGAAAGAGTACTTAATGATTTTCAGGAACGAAAAACAGGCCGGATCACAACCGCCTTCAGCTGAACAAATGAAAGCGATGATGCAGCAATGGCAAACCTGGATAAAAGAAATTGCCAAAAGAGGAAAATATAGCGGTACGAACCGGTTAATCAGTGAAGGAAAAACAATAAAGCCGGGAAATATTATTTCAGATGGACCTTATGCCGAAGTAAAGGAAATAGTTGGTGGCTATCTGCTTGTTAAAGCTGGGTCTCTTGATGAGGCATTAGAGATGGCAAAGTCTTGCCCCAATTTGTTATATGGTGGCAATGTGGAAGTGAGAACAGTGATGTCTATAGATGGCAATCCTGATTCGGATAATTTTTTAAGAGAGCAATAAAATAATTATTATGTCAGAATATATTCTGTTATTCAGAGGCGGCGATTCCAAATCGCTGCAAAAATCACCAGAGAAATGGCAGGCTCATATGCAAAAATGGATGGAATGGATGGCAGCATTACAAAAAGATGGAAAATTCCTTGCTGCACAACCTCTGACAGAAACGGGTAAATTTATTAAAGGCAATAAAAAGGTTGTGACAGACAGCCCATTTATGGAGGGAAAAGAAATGGTTGGAGGCTACCTGATGTGCAGGGCTGATAGCTATGAAGAAGCAGTTAGTATTGCAAATGGATGTCCTATACTTGAATCTGATGACGGCATCGTAGAGGTGAGGGAAATCAAAGAACTGAAAATGTAGATGTAGGGTTTCAAAAAGAATAAGGAACTTAGATGTGAGAAAAAATAAACTTGCCTGATCGTTACGATATTAATAAACTTACAGACCATCTTTTCCGCCACGAATCCGGGAAGATTGTTTCTGTTCTTACAAAGATTTTCGGAATACAGAATTTGGAAACCTCTGAGGATGTTGTACAACAAACCTTCATTGATGCCATATCGGTTTGGAAACTAAAAGGGATTCCCGACAATCCATCGGCCTGGCTTTTCCGTGTTGCAAAAAACAAGGCGATCGATGTTATAAGAAGAAATAAACATTCTGTTCAGTATGATTTTTTGGATGATGAAAGAAGGTTACTCACTTCAGAATATACACTTGAACCTCTTATGGAAAATTTATGGAGTCCTAACCTGGTAAAAGATGACCAGTTAAGAATGATGTTTACCTGTTGTCATCCCGGTATTTCCCAGGAAAACCAGGTAACATTGATATTAAAGACACTTTGCGGTTTCAGTACATCAGAAATAGCTAAAACGTTTCTTACATCAGAGGATACAGTTTCAAAAAGATTATACAGGACGAAAGAATTCTTTCGTGAACATAAAACACGGTTTATTATTCCTTCGGTAAACGAATTGAAAAGCAGGACAGAAACGGTACTGAATGCGATATATCTTTTATTTAATGAAGGTTATAATTCAACTGAGAAAAAAGAATTGATCAGGCAGGATCTTATCGAGGAAGCCATGTTGCTTGGAAAATTGCTCACCGAAAATAATTATACGCAAATTCCTGAAACATTTGCACTGATGGCGTTGATGTGTTTTCATTCGGCCAGGAGCGAAAGCAGGTTAACGGAAGGAGGGGAGATCATTTTGCTGCCATACCAGGACAGGAGTAAATGGGATCGTGATATGATTCGCACCGGTAATGAGTACATGAATAAGGCAGCATTCGGTGATACAATCAGTACTTATCACCTGGAGGCGGCAATCGCATATGAACATTGTGTGGCTGAGAGCTTTGATAAAACAAACTGGCCTCTTATACTGAATTGGTACGAATGTCTCTGTAATATATCTTCCTCACCTATAACAGCGTTGAATAAAATAGTCGCTGTAATGCAGGTTTATGGTGCGGATAAAGCGCTGGAACAGCTGGGAAATATTGCCGATAAGAAAAAACTGGAATCATTTTACCTGTACCATGCGCTGCTTGGAGAGATATACTCCAGGTTAAACAACGTGATCATTGCAAAAGAGTATTTCGAAACTGCGATACGTTTAACAAAATCTGATGCTGAAAAGAAAATTCTGAAAGAGAAAATTGTGGCCCGGATGAATTAAAAAATATTCTTTATTAGGGCATAAAAAAACGTCTCATTAAGAGACGTTTTTTATAATACACATCTATAACTACTGTTCTTACAAACTTGTTTGTTTAATTTCTTCTAAGGATTTCTTCAGTTACCCTCCAGCCATTAGATCCCATATAGCCATACCTGAGCCTGAATTCCTTTTCAACGGGATCATATGTATTATTGCATGACGCAGAACCCGGCCATTGCGGCGTATATCCGGGATTGGTAGAAGGAAGATCGGTTGTAAACATTGTGTAAGGCGCTCCATTAGCTCCGGGGGCAGCGGTGATGGTAACGTTGTTGCTTCCATCTACATCCAATATTGCATAATAACCATTTCCACCCAGGTCAGCAACTTCTACAATTACTGAAGTGGGAGAGAAGGTCTCCAGCGTTTTTGTGGCATCGAGCGTACGTGCTGCAGTTGGGTGATAGAAATAACCGGTGGCGGTGTAATCTCCATCATAAGGATTTTTCGCTTTCAGTTCAACAAGATAATCCTTTCTCAGTCCACTGATTTCCCCGTCACTCACTGAGGTGATCGTGAATCCCAATGCATACACATTACCAACAAGGGCTGAGGGATCAATGCTGATCTTCACATTCGTGCTTTTGGCAGAAGGGGTAAGCGTGTAAGTATGAGTGTTGAATGCATATACACTGGATGGCGGTACTTCATAAGCAGTTCCGTTTGCCAGGTTATAAGCATCTACCAGTCCTGGGTTTAGTTCAATTTTTACATCAACATTTTTTGTTGCATTTGAGCGGGGCAGTATTCTTACTTCGGTAAGGTCGGTTTCTACCAGGCCGCTTGCAATTGTGAGGGCCAGTGAATTGAGCGTTGATGAATCACCGTTAGTAAATTCGGTGATCACCCTGCTGGTATTGTCATTGAAATCAAGTGTTTCTTTATCCTTCAGGCATCCACCCATGAAGAGGGCTGTTGAAACCAGGATTAACAAAATATATTTTCTCATGATAATTGATATTTATGTATAAGATTAATAACCGGGGTTTTGTTGCATGCTCGGGTTTGCATTGATTTCGCTTTCCGGGATTGGCCAGGCCCAGGCCCTGGCGTTGCTATGATCCAGGTTGCAAATGGTGCTTGGAGAATCGGCTTCACCGCAGCGGTCAATAGTGGTTCTGTCCCAGCGTTTCAGGTCAAAGAAACGGTGACCTTCAAACGCCAGTTCTTTTCTTCTCTCCAGTTTAATTGCATCTAATAAGGCAGCTCCTGATTCTGTTCCGGGGACAAAACCAATGATCCTTGCTTCCCTTAACGCATTCAGATCATCGAGGGCTGCTGATTCATTACCCAATTCATAGTTGGCTTCCGCTCTTGTAAGATAAAATTCAGATACCCGGAATACTTTCCAATCCACGAAACCTCCACCTTCATCGGCTGAAGCAGGGCTTTTTCCACGGTGCTTGATCACTGCAAGCCTTGGTGCATGGCTGATTCCATTGAAAGTGCCTACATTACCAATGTATACATCATGGCGTACATCATTTGCGGCATCATATAAACCATCTATGGTAAGGGTTGGCCTGTATAATGATTTGTTTCCTCTTGCGAAGAATACATTTTCATAAGGAGTTCCGTCGCTTACACTTGAAAAATTCACTTTCCAGATCACTTCTTCCGTATTGTCATCTGTCCAGATCCCGGGGAAATCACTGATGTCTGCCAGGGGAAACTGGTCGATCACGCCTGTAGAAGCATCAACTGCATCCTGCCATAAACCGGCGTATAGGCTTACCCGTGCTTTCAGGGCATTTACTGCATTTATATCTATCCTGGACAGGTCACCTGAAGAAGGATTACCTGCATTAAAAGCAGCAATTGATGCATTGATATCGGAGAAAATATTATCATAGGTCTCTTTAACCGTAACGCGTGGAGGCTTTGCAGTAACATCATAAGTCTTTACATAGGCCACTCCCAAGGCTGTAGAGTTCCTGTCGTAATCAGCAGCAAAATACCTAAGGAGGTCAAAATGAACCATTGCCCTGATGGCTAGTGCCTGTGCCTTAATGGTATTGGCACGTTCAGGTTCAACAGCCATCAGGTTATCAATATCCCTGAGGATAATATTGATACCGGAAACCACATTATAACAATTGGCAAAGGTGATTTGTACGTTTGGTTCATCAGCTGTATAGGTCCATTCACTCACTTTCCTGTAATTTGGAAAGTCTTCAAATGTTTCTACCAGATCATCAGACATCATGTCTGGCATACCGGAAAAGGAAGCAGGTTGATAATTAATTCCTACTGTATTTACTGTGGGGATAGAATTGAAATAGCCTGCACCCAAAAATCCATTATACGACCCCGTTAGTACAAAATCGGCCTCGTCAAGAGTTTCCAGAGGACTTGATCCATCGATCGAGAATTGCGGCTTAATGTCAAGCTTTTTTGTGCATGAGGCAAATAACACAAGTATCGCCAGCACAATGACATTTTTATATTTTAGATTTATTCTTTTCATGATCTTCATTTTACTTCGGTTTTTAGATTGGTATTTGATTAAAATCCTACGTTGATACCAAATGTTACTGTTTTTAAAGTTGGATAAACAGCTCCCTGGTGAACGGCCTGTTCAGTAGGAGGGAGTTCTGGGTCATAACCGCGATACTTAGTATAAGTATAAAGGTTTTGTCCCTGCGCAAAAACCCTGATACTGCTTATTCTTGCAGCATCCAACAGCCTCTTTGGAATATCATAAGATAGCCTGATATTGCGCAATCTCCAGAATCCGCCATTTTCCAGGAAGTAATTGGTATTCTGAAGTTGGTAATCACTGGTAGCACGTGGTATGTTTGTGATATCCCCGGGATTTCTCCATTCTCTTAACAGATCTTTGGATAATCCTGAAACCAGGTAAGCAGGATTCTCTACATTCAGGCGATCGTTATTGTAGATCTCATTCCCCAGTGAATATATCCAGAATACTTCCAGTTCAATACCACGATAGTTAAATGTGTTTGTAATACCGCCATAGTAAGGGGCATCCGCTGTTCCAAAGAAAGTTCTGTCTCCAGGGTCATATACATTGGTAGTTCCCTTTCCATCTGCTCTGTAATAGAGCGGATCGCCATTAGCAGGATCAACACCGGCATACTTAACAAGGAAAAAAGTATTAAGCGGTTTTCCAATTTTAAGCGTGGTACTGCCAAATGGCACACTATCGGTACCGTTAGGTAATGAGAGTACGGTGTTTTTGTTATAAGTGAAATTACCATCAACGGTCCAGGTGAAATTTCTTGTTTTTACCGGAATCACCTTTAAACCAAGTTCAATACCTCTGTTCCTGAGGTCAGGCGCATTTGAGATCTGAGCTGTGAAACCAGTGGTTTGTGATATAGGTAAACTGTAATAAAGCCCTTTTGTTTTATCGTTATAAAATTCAATAGAACCTGTTATACGATTTTTCAATATTCCGTATTCTATCCCGAAATTGAAAGAGTATTTCTTTTCCCATTCCAGGTTTGGATTTCCTGCACTGGCAAGTGAAAGACCTGTGCTGCCACCATAGTTTACTTTAGTAAATAACGGCTTCGCAGGGAAATCACCCAGTGATGGATCATCATTACCGGCAGAACCATAGCTTAATTTAACTTTTAGCATATTGATCTTGTCTTTGAGTGAAGTAAAAAAACGTTCATCAGACATGATCCACGCTCCTGAAACACTATAAAAATTATCCCACCTGTTATTGACTCCTACCCTGGATGATCCGTCTCTCCTGAATCCGGCATGCAGGTAATACCTGTTAAGATAACCATACTCAGCATCGGCGAAATAGGATAAAAGCGCCCTGTTTGAAGGGGCAGATCCTGTTAGCGTGGGTATGAATCCGTTTTCTGCCGTACCAGCTGTAATGCCGGCCTCGTTCTGGAAAGGAAGGAACATTCCATAACCGGTAAATCCAAAGCTTCTCCCTGTTGTTTTTATATATTCATTATACAGGTTGATATTTAAATCATGAGCCCCGAAAGATTTTTTATAACTCAGTGAAGTGGTACCAACATACCGGAAATTCCTGGTAAGCCGATGCTGGAAACTTCCTGTTCCCCCTACCACCTGTGTACTTGCATAGGTTTCAGGATCAACATAGGCTTGTAATTCATTTTGTGTATAATCAAATCCCCAGTTTGTTCTGGCAGTAAGATCTCTTACGAATGGGATTTTATATTCAGCAAATGCATTCGCAATAGATTTAAGCTGAATGGTATTGCTGGGATTTTCAAGTAATTCCCGCAATGGATTTGGTTGTGCATTGGCTGTATTATCTACTGCATAATTGCCATCTTTATCATAAGGAGTCAGATAGGGAAGGCTCCAAAGAATCGCATTCAGCGGGGAGCCAATGTATTGATCATTTTCCCTCGTATTTTCCAATTTGGAATAACCGAAAGTGGAATTAAAACCAAATTTCAGTTTATCACTTCCGGATTCCAGATTAAGTCGGCCGGTATATCTTTTCAAACCGGTAGCTTTTACGATACCAGTCTGATCGAAGTAAGAAATAGAAGTATAGAACCTTGTTTTTTCATTTCCTCCTGAGGCACTTAACTGGTGCGATTGCGTAATTCCCTTCCGAAAGAAAACCTTTTCCCAATCGGTGTTTATTTTTGACAAGCTATCAACATCAGCTGGCGTCCATCCGTTGGGGTTACCATTATCCAGTTCATACTGTAGTTTTTCTTTGGAATCCATCAATTTTAATTTTGAACTTGGCCAATCGCTTTGCCCATATTGAAAATCGTAATTGAATTTCACCTGGCCGACCCTCCCTTTTTTTGTAGTGATAACTATTACGCCCCGGGCAGCTCTTGATCCGTATATAGAAGCTGCAGCAGCATCTTTCAAAACGGTGATGCTTTCAAAATCTCCCTGGTTTAGCGTGGCAAAATCGGCAGGATTGATCTCAACACCATCTACAATGTATAATGGATCGGTAGCACCGGTGATAGAACTTCTTCCCCGGATCAATACATCTGCTGAGGAACCGGGTTGTCCTGTTCCTGTTTTTACAGATACGCCTGTTGACTGTCCCTGCAATAGCTGGTCGAATGAAGCGATAGGAGCTGTATGAATTTCATCCATACCGACGGTGCCAACAGAGCCGGAATAACTCCTTTTCGATTTGGTACCGTAACCGGTGATCACCACTTCTGTTAATGAACGGTTTCTGCCGGCCACCATTTTCGCACTGATGTTGCCAGCGCCTACTTCTGTCTCAAGGTCATTGAAACCGACAGATGAGAGCACAAGAGCTTTCGTATTGGTAGGTACTGAAACGGAGAAATTCCCCTGTGCGTCAGAGGTGCCTACTGCTTTACCGTTCTTGAGGCTGATCGTAACACCAGGTAAGGCTGATGATTTTTCATCTGTGATCTTCCCTGAAACGATCTTTTGTGCGGATACTAAGGAATAACTGATAACGGTTAACATTACCAGTAATAGAATTTTTTTCATAATACAATTGATTTACTAGTTCAGTTGGTTGACAAGGAAAATACCTCAAATGTTTCATTCGTAATTGTCTTATTCCCTGAAATGTGAATATTGAATACTGAAATATGTTATCACGGGTAGTGAAGCTGTAAACGGCGTTTCTGACCATAAAGCTTTTATAATTCATTACTATCTGTAAAAAATATTCAATACTCAACATTCAACGCTCAATGTTCAACTACATCCTTCATTGATCATTGAATGTAAGAATAGCGGTATTGAACATTAAAAAAGCTGTGGATATATACCACAGCTTTAGTATAAGTGATAGACAAAGGATTACTTTGTGTCATTGTTTTAAAAAGAGGGCTCCCTGTAGAAACAGGGGGCGTTGTGCGTATACCAAAATCGCACATGAGAAGTCTTTAATAATTTGAGTGGCTTACTTTACGCAATCAAAATAAAATTAGAAGATATTCTGTTACCTTCTGATTGTATATTACTGAAACATATAACCAGGCTTTTTAAATATTAATAATAGTTGCTGAAAATAGCAGCTGCCTGGTTGTTATAATTATGCTTCGGATATCCATTTGCGAAAGTATGGTGCTGTTATCTGACTGATAATAATCGAATGATTTTTTTCAGAAATATTAAGATCCACCTGTAGTTTTACTTTTTCGTATGCCTTATAACATTTTACGTAATTCAGGTTGATAATATATTGCCTGTTGGCCCTGAAAAAAAGCGAATTATCCAGAGATTCTTCCAGGTCATTTAAGGTTTTGTCAACAATGTATTTCTTTTCATTTTTATCAATCAGGTACACAATTTTGCTTTCTGTATAGAACATAACAATATCCTCCATCCTGATAGATAAATTTTCTACTCCTTTTTTAACTATAAGCCTTGTTTTTTTCTTCGGGTTTGTGAGTTCGAGTAAATTTTTTAACGATTGATGCTGGTTGCTAAAATGATTTTCAAACATCTTATATTTCAGGATCGCTTTATTTAATTCTTCTTTTTCAATTGGTTTTAGCAGGTAGTCAATGCCATTGCTTTCAAAAGCATATAGCATGAATTTGTCAAAACCTGTAGTGAATATTACAGGGATATCGATGCCTGTTTCGCGGAAAATATCAAAGGAAAGACCATCGGATAATTGTACATCAGATAAAATGATATCTACAGATGGATTTTCTCTGAAATATTCGATGCTTTCTTTTACTGAGCTTAACACGGCCAGTACGTTTGTTTCAAATGAAATTTCTTTGAGGGTGTTTAACAGTTTGTCCTGTGAAAATTTTTCATCTTCTATAATGGCTATACTTATCATGGCTGTTGTTTTTTTTAGGTTTTAATTACAGGGAGTTTTACGGTGAACCTGTCTTCCGTTCGCTCACTTATAATATGTCGTTTGGCGGTTATCAGGTATTGGGCATTCAGGTTGCGAAGGCCTATTTTGGTAGACTCTGCCGGCGATGCCCTGGGCATAATAGTATTCTGAACCAGGATGAAATTGTTTTCAATATATATTGATATGTATAGGGGATAGGTATTGGTAAACTGGTTATGCTTTATGGCATTTTCTACCAGTAACTGGAGTGCGCATGGTATGATAAATATATCCGAAGTGGCGTTTTCATTGAGATCAATGAAGAGCTGCAATTTATTGTCGTGTCTTATCTGTAAAAGGAAAAAATAATTTTTGATGAATTCAATTTCACTCTCAACAGTAACCAGTTCCTTATTCTTATTAATAAGAAAATATTTGTATACTTCAGCCAGCTTACGGTTAAACATTGATGCTTTGTTGCTATCATGGGTAATAAGCTGTGATAATGTATTGAGTGAATTAAAAATAAAATGCGGATCCAGCTCATTTCTTAATGCGATCATTTCAGCCTGGGTGAGTTCCTGGTCAAGCTGATCCACGATCCGGTTATCTATTTCCCTTTCCTTGCTCAGGTATAAAATTTCGTACACCAGTGTAAAAACGATTACTGCAAGAACCGATGAAAGAATAAATTTATTGATAGGGGCCCAGTAAAATTCTTCTTTTGAAAATCTCATCCATAACAGGCATAGGATACCCGCAATGGCGCTGCCATACAAACCGGATATGGCAGATATGGATAATAGTTTCGAAAATGGTTTTTGGTTCACGGTGTATAGGTTTCTTAGTTTTACGTGTATCCATTGACAACCTACCCAGATGCAATACGAAGTAAAAACAAAATACAGTAAAGCAGCGATCAACTGGATAGTATTGTAATTATCATAAGTGATGATACCCGACAGGTATGATATACCAATGCCAAGCAATGGTATAAATAACGATCGCATTATCTGGTCCCTTATCATAACACTTATTTATCGCTGTGAGTTTGTCACAGCTGTGTCAGCATTTCATATGGCAGAATTAAAGTATTCCTTTTCACGGTTCATCATTTTTTATATATACTTAATGACATGGTATATAAATATTTCGCTGCGTTCCTATCCATAGCAGCCTGCATAAAATGATTAGTGGTTTTTAAATCAATCGAGTGGTAAATAGAAGCATGCAATTTGTTTGTTTTTTACATTTGAGGAAATTAATTTGTTTTTTCATTCCTTGTATTTAATTGTTCGTTATTATTTTCTAAAAAATTTTAACAAAACAAGTCAGTTTTTTTTCAGATACAGTTTTTAATATTTCATCGTATCCTTTTCATGTCCCGGTAAGTTTCTCCCAGGCGATAAACAGCATTCTTGCAATTTGCATGTCATCATTCATAATAAATCTTTCTCAATTCAAATTTCTCATTCAAAAATTTTAAAAATGATGATTGTTGTTTTACCAAAACTTAAAAGCATACAAAAAACTTTTTTTTGTATTGCAATTATGCTTGCATTTATCCCAAATGCTGTCTTTTCCCAGACAAAGAATATATCTGGTAAAGTAACGGATGCTACCGGAAAACCCTTGTCGAATGTATCTGTACTTATTAAAGGCACCACTACCGGGACAACTACTGCCAACGATGGAACTTATTCTATCAACGCAGGTACCAATGCAAAGCAAATCGAATTCAGTAGTCTTGGATTCGAAACCCAAACATTTAATATTAATGGCAAAACTAAATTCTCTCCATCGCTTGTAGCTTCCACAAAAGTGTTGGAAGAAGTGGTAGTGACGGGTATCGGCCGTATTAAGAAATCACAATTTGCCGGTGCCGGATCCAAGATCAATGCAAAGGAGATCGAAGACAAGCCTGTTGGTTCATTTGATCAATTACTGCAGGGACGAGCCCCGGGTGTTTTGGCATTAACAGGAAGTGGACAACCAGGTGAACCTTCGGCTATCATTATCCGTGGCCAAAACTCTATTTCTGGCGGAAGTACTCCTTTATATATAGTAGATGGTATCCCCGTTGAGGCAAGTGTTTTCCAGGGTCTCAATACAAATGATTTTGCATCTATTGATGTTCTGAGAGATGCCGCAACACAAGCCATGTATGGATCAAGAGGTTCTGCCGGTGTTATTGTTGTTACCACCAAAAGGGGAACCGCAGGTCGGTTTAAAATTGGCTACTCTACACAGCAAGGTGTAAAATCCAAACCGGATTTTGCACTTACACCAATGAATACGCAACAATTGTTACAAGCGCAACATGATTACGGAAAAATAACTCAGGACAATACTAATACACTTATACCTGGGTGGTATTATTCACCCGATAATCCAAGATATACTGCTTTATCTCCCGATGGCCAGGCTGAAGCGACACACTTATTGGATTCTATATCGTCCATCAATACGCATTGGTTTGACGAGTTTTTCAGAAGAGGTAATTTCAGTAACCATGAATTGACCTTCTCTGGCGGAACAGAAAAAACACGTTTTTATAGCAGTCTTGCTTATTATAAGGAGCAGGGTATTGTTAATCCTTCCGACATGAAAAGAGTTACGTTACGTAATAATATTGATTTTTCGGACGACAGATTCACTTTTGGTATCACATCCAATATTGGGTACACAAAAAGAAATTTTGAATCAAACTACCCTGGTTTTATTTTTAATTCATTCCTTACCCCGGCTATACAGGCGCCATACAGTCTTGTTCGTAACCCCGATGGAAGTTTAGCTGTTGGTAGTGATCCAAGTGACATCGCTACATCAAAATATACTGCAGCACAAATGCTTGATATCAAAGCCAAGGATAAAACATATAGCGACCAGGCTAAAATAACACTTGGGGTTAATCTCGCTTATAAAATATCCAGCAATTTAACAGCTTCGATATTTGCCAGCGAGGATTTCAGGGAAACACAAAATTCTGCATACAATAACCCGGATGCATTTATAAGAACAGATCCCAATAATCCTCCAAGCCTTCCTCCTACCACAAGGTCGGGCTCACAGTCAGAAGATCTTAATCGTTTTCTTACAAGTGATATTCGCCCAAGCTTAACCTTTTCAAAAACATTCAATGAAAAACATGACCTCGAGATCACTGCACTTGGTGAGTATATCCAGGAAAATGCCAAAGCTATCTCATTTACTGGTTATGGTATCGATCCAAGAACACCCAATACGCCAGGTGTAATTCAACAGGGTAATGCAGCTAATTCACTGTTTGCTGTAGTTGGTGGAGGAAAATCAACTACGGTACTTGTTTCAGGACTTGCTCTTGCAAGATACACTTATAGGAATAAGCTCACTTTTACAGCTTCTTATAGAAAAGATGGTTCTTCTTATTTGCCTTTGGACAACAGGTGGACAGGTTTTTATTCTGTCGGAAGTATATGGGATATTACCAAAGAAAAGTTTGCATCAAACAGTAAATTCCTGAATACACTTAGGATAAAAGCAAGTTATGGAGGATCAGGTAACGCTAATAACTTCCCCAGGAATTATTTCTACCAATCTACTTACCAAAATGGAACGTATGCAGGCTTGCCTACACAGGTAGTTGACGAACCAGGTAATCCAGATGCAAAATGGGAAACTACTTATACACTTAACGTAGGTGTTGACTTCGAAATGCTGAACAGGAAACTATATGGTGATATCAATGTGTATAATAAAACGACCAAAGACTTATATATAGACAGGCAGCTTAGTGCAGAAGCAGGTGGCTTTACAATACCGGTAAATGCAGGAAAATTACAGAACAGGGGAATTGAGTGGAACGTGAATGCGGATATTATCCGTAAGAGAGATTGGCTGGTAACAGTTTTCGCAACTGGTTCTTATAATAAAAATAAACTACTTAGTATAGGAGGTGAAGCACCTTATGGTATCGGAACTTCATTCCTGGAAGTAGGATTGCCATTAGGTTCAAACTATACTGTAGGCTGGGGTGGTGTTGATGCTGCTACAGGTCAGCCATTGTATTATGATAAAGATGGCAAATTAACAAACGTATATAGTACTGACAACTCAGTTGCCAAATTTGGAACATGGGAAGCTCCATGGAAAGGTGGTTTCGGTACTAATATCAAGTTTAAAGCCATCGAATTATCTGTACTGTTCAGCTGGCAACAGGGTGCAACCAAATCAGACAACCTGGAATATTTTACCGAAAATCCAAATGGATTCCTTGCAGGCGGATATAATCAATCAGCTTCACTTAATTTCTGGCAAAAACCGGGAGATGTTGTAAGTACACCAAGTCCTAATTATACTGTTAGCTTTAGCTCAAAATTGTTGCATGATGCTTCGTTTGTGCGTTTCAGAGATCTTACATTGGCTTACACATTTCCAAAATCATTGCTCGGTGGAAGTAAGTTTATTTCAAACGCAAAATTCTATGTAGAAGCTACTAATTTATTTATATGGACCAAATGGAGAGGATTGGATCCTGAGGCCGGGGCAGTAAATATTAATCTTGGCGAATATCCAAACCCAAGAGCAATAACTGCCGGATTAAATCTTACATTTTAATAATTTAAAGAAACCTGTTATGAAATATAAAAAAATAAGCTTTTACTTTTTAATTGCTACAGTTATATTTTGCAGTTGTGCAAAACAACTTGAGCAAAATGATCCTCAATCATTCAGTGATGAGAATGCATACCAGACAATAAAGGATCTTCAGTTAGGTGTGAACGGTGCATTTGGGGGTTACTCAACAAAGATCAATGACCTTTGGAAAAACAGTCTTACTTCCGACGAAGGAAAAATAGGAGAGGATAACGCTGGTAGCGGCGGAATCACTTATCGTCTTCAGTATGGCGCAGATAATACTTCCGGCGGAGATGTGGTGAGTGGTTTTTTTGGTACTTATGGACTGATTGACCAGGTTAACCGTGTACTGCCACATGTAGATGATGTAACCGGTGGTACTACGGAACGTAAGAATGAATTAAAGGCAGACCTTCTCGCTTTACGTGCCATATCCCATTTTGACCTGCTGGAAGCATTTAGTAAAAAGTATGATCCAAATGGTTTGGGTATTGCAATAATGACAAAATTTGATGCATCAGCTAAGCCTAAACGCAATACAATGGGAGAGGTAATTGCGCAGGTGCAACAGGATCTTAGCACAGCGAAGGATCTTTTGCCTGCTGTAACGGCTTCTAATTTCAGTGATACGGTATTCAATAAACTAAATATAGCTGCATATCAGGCAAGGATATCGCTCTATATTGGAGATTATGACGCGGCCATAGCATATAGTTCGGAAGTTATTAATTCCGGAATAAGGCCATTGGCAAATGGAAGTGACTATGCTGATATCTGGACTGATGATAGTTACAGTGAATCTCTTTTCAGGATTCGCTTTGAAGCAAGCACAGCATTGGGTAGTTTGTGGACAGGAGGCGGCAATGCAGCGCAAATTGCGCCATCTGATAAACTTACAAATTCATACGAGGCGTCTGATGTAAGGTTAAATACATTTATTGGTTTGAATGGGCTCGGGCACAGGTATGTGAAAAAGTATTCAATCTCCAGCCGTGGGCCAAGAGCTGTTGACTTAAAAGCCTGCCGTACTTCCGAAATGTATCTCATAAGAGCAGAAGCTTATGCAAAGGCTGCATCACCTAATATTGCTGCCGGGGCTGCCGATCTTAATCTTTTAAGATCAAATAGGATTGGAGGATATGTTGATGAGAATTTTCCATCAGCCGCTGCCTTGATAACCGCAGTTTTGCAGGAACGTTTCAAAGAACTGTGCTTCGAAGGACAAAGGTTTTATGATCTGAAGAGAAATGATCTGCCACTTGAACGTGATGCGTCTGATGCAAGCCCGGCCTGGCAGAGCTTGCAACCGGGATCTTATCTTTTTACTTATCCTATTCCGTTTGATGAGATACAGGCAAATCCGAACGCAGTTCAGAATGAAGGATATTAAAATGAATAGTCTTTTAAATTTTAAATCACCAAACACTTTTTATGAAATATTTCAACCGCATCGTTTATATCACACTGATAGGACTGTGTTTTTTCTCCACAGCCTGTAATAAAACAACGCCATACGAAACAACTATTCCTGAGTCACAATCACACTTTGTAGGCGCCAGGTCAAGAACAGATTCTGTTATCGTAGACCCCGCACCTGTTTCAAATATTACTGTTGGCTCAACAGATGTATCAGCCTCGGACAGGGTGGTAACATATACCATTTCATCTCCAAGTGGTGCAACGACGGGCGTTCAGTATACAGATGATGGCAACGGGAAGGTAACAATTCCTGCAGGTAAGGCAATTGCAACAATTGATATCCGCCCGATCTATTCTGCCTATGCAAATGGAAGAAAAGATACATTGATATTTGTTTTATCAACACCAGATATGAAACCTGCAGAATTCATGGATACTGCCATTCTCATTCTTGCAGGACGTGTTCCTTGTGATGAAACAAGTCCTACAATAGACCTTAGTACTCTTTTAGGCAACTATGATAACACCAATGAAGATTTTGATGGAAACCTCTATGGCCCTTATACCACTTCTATTTCATCTGCTGTTCAAACTGGCCCTACTACCGGTACGATCGTAGTACAGAATATATATGATGATGGATGGGGACCAATTACTTTTAATCTTGATTGGAGCGACCCAGCCAACAAAACATGTATTGTGGTTGATGGCATCATACCAGGAACAGATGCTGGAACTGTATTTGGTCCTACATATAATGGCATTTCATTGATCGTTACTGAGCCATTTGGCAGCATCGGATCATCACCAGTTGGATCCTTTGTGTATTGTCAGCAAAGATTTTCTTTGCAACTGGAGATTGGTATAGACGGAGTGGGGTATTATCCGCACTTATATACCGTGAACCTGGCAAGATAAATTTTGTTTCTATAGCGTGTATTTCATGAACGGGTTACCTTTCCAGGTGACCCGTTACTTTTTTACATAAAAGAAACCCGTTATTTTTTTTGGCCAAGAGAAAACCAGTTACCGGAATCATCTTTAAACAATGCTTCAAAGGCATAAAATTCTTTTGTGGGTGGCTTGGTGAATTCAACACCTTTTGATTTTAATTCCTCGTACGTTGCCATAAGATCATTGCATTCAAAAACACAGAAGCCAAATGTTCCCTGTTTCACAAGGTCGGTCATTACACGTGCAGCTTCTTTCTTAAACATCATTCCTTCACCTATTTCCATGAGCGTGATCTCAAGATCGGGTTGATCAGGAGGGCATACAGTAAGCCATCGCTTGCCCGGGCCCATCGAGGCATCTGTATGTACTTTGAAACCCAGTTTGTTTACATAGAAATCATATGCACTATCCTGGCTAAGAACAAAAATGCTGAAGTGGCTTGCTTTTGTAATCATTGTTTTTCTTTTAAAATTGATATGAATGCAAAATCGGCCTTCTTCCTGAAAGCTTCTTCTTCAAAATTGCGATTTATCCGCGGAAGCATTAATTCGTTTTCCACCCATTAGATTCTGCAAAACAATTGGGAATGTATTTCAGGGGCACTTTTGAGATATCTGCCCTCGTTGCCTGTTGTTTTGCCTGGTAAACAGCAGGCGTACAACCAGTATATTTTTTGAATAATCCTGTAAATGAAGAGATGCTTTCGAAGCCAACAGCAAAACATATATCTGCAACTTTTTGTTCTGATTGTAATAATAACTTGGCCTTTTCGATCCGCACATAGGTGAGGTATTGGTGCGGTGTTTTGTCATAAGTTTTCCTGAACAGTCTTATAAAATGAAATTTAGAAAAGTAAGCTTCATCAGCAATATTATTAAGGTTGATATTTTCGTAATAGAAATTATCAATGAACAGTTTTGCCTGTACAATACGTCTATAGAGGTATATTTTGGGATATTGTTCCTGCATTGCGCTCTTTCATTATAACGAATATACGAGCTTTCAGTAATGTATAGAATGGGTTTATTTTCCTCCCAGTATATTGATCAGTTCTGATATTCTCGCGAGGTGGTGATCATCATGTTCAGCCACAAAAATAAAAAGATCCATCGTGCGCATGGGTTTATTTAACCTTGGATGTAACGCAGATTTAAATATCACCGACTCATCAATTCTTTCAAGTTCAGCAATGGTTTGTTGCCTGATGCTGCGAAATGATTGTAAAAGTTCGTCCAGTGATTTATTGTTATGATGTTCGTGTTTTGTTTTTGTATTATCAAGGTCTGCTGCCGACATTGTCTTTTCTCCTCTTATGATCTCAGCAAGCCTGCGTTGCCAAAGCGGCTCCAGGTCGGTAAGATGCCCTATATTCTCTTTGATCGACCAGCTATCGTTGAGCCTTACATCCAGGACAGACTGTTTTATATTTTTCATTTTATGCTCAAGACGTACGGGCGTTCCTTCCAGCCGTTCAATAATGGAAGGAAATATATTTTGAGCAATATTAAATTCAAAATTCCTTTCAAACCAGTTTACCTGTTTCATGGCATGTTTATTTAAGAAAAGATGTTTATTGATTTAAACAACTATATATTTCCGTTTACAATAAAATTCCATGCATGTATATCTTTATCAATTCCCAGGCGAACACGTTCAAATTTTTCTTTTATTTTCGATGATATTTTATCAGGGCCATATTTCGGCAAATGAAAATCTACATTACCAATACGGATCGTTTTAATGGGAGCTACTACTGCAGCTGTACCTGCTCCGAAAGCTTCTGTAATACTGCCGTTTTCAAAAGCAGCCTGTAATTCGAATACGGAAATAGGGCGTTCCTCGGTTTTATATCCGAGATCTCCGGCGATGGTAAGTAATGAATCTCTTGTAACACCATCAAGGATAGAATCTGAAAGCGGGGGAGTGAGCAATACATTGTCAATAACAAACATTACATTCATCATACCTGATTCTTCAATAAACTTATGTTCCGATGAATCCGTCCAAAGCACCTGGTCAAATCCTTCTTCCCTTGCTTTTTTTGTAGGATAAAATGATGCACCATAATTTCCGCCACATTTGGCGAAACCAGTTCCTCCCTTTGCGGCACGTACATATTCGGTTTCTACTTTTACTTTGATGGGTTCTGCATATAGAGAAGGTACAGGCCCGGTGAAAATGATGAACCTGAATTCTTCTGATACCTTGACACCAAACCTTGATTCTGTAGCGATCATGAAAGGACGGATATACAAGGCCGTTCCAGGTTTGGAGGGAACCCAGGCTTTGTCAAGTTCTATTAATTGTAATAATCCTTCTGTAAAAATTTCTTTTGGGATCACCGCCATGCACATTCTTTCCAATGATTTTACCAGGCGATCATAATGTTTCTCAATCCGAAAAATATTTACGCTGCCATCTTCCATTCTGAAGGCTTTCATCCCTTCGAAAACAGTTTGGCCATAGTGCAACGCAAGCGCAGATGGGCTCAATGACAGGTTTGCATAAGGCAATATCTGTGGCGATCTCCATTCGCCATTTGCATAATCACAAACGAGCATATGATCAGAAATATATTTTCCGAATTCCAGGTGATCAAAATCTACTTCGCTGATCCTGGAATGTTTTGTCCTGTGTACCGGGATGGTTGTTATGATTTCCATGCTTTGTATTTTTAAATTATTACATTAAGAATTTGAATGCTCTGTTCTTTCCATTTCGTGAGTGGCTTTTGCCTGTTTTGCAGGGTCAAGTTCAATGATCATTTTCACGTTTGCCCGTTCGTATACTGTTTTCTCCACCGGTAAATGGGTGAACCCGAGTTTTTCATATAGTTTGATGGCAGCTGCATTTTTTGTATTCGAATAAAGGATCACAGATGTCGCTCCAATTTCTTTTGCTTTTTCAAAACTGGCATAGCTTAACGCCTCAGCAATACCTTTGCGGCGAAAATTTTCATCAACCGCCATCTTGGTAAATTCATAGATGTGATCGTCTAGTTTACGAAGCGCAACTGTTCCTGCAACCTCTCCATCATACAAGGCCATTAGTATCACACCTCCTGGTTCGAGGATAGCAGTCTCTGGGTTTTTTAATACGAACTCATCAACCGCTTCCATTACAAATAATTCCTCTATCCACTGGCGGTTGAATTTTTCAAAAAAGGGCTGATATTTTTTTTCATAATCAACAATAACAATCGGGCTCATACTTTTTGTTTTTTAAATTCATAGTTTACAAGGTATACGCCACCGAGCGTTACCAGGGCACCGGTGATCATATGCACATTCGTTCTTTCACGTAACAGCAACCATCCACACAGGATAGCAACGATCGGGTTGATATAGGCATACATAGATGCCTGTGTAGCTGGTAATTTTTTAATCGCGAACATATATGCTGAATAAGCGAGAATAGATCCGAATAATATAAGGTATAACAGTGCATACCATGATTCCTGGCCTGTTCCTGCAAGGTTCACATATTTGCCCGAAGCAAAACAGATCAATAACATTACGATACCGGCTATTAACATCTGGAAGCCTACACCAAACATGGTACCGATCGACAATTTCTGTCCGGATGTATATACTGTACCAAATGACCAGGATATCGTTGACAGGATCGCCATTATTATGCCTATGATAAAATTTTTATTATCGGATTGACCGATATAATCATAAAATATCGTAACAACACCTGCAAAGCCAAGCAGCAACCCAACGATCATCCAACGGGTGATCTTTGCTGTTTTTGTAAGCCAGATGCTGAATAACGTTACAAATAAAGGTACCAGCGCTGCGATGATAGCTGCGAGGCCGCTACTGATATATTCAAGTGACCAGGTGAGCATCCCATTGGCAAAACATAAAAGGAAAAGTCCCTGGATCGAAATTTTCTTCAGGTCGGATAATGTTGGCAACTGATATCCTCGCAGTAAAAAGAAACCAACCATGATAAGCCCGGAGGAAAACTGCCTTACCCCGGCAACAAATAAACCAGGCATATGATGGGTGCCGATCTTCGAGGCAATATACGTGGTGCCCCAAAAAAAACTTACCAGTGCCAGTGCTATATACCCTTTCTGTAATTCCTTCTTCATTTTACCTGACTTAAAATTGACAAGACAAAATTTGTCATTTTTTTTTGTAAAAAACAGATTCAGATTTAGTAATTTTGACTATATCAGATTTTATAACTGCCTGCGGGTTCAGAAAAACGGGGTAATAAGCATTAATGATTCCCTGGTATTCATTGTTAATCGACTCCAGGTATTGCTAAAGCCATTGTATGAAAAAAAATCAATTCAACACAGACGACCATCTATACCTGCAGGTTGCAGATGGGTTAGAAAAAATGATTTCGGATGAAGTGCTTCGTATTGGCGATAAACTTCCGTCGGTAAGAGTATTGAGCGAAGAGTATGGGATAAGTATGGGAACAGCCTTCCAGGCTTATTATCACCTGGAAGGAAGAGGCCTGATTGAATCAAGACCTAAATCTGGTTATTATGTACGTTTCAATTACCAGCGTTTTCCGCAATTGCCTAACCTCACACCTCCTGATGCACTATCCCATGACGTTAGTGTAAAAGAAATGATCGCATCTATTTACCGGGATATTGTTGCTGCTGATGTCATCAATCTTGCTCTTGCAGTACCTGATGCGTCTTTATTACCAACTGCGAAGATCAATAAATCAGTGGTATATGCTTTGCGTAATACTAAAGACCATTGTATTAACTATGAAAATACACAGGGAAACCTGGAGCTTCGCCAGCAAATAGCAAAACTTGCCTTTAATTGGGGAGGTAAAATAAAAGCGGATGAGATCATCATTACTTCAGGCTGTCTTGATGCGATGACACTTTGCTTAAAAGCCGTTACAAACAATGGCGATACGGTGGCAGTTGAATGCCCAAATTATTTTGGTATCTACCAGGCTATTGAAAGTATAGGATTGAAAGTGGTGGAACTTTCCTCTGACCCGGTACTGGGGGTTGACCTGGCGCAGGTTGAAAAAGTAATAAAGAAATTCAGGGTGAAAGCAATTGTTACTGTTCCCAATTTTAATAATCCTCTTGGCAGTTGTATGCCCGATGATAATAAGAAGAAACTTGTTGACATCATTACCAAATACCACGTGCCACTGATCGAGGATGATATTTATGGAGAACTTTATTTCGGTAAAAATCGCCCGAAGACTTGTAAGACCTATGACACAAAGGGATTGGTGATGCATTGTTCATCTCTTTCCAAATCATTGGCGCCGGGGTATAGGATCGGCTGGACAATACCTGGTAAATGGCTCGACCAGGTAAAACATTTGAAGCGGATACAGAATATCAGCAGTCCCACACTTACACAGGCAGCCATGGCACATTTCCTGAAAAACGGTCGCTACGAATACCATTTAAAAAATCTACGTAAGGCATTGCACACTCAAAGCCTTCGTTATGTACAGGCAATCATTAAGTATTTTCCGCAAGACACTAAAGTATCAAGGCCACATGGCGGATTTAGTTTATGGGTGCAGTTAAATAAAAAAGCAGATGCTTTCAAACTTCGTACAGAAGCTATCAAACATAACATATCCATTGTGCCTGGTAAGATTTTTTCTGCCAGCTGCAACTATTCGCATTGTATCCGCATAAGTTTTGGAAAACCCTGGAGCGAAGATGTGGATTATGGATTGATGATATTGGGAAGGCTGATCAAAAAGATGATTTAGTTATAGATCCATGTAAATTTCTGACGGGCAGCTTCCATTTATGTGAGGTTTTTGCCTGCTATCATATATTATTTATCAGCGAAAACGAATAATCATATTTTCATCGGTAAAAAAACTGATGAAACGTTTATTGCTATTGATGATGATTGCATTTCCATCTCTGTATATACATGCGCAACCTGCTTTGTATATGCCAAGGGATATACAAAAAGCTTATAATAATGGGACCAGGGCGATGGATGGTAAACCCGGAAAAAATTACTGGCAAAACCATGGTCGTTATAATATCACGTTAACGGCTATGCCTCCTGACAGGAATATTACAGGTTCAGAAACGATCGTCTATATAAATAACAGCCCCGATACACTTAGAACTCCATCTATCAAACTATTCCTGAATATTCATAAACCCGGAGCTCCCCGCGATCAGCCTGCCAGTGAAAATTATCTTACCTCCGGTGTGCATATTGATGAATTTGGAGTGAATGATGCAAAAATTCCATGGAAAGATAATTTTTACCAGGTAACATCTCATGCGGTTCGTTTACCAAAACCACTTGCGCCACATGATTCGGTGCGACTATCATTTAAATGGCATTATGAAATATCATTACAAAGCGGGCGGGAGGGTATGATCGATTCGACTACTTATTTCTTTGCTTATTTTTATCCGAGGGTAGCAGTATTTGATGATTATGAGGGATGGGACAGGATGGATTTTACCGACGGCAAAGAATTTTACAGTGACTTCAATGATTATATGGTGACCATCAATGCGCCAAAAAATTACATCGTATGGGGAACAGGAACATTACAACATCCCGAAACTTTGTTACAGCCGGAATTTGCAAAACGATTTAACCAGTCATTTACAAGTAATGACATTATTCACATTGCTACGAAAGATGAACTGGCTGCAAAAAAAGTAACAACACAAAACAATATAAATAGTTGGTCATTCACCGCCGCAAATATTCCTGATATGGCTTTTGCGATGAGCGATCATTTTGTTTGGGATGCAGGAAGTGTGGTGGTTGACAAAACCACAAAACGAAGAGCGAGTGTGCAGGCCGCCTATAACGATACTGCAAAAGATTACAGGAGAATGGTAGAATATGGCAAGCATGCATTGGACTTTCTTTCCAATGAATGGCCGGGTATACCTTATCCTTATGAAAAAACAACCATCGTTCATGGTTATGCAGGAATGGAATATCCAATGATGGCCAATGATGAAACTTATGAAGACAGCCTTTTCTCAAGGTTTGTTGCAGAACATGAAATAGCGCACACTTACATGCCGTTTTATATGGGTATTAATGAAACAAGGTATGGTTTCATGGATGAAGGCTGGGCCACAACTTTTGAATTGTTGATTGGCAGGGTTGATCTCGGCGTAGAAAAAGCTGCAGAATTTTATAAGCAATTCAGGGTGGAAGGATGGATATCTGATTATTCCCAGGAAGAAGATGTGGCAATTATCACGCCTTCAAATATTTTGAATGGCCAGGGACTGGGAAATAATGAATATGGAAAAGCATCACTTGGATATCTTGCTATGAAAGACCTATTGGGAGATGACATGTTTAAAAAATGTTTGCATGAATACATGAGCCGCTGGAACGGGAAACATCCTATTCCCTGGGATTTCTTTTATACATTCAATGACCGATCAGGTAAAAATCTTAATTGGTTCTGGAGTAACTGGTTCTTTACGAACAATTATATAGATCTTGCTATTAAAAATGTTTCTTCAAAAAATGAAAGTTATACTGTTGAAATTGAAAATATCGGCGGTATGCCTGCGCCGGTAGATATAATTGTTCATTATACTGATGGCACACAGGATAGCTTTCATCAAACTCCTTCTCTTTGGGAAAAAGATTTGAAGAAGGCAGCTGTGACCATCCAGGCGAAAAAAACAGTGAAGTCTATCGCACTTGATGGTGACATCTTCATGGATGCTGATCCAGATAACAACAGCTGGATCGCTAAATAAGTTTTTTGGGTTAAAAAATAAAAAGGTTCTTACTTGATAGTAAGAACCTTTTAGTTATAAGTATTAAAACTCTGTAAAACTCTGTGTTACCTCCTTTAACTCTGTGGTTAAAATTTCATGTAATAAACCACAGAGTAACACAGCGTTTTTTCACAGAGTTTCACAGAGGGTTATTAATTTATATTTAGTACGGTAAGATAACTGTTCTTACCACCCCATTCAAACCTGTCCACACAACTTTGAAATAAAATGATCCCGGCGGGCAGGATATTGGTAATCCCTGTGCATCAAGACCAAATGTAACTACAATGTCTGCAATTAACCGGTGATGTGTTACAGCCCCGCTTACCAGCCTGAAACTACAATCCTGCCGAACCACCAATGGGGTTGTGATCGATGTTACAAAGGCATTTCCAAAACGATTGGTTCCCCATTCTGATACATTGGTAATTGTTCCTTCTGTATGTGTTCCCGTAGTGGTAATCACGATCCCATTATCATAACTGAAAACACGTTGTTTGGCAATCTGCCAGGTTCGCTGCGTGCCATTATCAAAAGATATTGATAACCCTGAACTCGCAATGCTGTGAGTAACAGGCCCTGAAATGGCAAGATCACGTATACGGCCACCCGAAACATTGGTAAATGATTCAGCTCCATTGATAGTGATAGATTTGCCATCTCTTAATCTTGTAATACGCAGGTTTTGATAAGTGACTGTCAGGATAGCGCCGGCATCGCTCCAATGTTGTGCCTGTGGCATCGAAAGAACGACTACACCTGTTCTGCTGCGGTTACCGAAGCAATTATTCCCATTGTAGGTAATGGTAATTGTTTTTGGATTGCTTACCGAATCAACAACAATTGTTGCATCGCAGATAAGGCTTGAAATTCCAAAAGGCTTACCACTTATGGAAGGATGTGAGTCAATGATCGTATTGGCATCATCAGCAATGGCATCCGTTTCCCCGGAAACCTGGGCCTGGTCATCTGATTGAGCGGAAAACTCATTTGTGTAATCTGAATTATTGTTATTATCTGTTTTTTTACAGCTGGTAAAAGTTGCCGTAGCTAAAGCGACAACTGCTAATAATATCCGAAGTTGTTTTTTCATAACATTAACATTTTTAAAAATGAGTGTCTATAGATGATAATCGGTGATGAAAGTTTAAGAGTGGAAAACAAATTTATTGCCACAGATATTTATTTTCTCATACGTTAGAAAACCAATAAAGAAAATTAATAATCTTAAAACATAAAGCTTCTATTCTGTGTACATAACAAAATATCATTTAAGTTTATACCAGAATTAAAAGATCATGGCAAAATCAGAGATTAAATTTTTGGAAGGACCGCAAAATCGCTGGGCGGAATTCAAATTTGCAATAAAGGTATTTCTTGAATTTCTTAAAGGTTTTCGGGCCCTTCATTTCGTGGGACCTTGTGTAACCGTATTCGGATCTGCCCGGTTTAAGGAAGATCATTTTTATTATAAGCAAACACAGAAAATAGCAGGCGAGATCGCAAAACTGGGTTTTACCATAATGACCGGCGGTGGTCCCGGCATTATGGAAGCTGCCAATCGTGGAGCGAAAGAAGTGGGAGGCAGGAGTGTGGGCTGTAATATTGTATTGCCACAGGAACAGAAACACAATGATTATCTCGACAAATGGGTTAACATTAAGTACTTTTTTGTGAGAAAGAGTTTACTGATAAAATATTCCTATGCATTTGTTGTTATGCCCGGAGGTTTCGGAACCATGGATGAATATTTTGAAGCACTTACCCTGATACAAACAAAAATGCTCGACCAATTTCCCATTATTATTTTTGATAAGGCATTTCATAAGGATATTATTGAGCACATAGAGAAAATGAAAGACAATGCAACCATTTCTCCCGAAGACATGAAGCTTTGTCTTTTTACAGACTCTGTTGAAGAAGCTGTAAAACATATACAGGATAAAGCCATCACGAAATTTAATTTGAAACCATCGCAGAAAAAACATCCTTCATGGTGGCTGTTTGAGAAGCAGTACTAAAAGCTGTAAACAAAAGATCACAAGTTGAGCCATTCTGTAATTTTCAGTCTCCACACGAGTATCGCCACTCCTGCAATTGCTACCAATACACCTGCAAATGCATGTTTGGTGATCTTCTCCTTATAAATAAAATGGGCAATGAGCAGGGCTACTACCGGAACCAGCGCAAAGATCGTTTGTGCGACTGCTACATTTATATATTGAATAGACAGCAGGGAAAAACTTACACCCAATACCGGCCCAAAAACAATACCCATTAACACAGCCGTTTTTATATTCCATGGCTGACTCCTGATATTTTTCCAGTGTATGGGAATTTTTTTATTGAAAAAAGTAACCAGTAATACCACGATCGTTGCAGAAAGGAAACGAATGAAGGAGCCAACAAGCGGATTGATGTTATTCCCCAGTTCATGTTGTATCACAAATGCCTTCTTACTAAATACAATGCCTGCCCCGTTGCATGCTGAACCGATAACACCAAGTATAATCCCGGTGAGTATGCTTCCATGCCCATGGTCCGGTAAAGCGCTTCTTTCTGTTTTACCCAAACTCATGCTAAGCACTCCAATAATAGTTATGGCCATTCCCGCAATCCCGATCATATTCATATGCTCATTCAGGAATACAATCCCGAAAAGGAAAGCAGCGGCCGGTGATATAGTAGCGAGCGCACTTCCATTTCTTGGTCCAAGGATCGTATACATCCTGTAACTGAAATAATCACCAATGCCGATGGCAATAATCCCTGAGCCACCCAGCCATAGCCAGGCATATAAATACTTTTCTGAAAATATGGCAAAGAAATTCCGGGGATCGATTGAAACAGCAACCAACATTACCATCAATGTACCCACTACCAGTCTTACAAGATTCATACTGGCTACCGTCATTGATCTTCCTGCTTTTGTAAAAGGAAAAGCACAAATGGCCCAGCAAATACTCGCAAGAAGGGCAATAAGAGATCCTGTTAATGACATAGCAGAGCGATTAGATGTTTAGATTTACTGTTGAGATCATGATCTTTCTTCCGACAAAATATTGATCAAGAGAATTTTCAGGAATAATGTTAACCTCCCAAATCCTTTCTTCTTTGCTGATAATTGCCAGCTGCTAATAAAAATATATTTTGTCTGTGGCAATAATTCCATTACCCGGTTCATGTCCTTCTTCTTTTTTAGCCGCTGGCTCACCAGTATTTTTTTTATCAGGATCATCATAACAGGTGCTAAAAATAAATAGACAGCCAGCAGGATCAAAATAAACCTTATGATCAGGTCTGTAATTTCATTCAATGCTATATAAGAATGTGAAGGATCAAAATAATTCTGTACCAGTAAAGCGAGCAGCACCAGGAAAATGATAATAAAAAATAGTTTGACCCTTTTTCTTTTTTTTGTCTGGCGGGGTTCAAAAACTTTCGCATCCTGTACATTGATCATATATTCGGGATACATATCTTTCCACTTTTCAGATCTTTTTACAAGGTAAGCAAGGTAGATTCCAAGCAATAATCCCGCAATGGCATGAATCAATACATAACCTGCCATGATCTTATAACTATAGCTACCGACTTTTTTCTGTTTCAGGATCTTTTGTATCGTCTGGTCTATCGCTTCCCAAAACCTGCTTCCCATTATCAATAGCACAAGGATGCGCTGAATAGCTGATTCTACCAGGGAAAGTATCGACAGTAATATGGTGGATAATTTGAAGAAGCCCTTATTTATAAAAAGCAACTCGCCCATCAGCCCCTGGAAGAACACGGCTACATAAGCAGTAGCGGGACTCTGTGGGCTAAGCAGCAACTTAAAAATGGCAACAATAATGGTTGCTTTTATGATGGCGCCCTTTTGAGGCACATGCCAGGCAATAAGTACGATGCACATCACTGCCAGGCCGCTAATGATCATACCTGTAAAAGGAAGTTTTATCCCATGCATAATCCCACCTGCAAAAGCTTCACAAATCACCCAGAGGGCTACCAGCCTGTAATAAATAGCCTTATGCTTTTGCTCAATTGGTTGTTCACTCATTACTTCAATTATATTATCTTTATCGTTTATTAAAAATTTTCAATTGGTACATTTTATTCTCAATGATAAGGAAATAACTACCTCATTATCACCGGGGATGACCTTGCTCGATTTTATCCGCTATCAAAAAAAGCTAACGGGTACAAAGATAGGGTGCCGGGAAGGTGATTGTGGCGCATGCACAGTTTTAGTAGGGGAAATAAAAAATGATGAGCTTATATATAATAGTGTTACCAGTTGCCTGATGGCGCTGGGAAATGCACAGGGTAAACATATTGTTACTATCGAAGGCATAAATACAGTGGGGCTGAGTGCGGTGCAGCAGGCTTTTGCAGATGAAGGAGCCACACAATGCGGTTTCTGTACCCCCGGATTTATTGTTTCGCTTACCGGGTATTGTATAAGTAATAAGGATACAGGTTATACAGCTGCCATTGATTCAATGAATGGAAATATCTGCCGTTGTACGGGTTATAAATCCATTGAAAGAGCCGCTTCAATTATTAATGAACAAGTGCAGCAAAGAAATAAGGAAGACATCCTGCGTTTTGCAGTTAAAAACAATATGGTTCCTTCTTATTTCCTCGATATAAAGGAAAGGATCGCAAAAATTCCATCATTGAAACAAAAAAAGCAGACGGGGGCAAAAAGGTTGGGAGGTGGTACAGACCTTTATGTGCAACAGCATGATATCATGGAGCATCAGCCCATCGATTTCCTGTTTGACAAAAAGAAATTACAGGGTATAAGACGTGAAGGAAAAAACTGCGTGATGGGAGCTTCCACCACTGCAGCAGATATTTCAACTTCTCCATTGTTTCAGAAGCATTTCGCGAATCTTGATAAATATATAAAACTGGTTTCTTCTACACAGATCAGGAACATGGCAACGATAGCGGGTAATTTTACAAATGCTTCACCGATAGGTGACTTTACTATTTTTTTCCTGGCGCTTGATGCAACCCTTTTATTAAGCGACGGAGAGAATAAAAGATCACTGCCATTAAGAGCATTTTATAAAGGTTATAAATTATTGAATAAAAAAGATGCTGAGACCATCAGGAAAATAAGTTTTGAATTACCTTCTAAGAATGATCTTTTCAATTTTGAAAAAGTTTCCAAAAGGACCAATCTTGATATCGCAAGCGTGAATACGGCTCTATATCTCCGTATGAAGGATAATATCATTGTTCGAGCCGGGTTGTCTGCAGGCGGGGTAGGTCCCATTCCTGCATTCCTAGCAAAGAGCAGCGAATTTCTCATTGGTAAAAGAATATCAGCCGAACTGGTTCACGAATTGATCGGGATCGTGCAGGCTGAAATTTCACCCATCAGTGATGCAAGAGGTGCAGACGTTTATAAGAGACTATTATTGTCGCAATTGGTAAAAGCGCATTTTATACAATTATTTCCTTTGTTGCCATTGGAAAAAATGATAACTGCCTGATGAAAAATATAGATTCATATACACATACAAGAGGTGAGTCGATTTACCTGGATGATATCCCACTGGTTGAGGGCACATTATTTGGGACCGTCTACGGCTCACCGGTAGCTCATGGGAAGATATTGAGCCTCGATGTATCGGAGGCTGCCGGGATGGAAGGAGTGGTGCGTGTGTTCACTTACAAGGATATTCCTGGTAAAAATCAGATAGGAGGTATTGTTCCTGATGAGCCACTGCTTGCAGAAGATGAAGTGCATTTTAACGGGATGCCTGTTGCATTGGTAGTAGCTACTTCCACGGAAATTGCCCAGGCCGCTGTAAAAAAAATTAAATTAGAAGTAGAGCAGCATACCGTAGTAACAGATCCGCGAATTGCGCAAAAGAATGGATCATTGTTAGTTCCGCCACGTACTTTTAAATTGGGAGATTCTGCTACAGCTTTTTCGAATTGCAAATATGTTTTTGAAGGTATTGCTGAAACTAACGGGCAGGAACACCTGTATATTGAAACGCAGGGCGCCTATGCCATTCCTGCTGAGAATAATTCCATCAAAGTATATTCTTCCACACAGGGACCCACAGCTGTTCAGCGTCATATGGCCGATGTGCTTGGTATACCGATGCACCGGTTGGAAATCGATGTAATGCGTCTCGGTGGCGGATTTGGCGGTAAAGAGGACCAGGCTACCTGTTGGGCTATCTTTTGCGCCCTGGCCACATACCATCTGAAGAAACCGGTAAAATATTGCCTTCACAGGATGGAAGACATGCGTATGACGGGTAAAAGAAATCCTTATACATCAGATTTTAAGATCGGACTTGATGCAGATCATAAGATCATCGCATATGAGGCAACATTTTACCAGAATGGTGGAGCAGCTGCTGATCTTTCGCCTGCAGTACTGGAGCGCACTTTATTTCATTGTACAAACAGTTATTTCGTTCCCAATGTAACAGCTACTGCGTACAGTTGTCGTACAAATCTTCCTCCCAATACTGCATTCAGGGGCTTTGGGGGACCACAGGGGATGTTTGTAATTGAAGCTGCCATTGCTAAAGCCGCCGAGGAATTAGGAATAACTGCTGCAGAAATTCAGCAAAAAAACCTGCTGAAGAATGATGATGAGTTTCCCTATGGACAAAAGGCTGCCAGCGAAGCAGGGGCCTGCTGGCAAAAGGCCACAACATTATACGAGATTGAAAAGATAAAAAGAGATATCGCGGTTTTTAATGCATCACATACATTGCACAAGAAAGCTGTTTCCTTTATGCCCATTTGTTTTGGCATCTCTTTTACAAAAATATTGATGAACCAGGCCAGGGCCCTGGTTCATGTATACATGGACGGTAGTATCAGTGTCAGTACAGGGGCTGTTGAAATGGGACAGGGAGTAAATACTAAAATGTTGCAGGTAGCGGCCACCATGTTTTCCGTATCTGCTAACAGGGTAAAAGTAAATTCCACCAATACTTATCGCATTGCCAATACATCGCCTTCTGCAGCCAGCGCCACAGCCGACCTTAATGGGAAAGCAGTACAAATAGCCTGTGAGAAGATCATTGAGCGGATGAAAGAAGTAGCTGCCGGAATGTTACAATGTGAAACAACCGTTATCAGTATAAAAGATGAAAAAGTGTTTATAAGCAATGAACCTTCATCGCTTACGTGGAATGAACTGGTAATGGCTTCCTACCTCAAACGTGTAAGCCTCAGTGAGCATGGTCATTATGCCACCCCCGGAATTTATTTTGACAATACAAAGGAAAAAGGACATCCATTCGCCTATCATGTGTATGGTACCGCTATTACAACCGTTACGGTAGATTGTCTGCGTGGAACCTATGAAATAGATGCTGTGAATCTTGTTCATGATTTTGGAACAACCATGAACCCGATCGTTGACAAAGGACAAATAGAAGGAGGTCTTGTACAGGGGATTGGGTGGATGACCATGGAAGAAATCGTATATGATGATGAAGGACGCCTGCGAAGCAATGCCCTGTCAACTTATAAAGTACCCGACATTTACTCTGTTCCAAAGGAGTTAAGCATACATTACCTCGAGACAAAAAATGATAACCTTGCTATATTCCGTTCCAAAGCGGTAGGAGAACCTCCCCTGATGTATGGTATCGGAGCTTATTTTGCACTTCGCAATGCTATTAAAGCGTTTAACCCAGACAGTAATATCGGGTTTTCTGCACCCATGACAGCAGAAAAAGTATTATTGGGCTTATATTCATCTAAAAATGCCGGATAAAAGATATATATATAGTGAACGTTGCTGGTTTGAAGAAATGCTTCAGCCAGCTACTGTTGTTATTGAAGAAGGACGCATAACAGACGTAGTTCCCTATAGAATGAGTGATGCTGAGAATGCAGGCAATGATATCCTGATGCCAGGGATCATTGATGCACACGTACACATCAACGAGCCTGGGCGAACACACTGGGAAGGATTTGAAACGGCTACCCAGGCAGCAGCGGCAGGTGGTATTACTACCGTAGTTGATATGCCACTCAATTCCAGCCCTGTCACTACCAATGCAGATGCCTTTAATAAAAAAATAAAAGCGGCAGAAAATAAATTAACTATACACGTAGGATTTTATGGCGGTTTGATCCCGGGGAATATCAATGACCTGGAATCTTTGATGAAAGAAGGTGTACTGGGAATAAAATGTTTTCTCGTTCATTCGGGAATAGATGAGTTTCCCAATGTAGGTGAAAAGGAGATCAGTGAAGCAATGCCCATACTTGCAAAACATAATATGCCCCTGCTTGCTCATTGTGAATTGTATAATGAAGAAGCAGAGCACCAGCTTGCAAGGTATCCCGGTAGTTATAAAGAATACCTGGCGAGCCGTCCAAAAAAATGGGAGAATGATGCCGTTGACCTGATGATCAGGCTTTGCCGTACATATAAGTGCCCGATACATATCGTTCACGTTTCATCAGCAGAAGCACTGGGCAGTATTGCCAAAGCGAAAGCAGAAGGCCTTCCTGTAACAGCTGAAACCTGCGCACATTATATTTATTTCAATGCAGAAAAGATCAATGATCGTAATACTGCTTTTAAATGTGCACCTCCCATTCGGGAAGCTGCAAATAATTTATTATTGAAAGAAGCATTCAAAACAGGTGTGCTCGATTTTCTCACAACAGATCATTCTCCTGCTCCACCGGAAGTAAAACAGATAGAGACCGGTAGTTTTCAGTCAGGATGGGGAGGCATTGCAGGTCTGCAGTTTTTATTACCGGCATCATGGACAGCATTAAAGGAAATATTAACAGCCGAAGCATTCATTCCCCTGATCACAAGTAAACCTGCCAAATTCCTGAAACTGGATAGTCGCAAAGGAAAGATCCAGCCAGGATATGATGCAGACCTTGTTATATGGGCTCCGGATGAAAAACAAAAAGTTTCAACTGAATCTATATTGCACAGGCACAAGATCAGTCCTTATGACGGTGAAGAGATGTTCGGCATTGTTAAGCAAACCATTGTAAAAGGAGAAACTGTATATAGCAATAACAGCATCATTAGCACAGCAAGGAAAGGAGAAATACTATTAAATAAAAAAATCAAATAGCTCTATCTTGTATGTTCGCCTGCAGTTGAACATTGTACGGCACAGTAATTAAAAATTAAATTGGTAAATCAATATGGCTTTTGTAAAAGTAAAAGAGATCATTAAAGAATCACCTTCATGGACACAGTTAATAGATCTTGCGGCCGCACAATTGGGCGGAAAGGTTTTATATGCAACAGACGATTTCTTTGCTGAGAAAGAAAACCTGATCGAAAAAGGGAGGGGAATTTTTATAACAGATAAATATACGGACCGTGGTAAATGGATGGATGGATGGGAAAGTCGCCGTAAGCGTGTACCTGGTCATGATTGGGCTGTGATACAACTCGCCACGCCGGGTAAGATCCGGGGATTTGATATTGATACCAATTTCTTTCTTGGTAATCATCCTCCGCATGCGTCTATAGAAGCTGTTTACCTGGATGACGCTGATCCGGTGAAAGATTGGGATACTGTTACATGGAAAGAAATTCTTCCTAAATCTCATCTCGACGCAGGAAGCCAGAATTTTTATGAATCAGGCAGTGATGGGATATTTACTCATGTGCGGTTGCATATTTATCCTGATGGCGGTGTGGCAAGATTGAGAGTATATGGCGAAGTGTTTAAAAACTGGGATGCTGTTCCTGCAGATGAAGAGCTTGACCTTTTAGCGGCCAGGCATGGGGGTAAGGCACTCGCGTGTAATGATATGTTCTTTAGTGCAATGGCTAATCTTATCATGCCTAACCGTGGTGTGAACATGGGTGATGGATGGGAAACCAAACGTAACCGTACGCCCGGTAATCGTGATTGGGTCATTTTGAAGTTAGCTGTTCCCGGAACCATTGAACGTATTGTTGTTGATACCTGTCATTTTAAAGGGAATTATCCTGATACCTGTTCTATTGAAGCCTGTCTAAGCAATAATGATGAATCAGTGATCAATGATAAAGTGGAATGGAAAACTATTTTGGAAAAACAAAAATTAAGTGCTGATGCCGAACATGAATATAAAAAAGAAATAACCAATAAGGATATATATTCACATGTGAGGTTAAATATTTTTCCTGATGGAGGTATCAGCAGGTTAAAGTTATTTGGTACTAAAAAGGCGTAGATCATGGCAGGTATTATTTTACTTTCAGTTCTTGTGATCATTTTGTTCATGCTTGTTGTCATGACCTATTACCTGCGTGCCGTAAAGAAACGCCAGGATGATGAAGAAGAGGAAGGCGCAGCAGTAGAAGAAAAAGAGAAGGAAAGCATTTTAAGTACCCAGAATTTTGTGTACACAGCAATTGTTCTTACTTCGGTCGGGATTATTATAGCCATATATTTATTGCTGAGAGGAACAGTTTGGGAAGGCCACCTGATGGAGTGGCTGAACATCGTGATCAGGTTAATGCATATCACATTTGGTATTGCATGGATCGGCGCTTCTTTTTATTTCGTTTTTTTAGAGAATGCATTGAATCGAACAAAAGATGTGCGTGATGAACTGGCAGGAAATCTCTGGGCCATTCACGGTGGCGGTTTTTATTATCTCGAAAAATATAAAGTAGCGCCGCAAAAAATACCAAAGCACCTTCACTGGTTTAAATATGAAGCTTATTTTACCTGGCTATCGGGTTTTTGTCTTTTGTTCGTAGTATATTATTTCAACGCTTCTGCGTTGCTGATAGATAAAAATGTATTGGATATAACGCCATTGCAGGGTATTGGCATTGGGGTGGGTTCGTTCATCATTGCTTACCTGTTATATGACCGCCTGTGCAAATCTCCATTGGCAAAAATGCCCTGGCTCTTTACCGTACTTGGCTTTGCGATCTGTGTAGGCTTTGCTTATTTTTATTGCCAGGTATTCAGTGCAAGAGCGGCTTATATTCATTTTGGGGCGATGCTGGGAAGCATTATGGCTGCCAATGTATTCTTTGTGATCATTCCTTCGCAGAAAGCCATGGTAAAAGCTGCAAAGAAAGGAAAGCCATTGAATCCACAATTAGGTAAGAATGCCGGACTCCGTTCTCTGCACAATAACTACTTTACATTGCCTGTATTGTTTGTGATGATCAGTAATCATTTTCCCAGCACATTTGGCAATGAATATCCCTGGCTCATTCTTGCCATTATTACTTTAGGAGCGGCTGGTGTAAAACACTATCTTAACCTTAAAGAGAAAGGCCAGCTTTCAGTTTGGGTAATGCCCGTTTCTATAGTAATTTTATTGGCTGCGGCGTTTATTTCGGCACCTGAAAAGCCCGGCGCGTGCAACAGTGATGTTAGTTTTAGTGAAGTGAATGCCATTGTACAGAAACGCTGCATCAGCTGTCATTCATCTAAACCCACTGACGATGTTTATACTGCGCCACCGAATGGAGTAATGTATGATACACCGGAAGAAATACTAAAGAAAAAAGACCTGATCATGCAGAGAGTGGTTGTAACGAAAACAATGCCGCAGAATAATAAAACAAATATTACACAAAAGGAAAGAGATAAAATAAGGTGCTGGATAGAACAGGGGGCACCGTTAAAATAAAGTTTACACCTTTCTAAAAGGTGTAAACTTTGTTTTAACGGTGATAAGTTAAAACATTTAAAGTTTTTTTATGACATTGAGTTCGTATAATAAGTTAGATAAAGCGGAAGCCAGAAAATTGCTGTTGACATGCTGTGGCTCAGAAAAATGGGCAGATGGCTTAATGAATAAATTTCCCTTTGATTCAGAAAGTAAACTGGTTGCGATTGCAGAAAACAGGTGGTATGAACAATGTAATGAAGCAGATTGGCTGGAAGCATTTGAACATCATCCTAAGATCGGCGATACAAAAAGTCTTGCAGAAAAATTTGCATCAACCAGCCATCTTGCCGGCAATGAACAGGCTGCAGTGAATAGTGCTTCACAAAGCCTTATTGAAGAACTTGCACATGCCAATAAAGAATATGAGTCGAGGTTTGGATTTATCTTTATCATTTGTGCCACCGGAAAAACTGCTGCAGAGATGCTGAGACTATTGCTTGACAGGCTTACTAACAGCAGGGAAGAGGAATTGGATATTGCCATGGGCGAACAGCATAAAATAACATTGCTGCGACTGAAGAAGATCATTGATGAAGCAGAATGGCCTGTAAAACCCAGCCAGATCACTACCCATGTGTTGGATACAAGTATAGGGAGGCCGGGAGAACATATTACCATCAGGATGAAAAAAGCTGTTGATAATAACTGGCAAACAATTGCCCAGGGAGTAACCAATGCGGATGGCAGGATCGCTGATTTGCTTCCACAGGGAAGAAACCTTGTTCCCGGTAATTATAAAATGGTTTTTGAGACAGAAAATTATTTTTTGAAAAACAATACCAAAGGGTTTTATCCGGAAGTGGAGATACAGTTCACCGTATTTGATGATACGCATTACCATGTGCCGTTGCTGATAAATCCATTTGGATATTCAACGTATCGTGGAAGCTAAAAGTTTCATGCTACAAGGTATAAGTCTTACAAACTTCCAGCTTGCAGCTTATAGCTTGCTGCTAATAGCTATCCTGTATAAGAGTGCGATGCAACTGAAGTTGGTTAGAGAACAAATATCTGGACAATAAATAAAATACAATGAGCATTACGATTCCTTCTAAAAAAAGAAAGCAGCTTTTTGAGAAATTAAAAAAAGCAAATACAGCATTCCAAAAAATTTATCCGGGAGACCGGCCCGAACGTCAGGCTGTGCATACCGTATATGGAGGCGCAAATCTCTTCAGGTCAGATTCGGCAAAGACCCTGGGGCAACGTGCGCTTGAAATATTTCATACCTATGCACCCGACTTTGTGAGTTTAGGAAAAACATTCGGCCTTGAAGGCATTGACAAAGTGAATAGTTACGTGCCTGTGTATGACCTATACAATGAATACATTTCATTACCTGCTGAAAGAAGAAAACAACATCCTGCGCATTTATCTTACCAGGTATATAATAAGGTGATCAATAAATTAACTGCAGAGGCCATTGAAGATTTCCGTATCGACTTTGAAGATGGTTACGGCAACCGCAGCAATGAAGAAGAAGATGCAACTGCGTCAGATGCGGCAAAAGAAGTGGCAAAAGGAATGAAGGAAGGAACGCTTTCTCCTTTTATAGGTATTCGTATCAAACCATTTACGGAGGAAATGAAGGAAAGGGGACTGCGTACACTCGAGATCTTTGTAACAGCACTGGTAAAGGAAACAGGAGGGAAATTACCAGATAACTTTGTTGTAATGCTTCCGAAGGTAACCATTCCCGAGCAGGTAAGCACGCTCGTTAGTTTCTTTGAGATACTGGAAGATGAGCTTGTATTGGATGAGGGTGTGTTGAAAATGGAGATGATGGTGGAGACAACTCAATCCATTATGGATAAGGATGGAATCAATCCATTGTTCCGTTTTATTAAAGCGGCCAAAGGACGTTGTATTGCCACTCATTTTGGAACGTATGATTATACGGCTTCATGCAGTATCACGGCGCGCTACCAGGAGATGGATCATCCTGTTTGTGATTTTGCGCATCATATGACAAAAGTGGCATTGGCGCATACCGGTATCTGGTTATCGGATGGAGCTACGAATACGATGCCTATTGGTTCACATCGCGGCGATAATCTATCGGAAATGCAACTGAATGAAAACCGTGAAACAGTTCACCGGGCATGGAAAAAAGGATATGATCATATCCGCCATTCGCTGTGGAATGGATTTTATCAGGGCTGGGATCTAAACCCTGCGCAATTACCAATGCGATATACGGCTGTATTTGCATTCTTCCTGGAAAGTTATGACGATGCGGTGGAAAGACTGAAAACATTCGTGGAAAAAGCAGCACGTGCTACATTGATCGGAGATGTATTTGATGATGCAGCAACAGGACAGGGCTTACTCAATTATTTTTTAAGAGCACTCAATAGCGGCGCCATCACAGAAGAAGAAGTGCTGGTAACAGGTTTAACATTGGAAGAAATACGCGGCCGTTCATTCAAAAAAATATTAGAAAACAGGAAGAAAGCATAATGAATGTGTGGGAATTCATATCCGCCAAGCAATCATCCTCTATAAATGTGGTATTGTTATATGTACTGCTGAGCGAAGGCAGTTCGCCGGGACGGCAAGGATTCAAAATGGCCGTATCTGCTGATGGAAATTTTTCTGGAACGATCGGCGGTGGTATCATGGAACATAAGTTTGTTGAAATGGCCAAATCAAAGTTGAGGATGGGAGAGTGGAGCGCTGAAGTATACAAACAGGTACACGATAAAACAGTTGCCAAAAATCAAAGCGGCATGATATGCTCTGGTGAGCAAACGATTTTTTTATATCATGTACAACATAAAGATCTTGCTTCAATCAATGCATTGGTCCATTCCCTTGAAGAAAATAAGAATGCCACACTTCAATTGAGCAAGGCCGGGATAAGTTTTTCAACAAACGTTCCGGAAGAAAATTATTATTTTAAACAGGATAATGACGATTTTCTTTTTACAGAGAAAACAGGATACAAAAACTCACTGCATATCATAGGTGGTGGTCATTGTGCTCTTGCATTTTCCAGGCTCATGCGTGCCATGGATTTTTATATACATGTGTATGAAGAAAGAGCAGGGCTCAATACCCTGGAACAAAATGTGTTTGCACATGAAAAAACGATTGTTCCATCCTATTCATCTTTAAAGACCTTTATTTCGGGAGGCAGGAATGTTTACGTGGTGATCATGACCTTCGGTTATCGTTCCGATGATGAGGCATTGAGGGCCTTATTGGGTAAACAATTCAAATACCTTGGCATGCTGGGCAGCAAAAAGAAAATAGAAAAAATGTTCAATGAATACAAAACTGAAAATATGAATGCCGTTGAACTGGAAAATATTCATTCTCCTATTGGTATCCAGATAAAGAGCCAGACTGCCGAGGAGATTGCGGTGAGTATTGCAGCGGAGATCATTGCGGTGAAAAATGCATAGATAAAATGATCAGTAAGCAGTTTTATCTATTTTATTTTTCCAGTCTTCAAAAACCTTCAGCGCTTCTTCCCTGCCAAGTGTTTTGATGGGAATTTTTCTTTCATCTATCGAGGCCGACATTTCATCGTATATCATTGAATCATCAAACCCGATATCTGCTGCGTCCTGCCGGTTATTGGCAAAATAGATCACTTTTGGCCGGGCCCAGTAAATGGCGCCAAGGCACATCGGGCAGGGTTCACAGCTTGTATATACTTCACAGCCATCCAGCTGAAAGGTCCCCAGGTTTTTACAGGCATCCCGGATGGCCACTACTTCAGCGTGTGCGGTGGGATCATTGGTAGAAGTGACTTTATTATTACCCCGTCCAACAATCTTGTCATCCTTAACGATCACACAACCGAATGGGCCACCTTCATTTTGATGAACGCCGTTGTGTGACAAAGCAATTGCTTCCTGCATGAATTTTTCTTCTCTGGTCATTGTAGAATGTTTAATCAACAGGTAAAGATAACGAAAGGAGTGAAAGGTTCAAATGCAGAAAATCGTTTAAGGTTAAAAAGGTTTAAGGTTTAATGTTGGAAGAGTAATAAGCATTAAAGATAAAAGTGTTTCAAACCTTAAACCTTTAAACTTTTAAATCCCTGAACGTATTAGAGACCACAATAATAATCATACCCACGCTCATACCAGTAATCGGGTGGCCGTTGATTGCTGAAATAAAGCATACCGATGCGCTTGATATTTTTTACTCCATACTTAACGGGAATGATTAGCCGTAAAGGATAACCCTGGTTCATAGGAAGGGGTTTCCCATTCATTTCATAACACAATAAAGTCTGCGGATGCATCATGCTTTTAGTATCTATACCAACATAATATTCTTCATCAGGTGTGATCAACCCTGTAAACTGAAGTTCAGCCTGTTCATCAAGACCGTATCTTTTAACAAAATCGCTGAACCTGACACCACCCCAATGTGTTACCTGGCTCCAGCCTTCAATACATTTAAAATCAAAAACGATCTCGGTCTTTGGAAGTTGTTTTATCTCAGCGAGACTGATATGGATGGTATCGCCGGGCTTTCTTACCAGTTTTAAATTCCATGTGGAAGGATCAAAGTCTTCACTCATACCTGCATCTCCATTTACCCTGACATTGGGGACAGCCATTGACACAGGGTATGTTTTTGCAAGATGATTGTTGCTGAACATACTTGTAAAAACCGATTCATTGGTATTGAGAACAACCCGGAGTGGTTTTAATGCTCCCTGGTCTTTTGGTTGCCTGTACAGCCATTTCCATGCAAACAGGCACATGGTCAAAAAAACAAGTAATGCGAGCACAGAGAAAATAGTTTTGTTTCTTACCTGTGATGCTGTTACTATTTTTTCATTTCTATCCATCTTTAATCAGTTGTGTGAGTAGAATCATTTGATTGAACCGGTTCAGCCTCTGTTACAATTGCTTCTTTGTTCGCAGGAATCACCTCAAATCCTGCAACCATGCCCCGGAAATTATTCCAGCCTGCAAGTATAACCTGTATAATATGTACAAGAAAAAACAGGACAAATAATAATGTAATGATAAAATGTTCAGCCCTGGCCCATTCATATCCACCTAGTATAGCACAAAGCCAATACAACTGGGCGGGCTTATAAATGGCCAGTCCTGTAAGCAGCATGCCTAATCCCATAATGATGACGCCGGTATAAGCAATGCGTTGTGCAGCATTGTATTTTTTCTGGGGAGGCAGTCCTTTTTTTATGTGCAGGTCATGTAAAACTACCAGCCATGCTTCTTTAATGGATTTCCTGTTAGGGAAGATCAATTTGTATTCTTTGGAAAACAACAGGTAACTAACGTAAAGTATCCCGTTTATCGCAAAGATCCACATAAAGAAAAAATGCAGGCTCATTCCTTCTGCAAGGCGAAACGGTATATTTAATGCTTTATAAAAAGAATCGGGGAAAAATTTCAGGACAGTTTTATCGCCCCATCCTAATTTGTAAACATCATTGGCCCAATAAATAAGCATGCCACTCCAGATCATTACAGTAAGAATGGGAAAGTTGATCCAATGAAACCATCTGATGGCAAGGGGATGCTTTTTAACGATCCGTTTCATATACTACAATTTAAAAAAAGCCACGAATTCTGAACCCAAATTTCATGAATTAAGAAAAAGATTAAATGATTTAATTCGTGAAATTAGTGCCTCTGATTCGTGTTTCATAGTATTATTTCTTCACAAACTTCAATGAAGCAGAATTCATGCAATAGCGTAAGCCTGTTGGTTTAGGTCCGTCATTGAATACATGCCCTAAATGTGCACCACAGCGCCTGCAGTTCACTTCGGTACGCTCCATCCCATAACTGTTATCCGAGATCTCCTCTACATTTTTCTGATCGATGGGCTGCCAGAAACTGGGCCAGCCTGTGCCGCTGTCGAATTTTGTAGCGGAGCTAAATAATGGCAGGTTGCAGCAAATGCAGTAGTAAGTACCTTCCTGGTGATTGTCCCAATAGACGCCGGTATAAGGTTGCTCGGTTCCTTTTTTTCGTGTTACATCGAACTGGGTACTTGTAAGTTGCTTTTTCCACTCTGCATCTGTTTTGGTTATCTCGTATTTATTTGTTGGAGGAGCGGCTTTTTTAGTCTGCGCTGTGCATCCAAAAGCAGTTGCAATAAAAAGAAAAGATGGCAATAAGAATTTCATGATTTTTTTGTTTTGTACAAATACGAAAGATGAAGAATTATGGTTTTCATGAATATTTCTTTAACAAGCTATTAGTCATTTTCACAAATATCATTCCTTGAATTAAACCAAAAAGTAATCCAGCTTACAAAATTACTAAGTTTTACCTTTGTGCAACTTTGAATCTTAGCGTCTTTGTGGCCCTAAGATCACAAAGAACACAAAAACTACGATCAATGGGTATACTAAAACAGATAGCAGAATATCTTTACCTGAAAAAAAGGGATCCTAACGAGCCACGTACACAATGGATGAAATATATGCATGGGATCAACAGGTTGTCCATTATTTTATTTTTGATTGCTTTGATAATAATCGCAATCAAGCTTTTTATTCTTTGATCATTGTGTAATGAAATGATAAATTGATCTTGCAGCATTTGCAGATGCATGACCTCCCTGACTGAGAATATTTTTTAGATCTTCATAATCCTTCCGAAGCTGTTCCTTTTTTGCAGGATCATCCAGTAATTTTTTTAATTCAATTTTAATATTGTCAACAGTAAGGTCATCCTGTATCAGTTCCTTCACAACTTCCTTGTTCATGATCAGGTTAACAAGCCCAATGAATTTTATTTTTATAAGACGTTTGGCTATCTGGTAGGATACGGCATTTCCTTTATAACAAATGATCTCCGGCACAGCAAACAATGCTGTTTCCAGGGTTGCCGTACCACTTGTAACCAATGCAGCTTTTGAAACAGAAAGCAGTGAATAGGTTTTATTTAATACAGCAGAAACGTTTTTGTAGGGAGATAATAATTCGTTGTAAAAATGCTCATCAAGGCCGGGAGCTTTAGCAACAATGAACTGGTACTGCGGAAAATGAGTGGAAACTTCCAGCATAATAGGAAGCTTCTTTAATATTTCCTGCTTCCTGCTACCAGGTAATAAGGCAATGATATTTTTCCCATTGTTGGCTATTTCAGATACAGAGTGGTTTGCATTGAATTCATCCACTACTTCAACCAGCGGATGCCCAACATATTCTACTTCATAATTCCATTTTTGATAGAATTCTTTTTCGAATGGAAGTATGACGAGCATTTTATCAACGCATTGCCTGATCGTATTTACCCTGTTTTCTTTCCATGCCCATACCTGTGGTGATATATAATAAACAATTTTAAAACCCTGCTCCCTCGCCCATTTTGCGATGCGGAGGTTAAAGCCTGGATAATCAACCAGGATAAGAACATCTGGCTGAAAACCTAAAATATCTTTTTTACAAAAACTAATATTCTTTAAGATAGTGGGAAGATTTTTTATCACTTCTGTGAAACCCATAAATGCAAGATCGCGGTAATGTTTTACCAATACTGCACCGGCAGTTTCCATCATATCACCACCCCAACATCTTATGGAAGCATTGTTGTCAAGCTTTCGCAATTCCTTGATAAGATTACTGCCATGTAAATCACCACTGGCTTCACCCGCTATGATATAATATTTCATATTGTTTAATCTGCTGCAAATTAATACAAGGAGTTGATAAAGCTATTAAAGTTATCGGCATAATATCTCAACCTGCTAACTTGCCATTTTTCAATTATAAGTTGTAACTTGTAGATAGAAATATGTCGCTCACGAGTATCATCGTATATAAAACCGGTGATTAATTTACCTCGATATGAATTATTCCAGGACCCGTTTATTTTTTACCATTTTCGTTTTATTATTTTTTCTTGCCTGTAAGGGAAAGAAAAAATCTGTGCCTGCTTTAAAAGAAAAAGAAATTGTCGCTGACACAAGGTCCATCAACTCATATGTAGAAGAGGATATAAAAAATTCACTCCTGATGGCGATCGATAGCAGCGGGAAAATAAATGATAGCCTGAAGCTGCCATTTTATAAAGTAACAGAAGGTTATTACCGGAAAAATGATTACAAACCAATATGGAGTGATACGGGAAAATGGGGTGCACGTGTCCGTTCGCTGTTGCGTTACATGGATACTGCGGCGCTGGATGGGTTGTATAAAGAACATTACCAGTATAAAAAGATCCAGGCTATCAGGGAACAATTGGATAATGATTCTACCAAACACAGGGACGCTGTATTATGGACCAAGGCCGATATTTTATTAACGGATGCATTCATGCACATTATCTCTGACCTCGGCCAGGGAAGGTTGGTGCCTGATAGTGTTGCCTGGAGAAATGATACATCCAAATACCAGAAATATTTTTTTGCCACACTGGATAAGTTCAGGTATGCCGACACACTGAGCAGGATTCTTCAGTCATTGCAACCTACCTATAAGGAATACCTGGATCTTAAGGCAGGTATCAGGCCTTTCATGGATAGCATGGACACCAAATCCTATACCTATGTAGATTATCCTTACAAAGAACATGATGCAAAAGATTCCGCGAAATTCATTAATAAACTGCTCCTACGCATTAGCGAAAGTGATACGTTGAAATACCATCCTTCAGCAGCACCGGATTCACTGGAAGTTGCAACTGCTATAAAAAAATACCAGAAATTCAGGAAGGTGACAGTGGATGGAAAAATATCAGCATCATTCATCAGCCTGCTTAATACAACAGATCTTGTAAAATACGACCGCATTGCAGTGACGCTCGACAGGTTTAAGCAATTGCCTCCTAAAATGCCAGAGAAATATATCTGGGTTAACCTGCCGGCATATTACCTGCAAATGCATGATTCCGATTCTATCGTATTCACTTCAAAGATCATTTGCGGAAAACCGAAAACGCCTACACCAATATTGAGTGGGGCGATCAGTGATATTGTTATTTATCCAACATGGACAGTACCAGAAAGTATCATTAAAAAAGAGATCTTACCCGGACTGAAAAAAAATCCCGGATATCTTGCACGTAAAGGATTAAATTTATATGACCATGATGGCGAATTGGTAGATCCTTCTACCGTGAACTGGAAAAAATATACAAAAGGGATCCCATACAAAGTACAACAGGCAAGTGGCGATAACAATGCATTGGGTGTGATAAAATTCAATTTCAGCAATCCATTTGATGTGTACCTGCACGATACCAATGAGCGCCACCTGTTCAAAAGAACTGTAAGGTCATTGAGCCATGGTTGTGTACGCGTACAGGAATGGCAGAAACTGGCATTTTTTATTATCCGCAACGACAGCACACAGATCCTGCCTGATACACTAAAATATAATACTGACTCTATAACTAGCTGGATAACAAACAAAGAAAAGCACCGGATAATTGTAAAGAAAAAAATACCATTATTCATACAATATTTTAGCTGTGAATCAGTGGATGGCCGGATCAAATTTTATGACGATATTTATGGAGATGACAGAAGTTTAAAAGAAAAATATTTCGCAGGAAATTAATTATTCATTTTAAACCATTCAATGAAAGAAAATATTCTATTGAAATTAATTGCAAGACTATCTGCAACAATATTTGTTATTTTATTATTATCCTTTCATGGCTTTGGCAGGGAGTGGAAAGACACTACTCAAAAAGCTCCGGTAAAAACATCAGCCAAAAATCAGCGCCTGTTTTATGGGCAAGCCAGTTTCTATTCAAATAAATTTCATGGCAGGCGAACTGCAAACGGGGAGATATTCAACCAGGATAAAATGACTGCAGCCTGCAATATCTTACCTCTTGGTACCTGGATCCGCGTAACAAATATGCGAAACGGGAAAGCAGTGGTTGTAAAAACGACCGACCGGTTGCATCCAAGGATGCGTCGCCTGGTTGACCTGAGCCGGGCCGCAGCAAAAAAACTGGGTTATATCAGTAGTGGACTCACCAGGGTGAAGGTGGAGGTCTTGAACCAAAAGCTTTACAAATAATTCATCACAGTAGCTTAGTAACTAACATTATAAGTAACTATGTTAGTAAATAATTTCCTCTTTTAAAACGAGGTTATTAATTTTGTTTCGTTTACAAAACCAACATATATGAAGAAATCTATTCTTTCCCTCCTGAGCCTGATCGTAGGTGTGATTTCCTATGGCCAGGATGATCATCAAAAACTGCCTTCACTTGGAATACATTTTTTTGTTAATGATTTTGAAACTGCAAAAGAGTTACGTGCTACAAGCCTGGCTGATGTGATGAGAAACAAGGATTATGCTAAGGCATCAAGAATGAATCCCGGGCTGGCCATTACCTATTATAAGGGCATGGGAAAGTATGTAGATATTGCAACGTCGCTGGCTGGTTCTTTTGTTGATTATGAAGTGCCCAAAACAGGCAGAGGTAACGGAAGTTCTTTTTTTGCAGAAGCTACTTTCACCGGTAACCTCAAAGTGTTGTCTGATAAATATTTTATCGATCCTTTTTTAACCTTTGGTGTCGGTGGATTCAGTTACCGTTCTTCTTTTGGCGCTTTTCTTCCTGCCGGTGTGGGTATGCAATTCAAACTTGGCAAAGAAGTATATGCTGTATTCAATTCTCAATATCGTATACCCGTTACTGATAAGGCGGCCTATCATTTCTATCACAGCATTGGTATAATAGCCCCGTTGGTTGATCGCAAAGCACCTGTTGTGGTTCCTCCACCGCCTCCACCCGTGGTTGACAGAGATAATGATGGCATTCCTGATACAGAAGACAAATGTCCTGACACACCGGGCCTGGCCGCACTACAGGGATGTCCTGACCGGGATGGTGACGGAATTGCTGATGCTGAAGATAAATGTCCTGATGTAGCCGGGCTAATGAAATACAATGGATGCCCGATTCCTGATACGGATGGCGACGGTATAAACGATGAACAGGATAAATGTCCTACTGAAAAAGGCTTTGCCCGCTATAATGGATGTCCGATTCCTGATAGCGATAAAGATGGTGTGAATGATGAAGAAGATAAATGCCCCAATCGCCCGGGTCCGGCAAGCAATATGGGTTGTCCTGAAATTGCCAAAGAAGTAATTGAAAAAATAAATTTTGCAGCTAAGAATATCTTCTTTGCAACAGGAAGCGCAAAACTATTGCCCAAATCTTTCAAGTCACTGGATGAAGTTGCATCATTGCTGTCAGCTGATCAGTCTTTATTGATCAATATCGATGGCCATACCGATTCAACCGGGAAAGCAGACAAGAATAAAGTGCTTTCCGACAACCGTGCCAATGCAGTAAAAGCCTACCTGGCTGGCAAAGGCGTATCTGATGTAAGGATGACTGCCACAGGTTATGGCCCGGAAAGACCCATTGCCAGCAATAAAACAGCTGCAGGGCGTGCAAAGAACAGGAGGGTTGAAATGACCGTTAGAAATTACTAGGATAATAATTACAAAACGAGCCTCCGGATTTTCCGGGGGCTTTTTTTATGCATTAAATTACCATACATAAAAGTCTTTGGTACTGATTCCGGCAAATATTTACCTTGTGGACTTTTAATTATCTTCCAATTATAAACGAGTGATCATGCACATAAAAAAACTCTTTGCGGTAATTGTTTTCCTTACCATTGGTTGTTTGCTGAAAGCGCAGGATAAAAAAGAACCCAAAAAATGGGATGTCAATAATCCAGAAGGACCTTTTAAGGAAGTTTCCTTTACAGTTAATGAAGGTACCTGGATGAATGTTGACCTGTCCCCTGATGGTAAGGAGATCGTGTTTGATTTACTCGGAGATATTTATTCCATACCATCAACCGGCGGAACGGCTAAGCCTTTACGTGAGGGCCATGCTTTTGAAGTGCAGCCAAGGTTCAGCCCGGACGGGAGTAAGATTCTTTTCACCTCTGATGCTGGTGGAGGCGATAATATCTGGATGATGAACCGGGACGGAAGTAATGCCACACAAATCACAAAAGAAAATTTTCGCCTGTTAAATAATGGATGCTGGTCACCAGACGGTCAATATATCGTGGCAAGAAAGCATTTTACTTCTACCCGTTCTGCCGGAGCAGGTGAGATGTGGATGTATCATATTAGTGGAGGAGGAGGGTTACAGGTAACTGCAAGAAAAAATGACCAACAGGATGTAAATGAACCCTGTTTTTCACCCGATGGGCGCTATGTATATTTTAGTGAAGACATGTATCCGGGTGGTTCTTTCCAATACAACAAAGATCCCAATAACCAGATATTCGTGATCAAACGAGCAGACCGGGAAAAGGGAACGGTGGAAACTGTAACAGGAGGCCCGGGGGGTGCCATGCGACCGGAGATTTCCCATGATGGAAAGTTTCTCTCATTTGTGAAAAGAGTGCGTACCAAAACAGTATTATATATCCGCAATATTGAGACAGGCGAAGAATGGCCCATATTTGACCAGTTGAGCAAGGATCAGCAGGAAGCATGGACCATTTTCGGGTCTTATACCGGCTACGCATGGACGCAGGATGATAAATATATTATTGTGTGGGCGAATGGCAAAATCATGAAAGTAGATGTGAATGGATCCAATAAAGCAACACAGATCCCATTTACCTGTAATGTAAAACAACGCATTGATGATGCGGTGCGTTTCCAACAGGAATTAAATCCATCGTCTTTCACAGCAAAAGTGATAAGACAGGCAACTACATCGCCCGACGGGAAATGGCTTGTGTTCAGCGCAGTTGGATATTTATGGAAAAAGGAATTGCCTGCAGGAAGACCACAACGTATTACCAATGGCACCGACTTTGAATTTGAACCTTCTTTTTCTGCAGATGGAAAATCGCTTGTTTATATCACATGGAGCGATACCGCTTCCGGTTCTCTTTATAAAGTAAATATGCAGGGTGCTGCAAAGCCTGTAAAACTCAATAAAACAAAAGCGATTTACCGGCTGCCTTCATTCTCGCCCGATGGAAAGATGATCGTTTTTATTAAAGATGGAGGTAATAATGAACTGGGACCAGCCTTTACTTCAAAGACGGGCATTTATACAATGTCATCAGAAGGAGGAAATGAAAATTTTGTAAAAGAGTCTGGAGACAGGCCAAGATTCAATAAGGAAGGAGACAGGATCTATTACCAGTTGGGCGATGGAATGAACCGCAATTATGCAAGTTCAAAACTCGACGGCAGTGAAGAACGTATTCATCTTAAAAGCACTTATGGTAGCCAGTTTGTTGTTTCTCCCGATGAAAAATGGATCGCATTTGTAGATCTGTGGGAAGTATACGTGGCTGCATTTCCAAAAACCGGGAAAACCATTGATATCGGAAGTGGTACCAAGGACTTCCCGGTAAAGATCGTTTCAAAAGATGCAGGTATCAATCTTCATTGGAGCGCCGACAATAAAAAGATACATTATACTTTAGGCGACCAGTATTATAGCATCGACCTGGATGAAAGGTTTGAATTTATCAGCAACAAACCCGATTCCTTATTCAAGGCGCCGGAAAAAGGAATTGATGTGGGACTGGAATTGCCGGTAGATAAACCTTCCGGCTCGCTTGCCTTTACAAATGCAAGGATTATTACTATGAAAGGGGATGAAGTTATCGACAAAGGTACTATCGTAGTAGAAGCTAATCTTATCAAAGCAATAGGCAGGGCAAATGAAGTAACTATACCAGCCGGAGCTAAACAAATTGATTGTAATGGAAAAACGATCATACCCGGATTTATTGATGCCCATGGCCATGCCCAGCATTTTTACGAGGGGATCACACCGCAAAAACATTGGGCTTATTATGCGAACCTTGCCTATGGTGTTACAAGTATTCACGATCCTTCTGCAAATTCAGAATTCGTATTTGGGTTAAGTGAGTTGGTAAAAACAGGGGCGATCACGGGACCAAGGATATTCTCTACAGGTACTATTCTTTATGGAGCCGATGGTGATTTTAAAGCAGTGATCAATTCGATTGATGATGCAAGAAGCGCATTAAGAAGAACAAAAGCATATGGAGCATTTTCAGTGAAGAGCTATAACCAGCCAAGAAGGGAACAAAACCAAATGATCATCCAGGCTGCGAGGGAATTGAATATGGAAGTAGTGCCCGAAGGTGGTTCATTGTTCTATCACAATGTAGCCATGATACTCGACGGCCACACTACTGTAGAACACAATATGCCCGTAGCGCCGCTCTTTGACGATGTGGTGCAACTATGGAAAAATGCAAAAACAGGGTATACGCCAACACTCATCGTATCATATGGAGCGCTCAGTGGTGAATATTACTGGTACCAGCACAGCAACGTGTGGGAAAACCAACGGCTCATGCGATTTACGCCAAGATCAGTCATTGATACACGTAGCCGTCACCGTGTGATGGCGCCAGAAGAAGAATATGAGAATGGATATATGCTTGTTTCAAAGAGCATTAAAAAACTTGCAGATGCAGGTGTAAAAGTGAATATGGGTGCACATGGGCAGTTAAACGGGCTTGGTGCTCATTGGGAGATATGGATGCTTCAGCAAGGAGGGATGAGCAACCTGCAGGCTTTACAGGCAGCAACCATCAACCCGGCGATCAACCTGGGGCTGGATAAATGGATCGGCTCTCTTGAACAGGGAAAGCTGGCAGATTTAATAGTGATGGACAAAAATCCATTGGATAATATCCGTAACACAGAAACGATTAGCGCTGTAATGGTGAATGGAAGGTTATATGATGCTGAGCAAATGAATGAAATTGGTAACTATAATAAGCCGAGACAAAAATTCTTTTGGGAGTTAAATAAAAATGTGGCTGATTTCCCATTGCAGCAATCAACAGATGAAGATTGATAGGACTATCTGCGCTTATTTATCATAAACTTTAACCACAGAGTTAAAAGAGTTTATTTTCACAGAGTTGCAAAGAGTGTTCAAGTACATAACTCTGTGTAACTCGTTTTTTATCTCCTTAAACTCTGTGGTTTAATTTCGCTATCGTAGAAAAACACTTCGTCATTGTGTGGGTGGAGGAGGACCATCATGATCAGATCCATCCGGTCCTTCGCCGGGATGTGGGGGAGGTGGCCCATCGTTGGAAGGTCCAGGTGGCCTTTTACCTTGTGGCCCGGGACCTGCCATCATTCTTAGCACCTCCTTTATTACTTTATCAAATTTTTGTTGCTGATCTGCCGTGCAGAGCTTTCTTACTTCTTTAAAATGTTCAAAGGTCTGCAGGTCAAGCTGGCGGTTAAGCGCTGCGATCCTGTCTGCAAAAATATTCTTGTCATTGGTATCCTCATGGGCCAGCAGGTCAAAAAAACTGTCTTTTGCCACCCTGAGCTGGTCATGGATCAGTTTCATCTGCTCACGATGCTGCTTTACCAATTCCTTGTATTGCTGTTGTTGATTATTATTTAAAGCAAGTTTTGTAATGAGGTATTGAGAAGGTTGCTGAGCAGCTGCCACCGGGTGCATTTGTTTCATTCCCAGCCAGAAAAAAATGAGCGTGGTAATATTTGCTATCAATAGTAATATCACCAGTCCCCCTAATAATTTGTTTTTAAATGACGGATTCATGACTTAATAGTTTGTAGCGCTGTTTAGATTATAAGTTTCTGCAAAGACCTGCTCGGCTGATTTTTTTTCTGCCAGGTTATTATTTATATCAGATCCCTGTGAGATCATCCAGATATTTAATGAAACGAAAAAAGCAAGGGTAGCAATTACCCAGGCCGGTTTTAAAAAAAATACAGGTTTCACATGTTGTTGCATCCTTCCCTTTAACCTGGTATAAAAGAAAGGATCCGTTTCAACTTCTTTCATTCCCTGCAGGCTTTGCAGGAAATCATCTGCTAATGACGTTGAATGATTTTCCATATTATATATTTTTTAATTCACGTTGCAGGTTTTGTTTAGCCCTGCTGATCAATGATTCAATGGCCTTGATGTGCTGATCCATGATTTTACTCACTTCTTCATATTTCATGCCCTGTACCTTGATTAATGTAAAAGCAATTTTTTGTTTTTCGGGTAACCGGTCTATCGCTTTAAAAAGTACAGCTGCCCTTTCTTTATTTTCTGCCTGTATGCCCGGGTGATAAAATGGTACTTCTTTTTTATTATCGTCTGGCATCCACCAGGGCACCACCTGTTTCAAACGTTCCCTAACCTTCCTTCTTCTCAGCTTATCAAGCGCCTTGTTCACGCAAAGGCGGTAGATCCAGGTTGATAAAGAGCTTTCATGCCGGAAACTATTGATGGACTCGTAAACTTTAATAAATACTTCCTGGGCTGCATCCTCCGCCTCTGCTTCATCCTGGAGGATATTGAGGATGGTATTAAACACGACCTTGCTATAGCTTTCGACAAGCCACTTAAAAGCCGTTTCACTTTTTAGCCTCAGCTGTTCAATTAATTCGTGTTCGTTCAAACGATACTGTTTTTGACGCCATTACACATTTAATCCTTCGGTTAGCCTGGTTTATTGTAAAAATATTCCGGGTCATACATATAAAAAAGTGAATAGCCAATAGTGAAACCTTAGATCTCACTGTTTACTATTCACTGATAATAGGTGATTAGTTATTACGCGGCATTGCTATTTATAGGAATATTCAACACTCCCTACCAATTTCCCTTCTTTTGAAAAAAGTCCTTCTTTTACCCGTAAACCATCCTCATTGATATAACGCCAGGTAGAATAAAAAAGTTCTGTATCGTTTACTTCCTTACCCCTGCCTTCTTCCGTTACCGTCATTTGTACGAGCAGGCCGCTTTGATCATATTCAAATAAATAATCGGCTACCATTTTTTCCCTGAATTCGTTGGTATGAGCAATATCCGTTAGCCGGTTATTGGAATCATAGTAATAGTAATATTTACTCCCGTCCTTGGTATTTTTTTCCAGGGCAACATTATTTTTTTCATCGAGGGAGAATAAGAACTTTGTAGTATCCCGCCTGTTTTTTACGAGAAACATACCTGCCAGTCCGCCCTTATCATCATATTTATAGATGTGTTCTTCCAAAAGCTCATTGGTGAAATCGTCATCACTTGACTTTGCAGAGGAACTGATCTTTATTATTTTCCCCGATGGATTATAATCGTACGTGTTCTCTGTAAGTGATATTTCAGAACTATCCATACTACGGAGGATCCTTCCATTGTCATCAAAATAAGATGTAAAGAGAGACCTTGAAGCTATATCGGTTTTGGTATAAAGTTCAGATGTCCTGAAATCGCGGGATATTTTTTTTTCACAATAAAAACCCTCGCTCGGCTCACCATTACTTTCAAAGCTTTTGATCCTGATATTATGAACCTTTTTTTGTTTGTAGGTTGTCATATCAGCCATCAACTGCTTATTGCTGATAATATCCTTGTAGTAATACTGGGCATGGGTTGTCCAGGTTGCCAGGCATAGCACAATAGCCATCATTAGTTTATTCATGAATATAGTTTTCCAATAAAATGATCAAAGTTAGTTTGTAAAGAACGCCATTTCTGTACATGCGCCCAAACTTTATTATTTTTAACAAAATTAACTCCCTTGAGCCATTTAAAGGAACGGACAGAGAAAAATTGTCTTAATTGTAATGCCGTTGTGCATGGCCGGTATTGTCATATGTGTGGCCAGGAAAACCTTAAGCCAGAGGAAACCACCTGGCATTTGATCAGTCATTTTTTTAATGACATTACTCATTTTGACGGCAAGTTTTTCAGCACCCTTAAATACCTGATCTTTAAACCAGGCTTTTTAAGCAGGGAATACAAGGCCGGCCGGCGGGCAAGTTACCTCAACCCGGTAAGGATGTATGTATTTACTTCAGCCATTTTCTTCCTTATATTTTTTTCTGTAACGCATGTGGGAGATAATGTTGTTAAAAGGACCTATAATGGTAAGAGCGTTGAAGATATTCAAAAAATGTCGCCACAGGCATTTGAAGCTTTTACCAAAAAATTGAATGACGGGAAATCCATGACAAGGGCTGAATTTCAATATTTCAGGGATACAGTGGATAAAAAATCAGGATTGCATTTCGCCACAGAGCACTATAATAGTAAAGCTCAATACGATTCTTTATTGAAATCAGGCAAGGTAAAGGATAACTGGATTGAAAGAAAGCTGCAGTATAAAGAATTTGAAATGAATGAAAAATATCATGGAAATCAGAATGAGATCGTAAAAGCTTTCATCAATAACCTGTTTCATAGTTTTCCCCAGATGTTGTTCCTGTCGCTTCCGTTATTTGCGCTCATGTTTAAGTTATTGTATAAACGCCATAAAGATTTCTATTATGTGAGTCATGCGATATTCAGCATACAGTATTATGTATTTGTTTTTATTATGATGCTGCTGATTATTTTGTTACAACAAATAAATGAGGGTCTTCACATAAGCATCCTTGATTGGTTGTGTATTGGTATTTTCTTTCTTGTCTTTTTTTACCTGTATAAGGCAATGCGTAATTTTTACAGGCAGCGCAGGGCAAAAACGATCCTGAAATTCGTGTTGCTTAACCTGATGATGGTATTTGTTATCGCTTTATTATTTATTGTATTTACATTCTTTTCATTATTGAAAATTTAATTCTATGAATGAAACTGGCACAGCTTTTCTGAGATTGGTAAAAATTATGGATGAATTAAGGGAGAAATGTCCATGGGATCGCAAACAAACCATTCATACACTGCGGCACCTAAGCATTGAGGAAACCTATGAACTGGCAGAAGCCATTTCCGAAAATGACTGGAAAGGTATTAAGGAAGAATTGGGAGACCTGCTGCTACATATTGTTTTCTATACAAAAATTGCAACGGAACAAAAAGAGTTTACCCTGGATGAAGTGATCAATGGCGTGTGCGAAAAACTGATTGTAAGGCATCCCCATATTTACAGTGATACAAAAGTTGCCAATGAAGAAGACGTAAAGCAGAATTGGGAAAAGATCAAACTGAAGGAAGGAAAGAAATCCGTATTGGGGGGCGTGCCCAGGTCCCTGCCATCCATGGTAAAAGCCATGCGCCTGCAGGATAAATCAAAGCAGGTGGGTTTCGAATGGGACAATACAGACCAGGTTTGGGAAAAAGTAGAAGAGGAGATGGACGAACTGAAAGAAGCTATGGAAAGCCAGGATAAAGATAAAATTGAAGACGAACTGGGAGATGTATTTTTTTCCCTGGTAAACCTTGCAAGATTTTTGCAGGTAGACGCCGAAAATGCCCTGGAGCGAACCAATAAAAAATTCATTGACCGGTTTACGAGGATGGAAAATGAAGCATCCCTTCAAAATAAATTTTTGCACGATATGACATTGGAGGAAATGGATGCATTATGGAATAAGATTAAAAAGAACAATTTATAGGTTAACCACAGAGTTAAAAGGAGTTTAACACAGAGTTTTTAATAAATAATTTTTCATTCTGTGTAACTCAAAGTTTTTGACTCTTTTCACTCTGTGGTAAAAAAAGTAATAATTTTTTGCAACAATCAACCACATTCCGCAGCTTTCTCTATAAGAATACTTACCTGCTCGTGCTGGCGGCCTGGTTTATTACCATCTCTTTCGTGGTAGACAATTATTGGTCGGTCAATGCTTCGCTCAATACGGTACAGAAAGAGATCTCCGGCAATATTCATAAACAGGAGAACGACTTTGTAAAACTGGTAAATGATTCTTCAGCCATCAATAAAATAAGCAGTGGAAATTTTTCTGAAAGTTTTTTGCAATCGTTGATCCGTAAAAAATATTTTGTCTTTTTTTATAAAACCGATACTACTTCACATGAATCATTGATTTGCTGGAATACGCAACAGGTGCTTCCGTATCCTTCATTGTTATATGAACGCAAGGATAAAGGCTTTGTAAAACTCCAGAATGGGTTTTACGTATGGAACAGGTATAATATAAAAAACGTTAAGGTTTTGGCGCTCATCCCTGTTAAATGGGATTATATTATTGAGAATGATAACCTGGAAAATAATTTTGCCAATGATGCTTCCATTGCGGCTAATTATGATATTTCACAGGAAAGGGGGCAAGGTGTGGTTATAAAATCAATAGATGGCAAGGAACTCTTCTATGTACATGAAAAATCGGTAAAAGCGATTCACAAGAATAATCCCATAGCCGTGATATTACAGCTCTTCGCGGCATTGATTATTTTATTGTTCATTCATTTATGCGTTACTTTTTTTGCGATGAAAGAACCGCTATGGAAGGCGGTGTTATTCTTATTCGTAACCATCATTACCATAAGAGTACTGGGCTATTTTTTCAGCATCCCACTTAATTTCCGGCAATTTGAATTGTTTGACCCGGCCATTTATAGTTCAAATGTTATTTTGCGTTCCTTAGGTGATACAATTATCAACGCATTACTGTTTGTATGGTTTATTTTATTTGTAAGATATCACCTCAATGAGCAGAGAACGAAGATCGAAATCAAGTCAGCAAACGGAAAATGGCTGCTATTGGGAGCAGGCTGTCTGATCATGATCCTTGCAACTTATGGGGGAAGTTATATCATCCGTTCCCTGGTGGCAGATTCCAAAATATCCTTCGATGTTATTGATTTCTTTTCATTGAATTTTTATAGTGTAATAGGTCTCATATTACTTAGCTGTATGGCGATCGGGTATTATTTTCTTTGCCAGATTATATTATATTTCATCAAGCCATTCTTTTCAAAAACATTTATCCCGCTTTTCCTGTTTACAGCGATCGGTGGACTGCTCTTTTTAAGTTTCCGGATCGGAAATATTTCAGGTGGTTTCGAAGTATACGTGTTGCTGTGGCTGTTGCTTTTTCTCTTTTTACTGAATAATGGAGAGTTAAACCTGGTGGCGTCGAAGATTGTTTCATCCAAACTTGTATTCTGGCTGTTTTTCTTTTCCATTTCTATTACCGCCATCATTGTAATGGAAAATAAATATAAAGAACTCCGCAACCGGATCCATTACGCCGAATTACTTGCTTCAAAAGCAAACCCGGCGACTGAAACATTGATCAACTCAATGCTTACACCTTTCCGTGATGATTTCCTCGCCGACAATTTTGCAAGGTTCAGGGAAGAACGATCCAATCATTTTTTAAAGGACAGCCTGGTAAATGAGAATATAGAAAGTTTTAAGAATAAGTACCAGACAAAAGTTTTTTCTTTTACTGCTGATGAAAACAGGTTATTCAATAATGATTCAACTACTTTCAACGATATCAATACCATACTCACCACACAATCCAAATCCACAAGTGTAGCTGGCCTTTTTTACTATGATAAGGCATATGATATGATCAGTTATATCAGTAAAAAAACCTTGCGTGACCGTAATGGAAACCTGGTAGGTTATTTATTCATATTGGTGAGCCCCAAAAAGCAGGCAATGGATGCTTTGGCGCCGACCCTTTTCAGTAACCTGAACAATAATTCTATTGACAACTCATCGATGTACCGGTATGCCATCTACAACAACTGGAAGTTGGTTACTTCACATAACGATTATCCATTCCCGTCGGTGATCAGGAAAAAAGATTTTCCCGGTGAACAAAAATTTGTTCGAAATGGTAATTTCAGCGAATTATGGTATTATGCCGGTGCAGATAAAATGGTGGTGCTGGTTAAAGAAAACAGCCTTTCGATAGAGTCGATCACTTTGTTTTCTTATTTTTTCTGTTCATTCCTGATATTGACTGCATTATTCTGGATTGTGAATGTGATTGTGAAATCAAGACTCAATCCTAATAAGTTCCGCAGCTACCTGCAGCTTACCATTCGTAACCAGATACATGGCATCATCATCTTTGTAAGTGTGGTTTCATTTTTTGTGATTGGATTTGCCACCATCCTTTTCTTTATTGCACGTTATGAAAATAACAACAGGGAAAAACTCAGCAGAACGATCAGGATCATGGAAAATGAAGTGAAGAACTCCATTTCCAATGGCTGGATCATGCAGGATAGCCTTGGTATGGGGAACGACAAGTATGAACAGAAATTTGAAGAGATCATCACAAGGATCTCCGAGATTCATGGGATTGATGTAAATATTTATGACCTGCAGGGAAATCTTCGTGTATCTTCTTTGCCATTGCCATATGTAAAAGGGATCGTAAGCACAAAAATGCATCCACAGGCTTTCTACCACCTCAATAATTTAAAGGAGATCCAGTATTTCCAAAAAGAGAATATTGGCAAACTGAAATTCATCAGTAATTATGTACCGGTCATTGATGCAGCAGGGAATGACTATGCTTACCTGAACATTCCTTATTTCTCTTCACAGACAAACCTGAAGGAAGAAATTTCAAACTTCATGGTTACCATCATCAACCTCAATGCTTTTATCTTTCTATTGGCGGGGATTGTGGCCTTATTCATAACAAACCGCATCACCAATTCTTTTTCTGTAATAGGAGATAAGATGAAAAAGATCAACCTGGGAGGCATTAACGAAGCAATTGAGTGGAACAGGGATGATGAACTGGGTGAACTGGTGAACGAATATAACAAGATGGTGAGCAAACTGGAAGAAAGCGCTCTTACACTTGCGAAAACTGAAAGAGAAGGGGCATGGCGTGAAATGGCCAGGCAGGTTGCTCACGAGATTAAGAATCCACTTACACCTATGAAGCTGAGTATGCAGTTTCTTCAAAAATCGATCGATAGCAATGCCCCGAATGTGAAGGAACTCACTGCTAATGTTGCGAACACGCTCGTTGAACAGATAGATCATCTTAGCCAGATCGCCAGTGAGTTTAGTCAGTTTGCGAATATCGGTGATTCAAAAAAGGAGATCATCGATCTGAATGAAGTTTTAAAAAATGTGTTGCATCTCTATGCTACCAATGACAGGCTGCGCATCTCGAAACATCTTTTACCTCAACCTGTTTACATTAATGCAGATAAAACACATATCAACCGTTTATTTACCAATCTTATCCTGAATGCGATACAGGCGGTTGATGCAAACGAGATCGTTAAGATTGATATTGCTGAATTTATGAAAGATGGTACAATACTGATCAAGATATCGGACAATGGGCAAGGGATCACCGAAGAAGTACGGTCTAAAATTTTTACACCCAATTTTACAACGAAGACATCAGGAACAGGACTTGGTCTTGCTATGTGCAAACGTATCGTAGAACAAACCGATGGTGAGATCTGGTTTGAGACAACTCCCGGCGAAGGAACAAGTTTCTTTATAGAATTCCCCCTGGCAGATTAGATTTTTTTCAGTTTCTTCCTATTATTGATGTATGTTTCAAATTGCTTTAGATTGAAACTGCTAAGGTTATTCTCTTTTGTAACAAGCGCCTTTTGAGCAACAAGCACGCCGTATCGTGTGTCATCCATACCTTCAATCTGGTGTGCATCCGGATCAATGGAGATCAGTACATTTTTTTCAAGTGCATAATTGATTTGTCTCCAGTCGATATCAAGCCTGCTCGGATGAGCATTTAATTCAATCACTACCTGGTTGGCGGCGCAGGCATCAATGATCTTTTTGTGATCAACAGGATAACCGGGCCTGCTTAATAATAGCCTGCCGGTCATATGTCCTAATATAGTGGTGTAAGGATTTTCAATGGCTTTCAATAATCGCATCATGGCTTTTTCTTCGGGCATTTTCAGGTTACTGTGCACCGAAGCAATCACCAGGTCAAATGTTGCAAGTACCGGATCTGAATAATCAAGGCCTCCATCATTTAAAATGTCGGATTCGATGCTTTTAAAGATCTTAAAAGGAGCCAGCTTCTTATTCAGTTCGTCAATATATATATGCTGCTCTTTGATCCTGTCCTCAACCAGACCGTTGGCATAAAACGCCGACTTGCTGTGATCGCTGATCACAAGGTATTCAAGTCCTTTTTCCCTGGCGGCCATGGCCATTTCCTCGATGGTATTGCTTCCATCGCTCCAGTTACTATGTGAGTGTATGATTCCCCTGATATCGCCGGGTTGTAATACCTGTGGTAATCCCCCATTTTTTGCTTTTGACAGCAGGGAAGGGTCTTCCCTTAAAAAAGCCGGTATAAAGCCGATCCCTGCTTTTTCAAAAAGGGCATCTTCAGTGGCCGCATTTTCAAATGCATTTTTATAGGTCTTTGTAAACTCATCCAGGAAGCTTTGAGAGGAGGAAGTGCTGACCAGTTTTTCAATGAAACCCGCAGCAGTTGTCCAGAATATTTTTATGCTGATACCTACACCGGAATGGTAGACAATATTGTCCGTATTTTTTTCTTTTAAAGTAAAACCTTCCACAGCTGACATCGCTTCTTCAATTGCTGTATCTGTTGTTTCAATTACAAATTCAAGTTCATTGATGATCTCTGATTGTTGTTTGAAACTACCGGTAACAGCTATCTTTTTTTTGGGAAATAATCTGGCTAAAAAACTTTCAGTTTGGTCTGCTATCAATGCAACCTGTGCATACAGATGACTTCCCTTGTTCTTAAAATAAAAATCAATGGTATCGATTACATTTTGTTGTGTTTTTTCTCCAAAGCCTTTGAATAATTTCAAACGGTTTTCTTTGCATGCATACAATAATTCACCAACTGTTTCAATTTCCATTTCTTTCCAGATCGTGTTGATCTTTTTTGGACCGATGCCTTTAATATTGAGCATTTCTATGATGCCTGGAGGCGTTTTAAAAATTATTTCTTCCAGGGTCTTTAAATGCCCGGTTTGGAGCAATTCTGAGATTTTTTGGGCTGAGGAGGCTCCGATTCCCTTCAATCCGGCAATTTTTTCCGGCTCCAGATCTTTGAGTTGAACGCCTAATTTTTCAATTGCAAATGCTGCAGAAGCATACGATTTTGATTTAAAACTATTTTCACCATGTATGTCCATCAACTTTGCAAGCAATGAAAATGAATCTGCAATTTGATAATTATCCATCTTTTAAAATTAATAATCAATGAAAGAAAATATTTCAGAATAAGTTAAGTAATAATTTTCTAATCGCTGAAACCCTTTACTGGCCTGCGTTTCAGAAGGGGCATAAAAAAGGCCCCGGTTAAAACCAGGGCCATTATTTTTGCTTTTCTTGCTAAGCGAAGCTTATTTCCTTTTAGCAGCTTTCTTCTTAGGAGCAGCTTTCTTTTTAGAAGCGGCTTTCTTTTTAGGAGCAGCTTTTCTTTTTGGAGCAGCTTTTTTCTTAGCAGCTTTTTTCTTTGTTGCCATTTTTTTAGAATTTAATTGGTTAGTAAATAATACTTAAAAATAAATACTATTTTGTAATTACCAAAAAAAATATAAAAAAATTATGCCATAGCTTCCACGGGACTCACTGAAACAAAAGTTTTATCTCCTTTTGTTTTTCTGAATTCAACAACACCATCAGTCAATGCAAAGATTGTAAAGTCTCTTCCAAGACCAACATTTTTACCAGGATGATAAGTTGTTCCACGCTGACGAAGAATGATGTTTCCTGCTATCGCAGATTGTCCACCATATATTTTTACTCCTAATCTTTTACTTTGTGAATCACGACCATTTTTTACGGAGCCTTCACCTTTTTTGTGTGCCATTTTTTAAAATTTGAATTTTAATTTTCAAACAATCAGTTTATGCAATTGCAGTTACTTTGATGTGCGTATACTGCGTACGATGTCCGTGCTTTTTACGGAAACCTTTTCTTCTTTTCATTTTAAAGGCAATCACTTTATCACCTTTAGTAAGATCAGAAATGATTTCTGCTTTAACTACTGCTTTTACATTTGTTCCGCTGGATATTGTATCTCCGTTCTGCGTTAACAACACATCAGAAAACTCTACTGAATCTCCTGCTTTACCTTCAATGTGCGGAACGTATAAGCTGTCTCCGGCTTTAACTTTAAATTGCTGACCTGCGATTTTAACTACTGCTAACATATTGAGCCCAAATTTAGGACGGCAAAGGTAGGGGATTTTGGCAAAAAAGGAGCGTATATTCAAAACTTTATTCCTGTTTTTATGAACAATACGTGGAAAGACCAGACTTAACCGGATTTCAGATCCTTTTATATTCATTTAAGAGGTTGTATTACAATAAAATGCAATGTATTTATAATGGATCTTACATCATATATCATACATCATACATCCCGCATACATTCTTATATTGTGGTTTGCTATGAAAGTCTTCAGGAAATTTACACGGCTCATTTTCACCATTTATGCCTTCACCATTTTCATTGCATTGATGCTGCTGCTTTTTCCTTTTGTTATCCTGGCTTCATTTTTTGGAAAAGTCAGGGGAGGAAATATGATCTACCGGATTTGCCTGCTCTGGACGGATATTTCAATGTTTGCCTGGGGCATATCTCACCGGAATATTTATGAAGCGCCTTACTTAAAAGACCATCCAGTGATCTTTGTATTTAATCATATTTCTTATATAGATATTCCATTGCTCTTTAAAGCATTTCGCAAACGCCCCGTGAGGATTCTCGGTAAGGCAGAACTGGCAAAAGCCCCGGTATTCGGTTATATCTACCGGAATGCAGTGGTAATGGTTGATCGTGACAGCGAAGAAGCAAGGCTGAGGAGTGTGCGCTTATTAAAGAGAGTGCTTACAAAAGATATTTCAATCGTAATTGCACCGGAAGGAACATTTAATACAACCGGCATGCCCCTGAAGGAATTTTATAATGGTGCATTTAAAATAGCCGTGGAAACAAATACGCCGATTCAACCTGTGATCTTACCTGATGCCTACGATCGGTTTAACTACCACAGCATTCTTTCATTAACACCGGGCAGATCAAGGGCTGTATTTTTGCCGGAAGTACTGCCGGGTAAAGATGCTGCCTTATTAAAGCAACATGTATTTGATGAAATGGAAGCAGCCCTTATAAAATATAAAGCAAGCTGGATAACAAACAACTGATGGTTGCAGAAAACGAAATATCATTCAATGAGAATAACACGGGCTATTGGGCTGAGATCATATTACCACTGGCCCTGCCCACTGTTTATACCTATGCTATTCCCACTCATTTATTGCAGCACGCAAAACCAGGTTGCAGGGCCGAAGTTGTTTTTGGAAAGAATAAAAAATATGCCGGTGTTATTAAAGTTGTTACCAATAAAAAACCTGGCTACAAAACAAAGCCCCTATTAAATATACTGGATGAAACGCCACTTGTATTTCCACGCCAGTTACAATTATGGAACTGGATAAGCGAATACTATATGTGTTCAGAAGGAGAAGTAATGGCTGCAGCATTGCCAGCTAATTTTAAACTGAGCAGTGAAACAATATTGATATTTAATGAAGAGATCGGAGATGATTTTACGAACTTATCAGACGAAGAATTCCTGGTAGCCGAAGCATTGCTGATGAGGAAACAACTCCATCTCACCGAGGTGCAGCAGGTCCTGGATGCAACACATGTTTATCCCGTGATCAAAAAACTGATCGAAAAGAATGTATGCTTTATATGGGAAAAACTGAATGAACGTTATAAGATCAAAAAAGAAAATTTTATTATCCTCAACCCCCAGCTCGACAATGAAGAATCACTCAGCAAACTGCTGAATGAATGGAAAGGCGCCCCGAAACAAATGGAATTACTGCTCGCTTACCTGCATCTTCAAAAGACCGAAGCAGAAGTGACTCAGACTGCTTTGTTAAAAAAATCAGGTGCCACAGCAGCACAGTTAAAAGGTTTATCAGATAAGAACATCCTTATTATTGAAAAAAGGGCAGTGGACAGGATATCCTATTTACCAAAAACAATACAATTAGATTTTGAGTTAAGTGCTGCCCAACAGCAATGCCTGCACGAATTGTATACAGCTTTTGCAGAAAAGAATGTCTGCCTTTTGCATGGTGTTACCGGAAGCGGTAAAACGCAATTATATATTAAACTGATCGAAGAATATTTTAATAGAGGAAAACAGGTGCTTTATCTTTTACCAGAGATCGCATTGACGTCCCAGATCATCCGCAGACTACAAAAACATTTTGGTGGAAATATTGCCATCTACCATTCTAAATTCAACGACCAGGAAAGAATTGAATTATGGAATAAAATAAGGAATGGCGAGATAAAAATAGTATTGGGAGCAAGAAGTGCGCTTTTCCTTCCTTTCAACGACCTGGGATTCGTGATCGTTGATGAAGAACACGATGCATCCTATAAGCAGCATGAACCGTCCCCAAGATACAATGCCAGGGATGCCGCGATCTATTACGCCTCTTTATCAGGCGCCAAAGTATTGTTGGGAAGTGCCACACCTTCGCTTGAAAGTTATTTCAATGCAACACAGGGAAAATATGCACTGGTTTATCTCGCCGAAAGATTTGGCGGAATTCAATTGCCCGGGATTGAGATCATTAACAGCAGGCAGGTTGCACAAAAAGGCAAAGTGATGATCAGCCCGCAACTGAAGGAAGCCATGGAACAGGCCCTGTCAGCAGATAAACAGGTAATACTTTTTCAAAACAGACGGGGTTATAATCCTTACCTGATTTGTGGTACCTGCGGACATATACCTCAATGCAATCATTGTGATGTATCACTCACATTGCACAAGTATAGCAATAAACTCCATTGCCATTATTGCGGCAGCATCTATCCGAGATTGGTTATTTGCCCGGCCTGTGGCAGCAGCAACTGGCTTGAGAAAAATTTTGGCACTGAAAAAATAGAAGAACAACTGGAAAAGGATTTTGAAAAAAATAAGATAGCGAGGATGGATGTGGATAGTGTTCGGGGGAAAAATGCACATGATCACCTCATACAATTATTCGAACAACATCGCATCGATGTGTTAGTAGGAACACAAATGGTGGTGAAAGGATTGGACTTTGACAACGTTAGCCTGGTTGGTATCCTCGATGCCGATGGATTATTGAGCTTTGCGGATTTCAGGGTGAATGAGCGGGGATTTCAGTTAATGGAACAGGTGAGTGGAAGAGCAGGAAGAAAAAATGAACGTGGCAAAGTACTGATCCAGGCAGTGAATGTAAATCACCCGGTCATAAAGATGGTAGAACAACATGATTATAAAAATTTTTATGAGTTTGAACTGGCTTCACGAAGAGAATTTTTTTATCCTCCTTTTAGCAGGATTGTATTGATCACTTTAAAGCACAAAGACAAACAATTGCTTGATGCAGCTGCCGATAAACTGGCTTCCTCCTTACGGCTGGATCTCAAAGATTATGTGGTGGGCCCGGCAACACCTGTTGTTGGAAGGTTAAGGAATCAATACCTCGTGGAAATACTTTTGAAACTTCCCAAGGAACCGGGAATGAGCCTTGGTTTTAAAAAAGTGATCCGCAATCACATCAATCTTTTATTGAGTGAAAAGCAATACAGGTCGGTTACAGTAATAGCGGATGTGGATCCTTCATAAATGTATGATGTATGATTTCTTCCTGCACGATCCCACATATCATACATCATACATTTGTACATTTGTTTTAATTTACTAAAATGAATATCGAAAAGAATATATCTCTTAAGCACCTCAATACATTCGGGATAGATGTTTCTGCAAAATATTTTTCATCCTTCAGAACGGCAGATGACCTGGCTGCATTGCTTGATTCCCATACACACAATACACTCATACTGGGTGGCGGAAGTAATATTCTCTTTACAAAAAACATAGATGGACTTGTTCTGAAAAATGAAATTGAAGGCATTGATAAAATAGGAGAGGATGAAGACCACGTATATATAAAGGCAGGTGCGGGGGAGAACTGGCATCAGTTTGTTTTGTACTGTCTTGATAATGATTATGCAGGTATTGAAAATCTAGCATTGATACCGGGAAGTGTAGGAGCATCTCCCATGCAGAATATCGGTGCCTATGGTGTTGAGATAAAAGACCGCTTTCATTCACTCGATGCTTTTCATATTGAAGATAAGAAAGCAGTAAGTTTTAATAAAAACGAGTGTGCATTTGGTTACAGGGAAAGTGTTTTTAAAAATAAGTTCAAAAACCAGTTTGTTATTACGAGCGTAACATACAAATTAAATAAGCGGCCGGTTTATAATGTTTCATATGGCGCTATCCAACAGGAACTGGATGCAATGAAGATAAAAGATTACAGTATTAAAGCGATTGCACAGGCGGTCATCAATATACGCAGCAGTAAATTACCTGACCCAAAACAGATTGGTAATGCAGGAAGTTTTTTTAAAAATCCTGAAACAGATGCGGCATTGTTTGAAGTGTTGCATGAAAAATTTCCGGCTATTGTAGGGTATAAATTAGACAATGGCAAAGTAAAACTGGCTGCAGGTTGGCTGATAGAGCAGTGTGGCTGGAAAGGCTATAGAAAGGGTGATGCAGGATGCCACGTCAAACAGGCATTGGTACTCGTAAATTATGGCAATGCAAAAGGGCAGGAGATATATGATCTAAGCAGCGAAATATTACAAAGCGTTTATGATAAATTCGGAGTAATGTTAGAGCGTGAAGTAAATATTATTTAAACCAAGATTTGCCACTAAGACACTAAGTAACACAAAGTCTTCTTAGTGCATCTTTGCGACTTCGTGCCTTAGTGGCATTGTCTTAATTAAAATCTTCTTCATTAAAATCATCCTCCCCAAAATGTTGCGCACCCATATTCAACATACTTCCCATTAAATCTTTGAACTCTATTTTCCCTTCCAGTATTTTTTTACTGATCAGCGAGTAACTGGCGAGTCCGTGTAAAACGAATTCCATTAGTAATGCGTTTTCTTTCTCGTCTGCCGCATTGTAATATTTTTTTACCAACGCATGCAATCCATCCACTTTATACAGTAATTGAATCTTATCTGCGTCTTTTGTTTCCAGGAAAATATTCAGGTTATTGCCAGCATCAAACCACCTTGAAACAGACCGGTAAGGATTTTCTTCTGCCCCCTGGTCTTTGGTCTTTTTTTTCTTCAACGAATCGGGGTTGGGAAAATATTGAACGAACTGTGTACGTATAGCTCTGTCCAGGAGGTTATAGGCAACCTGGTAAGGACCTTCCTGCTCACCTTCATACACCAATTCTATTTTCCCGGTGATGGAAGGGATGATACCTGTAAGATCACTCAGCCATACCTGTGTGCTTTTTTCATCATTAATAATGGCCCTTCTTTCTGCGGCACTGATCGCATTTTCATAAGCGGAGATAGTAAGCCTGGCACTTACACCGCTTTTTTTATCTACCAGTTCATTTTCACGTGCTTCAAAAGCCACCTGTTCGATCAGCCTTTTTATAAGGTCGCTCACTTTTACTTTCTGATGTTGTTCGCCGATAATAGCTGCTTCCTGTGCAGTGATGGCAAGGGAGGTTTCCAGGGATTTTGGATAATGAGTAAGTATCTGGCTCTCGATCCTGTCTTTTAACGGGGTTACAATACTTCCACGGTTGGTGTAATCTTCCGGGTTGGCAGTAAATACAAACATCACGTCCAGCGGTAGCCGCAGTTTAAATCCACGTATCTGCAGATCGCCTTCTTCCAGGATATTGAATAACGAAACCTGTATTCTTGCCTGCAGGTCTGGCAATTCATTGATCACGAATATGCCACGATTGCTTCTCGGGATGATCCCATAGTGTAATACTCTTTCATCAGCAAAGCTGAGTTTTAGCGTAGCTGCTTTTATAGGGTCAATGTCACCGATAAGGTCGGCAACACTTACATCAGGCGTTGCGAGTTTTTCTGCATAACGCTTACTCCTGTGCAGCCATTCTATCGGGGTATTATCTCCTTCCGTTTCTATGAGGTCCAATGCATATCTTGAAACAGGAAGAAAAGGGTCATCATTGATCTCACTTCCTTTGATCACAGGGATGTATTCATCCAGCAGGTCAACCATCTGCCTGGCCATACGTGTCTTTGCCTGGCCACGTAATCCGAGGAATAAAATATTATGCCTGCTCAATAAGGCCCGCTCTGTATCCGGGATCACGGAATCTTCATAACCCAATATGCCCGGGAAAGGATTCTCCTTTGCTTTAATCTTAGTGATGAGGTTAGCCCTTATTTCATCTTTGATAGACCTTGAAACATATCCGCTCTTTTTTAAATCACCGATTGTTTTGATTTTGTTTATATCCATTTTATATTAATTATGAATTATGAGTTACGAACTATGAATTATAAGCCTGAACATTTTTAATTCATAACTCAGCATTCATAATTCAGCATTATTTAATAAACTGTCTTCCGTTTCCCACTCTCAAAATCCTTAAATATAAACGCACCAAGTTTATCCAGGGATGCAAAGAATGCCTTGCCATTATTTGTCTCTGTAAATTCCTGCACAAAACGTTGCAGGTAAGGGTCGCTGGCAATCATGAAAGTTGTGATGGGGATCTTTAATTTTTTACATTGCGTAGCAAGACTCATACAACGATTGAGTATTTTCCTGTCTACACCAAAACTATTCTTATAATATTTATTTCCAATCTTCAAACAGGTAGGTTTGCCATCTGTGATCATGAAAATCTGTTTGTTTGGATTACGTCTTCTTCTTAAGAGATCCATTGCTAATTGTAAGCCGGCAACCGTATTGGTATGATAAGGGCCAACCTGTAAATAGGGAAGGTCTTTTACTTCAATGGTCCATGCGTCATTTCCAAAAACCACGATGTCGAGGGTATCCTTCGGGTACTTTGTTTGAATCAGTTCACTCAATGCCATGGCCACTTTTTTTGCGGGTGTGATGCGATCTTCGCCATACAAAATCATTGAATGTGAAATATCGATCATCAATACGGTGGATGTTTGTGATTTGAAATCAGTCTCCCTTATTTCAAGATCATCTTCATGCATACTGAAACTGTCAATACCATGATTGATCTGTGCATTGCGAATGGATTCCGTAAAATCAATTTGTTCCATGGTATCTCCAAACTGGAATGGTCTTGTTTCGGGATTGATTTCATCACCGCCACCAGGTTTGAATGTATTGTGATTGCCCTGCTTTGTTTTTTTTAGCTTCCCGAAAATTTCTTCAAGGCTTCTTTTGCGTATGCCACGTTCTGTCTTGGAAGTGATTTTGATTTCCCCATTCTGCCTGTTCTCATCTATGTATCCCTTTTCCTTCAGATCTTCCAGGAAATCACCGATACCGTATTCATCATTGGTAAGTTTATATTCTTTATCCAGTTCATTCATCCATTGCATCGCCTCATTGAAATCTCCACTTGTATAAGTGAGTAATTGCATAAAAAGATCCACTTTCCAGCACATTGGGATCCTAAGCTTAGAATTCCACGTGGACAAGTTGTCGCG
>JADMIO011288067.1_pt1 | contig 108094 bp, 93 predicted proteins | sample 8958161 | NCBI WGS metagenome assembly JADMIO01 (sample SAMN16585339, study PRJNA669376) | soil metagenome | isolation source: Crop rotation soil | place: USA: Cullars Rotation, Alabama | collected 2011
GCCGCGACTTCAAGTCACGTGAATTCCAAGCTTCGGATCCCACTGTGCTGGAAAGAAGAACAGCACTGTTGAGGCCGGACTGTGCATTGAATTCCTTTTTCATCATCACCATGCCCACAATATTCTGAACCTGGATTTCCGCGAACTTATCTTCCTGCACATCAAATGAAACATTCAGGAATGTATTTGCAGGATTCGGATAAACAGAAACGATGCCCGGCTTATTGCTGCAATCGACCGCTGCAACCCTGCTGTAGCTGTGGTTTCCGTCGATGTCAACCTGCTTCAGGCGATAATACAGAAGGGTACCGCAGGCGTCCTTATCCGGGTAACTGTAATGAATGGGATGACCTGAAACACCCGGGCCAAAACCATTGATTCTTGCCACCATGATAAACTCTTGTCCATCGGTGCTGCGCTCCAGTTCGAAGTGATCGTTATTGATTTCTGATGATGTCGACCAAACGCTGATGACGTCACCGGCTTTGGCCTCTGCATTGAAATACAACAACTGTATGGGAAGAGGAGTCTGTGACTGTACGGTTGCAAAATCAGAAAATCCGGTAAGGTTATCCCGTCTTGTCTGAACTGCGGTGCTTGCGACAAAACATGCTCCGCTTAACCCGAATGCTCCGCTGCCTGACGCTGCTTTCACCACCGTCCAGCCGCTGCCGGTATTGTTGCTCATCGTCTGGTTGTAAAGTGTTGCGCGGTAGGTGCCTGTCGGCGCACCGATGCTTGCATTGATTCTCCAGTAACCGTGATTGAATGTCGGAAGCGCATTGTAAGTGGCCGTCACGCATTCGCTTGCCGCCGGACCGTTGCCAGGGAAAGCTACGCCGCCAAGTGTCCACCTGTAAAAATGTGCGAGCAGGTTATAAGTTCCTGACGGAGCAACGGTATAGGTGATATTGGCCCGCTCATATCCGACGATTCCCGGAGCCAGCACCGACGTTCCGTCTCCCACAGGGAAATCATAGCTGTTCAAAGCCGTTGCAATTGCACGCCGCAGATCGCCCTCCACATAGCTGTTCGCGTTACCCACCGTGCAGGCTCCCGGAGCGCTGTTGGTCACACTGACTTCCCTCGTGCCTGTAATGATTCTTCCCATAGTAAGCGTCAGGGTTCCGCTTGCGCCGGTGATCAGGTTGCTTGTTGCATTGTTGAACAACGAAAGTGTTCCCGCAGCAATCTGGTTCATCGTTACATTATTCAGCGTGAGGTTCACGCCGTCATTTCTGAAATTCTGATTCGCACCGCTCCTCCTCGTAAATGTCAGCGTACTGGCTCCAGCGACTCCAATGAAACTGGTCGAGCCGTTGTAGTTATAGAAGTTACCTCCTACTTCCGTGTTCTTGCTGTTGTTGTTGACAATCCCTCCGTATATAGAATCGTTGCCCTGCGCGTAGATATTGGTATTCAGCGTAACGGTTGCCGCGCCGCTTTTGGCAAACTCGACGTGATAAAAGTTATTCAAAGCATTTCCGAAAGTTCCGTTGATCGTCGTATTGGAATTTCCAATGAACCGTACCGTACTTCCCGGCTGGCAGTTGAGTGTTCCGTTATTTGTAAAGTTTCCGCAGACAGAAAGTATGACGCCGGTCTGGATCGTCAGCGATGCGCCCGCATTGATGGTGATGTCTTTCACCGTGCAGCTGGCGCTCATGATCGGTTGAATTCCTCCGGAAGCAATGGTAGCCGCAATCTGGTTTGCGCAGTCAGGAACCGCACCGCACGATGACGGAATCCAGTTGCCGCGTGTAGACCATACCGATGTAGTGGCACCTTGCCATGTCATGGAAGGAGGATTGCCGTTGATCGCGCTTCCCATGAAGTTGAAGTTGAATCCTACAGTCGTATTTGACCAGTTGTTGAGGCTGAGAAGGAAAGTGGCCGTCATACCTGCAGGAACAAATCCTGCCTGGCTCAAAGGTGGGGTGCTTCCTCCACCTATGCTCCTGTGCTGGTTCAGTACTCCGCCTACGGTATCTGTACCCATGGAAGCACTCATTCCAGTGTTGTCAATGTGAGATACATTACAGCTCGTCCAGGGGAAGAGGTTCTGATTATTCAGGTTGCTGCAATAATTCGATACCGTTGGAAAAGTATGGTTCGGGTTATTGTTCCAGACCGTATCGACGCACCATATCATCCAGTCGTAGTCATTTGAAGTAGATGTGGTAAGCACCCACTGAAGCGATGCGGGTCCGGTAACTGAAAATGTATACCACGCAGAGCTGCTCTCTCCAGCATACATGCAAATTGAGGGACCACCTGCATCACAGAAATTTCCTGCGCCGGAATAACCGGGATCAGCAACTGTAAATGTGGAGTTGGAGCAAATGTTTACGGGGAGGGCGCAATCCTGAACAGCAACAGGAGGGAATGTGGACGCTCCATCGATAACAATGATTTCAAATGTACCGGTATTCGAACCGCGTCCGTCAACAGCTACATAGTAAGTGGCGCCAATCGTCAGGCCGTTGACCGTTAAATCAGAGGCGCGTGTGGTAAATGAATTTCCGCAATTGTATGTGTAGTCATTGTTGCAGGCTGCTGCAATCTGGACGAGGCCGGGGCCGCATGTTCCGCTGTAGACTGCGATCTGTGAATCGTAAAGCGTAAAAAGTCTTGTACGGATTTTCATCGTCGTGTTTGACGCCACAAAGCTGTACCAAACCGTATTCAAGGTATTGCCTGCACCCCAGCAGCTGGCGCTGGCAGGTTCGCCCGCACCTGATGAGCAGCCATTGTCGCCCGTTACAGGTTGTCCCAGTGTAAGCAGCACTGAAGCACAAGGCAGATCGTTTGCCGGCGAACATCCCGCAAGCACGCAGATCCTGAAATTGCCGGTCTGCGTTCCGCTGTTGCTCCAGATACGGACATAGTAAACGGTACCCGCGGCAGGAGGAACAATGGTCAGCGACGGCATTCCTGAATTTGAATTGTCATCACAGTTCACCCACGTAAAAGGTCCACAGCTGCCACCGCCGGAAGTATAAATCGCCATCGCAAGATCCTGCGCAGCAGGAGCAGTCCCGGGTGAGACAATGATCTGGTGCGGTTGTGTGCTTGTCGAAGTGAAGGTGAGCCATACATCAGGCGTTACACCTTCAATGAAATTTCCGCAGGTCGGCAACGGAACGGATAGCGCTGCGGAAGGCGAAGCACAATTGTTATTGTAGTCAACAAGTCCGGTGCACGTCGCGCCAATGGTTACCGGCACAGGACCCGCAGGAGCTGAACATGCATCGTATGCAGGTGTAGGTGCGCCCGAAGTATTGATCGTAAGGTCAAATGAGTTCATGCAGGAAATGAATCCGCCGTTGGCATCATAATCTACCGCAAAATAATATGTGATCCCCGCGACAAGCGACATGTTGCTAAACGTGAGCGGGGCCACACCAGCGCCCTGCACATTCGCAAGACAGTTACCCGTAATCGGACATCCCTGGTAGACTGTAAATCCCGGATAAGAATTTGCGGGCGTATTGTTCAGGGAAATATCGACACAGACATTTGATGCAGGCGTATACACAAACAGGTAATCTTCTCCCTCTTCTCTCGGAGTATGACATGCAGAGTTTGTACTGTCATAATCATTTCCAAAACCACACGTTGAAAGATTCAGCGGTGAAGCATACGGTATGCCGCAGATCTGATTGGCATAACTGCAATCCCTTCCCGGCGGCCGGATGTTGAACCGGAAATAGCCCCGGTAACTTGTATCCGTAGAAAAAACTCTGACGAGATAATCCTGCTGAGTACACGGTTGTCCCGTAAGGTTGATGTATGAAGATGCATTTGTGCCTGCAGGTCCTGAACTTCCCAGGTTGCATGTCAGCGGAGCGCCGACCGGACAGGTGAAAGTCGTATACACTTCGATTCCCACACTGTAATTGGGAGCACCCCGGCAGTCGAGACTGTCGGTGAAGATTTCAAAGTTTGTAATGGAAGCCGGCTTTGTGAATGAATACCAAACATCGCTGGTGGTTGTCGTTCCTCCGCATGAAGGAAGAGCGCCGGCAGATTGCGTGGAATGCAACGTGGTTCCGACGGAAGAAATTACCGGCAGGCTGGCGTTGAAGGAGAGGTTAAGCGGTGCGGAGCAATCGTTGTTCGGATGTGTGACCGGGGTAAACCTGTATGTACCGTCGCCTGGTTTACTCTGTACCTGGTATTCAGGTACGGACTTGCTCACCGGTCCGATGTTGGCGCTGGTGGCTGCGATAATATCATCTGCACAGAAGCCGTTTAATCCGATCGAAGCTGAAACCAGTGTGTTCGGGACAGGAAGTCCGTAAATGTTTGTTCCGTTTTTCTTGTACTTGAACTCGATCACATTCGGGCCGGTCGAAGTATTCGCATTGTTACAAATCCGCACCTGGAATGAGATTGCAGAATCGGATCCTGTTTTGTCCCAGTACATTCCTTTCCATTCGATGACCAGTGCCCTTGAAGTAGCGCCGCCGGTGTTTTTGTATGTAACCCTTCCTCCGGAAACAGGATGCAGCTTGAGGTCATCCCAAAGAGGAGCCATGATGCGGTAAGGATTGTTCGCGAGACTATTTACCGGAAGAGATGTGGCCGGAACAGGATCGCCTGTTTTACCTACAGCGACCCAACCGTTGGAAGAAACATAAAATGTAGTGGTGGCCTGAGGATACCAGACTCCTCCATAAAAAAAACCTCCCCAGCCGACAATTGCTGAAGCAGGGAATGAGGTTAAGGCATCATCCGTTCCAGGAGCAGTAAACAAGTCTACTTGTCCTGCCGAAGAACTGTTATAGGCAAGCGCCGTCGCAGAAAATGTTTGCGTATAATTAATTCCGGTGGTTTGTGCCGCAGCGAACTGGACTAAAAAAACAAATACCAGAACATAAGGAAGCTTCATTAGGGATTTATTCATGGTACTATTCCTTTGCGCGGCCTAAGGTAATGAAGTATCTTTCAATTCCAAATGTTGGTTAATAAATGCTACCCCCTATTTGGTGAACCGCCTCTTTGGCCACGTGAACGTACTTACTTCAACCGGCAATCAGGAGTTACATCAATTGATAATTAAATGAATTAATACCTTTACCGAAGTAAAAAAACGAGCTATGAAATATACTCCGATCAACCAGAAATTGTACGTCGAAAACAGGAAAAGGTTTGTGGCTGCGATGAAACCCAATGCCATCGCCTTCTTTAACAGCAATGACGAAATGCCAAGGAACGGCGATCAGAACTTTCCCTTTCGCCAGAATTCTGATCTGCTCTGGATGAGCGGCATCGACCAGGAACAAAGCATCCTCGTGATCTGCCCCAATCATCCGCTTCCTGAATACCGCGAAGCACTCTTCCTTCGAAAGACAAACGAACATATCGCGATATGGGAGGGACATAAATACACCAAGGAGGAAGCACGTGCTGCATCGGGGATACAGTATGTTTACTGGACAGATGAATTTGCAACGATGCTGCCTGTGATGATGCATCATTCGCAAACGGTGTACATCAACCTGAATGAAAACGATCGCTTCGTCACTGAAGTCCCTTACCGCGAACAACGTTTCGCCGACAATCTCAAAAATAAATATCCGAATCACCAGTATGAGCGCTGCGGTCCGCTGATGGCATCTCTGCGCGCAGTGAAGCATGAACTGGAAACTGAAGCATTGAGAACGGCATGCGACATCACAGACAAAGCCTTCCGCAGGGTATTGGGATTTGTGAAGCCAGGCGTTACAGAGTATGAAGTCGAAGCGGAAATTTCCCATGAGTTCATCCGCAACCGCGCCACCGGGCATGCCTATACTCCGATCATTGCAAGCGGAGCAAGCGCCTGTGTGCTGCATTACACCGACAACAACAAAATCATGAATGACGGCGAAGTTGCGCTCCTCGACTTCGGTGCAGACTACGCAAACTATGCTGCTGACCTCACCCGTTCAATTCCGGTGAATGGAAAATTCACAAAGCGCCAGCGCGATGTTTACGAGGCTGTGCTGCGCGTGATGAAAGCCGCGACCAAAATGCTGGTGGTCGGAAACGTGATTCCGAAATACCATGAGGAAGTCGGAAAAGTGATGGAAGAAGAACTGATCATGCTGGGCCTGCTCGATGCTGCGGCAGTGAAAAGGCAGGACCCGCGCCAGCCCTTGTATAAAAAATATTTCATGCATGGCACTTCGCATTTCCTCGGACTGGATGTGCACGACATCGGAAACCGCTACGAGCCGATGAAAGCCGGAAATGTTTTTACCTGCGAGCCCGGCATCTACATTCCTGAAGAAGGCCTTGGCATCCGCATCGAGAATGATATCCTCATCACGGAAAAAGGTCCCATGGACCTGATGGCGAAAATTCCTGTGGAAGCGGATGAGATCGAAGAGCTGATGGCAAAAAATAAAATCGTTGCCTGATTTCGCTCACCAGTTTATTTTTTCAAGTTGCCTGAACGCCTGCTTCTCCATTTCAGCAACGGTGAAAAGATAATCTGCCATCTCCCTGAAATCTTTTTCGGCGGTAATCCTGCCTTTAAAAATTCCCGCGGCCTGCACCGCAGAAGACCTCCAGACATCTCCGGCTTTGGTAAACTGCTCTGAAATTTTCAGGAGTTCCTCCTTTGGAATATACGTGTAAGCCTGCTGTAAAAAGGCAGCGTAGATAAAACGGAACCCGCCGCCGCCGGTGCCGATTTCTTCCTGCATGCGCACAAGCTGTGCAAGGTAACTGCCCGCCGTTTTCACTCCCAGCTGTTCGCGCCACTTCAGAATTTTTTTTGCAGTATACCTGATGCCGCTGATGCCGATCATCGGAGCAGGAATATGGAGCATGTCGCTCGTATTTTTTTTAATCCCCCTGATGACGGCTTTGCGTATCGCATCGTCGGTGATGTCTACTTTTTCCTTCGGATAATAAAGCTGTCCGCGCGGCGCGAGCGCTCCCTTTGCAAAACGCACACGCTGCAACTCCGACGAGCTCAGGGAAGTCACGGTTTCCATCACCGGGTCGCTGATGAGGTAACTTCCGTTCTCTCTCCCATACACCACCAGATTATGGGCATTGAAATGAAAACGGTATTCCTTCGGAAAATAAGTAAGGTAGTAAACTCCCACCTGGCATCCGACGGGCTGTCCGGATTTCAGGCATTCATTCAACACCTGCTCCGCTTTTTCCGGGGAAGAAAATTTTTTTCTCTCCACGGGAATCCCAAGCGACTTACAGGTGCGTTTGAAAATGAGTCCCGGCATGGTGCGGTAACTGAATGCCGGCGCATTGTTCACTTTCAGAAAAGGAATCTGGATGTAAAAAAGTCCTGACCCGATGCCGAATGCCAAAGGCTCATTGATTTTACTCATCCCGGAATGACGGAGGAGATTGGTGGTGACGCCGTTCTCGCAATGTGCACTCTGGATGTGTTCGAAAGGTATCTGCATGGGTAAACTTCTTCTTGCCTGACGTTAAATTCAAAACAAATTATTTCTCAAAAGGATTTTTCAGCTCCTCAATTTTAATTTCAAAAAGGTCTGCATACTTCTGCAATTTTCCCGGGCTGAGTTTTTTGAAAACGTCTGCCCGCAGATGCCGCTTCACCTGCCATTGCCAGAAGCCGGTATACGCAGCCAGTATCGCCGGATCCATGAGTCTGAGTTCCATGAAAAACAGGACCGGGCTCGCCGCACCATTCAGCACTTTTTCTTTCGCCTCGTTCACACGCTTGTGAATATCGTCCCATGCCAGGTTCAGCGCGGAAGTTTTGATTTCCCATCCCGTACTCAGGCCCGACGTGTAATTTCCTTTTTCATCAATGGCATAGTCAACTTCGCGGGTAAATCCTTCGAGCAGACTTTTATCCTGTGGAATTTCTGATTTCTTCACGGCTACTTTTGAAAAACAAGGCCGCAAAAATAAAAAATAGATTCAGCAAACGGTCAACTGTCCGTAGACATAGCTGAATCGTGCGCTTTCAGGCACAATCATCAGCAGCTTCTGGCCGGTTCGAAGCGCATTGGTCCGAAGCAATTCCTCGATCATAAAGTAAATGGACGCAGAGCCCACGTTGCCGATCGTGCTCAGGTTTGAAAACCATTTTTCCTGGGGAATGGGAATGCCATCCATCTCCATCTTTTCCGCGATCTTTTTCCTGAAGAACTCGCTGCTCATGTGCGGAAGGAAAAAATCCACTTCGTCGGCGCGGAGATTATTTTTTTTCATCGCTTCAGCAAGCTTGTCAATTCCAAACCGGACGACGTTTTCACTCAGCAGCTTCACGTCCTGCTTGATGCTGAGTACAGAATGCTCCATGATTTCATGCTGGGAAAAATCCATGTAGCCTTTCAGGACACCATCGATTTTTTCACTTCCCTGGTACATGCACGGTTCGATGCGGTGCGCATACGAGGCTCCCTCAAGCCAGTCGATGCGAAGACTCAGGCCGCCCTGGTTTTTTTGCGGACCCAGTTGCACTGCCGCTGCGCCATCGCTCAGCATCCACCGGAGAAACTCTTTGTCGAAAGAGATGTAAGGATTGTGACTCATCTCTTCCAGCCGGGTGGCTTCTTCTTCATAGGTTCCGGAATACAGGATGCGCGACAGACGTTCCGACCCCGTGACGACAGCATTCGATGATTGCCCCAGCTTCACACTCATGTATGCATACTTCAATGCATGCATTCCCGAACAGCAGTTTCCCGCAGGAGTGATGACTTCAATGTCTTTTGTCTCAGGAAGCCAGCCATGCACCATCACGCCATGGGCGGGCATGACCTGGTCGGGAGAAGAAGTTCCGCAGCATAAAAGATCGATGGATGACAATGCTTCGCTGTTCCCTTTGAATAAATTCCTTACCGCCAGTGAAGCCATCTGGGCATTGGTATGCGTGGCATTGCCTTTTTTGTCAATGGCATAGTGGCGCTGTTTGATCCCGTTGTTCCGAAGGACGATGCGCTTGCTCTTGCTCGGCTGATGGTGAATCAGGCCAAGATATTCTTCCATCTCTTCATTGGGGACAGGATGATTCGGTAAAAACGTGGCAGCGTTCCTGATGTAAACTTCGTTCTGCATTTTCAATTCACTCCTGAAAAAAACCTTTTGTGTTCGCGTATTTGCCTGCCCGTGAAAGGCCTGACCAGTAACAGGTAAATGACCAGGATTATTGGTGCAATAATAAACAAAGCAAACAACAAATAATATTTAAAGATCACCAGCCATCGCGCACGGTTTTTTTTCCTGGCGATCAGCTTTGCCCACAACGCGAATATTTTTGGCGCACGTCCTTCAATAAACATCAGAACGGTTTGGGGTTCGACAGCTTTCATTTCAACCAGCCGGGGCTGCAAATCCTGCCATGCGCCGGATTCAAGCGCTTCGAGGATTTTATTTCCGAATGTACCTGCCGCCATGATTTCGTTTTGTGCGACACCTGGCTTCGGGAAAATTCCAAGCCACCTGTCTTTCTTTCCCGTAAACATCCAGTACTGAATCGTGACGGCGCTCACAAAATTATTGTGACGGTCGGCGTACACAATATTCCCCGCAAGCTTTCCTCCGCTTTCCCTGATCAGTTTTTTCACGCGCTCCTGTGCATTGATCCACATGTTGCGTGAACCCACAACAGTCACGACAGGCGTATTGTTCAGGCGCTTCAGAAATTCAGGATGGTGTAAAAAAGAAGTGGCGGGAATGCTCGGAGATAAAAACCACGGCTGGTAAGCGTAGACAATCAGATCGTAATGTGATTCCTTGAATTGAGGAGGAATGACTTCCGCCGGAATGCCGAGGACACTTTCCGGCATGGCGTCAAAAAAACTTGACGACTTCCACGGAAACGGGAATTCCTTCTTCATCTGAATCCTGAGAAATTCCACCTGGTGGCCCGCCGCTTTCAATGGCGCCGTCAGATTCTCAGCAATCTCTTTGAGCTGCCCCGACTGTGAATAATAGACGACCAGAATTTTTTTACTCATCTTTTAATTCGGAAAATCTTCCGGCTTCAGGGCTTTTGAATTTTTACTGTATGACCTGATCGCCTCCTTCAGCCCCGGGGAAAGTTTGCCGAATGATGCACGGATCAACCGGGCGTCCTCTTCCTTTTTCTTGTGGTAATTCAGGAAGTCAGGAACATGTTCCTGGATCAGCAGCCGCAGAAAACGGTATTCCGCATTGAGTGAGTCATGTCTCACAGCGCCTTCGAGCAATACTTTTCCCTTTTTAAACATCGACAGTTTTTCCATCCCTCCCTTGACGAGCCCCGATTTTTTCATCGTCAATGCGCCAAGGTATGCATCCTTTTGTTCCGGGTTTGCTTTTTCAACGGCCGTCAGCTGGGTGTTGATTTTTATCGAATCGTCCGATCGCAATGCTTCCACGACTTCGTGCAGCGACTGAGCCGACAAGGAAGTATTTGCCGCAAAAAGGCAGGCGGTCAGCAGCCTGAATTTTCTTGTGTTCACCTTGTAAATTTCCCGCGAAGATAAATATTGATTATTGATTTTCGTGTTCGTCGTTTTCCTTCGGCAGATAACGAATAACGCTCCTGCGCAACGAAAATGAAAAATGCGAAATGCTCCTGGCTGCGGGCGCGAATGAAAATTAACCGGAGCGAAAAGCCCGTTATTCCGCTTCCATCTTGAATCCTTCCATGAACTTCGTCGTGTAGTTCCCTTTCCGGAAATCGGGATGCTTCATCAGCTGCTGATGAAATGGAATGGTTGTCTTTACACCTTCGACGACGAATTCACTCAGCGCACGCTCCATGGTATTGATGGCTTCTTCGCGGGTCTGGGCGATGGTGATGAGCTTGGCGATCATGCTGTCGTAATTGGAAGGAATGGAATAACCGGCGTAGATGTGCGAGTCGACGCGGACACCATGACCTCCCGGAACGTGCAGCGTGGTGATCCTTCCTGGAGCAGGACGAAAATTATTATAAGGATCTTCTGCATTGATGCGGCATTCGATGGCGCACATCTGCGGGAAATAATTTTTTCCGGAAATATGTTCTCCTGCAGCGAGCTTGATCTGCTCTTTGACAAGATCATAGTTAATCACTTCTTCGGTAATGGGATGTTCTACCTGGATCCTCGTATTCATCTCCATGAAATAAAAGTTCCTGTGTTTGTCGACGAGGAACTCCACTGTTCCGACGCCTTCATATTTTACGGCAAGCGCTGCCTTGATGGCGGCTTCACCCATTTTTTCCCGAAGCTCCTTTGTCATAAACGGTGAAGGAGTCTCTTCGACGAGCTTCTGATGTCTTCTCTGCACGCTGCAATCGCGTTCGCTCAGGTGGCAGGCTTTGCCATACTGATCGCCGGCAATCTGTATTTCAATATGCCGCGGCTCTTCGATGTATTTCTCCATGTACATGCCGTCATTTCCAAATGCAGCGCCCGCTTCCTGTCTCGCGCTTTCCCATGCCGCTTGGATGTCCTCGTCTTTCCAGACGATGCGCATACCGCGGCCTCCGCCTCCGGCTGTGGCTTTCATGATCACGGGGTAACCGATTTTCTTCGCGACGGCTTTTGCGTCATCGACGTCTTTCAGCAATCCTTCTGAACCGGGAATCGTCGGCACGCCCGCTTTCTTCATGGTGTCTTTTGCATTGCTTTTATCTCCCATGCCGTCGATCTGGTCGGGTGTCGCGCCGATAAATTTTATTCCGTGCTCGGCACAGACAGAACTGAATTTTGAATTCTCAGAAAGAAACCCATAGCCCGGGTGAATGGCATCTGCGTTGGTGATTTCTGCGGCTGCGATAATGCGGGGAATGTTCAGGTATGATTCGCGGCTGGGAGGCGGACCGATACACACTGCTTCATCGGCAAAACGGACATGCAGGCTGTCCTTGTCGGCGGTAGAATACACGGCCACCGTTTTGATGTTCATCTCTTTGCATGTGCGGATGATGCGGAGTGCAATTTCTCCCCTGTTCGCTATCAATATTTTATTGAACATATTTTATGATCGTTACGGTTTGCGCAATGGCTGTACGATTCAGGTGCAGTCGTAGATGCTCAACCCCTAACGGCTGTCGATTTAAGATGGGTCTACTAAAAACAAAGGTTGGTCGTATTCAACGGGTGTGGAATTGTCGGCCAGTACTTTCACAATCTTTCCTGAAACTTCGCTTTCGATTTCATTGAACAGTTTCATGGCTTCGATGATACAAAGCACTTTACCCTGCTTGATCTCATCGCCCACATTTACAAATACGGGTTTATCCGGCGAAGAGGAGCGGTAAAAAGTCCCGATCATCGGGCTCTTGATGGTGATATACCTGGATTCGTCGGAGGCTTTTGGCTTGGGTGCTTCAGCGGGAACGGGAGCAGTGGCGGCGACAGGAGCAGCGGCAGGTGCCGGAGGAGCTGCAGGCATCGCTGCCTGGGCCTGAGGCAATGTTGCCTGGATGACCTGTTGCTGTGTTGCATGTGTTTTTATGGTAATCTTCAGATCCTTTTGCTCAATACTTACCTCGCTCACCCCGGTCTTTTGTACGAACTTGATGAGCGCTTCAATATCTTTTAAGTTCATCTTTTTGATTTTAGGTTTTCAAAAATAGAAAATATCCTGTACCCGCAAGAATTCTTTTTACTGCTCTGTGTTTAAGCACGTTGAATAAGAAAAAGCGTTACAGAATTTTCTTTGAATCGTTTTACTCTGCGTTTGAAAAAACAGCAGGCTGAACAGTTCTGCAGCTTTGTTTTTCCCCGCGCTCGTTCGATTTTACTAATTTCGCTGCCCAACTCTTTCATGATCCGATACCTTTTATTTCCCTTTCAATGGCTTTGGCGCGCCCTTTTTTTTACCAATGCCATCATTACTTTTTTTCTCTTTTACCCGTTCTTCAGGGTTCTGCTCAGCCGTGAGAAATGGTTTCCAAAAGTATTCCGTCTGAAAAAAATCTGGGCACACTTCATCCTTTACCCTGCCGGTATCTTTTACAAAATTGATTACAAAAAAAAACCTGAGCGGAATCACTCTTATGTGATCTGCCCGAACCACACTTCCTATCTCGACATCATGCTCATCTATATTTCGATGCCCGTCTATTTTCACAGCATGGGGAAGGTCGAATTGAGAAGGGTACCCTTGTTCGGGAAATTTTTTGAACGCATGAATATTCCCGTGAACAGGAAAAGCATTAAGGAATCACACCGCGCTTACCTTCGGGCAGCATCCGACCTCGACAAGGGAATCAGCATCAATCTTTTTCCGGAAGGAACGATCCACCATAACGGACCGCGCATGGGACGCTTCAAGAATGGCCCCTTCCGGCTGGCCATCGAAAAGCAGATCCCCATCGTGCCGGTGACGTTCCTGAACAACTGGCGGCTTGTCCCGGATGATTATTATCGCCGCGTCGGACATCCGGGCATTGCGCGCATCGTCGTGCATGAGCCGATTGAAACCAAAGGGATGACGGAAAAAGACCTGGACAGGCTGAAGCACCAGGTGTTTGAAATCATTTCCGGGCCGCTGAGAGAAGCCTATCCGAAATATTTTATCGAAGAAAAAAAATCCATGACCCCCGAGGCCGCCATTGCTTGAACGCCCTGCCTGAAAATCCGCTGATCCTCTTTGATGGTGTATGTAACCTCTGCAATGGATTTGTACAGTTTATCATCAGGCATGATAAAAAAAGTAAATTCAGATTCGCTTCGCTGCAGTCTCCGGCAGCGAAAAATATTTTAGAACATTTTTCTGTTTCAGCCGATGAACTGAAAACACTCGTACTCATCGACAGCGGAAAAATTTATTTCCGTTCGCGTGCGGTGCTGAGAATTGCGCGACAACTTGACGGAATCTGGAAGCTCTCTTCAGTCTTTTATATTGTGCCGCAGTTTATCAGTGATGCAGTGTATAACCTGGTTTCGAAAACCCGCTACCGTATTTTCGGGAAAAGGGAATCATGTATGACTCCTTCTCCTGAAAACAGTTCACGGTTCATCGAAGGAAATATGCAGATGTGAAAATGTGCAGGTCAATGCACTGAATTATGATTTCGTGTCTTTCCACCTCCACAGATACATGCATGCGTAGGTCCTGTAAGGCGACCATGCTTCAGAAAGAGTAATCATTTTTTTCTTCAGCCTTTTCGTATCGCGCATTTTCAAATCGAAAAGACTTTTCATCGCCATCTGAATTCCGAGATCGTCTACGGCAAAAACATCTTCTCTTCCGAGCGCAAACATCATGATCATTTCCGCCGTCCAGCGCCCGACGCCTTTAATCTCCGTGAGGTATTCGATCAGCTGATCATTATCCATTTTGTTCAGCACTTTTGAATCCAGTCCGCGTTCAAGAGCAAACGTCGCCACATTCTTTACATAAACTGCTTTGGAGTTGCTGAACCCGATGCCGCGCAACTGTTCATGTCTGAGTTCCAGAACCTGTTGCGGTGTGGGCTCCTTTCCTCCGAACAAATTCAGAAACCGGTTGTAGATGACTTCCGCGACCTTCGTCGAAAGCTGCTGTGACGTGATTGATTTGACCAGATAGATAAAAATGTTCTTCCGCTTTTTCAGTTCAACGCGTCCTGATTTCAGAATTGCTTTTTTAAGTTGCTTGTCTTTTGAAAGGTGTTTGACGTGAGGCATGGAATGATACTTAACAGGTAATATTTAACAGGTAACATTTATAGGGCTTGGGAAAAAATCTGAATCGAAAGTAATAAAAGCAACCCGTTGGCAGATGATCCGGTTTTTAGAATGGCCGCAGGCCAGGTTGCCTCAGCTTTTTATCGCACGGAAGTAAAACGTATTCCTCCGGTGAGAAAAAGCGTCGGCCTCGTGGTGTTGCCCAGTTCTGGAACGGTCAGGCTGTTCAGCGCCGACAATGCTTCCCAGAAAAAATGCACACGACCCGGACCGTTTTTTTTTCGGCCAAGTCTCAGGTCAACGCCGATAGGAACATACACCGAGTAACCGGTTCCGGATTTATTTTTGATTTTCTCTCTCTCAAAATTTGATTCATCCGCAGAGAAAACCTCAATCCTGTCCGCATATGGATTGGCCGACTCAACAGATTTTTTGAGCTTGTATTCGATCTGCGTCATGGCATTGAAAACGATTCCTCCCGCTGCACCAAAGCCCGCATAAAAAGAAAAGCGTGCTGCAGGGTTGAAGCGATAAAGCATACAAACATCCAGACGGAGCTGATCGGAAGAATATTTCATGTCGTACGTGCTTCTGAAAACAGAATCCAGGTAAATCACGTCTCCGGTCTGGGAAGAGGTCAGTGTATCAGTCCGCATACTCTCGGAGTGTTCCAGCTTATAATTGAAATGCCGGCCCGACATATAGAAAAACCCGATGCGAAGCTGAAGGTTCTTTCCGGTCTTGCCAGTCTTTCTATCGGCAAAACTCAATGCCGTATGAAATCCTGCCATCCCTGAAATGCCGTTTGTCTTCTGATAAAACTCCTGCTCCTCATACGCGGAAAGGTCTCCCGACAACAATTTTGAACCCGGAGCCAGTGCATGGAAATCTTCCAGCGTTGAGGTGGGCGGATCTCCCGGGCCAAATCCAAGTGTGACATAAAAATCAGTCACAGAGATGTTACAATTCATTTTCAGCGTGTCCTGCGCCGAAGAAATTTCCGGGCATAAGATGACGCAGATAAAAAAGGGAATGAGGTTTTTCATAGTGTTGTGGGAAATCTGAATCGAAAGTAGCAAAAGCAAATGATTGATTCGTTTCGGCGGACGAATTTGTTCACTCGCCACATTCAGTCTTTGTATCGATCTATCTTTTTTTATCTTTGGAACAAACGAAAAGGTTGATGTCTCAACTTTACATCCGCAAATATTTTTTCTTCCTCGTTGATTTTTTCCTCAGATTTTTCTTTGGGATGATCTTGATTCTGATGTCGTGCCCCCCTGTCGCTCAGGCCCAGGATTCATTGGTCATGGAATCCTGTGTGACACACTACGACATTGGTCCTGACGACTCCGTTATTTCTGTTGACACCTTTGATGCAGCCACCGGTTTGATCCGGAGTGACGTGGAAGGAGATTACTGGACGCATTACACATACAACACCAATAACCAGGTTGACACTGTGTTGCAATATCACTTTCAACTTTTCTATTACAGGACGATTCACTATTACAATACAATCAGCAAAGATTCAATCGTCCTCAATCAGAGTTATGTTTCCAATGTCTGGGAAGACGCAACCCGCTCGCTTTACGAATATGATTCACTCGGAAGAATCTCACTGAAGGTCGCACAGACCTGGAACTCTACGGTCTGGAACCTGAATGATTCCACTTTTTATTCCTATACAGGAAATCTCCTTGACAACATTCTGACGGTGACCGCTGCGCCGGATTCTTCGCTCCAAATTTATACATACGATACCACAGGCGCTTACACCGTACTCGGCTTCCATTGGTTTGGAGGCGTATGGGATACACTGGAAGGTTACAAAAATTACAATGCGGCAGGACAGATCCTCAATTCATACAATGGTGATGCAATTTTATCCTATCAGTATGATTCCCTCGGCCGCTTAATTATTTCGAGTGGCAAAAGTCCCTTCCAGGGAGGCTCTTCATGGGCTACCTATTATTATTATACCTGCTCGGGTTTTCTGCGCTCCACACACTACAGTTATTCAACCGAATTCCAGGCGCGCTCCACGGACTGCGACTATTATTACCTGGGAAACTCCGTGTTCTATGTCGCACTCGAACCCGATCACAACATCTGCTCCGGAGCAAGCGTACAATTCACCGATACGGTGATTATCGGAAGCGGGCCCGTCACGTATTCGTGGTCGCCTTCGGCAGGGCTCAGCTCCGATACCATACTCAACCCGGTTGCGGCTCCCGATTCCACGACAACTTATAACCTCATTGCAACAGACAGCGCAGGAAATATTTTCAATGGGTGCGTGACAATCGTTGTCAGACAAACACCTGAAATCAGCATCACAACTTCGGATTCAACTTCTATTTGTTATGGCGATACGGTGCATCTGCTCGCGATGACGACAAATGCTGTCAATCTATACTATCGCTGGTATCTTAATTCCACTCAAATCTATTCAGGTCCTGACAGTACAAGGCTCGCCACCGTGACAGGCTTGTATCACGTATATGTTACCGGCACGAATGGCTGCCAGAATTCTTCCGACTCCATTGATGTTTTTGTAAATACAGCTGCGCAGGCATTTCTTCAGGCTTTGCATTTCCAGAACTGCATCGGCGACACAGATCAATTGTATCTGAATCCGCAAGTTGCACAATATAATAATTACCAATGGGAAATGGACAGCGTGATTATTCCGGGAGCAACCGACTCTGTCTTATTTGTTTCACAGGATGGCTGGTACAGCGTAATCATTACTTCTGACACCTCATCCTGCACATATACCACTAACCCGCTCAATGGTCACATCACTTTCTCGGCGCCCGCAACTCCTGATATCATTCCTTCTTACGACACGATCGTCTGCCATGGCAACAATAATTTTATGTTGAGAACGACACGCAATCCAAACTGGGGATATTCTTATGTTCTCAATGGCGTTTCCCACAACTGGTATTCAACTTTAGGAGACAGCGTCGTGCTTACGATCTACGCACCAACATATGTGATTGTCGAGGCGTGGAATGCAGGATGTCCTGGTAAATCAGACTCGATCCTGGTCGATCTTTTTCCCGATATCAGTTTCTCCATTCTCACGAATCCTGTTTCGCCTTATTGTCTCTATGATTCCGTTTTGCTTTCCGCAAGCGTTCCGATCCCCGGAAGTTATTTATGGTCGACAGGCTCCGTGGACACCTTTGCTTATGCGGATACGACCGGTTGGTATACCGTCAATATTACAGACACCAATGGTTGCGACCAGCTCGCGTCAATTTATATGACCTTCAATGCACCGCCGGGGGTTCCTGTCATTTCGCAGCATGGAGACACACTTGTTTCAACGGCAGGAAACACGATGCAGTGGTATCTGAATGGCGTACCGATCCCGGGAGCAACAGATATTTATTACGTTGCCAGTCAGGCCGGATTCTATACGTATGAAGTTACGGTCGCTTCCGGATGCGCAGAGATTTCTGTTCCTTATTATTTTTCTCCTGTCGGAATTAAGGCAGCAGGTTATGCGAATACGGTTTTTGTTTATCCAACCGTTGCGACGAATTCATTTGTCGTGTATTCATCTTCTCAGAACCAAAAAGGGGAAATCCGGTTAGAACTTTATGACACTGATGCGAAAATAGTTCTGCATGAGATTCTTGAAACTCCCAGAGAGGAAATCTCAAGTCAAAATCTGCAAGCAGGAATTTATTTCTGGAGGGCGATGAATGCGAGAGATCAATCTGAAATCCTCGGCGAAGGAAAAATTGTTTTGGTGGAATGAGTTCCTGAAAAACTTCCGGTCACTTCACCAGCTCTCCATTCAGTTTCATCAAAGCGGTCTCAGATAATTTCGAAGCGTACTGGGCCTGTACCAGTCTCGACTCCGCATTCTGAAAACTGAGCTGTGCATTTTTTAATTCCAGGGAATTGGAAAGCCCGCTGCGGAAACGTTCGTAGGCGACGTCGAGGTTTTCTTTTGCCAGCAGAATATTTTCCTGCTCCAGCGAAAGCATGCTGATGTTATTGCTGAAATCACGCAGCGCTTTTTCAAGCTGGGCGCTTACCTGCAGCTGCAAATCCTGCAGTCTGAAACCGGAACTTTCATAAGCCAGTTTTGCATCTTTGACCTGTCTGTTCACATTGAATCCGTCAAATAAATTCCAGCGCAGCGACAACCCATAATTATATCCCGTGCTCTGGTTCAGCAGCAGGAATCCGGCAGCGCTTTTGGTTCGCGTATAACCATAGCCGCCCGAAAAATCGATCACAGGAAAACGGAGCGACTTCATTTCTTTCATTTCCAGCAATGAAATTTTCTGATCCTTCTGCACGGCAAGAATGGAAAGATTATTCTGCTGAACATTGCTGCGCAGCGTTTCTGCTGAAGGCTGATAGGCGATGACGATGGAATCGCTGACCGTAAACGGCGTACCTGGTTTTCTCGACAAAAGATAATTCAGGTTGTCCTTCCCTTCTTCAAGCGAAGCCTGCTGCTTCATCAGCGTCGACAGCTGTTCATTCAAATCAACCTTGGCCTGCAAGAGTTCAAGCCTCGAACCGGAACCGACGTCCAGCCTCGTCTGGGCAATCACGACGCGTTCGCTGTCAATGGCAATCAGGATGTGCGTTGCGTCAATGAGCTTCTGCATCTGCACGACGTTGAAATAAGCGGCGATCACCGACTCCACGGTATTTTCGATTTCAATTTTGTAATTGATCTCGCCCTGCGCCGCGATTTCGCTGAGCTTATTTTTGGTGACGAACATGCCCAAGCCGTCAAACAAAGTCCAGTTCAGCGTTAAGCCTGCATTCGAAGAAGAAGAGCTCACGCCGCTTCTGTCTACGACCCGTCCGTCGGTATAATTCTGTTTCAGGTCGTTATTGTTTTCCGAGATACCGGCAGCGGCTGAAACCGATGGAAGCATTCGGGCATTACCGGCGGTGTTGTCATTGCCGTTGATGGCAGCGTTGTTCTTCGCGACGAGAATCGAATAGTTATTTTTTAATGCTGTACCGATGGCATCCTGCAGAGAAAGTTTCTCCTGCGCAAATGTGGCGGCGGGTAAAAGAAAAAAAATAAAAAAATATTTACGCAGCATGTTTTTTCTCTCGCGACAAATAAGAATAGACAGCGGGAATCACGTACAGCGTCAGGATCAGCGAGAACAGCAATCCGCCGATGACGACAATTCCCATAGATACACGGCTGTGAGATCCCGCGCCCAATGCCAGTGCGATCGGCAATGCGCCCAGCATGGTGGCAATGCTCGTCATCAGGATCGGACGAAGGCGAAGCGACGCTGCTTCCAGGATGGCATCCATTTTATTTTTTCCCTGCTCTTTAAGCTGGTTGGCGAATTCCACGATGAGGATTCCGTTTTTTGTCACCAGCCCGATCAGCATGATGATTCCGATCTGTGAAAAGATATTCAGCGTCTGGTTGAAATACCACAGCGAGAACAAGGCGCCGCTCAGCGCCAGCGGAACGGTAAGCATGATGATGACGGGATCGATGAAACTTTCAAACTGCGCAGCCAGCACGAGATAGATCAGCACCAGGGCAAGGAAAAAAGCAAACAGGGTATTGGAAGAGCTTTCTGCAAAGTCGCGCGAAGCACCGGTCAGCGCCGTGCTGAATGAATCGTCGAGTACTTTCTTGCTGATCTTTTCCATTTCCGCAATCCCGTCGCCGATTGTCTTCCCGGGAGCAAGACCTGCGCTTACGGTCGCGCTCATGTACCGGTTGTAATGATACAGTTGCGGAGGACTGCTTTCTTCTTTAACGCTGACGAGGTTGTCAAGCTGCACGAGGTCACCCGAAGTGTTCCTCACATAAATCGCTTTGAGGTCAAGCGGCTCATCGCGGTTGGCGCGGTCGAACTGACCCACAACCTGGTACTGCTTCCCATTCATCGGGAAATATCCAAACCGCTGTCCGCTGAGAGAGAGCTGCAGCGTCTGAGCCACGTCCATCACGCTTACATCGAGCGCGCGTGCTTTATCCCTGTCGATGGTGATCTGCAGTTCAGGGCGATTGAATTTCAGGTTCACGTCAGATCCCTGGAAGACCGGGTCAGCGTTCACCTCTTTCATGAATTGCGGAACAGCATCTTTCAGCTTGTCGAAGTTCGCCGCCTGCAGCACGAATTGCACAGGCAGTGTCCCGCGCGGTCCGCCGCCCGCAGATATCGTCTGCTCCTGGATGAAAAAAGTACGCGCCTCCGGTATTTGTCTGGCTGAAGCTGTGGCTTTATCGACGATCTGCTGCTGCGTTCGTTTGCGGTCACCGGGTTCGACGAGCATGACACGCCCGAAGCCGCTGTTGACGGATCCGGAACCTGAAAAATTAGGTGCGGTGACGGTGAGGATGAGCCTGTTTTCAGGAATAGAATCATTAACCATATTGCCGAGCTTGTCCATGTACTGGTCCATCGATTCGAATGATGTGCCTTCCGGCGCAGTGGAAATAATTCTGAACCAGCTCCGGTCTTCGAGAGGCGAAAGTTCACTTTGCAGCAGCGATCCGATTCCAAGGATTACGATTACTGAACAGCCCAGTATCACCCAGCCCATGCTCCGGCGCTTCATGAAAGCTGCCAGCGAATTGTGATAGCCTGTCATCATGCGCTCAAAGAACGGTTCGGTCATCGTGTAAAAACGGCTGTGCCTGTTGTTCCTCTTCAGCAATCGCGCATTCAGCATGGGCGTCAGCGTGAGCGAGACAAACGCAGAGATCAGCACGGCGCCGGCGATGACGACGCCGAATTCGCGGAATAACCTGCCCACAAATCCCTGCAGGAAAATCACCGGCATAAATACGGCAGCAAGGGTGATCGAAGTCGATACTACGGCAAAGAAAATTTCTTTTGTGCCTTCATGCGCGGCCTGCGTAGGATCCATCCCCTTTTCTACTTTCTTGAAAATATTTTCTGTGACGACGATGCCGTCGTCAACAACAAGTCCCGTGGCGAGAACGATGGCCAGCAACGTCAGCACATTGATGGAGAAACCCATCAGGTACATGATGAAGAATGCACCGATCAGTGAAACGGGTATGTCGATCAATGGGCGCACTGCAATGATCCAGTCGCGGAAGAAAAGATAGATGATGAGAATGACGAGCGTGATGGCGATGAAAAGTGTTTCTTTTACTTCAGAGAGTGATCGCCGGACAAATTTCGTATTGTCAAGCGCGAAGTTGAGCTGATAGTCTTTCGGCAGATCCTTCCTGATCTGGTCGACCCTTTTGTAAAACTCATCTGCGATGTCGATGTAGTTCGCACCGGGTTGCGGAACGACGCCGCATCCGATCATCGGGATACCGTTGTTTTTCAGGTTTGTTTCTTCTACTTCCGGACCGAGCACGGCATAACCGATGTCACTTAGCCTGACAGTCCTGTCGCCTGAATTCGTGATGATGAGGTTGTTGAAATCGTCTTCAGTAACGAGGCGCCCTACCGTTTTTACGATGAGCTCCGTATTGTTGCCTTCAATTTTTCCTGACGGCAGCTCAACACTTTCCCTGTCGAGAGCGCTTTTAACGTCCAACGGTGTCAGCCTGAATGCCGCCAGCCTGGCGGGGTCCAGCCAGAGACGCATGGCGTATTTTTTCTGTCCCCAGATCTGAATGGTGCTCACGCCGGGAATGGTCTGCAATCTTTCGGCGACGACATTCTCGGCATAATCACTGATCTCAAGCTGGTTCCTGGTTTCACTCTGAAGCGTGAGCGAGATGATGGCGTCGGAGTTTGCATCGCTCTTGGTCACAATGGGCAAGCCGTCAATGTCCTGCGGCAGCTGCCGCACGGCCTGTGAGACTTTATCGCGCACGTCATTGGCTGCGGCTTCCAGGTCTGCGTCGAGGTTGAACTCCACCGTGATCGAGCTCGAACCCAGGTTGCTCGCGGAAGAGATCGTACGCACGCCTGCAATTCCATTGATTGCTTTTTCCAGCGGCTCCGTGATCTGCGATTCAATGACGTCGGCATTGGCGCCGGTGTAGTTCGTGCGCACGGTGATCACAGGAGGATCGATGGAAGGAAATTCCCGGACGCCCAAAAATGTGTAGCCGATTCCGCCGAAGAGGATAATCACCAGCGACATCACAATGGCAAGAACGGGACGATTGATGCTGACCGAAGAAAGATTCATTTTACAGAAGTAAGTTTTACGTCAGCGCCGGGGCGGAGGGAAATCATGCCTGTGACAATCACCGTATCATTTTCATTTAAGCCACTGATGACCTGCACCGTGGAATCATTGCGCATGCCTGTCTCTATCTTTACTGCTTCTGCCTTGCCGTCCCTGAATACATACACCTGTTTGCCTTTCAGGATCGGGATGATGCTTTCCGTCGGAATCATCAAAGCATCCTTCTGCTGTTCGAGCTGGAGGGTAATCCTCGCAAATGCGCCAGGCAGCACTTCTGATTTTGAATTCGGGCACAATGCGCGGATCCTGATGGTGCGCGTCATCTCATCCACTTTCGGTTCAATGGCATAAATGCTTCCCTTGAACTGCTTGATGCTGCTTCCGACAGTAAAAATTATTTCATCTCCTTTTTTTACCAGCGCAGCATATTTTTCCGGGATTGAAAAATCGATCTTCACGGGATCCGTTTGCTGCAGCGATGCGATGACCGTTTCGGGAGAGACATAGCTTCCTTCACTCACCGATTTCAACCCGATGATGCCGGAAAAAGGCGCGTGTATTTCCGTCTTGGCAACTTGTGCAGCAAGCACTTCCCTGTCAGCGCTGATTGAGGCCGCAGCATTTTGCAGGGCATCATATTCTTCCTGACTGACGCCTTTCATCTGCAGCAGCTTTTCATTTCGCTGCAACCTGTCGTCGGCCAGTTTTTTATCGAGATCATTTTTTCTGAGCTGTGCCTGGAGGTCTGCGTCGTTGATCTTGATTAACAGTTCTCCTTTCTGAACTGCACCGCCTTCCCTGAAACGAATCTCCATCAGCTTGCCGGAAACTTCGGGATGCAGATCCACTTCTTCATTGGCCATCACACTTCCGGTGGCATAAATCTGATCCGTAATGGATGAGCGTTTGAGTACGACGGCGTTTACAGGAATAGAAGGAGCATTACCTCCCGCTTTGGTGGCGGATTGTTGTGATGAAGGAATAAAAATAAATTTGATGAGAAGCAGTACGGCGATGAGAATGACAATGACGATCAGCGTGCGGAGACCTTTCATAAAAAGTTTTTAAAAAACGGGGGCAAAGTTACAACAGGAATCTTCACCGTTTAGTTTAATTCTGATGAAGAATAAATTGTTCCGAATGTGAATAATATGTTATGGATGCGGATGTCTTTCACCCAGAATGGCAGCGAGGCCGACCCTCCTCAGGTTTTTAAAATCATATACCGGATCACAGCAGTCCCTTCTGTCGAATCCGGCGAGGAATATTTTTTCCATTTCCGAAGCAATGATCCTCAGCGCCGTATCGAAATGCTTCGTCGAGAATGGCGGTATGAGCTGATGAACCAACTGACCCTTCCTTCCATAGAACATCGCCGTATCGGGAGTAATTTTAAAATCGTAGTAAGCGTACAGCGAAACTCCGGTTTTGGTTTTCGAAGGCACCGTGAATATTTCCGGATCCTGTTCCACTGCGCATCCCAGAATTTCGTCCTGAGGAACAAGCCACGGATCAATCTCCGGTCCCAGGTCTAAGTCGCGCTTGAAGACATACCGCTGATCGCGGAACAACACGTTGCTGTCCCACCACACGTCACTGTTTCGTTGATCGGCCGGAAGCTGCATCTGCCTGTTGCGGTCGACGATGTCATACGCCAGCTTGCTGTCTTTTTTCTCCGCGACAGGATCGAGGGCATCAATTTGTTTTTCTATTTCTTCCGTCGCGATGAGGGCATAAGATTTTGTTTCAAGGTTATTCAGAATCCGGAGCGCAATCTTTTTTCCGATCACTGTTCCAAGAAAATTTGAATACGTGTCTTCAGGCGTGAATGCAGATTGCTGATCTGTCCTGACATGATACGGCGGGTGATAGTGCCAGCTTGCGGCTTCATGCCATTCGAGGCGCTCGAATGCAATTTTCTGTGCGATGTCTGCAATCTCTTCTTTGCTGAGGTCATCAATATTTTTGAATTTCAGATTCAGTGTGCCTGCTTCAGGAGGAAGATTAAAATCAGACGGATCAGTGAGCAGCCTGAACGTGAGGTATACGGTCCAGTCCGCTGCGGCGCGCAGGTGAGAGAAGTCGATGAAACCTCCGCGGCACGTATACAAGCATCCGTTATGTTCTTTCCTGCCCGGCTTTGAATAAGAATGAATGCCGAAGTCCTGCGGATTGATGAATCCGGTAATCGGGAAAAGCGGAATGGTAAAATAGGAAAGGTGATATCCGAACTGCGACATTGTCATCCGGATTTTTTTCTGCGGATCGGTGAGCTGTTCCGGATAATACACGGAGATGTGATGAGAAAGAAGAGCCCTCCCCTGCAACGGATGACTTCCTGAAATGCCAGTCACCGGACTTGCGAGCACCCATAGAAATAATAACCTGATGACTATTCGATGCTGCATACTTAATCGCAAGGTATAAAAAAGATGTGCCAGCATTAAAAACAAAATGAAACCCTGAAAAATACTTTAGAACAAAGCGGCCTTTTCTCACCAGTACTCATTTGACGGCTATTCAGGTATAAATGACGCCTGTCTGACAAACACCCGCCATCCGACTTTTCAACTTCAGGGAATATTGTCAACTTTACATGACAGAAATTTTCAGAAGCTGTCTTGGGAGAAGAGCCATGAAAAAAAAATCTTTCTTCTCATTCTTTGTACTCCTTATACCTGCCGTCTTTTTTGCAAGGGCAGATTACTGGACACAGCTGTCAGATTTCCCAGGACCTGTGAGGCAGGTTCCTTCTTCCTTCGTGATCGGCAGCAGGGGCTACGTTTGCTGCGGATACGATGGAAGCGACCTGAATGACCTGTGGGCTTTCAATGCGATTACAAATCAGTGGACCCAATGCGCCAGTCTTCCCGCTGGCGGAAGAAATGGTGCAGTTTCTTTCGCCATCGGTAACAAAGGTTACATCGGACTTGGTTCTCGTGAGGTCAACGATTTTTGGGAATATGATCCTGTTCCGAACAGCTGGACGCGCAAAGCTGATTTCCCGGGTACTGCACGCGGATTTGCAGCGTCATTTGCGATCGGTGATAAAGGATACGTCGGCCTTGGAGGAAACAACGGAACACTCGCCGACATCTGGGAATACGATCCGCTGGCGGATTCTTGGTTACAGAAAAATAATTTTCCCGGAAACAGCAGAGGCTACATGACGTCTTTCGTAATTGACGGCAAAGCTTATGTAAACACCGGACTTAGCGGCACGTCTTACTTCAACGACAACTGGGAATACAATCCTGTTGCCGATGCCTGGACACAGATGGCTGATCTTCCTGCGCCCGGGCGCGCCGATGCCGCCGCATTTTCTATCTGCGACAAAGGATTTCTGGGAACAGGCGGTGAAGCGCCGTTCTTCCACGACTTCTGGGAATTCGACCCGGTGACAAACCAATGGATGCAGCGTGCCGATCTTCCGGGAGGAGGAAGAGATGACTGCGCATATTTTTCTATCGGAACAAAAGGATACGTCGGGCTTGGACAACTGATGGGTATAACCTATGCGACCGACTTCTGGGAATACACTCCTAATGAATCCTGTGTGCTGCCGCCGGTTGCAGACTTTGGCGCAATGAGCAGCATTTGTCCTGGCACGTGCACATCCGTCTATAACTTTTCAATCAACGCTGCTTCTTACGAGTGGAATTTTCCGGGTGCGTCGGTAACGACGAGCAATTCCTTTGAGCCGGCCGCTTTGTGCTACAATGTTCCGGGCGTTTATGACATCACGCTGATCGCAACCAACAGCGCAGGCAGCGATACGCTGACGATACACAATTGCATTACAGTTTTTCCATATACACTGCCGCAATCCATCGTGCACAGCGGCGACAGCCTGATTTCTGAAGCCGGCTTTGCCAACTACCAGTGGTATCACAACGGACTCATGATTTCAGGAGCCACAGAAAATATTTATGTCGTCGCCGACAGCGGCGATTACAACGTCATCGCCACCGACAGCAATGGCTGCGAAGTGGAGGCCGTGATCTACGACGTACATATTGACGTCCGGGAAATCGACGCAGCAGAAAATATTTTCTTCTATCCAAATCCTGCCGGGGACAGGTTGTATATAAAAGGAATCGTCAAAGCTTCGGTCCTACTGGTGAATACATTGGGAGAAGAAGTGTCGCCTGAAATAACTGAACAAGAATTACGAGGTGATGAAATCATGATTGACATTTCTTCCTTACCACCCGGAATTTATTTTGTGCGTACCCGTTCCCCTGTGAAGAAAAAGGGGGTTACTTTTTTGAAAGAGTAATTGGAACAGGATCCCGAGGCCTGAGGTTTTCTTAATCTCTTACGATTAATTTTCCTGTTGTTACGATGTTGTTCTCCTGCCTCAGCTGAACAAAATACAATCCTCCCGACAGCTGATCACGGGAAAGTATGATCGTTTGCCCTGAAACATTTCTGATCTGCCTCACTACCTGGCCCTGCAGATCGTAAACTGTGCATGTCGCATTTTTCAAAAACCTGCTCGTGCGCAGCGTTACTCTTTCTGAAAAAGGGTTGGGGTAAATGAGCAGCTCACAAGTTTCTCCCGGATGAAATTCTCCGATACCCGTTACTACGTTCATCTCTTTTCTTACCAGCTCGATGTCATCAATTCCAAGAGCTCCTGTGGAGCTGATGCCCGGATTGCCGAAGGAAAACTCCATCTGTTCTATTTTCGTCAGGTCAAGGTGGGTACCATTGACCAGGAAATCAGAAAGGCGAATGCGGATGGTGCAGAATTCATTCTGCCATCCGGAACTTCGCTGGTAGGTCTGGATGACTGTTCCGTAATCTGCGATCATTACGGATGAAGTATGAGCCGCTTCATCGGTGATGGAAATCGAAAAGTTGATGGAGCTGTCGAGCGCAACATTGAAAGGATGCCGTGTGCGCTGGCAGGCACGCAGGCTGAGGAATTCATACCCGGAGAAATCTTTGATCGAATCGGGAATCGCATAACGCACATAGCCTGCGCTGTCCCATTCGATGAGCAGGCAATGCGGCGAATCCGTGAACCGCGCGCGAGTCATGCCGTTCGCTGGGCGCGCAGGGAAATAGAAAAACGTATGGTCAAAATCCTGCATCAGCATTTCATAAGAGTTCTGCAGGTTGCTCGTCACCACGGCATTGCTGCTGGCAAGGTCGAGGGAGTCGTTCGACTGGAAATCATCGATCACTCTTTTACCTGAAGACTGTGATTCGACACATTCATTTGAAATCACCACAGCAGTGTCCACGTTCATCGGGTGGTATTCAGAATAGCTGCGCGTAAAAAATTCCTGCCCCGCCCGGTTGTGCTTGCAGTACAGCTCCGACATCGCCAGGAGATACGCGTTCACAATCGGGTGAAGCTGTTCACGGTTGATGAGGTCAGGACCACTCACCCACTGATACGGATTCAGGCTGTCGGTATTAAATACGCCATGTCCTGCGCCGTGAACATAGATGACATGCTTGTTGCCGGTTCCGCGCTCGTAGATCGTCATCGGCTGACAGTAATTATCTATCGGCATTCCAGAGACGTCATTGTCTGCGCCGCCAATGAACTGGTGATAATTTACATCGTAAGGATTCACCACGGAATCAGGAAACCATGAAACAGGACACAGGCTGCTGATGTATTTTACATCCGTCCACGAAAAATATGCGGAAGAATTTTCGCCGTTGTGCAGACGGGTAAATGCGCGAACGGGGGATTCGCCTCCCGTGCTATGTCCCAGCCAGCCCATGCGGTGCGCATCAATTTTTCCGTTGAGCACTCCGCCAAATAAAGTATCCTGGTGCGCGAGCAAATGATCAATGGCTGCGATAAGTGATAGTGACGCTGTCTGGGTTCCGTCAGGATCACCATTGCCCACATCATTCCTGTGAGACATCACGATATACCCATAAGAAGCGAGATGTTCCCCGATGTAATCGTAGTGCGTGTAGTTGTACGTCCATCCATGCGAAATGACAATGAGCGGAAGCGCGTCCATGGCTGCGATGTTGGCCGGATACCACATGCGTTTGGTCAGCATCGTGTCCACCGTCCAGTCAACGGTGGTGACTGCAAGCGCTCCCGGTTGTGTGAGGTCATGAAGAACAAAGAAGCCGGCGCCATCGCTCCCGTCGATGAAGTCAGCTGGTGAAAGAATTCCGTTGGTGTCCACATCAATCACGACGTCATAACCCACGCCGATGTCGATCGCATTATAGGAAATCAGGTCATTGGGAGATGCGAGCTGAAAAATATTCTGCTGTATGCTGTCTCCGGGAAAAAATAATCGCTGCTGTCCTCCATTGGTGACGTCAACCAGTGAATTATTGACTGACCATTCGGCTGCAGACTTATTATAAACCACATATACATCAGCTGAGCTATTCGCAATCGAAGGATAAAGCTTTGCGTCAATGGCCATACTGACTTCCTGGTCGGCATTGAAATTCTGCACGTAATGAAAAAAAGGAAAGTGCGGTGTTGCTTTTCCCGCCAGTTCAACTTCTGTCTGCGCATGTACTGCAACAGAAAAGCCGGCTGCCGACAATAACAGCAATACTTTTCTCATCTGTGATGTCCGGATCATCATTATTCAACGATCAGTTTTTGTGCAGAGGTTTGACCGCCTGATTCAACGGTCAACAGATAGCATCCGCTTTGACCGAGCTTCAAAGAAAAATTTTTGCTGTGAGGACTGCTCTCGTAAACCGTCCTGCCCAAAATATCTTTGACAGTCAGCTGATCAATGATCTTCGAACAGGTAATGCTGAACCCTTCCGAAGCAGGATTGGGATAAACGGTCACGCCCACATTGTTTTCAAGCCCGGGAACTTCCGTGACAAAATAATTTTTCAGGATATTATACATCGGATTGAAAATACCAAACCACGCCGTGGCTGTATTGGTCATCGTGACCAGGGTAAAACCATAGTTCGCACTGTGGAACATGTCGGTGAGGTTGGTATAGTAGCCGTCATGTCCGAGCACAAGATCGGTTGTCTGTCCGCTCTGGTGATGAATGCCCAGGCCATATCCATCCGTCCAGCTGCTGAAACTTTGCGGGATGAAAGTCAACATTTCGTTCATCGATTGCTGGCTGAGCAGCTGGTTATCGAATAAAGCATTCAGGAGAAGCGCGAGGTCAGTCGGACAGGAAACAATGTTTGCGCCTCCATATCCATAGCTGAGCATGGAAGTCGTGGGCATGTTGCTGTAGTCCGTCAGGCCACTGCCGAAATCCCACCACACGCCGGCAGCCGGTTCCGAATAAGTGTCGTAAGCGCCGAAGTAAGTGTGGTTCATCCCGAGAGGATTCCAGATCCGGTTTCGCAATTCCGTCTGAACAGGATTTCCAGTGACCGCTTCTGCAATCAATCCGGCCAGGACATAATTGCTGGTTGAGTATCTGAAATTTGTTCCCGCGGGAAAATCCGGAACGCCGCTTACAATATTCTCGAGGATATACTGCGGAGTAAAAAAATAATTGTAGTCTGAAGTCACGTAACTTTCAGTAGCCGCTGTTTCCAGGTAGTCGGCGATGCCGCTGGTGTGGTTCAGCAGCTGACGCACCGTAATCATCGTGTCAAACGACACATTCAGTGAAACATATTTATGCCATGAGCTGTCGAGGTTGACAAGACCATCTTCAGCAAGCATCAGCATCAGGATGGCTACATTCAGCTTTGTCGTACTTGCTCCATGAAAAACGGTGGTGTCTGTGATTGGAATATTTTGTTTTCCAACACCAGCAGTTCCGTCCCATGTTTGTCCGCCCGGCATGACGAGGTGTGCAGACACGCCGTGGTTCCCCGCAATATTCACGCTGTTATCGAGCACAGCCTGCAGCTGGTTGGCGAGCGAAGTATCAATCTGCGCTTTTGCAGGCGTCATTGAAATGACGCAGCATAAGACAAAGAAAAAATTTTTCATGGACGTTTTAATAAGTCACATGCAAAGCTAACCGGTATTGCTGAAATGATTCACCCGGATCAGCTGTCCACAGCGTTTACACTTTTTACTTCAACCCTACGCCTGTCAGCGTATAAATATTTCCAAATCCTCCCGGCTGTTGTTTCTTGATCAGGCCGAGTCCTTTTTTGAAGTAGTACGTATTGGTTGTGTTTAAACTGGCATCGCGTTCAATCATTTCCAGTAACCCTGTATAGCTGCAGCTGCCTGTCGTCAGGGTGGCGTTGACGCTGGTAATCTTCCGTGAGTACCCGCTGCTCAGCGACCAGGTCTGGTCTGCAGTCGGAGATCCGGGTACTTCAAGGTATTCCTGTCCGTTGTTGTCGTTGTACTTATAGATATCATGTGTTGCAGCATCTTCCCGCAGTTCATAATCGTCGGGGTACATCATGAAGCTGTCGTCGACGATCCGACGGTATGTTTTGCCGCCGTGAGAGGAAGTTCCGCCGGCAGTGAGCGTAGGGCTTCCCTGGTGGATGCTGGCGATTGTGAATTCATAATCCCAGTGGTTGGTGGAATCGAGCGGCATCCAGACATTCCCTCCTTTGCCGTCACAGAGCGTGTTGGTCGGCGTGGAGTTATCCGAGTCATCGTCGTTGCTGGATTTTTTGCAGTTCGTCAGCTGCAGTGTCATCGCCAGAAAGGCAGTAGCATAAAGAAGTTTTTTCATTGTTGGGTTTGGTTATTTTTTTTCAGAAGGCAAAGTACAAACTAAATTGAAATGGGAAAATTTTTCGTCGTGCCGACCGTACGTGCGGTTCAATCCACGAAAATAATCTTCCCGCTTGCAATCATTCTTTCCTTATCACAAAGCGTGAAAAAATAAAATCCCTGAGGAAGATTTTATAAACCCCTGCCCAATGCAACACCGGCAAATAAAAAAGCCCTTCCATGAGGAAGGACTTCAATTGATCCATTCAAACGAAATGAACGCGGTTTCTTTTTTTTCAGGAAAAGAAAACAAAGAGATCGATAACTACGGCTGCCACCAAGAACGAGAAGGTGACGCGCATCGGCGCAACTGCAATCAGCATCACTTCAACAAGACCTGTGGCCAGGCCGACAATGCAAAGCATCACTATGCTGTACTGTACTGTTACTGCAGCTGCAAATCCTCCGAGGCAGGCCGCAAGAACAAGGAACACGGGCGTCATGCCAAAACGATCACGCTCCAATGCCTGCCAGAAGGCTGAAAGGTTTAAGGTACGTGCAGCTTGTGTTTTGGGAACTGCTGCATTAATAACTAAAGAATTGAGTGTGGTATTCATTTTTTTTAAGATTAATTTTCTGAGAGCAATAATAGATGCGCGACTGTTGCAGGTAAATGACTTTCATCAGGCGCATTCCTGATTATTGTCAGGAGGTTTGTCGGAAGATCTGTTCTGCGCCCTGCGTCTCCGGGTGACAATAAAAGGATGATCGATCGGATCCGGTTCCTTAAAAGAATTTGGCGACCGTATTTAATAACTCCTCGTTCGTGAAAGGTTTCTTCAGGTAAGCATCGCCCTGCTCAATCAAATACTGCATGGACTTCTTATCGGGAGTACCTGCGGAAAAAAAGATGATCGGTATATCGCTTGCAGATTTATTCTCTTTCATCAATTTCAAAAAACCTTTGCCATCCATGCGCGGCATCATCATATCGCATACGACTGCGTCAGGCTTGTAAAGCAATACCTTCTCGAAGCCGTCAATGCCATTTTCCGCCGTCTGCACATTAAACCCTGAGACTTCCAGCATTTCAGCAGTATTCTCCCTTAATTCGCGGCTGTCTTCAACAACCAATATCATTTTCATATGGGCAAATGTAAAGGCCCTTTCATTCCAGGGTTATGATTTTCATCATGAATCAGCATGATTTCTCTTTGCCGGATACGTTTCGGTTTTTTCCCGCTCTGAAAAAAATTTCAGGCATGAATAAAATAATTCTACCGGTGGCCCATTTTTTTCTCGCCGTATTTCAACCCATGCTGAATGCAGAATCCCTGAACACACGCCCGGCACCAAGAATCATAAAATACCGGTGGCTTTCCTGCCGCTTCATGATATTGATCATTTCAATTCATGATGCTTCTCATCTGCCGCTGAAATGTCCGGCCATACTTTTGAAAGCAAAAACCTGATTTAATCTCACAGCCAATGAAAAAAAATCACTCATCAGCCATTGTTCATCAAGCCATGAAAAAAATATACATCGGCCTTCTGTTCATTTTCGTATCAGGTGCAACGCAGGCGCAGCTTGTAAAACAATGGGACTTCAGTTACGGAGGTTATGATTCTGATTTCATTGACCAACTGCTGGCAACCGCTGATGGCGGATTTATGGCGGGAGGTATTTCGCTCTCTGATTCCGGGTTTGATAAATCGGAAAACAATTTCAATCCCGGAACTTTCACCTATGACCTATGGATCGTCAAATGCGATGCGAACGGAAATAAACTCTGGGATAAAAACCTGGGAGGGACCGACGATGATTTTTATTACCGAAGCATCAACACGGGCGATGGCGGATTGCTGGTCATGGGCAGCACAAGGTCTCCTCTCAGCGGCAACATCACCAATCCTCCGCGCGGAACCTTCGACATGTACCTCGTAAAACTTTCCGCAACAGGCGCCATTCAGTGGGATAAACGATACGGCGGCAGCGGAGGAAACTCGGCCAGCGACGGAATTCAGCTGGCCGACGGCGGATATTTAATTCTGGGCTCCACGAATTCTCCGCAAGGCCTGGATGTAAGCGATCCATCCTATGGTTCCGACGACTACTGGCTGGTGCGGCTGGATTCTCTTGGAAATAAATTATGGGACAAACGTTACGGCGGGAATGACAGTGAAGGAGCGTCCAGGATACTTCGCCACCCCAACGGCGGGTTTTTACTCGTAGGCATTTCTCTGTCGAATATCAGCGGGGTTAAAACAGATAATAATTATGCAAGCGGATTGTCTGACATCTGGACTGTAAGGATTGATTCTTCGGGAAACATTTTATGGGATAAAGTTTTAGGAAGCCTTGAAAACGATTACAACGCAGATGCCTTCCTGACCCCTGACCAGAATTTTATTTTCAGCTGTCTCAATTTCGCAAACATCGGCGGCGACAAAACAGAAAACACGTATGCCGTCGATGATTTCTGGGTCATCAAAACAGACACTTCCCTCGTCAGGATCTGGGATCATTCCGTAGGCGGTGACAGCAATGAAGACGATATGGGAAAATTATCCATCACCAGCGACGGAGGCTGCCTGGTCAGCGGTACGTCTTATTCCAACCCGGGATTTTGGAAAAGTGATTTAAACAACGGACCGGAAAATACCTGGGTCGTGAAAATTGATGCCGGCGGAAATAAGGTCTGGGATAAAACAGTGCTTACGGGTTACTCGCACACCGAGGCCGGAATGGCAATACAGCTGATGGACGGTTGTTACGTGATGGCCAATGACGGAGATGGTTTCGTGGGAGGAGATAAGACGGATACTTCATGGAGCTTTGACTACTGGTGCGTGAAATATTGTGATGCGTCTGCTGCCCCTGTTGCGGCCTTCACCGCGCCCAACAATATCTGTCCGGGCACGTGTACTGATTTCACAAACCTTTCTCAAAATGCCTCATCCTATCAATGGAGTTTCCAGGGTGCTTCTGTTTCTTCGAGCACCGATATAAACCCGACCGGCATTTGCTACAATACTCCCGGAAGTTATGACGTCACGCTCATTGCGACCGGCGCAAGCGGAAGCGACACGCTCATCCTGAATAATTACATTACGGTATATCCTTCTCCTCCGCCGCAGGGAATCCAGCAAAGCGGAGATACGCTGTACGCGAACCAGGGCGCTGTCACCTACCAATGGTATTTCAACGGAACCCTGGTCGCAGGAGCGACCAATTATTTTTTTGTCGCACCAGCCAGCGGTGATTACAACGTCGTGTGTACGGATGCCAATGGCTGCGAAGTGGAAGCCGTTATCTTCAATGTGATTGCATCAGTGCCTGAGTTCTTCGGCGGAGAGCCAGTGCTTGTCCAGCCTAACCCTTTCACCAATAAAATTACTTTTCTGACAAAAGGAAAAACCACGATCCATGATTCCTTCGGAAAAAAATTGCCGGGAAAAGAAATAGTAGTGGCCGGCGAACAGATGGATCTTTCATTTCTGCCTTCAGGGATTTATTTTTTAACCATTGAAAACGGGGGAAAGGCATTTGCCATCAAGCTGGTGAAATGGTAAGCGGACGATCCAGGAAATGCAACCGTTATTTTCCGTCATCACAACCACTGCGGTTTTGCAAGCTGAGTAATGGTTGACAAGGATCATCCGCGATAATGATTTCTGTCATGGCTCAGGCAGGTGTCACGCCGCATCTTTGAATCATCATTTTAAAATCAAATATCATGAAAACCAGAATGTATTTCCTCGCCTTCCTGATTGCGTCGGCCGCCATTACTTCTTCCTGCAAAAAAGAAGATGACAGTACCCCGAATAACAGTTCTTCCAACGTCTCCGGGATCATCACCTCGGGATCATGGCGGGTGAGCTATTACCATGAAAGCGGGAATGATCATACGGGTAATTTCAATGGTTACATTTTTACATTCAGCAACGGCGGAACGATGACGGCAACAGATTCGTCCGGAACCACCAACGGAACCTGGAGCACTGACGACAGCAATGCAAGCGAGTTTCACATGTCCATCGGAAGTACAAGTCCGTTGTCAGACCTTAATAACGGATGGCTTATCACCTCTCAATCAGCCACCGAAGTTGACATGAAGGACGACAACACCACGCACAACGAAGAACTGCACCTTACAAAAATCTAAGGCAGATCATTAGAATTTTCAGAGGGGGATTTAACGGGTTCGCTGGGTATCGCGGATCCGTTTTTTTCGGGATATCCAAATAACCGGCAACGCACATGGAAACATTGAAGAAGGACTTTCATCGTGTCACCACGAAATGGCGGGGCAACATGCACTTTGAAAGTGCGGTGAACGATCACGTCATTCACCTCGACAAGATGCCGCAGCATGGCGGAGAAAATTTTGGTCCGAGGCCAAAGCCCCTGATCCTTGCTGCCGTTGGCGGGTGCACGGGGATGGAAGTTCTTGCCATCCTCGAAAAAATGCGGCTCCGTATTGAGATGCTGGAAATTGACGTTACAGGAGAATTGAATGACGGGCAGCCTAAAATTTACAAAGCTGTTCACCTGATTGTTAAAGTGAAGGCCGGCCATTCTCCTGTGCAGAAAGTCGAACGGGCCATCCTGCTTGCGACAGAAAAGTATTGCAGCGTGGTGGCCATGGTGAGGCATTTTGCAGCCGTCACCACAGAAATTATTTTCCTGTAGCTGAACAGCGGTGCATGATATTAATCATACCCGCACCTAACTTTTGTCATTCGGTTCCCTTTCCCGCCCTCATATCATTGTGCTCGCATTGAAGCCGGTGTTTTTCAAAACCCGCTTGAATAATTGCGAAAAAAATTAAAAAACAAAAAGAAAATGAAAAAAATTCTCCTGATCTCATCAGTCGCTGTACTGATCTACGGATGCTCTGGCAGCACTACAAACAAAGAACCCGAAGCCACCGGCAACGGCGGTGATCTCATGAAAGAAGACACCGCACATTATGCTCCCGATGAGAAAGGCATCGGCAAATTCACGCACGTTGATATCGGTCCTGCCCTGGATGCAAAAATGGCGGCCGACGGAAATGGCATTTACGATTTGAAATGTTCCTCCTGTCACAAGCTCACCAAAGAAAGAGTTGTCGGTCCGGGCTGGAAGGGTGTTACGCAACGCAGGAAACCGGAATGGGTCATGAATTTTGTCACGAACACAGATGAAATGATTAATAAGGACCCCCAGGCGCAGGCCATGCTGGAAATATGCATGGTGCGTATGCCCAATCAAAGCTTGAGCGATGAGGACGCCCGCGCCGTGTATGAGTTCATGCGTAAGAATGACGGCGTGAAATAATCGCCGTCATCAATTTGAGAAAACTAATTTTAAAATAATACAGGTATGAAAAGGAAAATCGGAAATTATTTATTGATTGTTTCAGCTCTGGCAGCCGGAATAATTGTCATGAAGAGCTGCAAACCGAACAACATGGCTTCTGCCGTGACCGGTGATGCCGCATCGAAAACTTACGTGGCACCCGGGAAGTATGATGAGTTTTACAATTTTGTTTCAGGTGGTTTCAACGGACAGGTCGGCGTGTACGGACTTCCTTCAGGACGATTGCTGAGAATCATTCCCGTGTTCTCTGCATTTCCGGAAAGCGGTTACGGATTCAGTGAAGAATCGAAGCCGATGCTGCAGACTTCAGCCGGTTATGTGCCGTGGGATGATCTGCATCACATGGAGCTTTCTCAAACCAACGGTGAAGTGGACGGACGCTGGCTTTTCGGAAACGGAAATAATTCGCCGCGTGTTGCACGCATTGACCTTACTTCCTTCCGCACAGCAGAAATTATTGAACTCCCGAACAGCGGCGGTAATCACTCTTCTCCTTTTATTACGGAGAACACTGAATACGTTGTTGCCGGAACACGTTTCAGTGTGCCCGGCGGCGACAACAGAGATGTGCCCATCAACACTTTCAAAGACAACTTCAAAGGAACCATCAGCTTCATCAGCGTAGATCCGAAAGAAGGACATATGAAAATTGCATTTCAGCTTTTGCTTCCTGGCGTGAGCTACGACCTGGCGCATGCTGGAAAGGGACCTTCGCATGGATGGTTCTTCTTCTCCTGCTACAATTCTGAAAAGGCGAATACGCTGCTTGAAGTGAATGCCTCTCAGAAAGACAAAGATTTCATCATGGCCATCAACTGGAAGAAGGCAGAAGAATATGTGAAAGCCGGAAAAGGAGAAAAGAGAAAGACGAAGTACATGCATAATCTGCTGAATGAAAAAACACACATGACTACTTCTGAAGTGATCAGCGAAGTGCTGGTGCTCGACCCGAAAGAATTGAAAGACATGATTTACCTGATACCATGTCCAAAATCTCCGCATGGATGTGACGTGGATCCTTCGGGTGAATACATCGTCGGAAGCGGAAAACTGGCTGCCCTGATTCCTGTTTTCTCTTTTACAAAAATGCAAAAGGCCATCGAAGAGAAAAAGTATGACGGAGAATACGATGGCATACCTGTCATCAATTATGAGGCTGCACTTTATGGTGAAGTCCAGAAGCCGGGCCTGGGACCGCTGCATACGGAGTTCGACGGCAAAGGAAATGCGTACACTTCTTTCTTTGTCTCTTCAGAGATTGTCAAGTGGAATATCAAGGACCTCAAAGTCATCGACCGCGCCCCGACGTATTATTCCGTCGGTCACTTGTGTATCCCCGGCGGCGATTCTCGCAAACCTTTCGGTAAATATGTGATCGCCTATAATAAAATTACGAAAGACCGTTACCTGCCCACAGGACCTGAGCTTGCTCAAAGCGCACAGCTGTACGACATCAGCGGAGAAAAAATGCAATTGCTGCTTGACTTCCCCACTGTCGGTGAACCGCACTATGCACAGGCCTGTCCCGCTGACCTGATTTCAAAAAACTCAAGAAAGATTTTTAAGATTGAAGAGAACATACATCCTTACGTAACCAAGGGAGAAAAAGAGGCGAAAGTTGTACGCGAAGGCAACAAGGTGCACGTCTACATGACTGCCATCCGTTCGCACTTCGTTCCGGATAACATCGAGGGAATTAAAATGGGCGACGAAGTTTATTTTCATGTCACCAACCTGGAGCAGGACTGGGATGTACCACATGGTTTCGCAGTGAAACATGCGGCCAATGCAGAAATACTGATCATGCCGGGTGAAACTCAAACATTGAAATGGATTCCGGACCAGGTCGGTGTGGTGCCGGTTTACTGTACGGATTTCTGCAGCGCCTTGCACCAGGAAATGCAGGGATACGTAAGGGTTTCCCCCGCAGACAGCAAGGTGCCCATCACATTCAGCACAGGTAAGAAAGCCGAAGATGCAACGGCCAGCAGTAATTGAGGATGAACAGATGGCGGAAGGGAATAGCCGGAGCCGCTATTTCCTTTTTTATTTCCAAGTCATAAAAAAATGAAAGACCCAAAAACATATTCAGAAAAAATGCCGGCGATGATGAAGGTGGTGACGGCCTGCAGTGTCGTGATGCTGATCGCCGTACTTTTTTTTCCCATCTGGAAAATTGAGCTCGCCGCACCGCAGTATCCGGAGGGATTGGTTTTAAAAATCTATGCGAACAAACTGGGCGGCAACGTCGATGTGGTGAACGGGCTGAACCACTACATCGGCATGAGGACATTACACGCAGAAGACTTTATTGAATTCACCATCCTGCCTTATATTATCGGAGGCTATGCTGCGCTGGGTTTATTAACGCTGGCGCTGAACAGGAGAAAAATTTTCAAGGCCTGGGTGATTCTCTTTTTGATCGTAGCAGGCGTTTCGATGACTGATTTTTACAGGTGGGAATACAATTACGGTCATGAGCTGAATCCTGATGCCCCGATAAAAGTTCCTGGTATGGCTTACCAGCCGCCGCTGATCGGGTATAAACAACTGCTTAATTTCGGAGCTTACTCCATCCCTGACACAGGAGGATGGATATTTATTTCCGTGGGTGTTTTGCTGGTGGCAACGTGGATAATGGAATTCAACAAAAACAAAAAGATGAAACTGAAACCTGTGAAAAGCTTTGCACTGGTGCTGACAACAGGAATGCTGTTCTCCTCCTGCAGCACGGAACCGCAGCCCATCAATTACGGAAAAGATGCCTGCGATTTTTGCAAAATGAATATCGTCGATGCGCGCTTTTCTGCACAGTGCATGACGACCAAAGGAAAATCATTTCACTTCGACGACATTCACTGCCTGGTATCGTTCATGACCAACGGGGGCGTCTGGCGCAATGAGGTGGCGGGCGTTTACTTTTCCGACTTCAATGGCAAACCCCAATGGATCGGATCGGAATCAGCGTATTTGATATCAAGCGAATCTTTACGCAGCCCGATGGGCGGAAACATGGCAGCTTTTGATTCGGAGCAGGAGAGGGATAAAGCGATGACGCAGTTCAGTGGAGAAAAACTACAATGGAAAGAAATCAATCCCTTCGCAAAAAAATAAAATGCCTCGCTCTCGCCGCCTTGCTGCCCTTCCTGAGCAATGGCATTACGTGGAAAGTTCAGCAGGGATCAACGCTGTTCTCCATTCAGCGTGCAATCGATCTTGCACATGATCACGACACCATCTTTGTTTTTTCCGGAACCTACTTTGAAAAAAATATCCTGATCAAAAAACCGCTCCTCCTTCGCGGGATCGGCAGGCCAGTGCTGGACGGTGAAAATAAATTTGAACTCATTTCCATCTGGTCTTCCGGAGTCACTGTGGAAGGATTTGAGTTGCGTAATTGCGGCAGATCAAGTTTAAATGATTATGCAGGAATCAAAAGCTACAATGCGCAGCATGTTACGATCAGGAATAACATTTTAAAAAATATGTTCTTCGGAATTTATTTCCAGGGCTGTTCCCGATGTACAGCCTCAGGAAATACGATTCAGTCGTCAGGCAATGAAGAATTGCAGTCGGGGAACGGCATCCATTGCTGGAAGTGCGACAGCATGGTCATTGAAAACAACAACATCAGCGGGCATCGCGACGGAATTTATTTTGAGTTCGTGACGAATTCCACCATCAGTAAAAATTACAGTCATAAAAATATCCGCTACGGATTGCATTTTATGTTCTCACATCACAACGACTACCTCGGCAACACCTTCGAAAATAATGGCGCCGGCGTAGCCGTCATGTATACGAATCATGTGCGCATGATCAATAATACATTCAGAGACAACTGGGGAGGCGCTTCCTATGGCCTGCTGCTGAAGGAAATTTCCGACAGCGAAGTGCATGACAATGCCTTTACCAATAATTCATCCGGGATCTACATGGAAGGCAGCAACCGGATTATAATCGAGAAAAACAATTTCGAAAATAACGGTTGCGCGTTACGCATCCAGGCGAGCTGCGACGACAACACGGTTGAAAAAAATAATTTCAGGAGCAATACATTTGACGTCACGACCAACGGTTCGCTCATCCTGAATACTTTCGTAAATAATTATTGGGATAAATACGAGGGTTACGACCTGAATCATGACGGGAGAGGTGATGTCCCGTATCACCCTGTAAGTGTCTATTCGATGATCATCGAACGCATCCCTGTGGCGATGATCCTGATGCGCAGCTTTATGGTTACGCTGCTTGAAAAAACCGAGAAGGCCATTCCCAGCATCACGCCTGAAAATTTTAAAGACGATGCGCCATTCATGAAACCCGTGTTATGATCAGGACGGAAAACATATCCAAATCTTTCGGAAAGCTGAGTGTGCTCAACGGTATTTCCCTTTCCTGCGGGAGCGGAGAAACCATTTCGCTCATCGGCCCGAACAGCTCCGGGAAAACCACGCTCATCAAATGCCTGCTCGGTATGGTGATCCCCGACAGCGGGAAAATATTTTTTGACAATGCAGATATTTCCGGAGACTGGCAATACCGTGAACGGATCGGATACATGCCGCAGATCGGGCGTTACCCTGAAAACATGACGATCGGGGAAGTGCTGAATATGATCCGCGACCTGCGCAGGAAAAATGAAGGTGAAACGGACAGTGAGCTCATTCACGCGTTCGGACTTGATGCCATACTCAACAAACGCATGCGGACTCTTTCCGGAGGCACGCGACAAAAAGTGAGCGCCTCCATTGCATTTTTATTTCATCCTCAGGTGCTGATTCTCGACGAGCCCACAGCCGGTCTCGATCCTGTTGCTTCTGAAACGCTGAAAGAAAAAATCAGAAAGGAAAAAGAAAAGGGAAGGATTATCTTAATCACTTCCCATATCCTCAGCGACCTCGATGACCTGGTCACGCGTGTCATTTACCTGCAGGATGGAAATGTATTGTTTCACAAATCCATCAGCGAATTGCGCAACGACACAGGCGAAGCAAAACTTTCACGCGCGATTGCCGCTGTCATGAAAGACAATGCACCGGTTGAAAACGTTTTATAAAATTAAGAAGCCCGCACCATGTTCAAGATCGTCCGGTATGTAATGGCAGATATCCTCCGTAGCCGGATCATTTTCGTCTATACGATTTTCCTGCTTGCCATCTCTCTCAGCATTTTCAACCTGGAGGACAACGCCGCAAAAGGGTTGCTCAGCATGCTCAGCATCATCCTCATCCTGGTTCCCCTGGTGAGTCTCATCTTCAGCACCATTTACATGTACAACTCAGCCGAGTTCATCGAACTGTTGCTCTCGCAGCCGGTCCGGCGCGGTCATCTCCTGCTGAGTATTTACGCCGGCGTGTGCTGCTCTCTGCTCGTTGCGTTCGCTATCGGCGCAGCATTGCCTGTCATTCTGCTCGTCGGCACCACCACAGCGTACATGATGGCAGCCGCCGGTTTTGCCCTGACGGGAATATTTGTGGCGATGGCCGTGCTGGGCTCAGTGATCACGCGCGACAAAGCAAAAGGGATCGGCATTGCCATCATGCTTTGGCTTTACTTTTCTCTTTTTTACGACGCCATCATGATGCTCATCATGTTCCAGTTCGGCGATTATCCGCTCGAGAAGCCCATGCTTTTTCTCTGTTCACTCAACCCGGTAGATCTTGCGCGCGTTTTCATTTTACTCCAGATGGATATATCGGCACTGATGGGATACACGGGAGCGCTTTACCAGCAGTTCTTCGGTTCTTCCTTCGGTATTTTATTTTCACTGTCGCTGATGATGCTTTGGCTCGCCGCGCCGCTATGGTTTGCGCACCGCGCCTTCCTCAGGAAAGATTTATAAAGCGGCGATACGGCTTCAGGGAGTTTCACCGTTCCGCCTGTGCGTTTTCAGGCATGACAAAAATCTTCTGCGGGAGTTGACAACCGTCATATACAAAGGGAAAACGCCGCGCTACTTTCGCACATATCTCATAAAATTATTTCCAATGAAAACCACGATCTGTCATTTGTTTCTCGCTGCTGCCATGATCTCCTTTATGGGTTCATGTTCCGAGAACGCCAGTAACAGCCCGGCAACTGCCGGCGCGGATGTTTCTTCTTCCGTCGCTTCAGCTCCAGGCGGGCAAATGGATGTGAAGGATGATGAATCAAATCCGAATGTGGTAAAAGTTGCCATCAACTCAAAGGATCATTCGACCCTTGTTACAGCAGTAAAGGCAGCCGACCTCGTGAATGCATTGTCCAACAACGGACCCTTTACCGTTTTCGCTCCCACCAACGCCGCCTTTGATGCATTGCCCGCAGGTACGGTGGATGGCTTGCTGAAGCCCGAAAAGAAAGACGCTCTTGCCGACATCCTGCAATACCATGTGTATGTGGGTGTGCTGAATACCGAAAGTCTGCAGGACGGACAGGTGCTCGGAATGGTGAATGGGGGAAATGCAACAGTCCATGTAAAGGATGGAAAATACATGATCAATGATGCGAACATTCTTGCTTCCGTTCCGGCATCGAATGGTATTGTTCATGTGATTGACAAAGTCATTCTTCCTCCTTCAAAATAATTTTCTGATTCATTTATTTGTTTTTAGTAATGAGCAGGCTGACAGGTATCAGCCTGCCTTATGATTTTTATCATATTCTATCAATGCAGACCCCGTTATCCTTGCCGGATAAATTTCACCAGACAGATATGATCAGAAAATTTTTCATTCTCATGGCTTTCGTCGTGATTTCTTTATTCTCCGCAGCATGCGATTATTGCAGCTGCTTCACCGGCATCACGCCTTTCGATAACCAGAGCGGAATCGGCGCAACATACCGCTACAAAAGTTTTAACGGCTATCGTTCCGCGAGCCAGCCGCATCGAATCTTTCCTGACGGATCGCTGCGTCTCGGACAGCCGGCAGGAAACGGTGTGCAACACACCTCGGAAGGAGCGGCAGAATCCCTTTCATCAAACGAATACGAAACGTACCGCGCCATCGATCTCCATGCGAAATATTTCATCCACCGCCGCATTGAGTTGAATGCCCTCCTGCCTTTCAGCAGGAACAAACATGAACATCCCGAGGACGGCGAAAAACATGAGCTGCAGGGTGTCGGCGATCTATTTGTTTACGGCGGATACCACCTTGTGAGCAGGCCTGATGCTCGAGTTTTCGCTCAGCGTCTGATCCTCGGAGCTGGCGTCAAACTGCCGACAGGCAATTATATGATTTCAGAAAACGGCACGCGGATCCATGAAGAACTTCAGCCGGGCACAGGCACCACCGATGGTTTTGCCTACTTCAATTATGTAGCCGGCTACAGGCATTTGGGCGCCAACATCTACGGCATGCATAAGGTGAACGGCAAAAATATTTTTACAGAAAAAATTGCTGACAATACCACCGGACGCTTCTCCTTCTTTTACAAATTCAAAAAAGGGAAATGGTTTTTGATTCCTTCCGCACAAGCAGCGTATGAGTACACACGCGGAATGAAAACCAGCAACAAACTGGCAGCGGGTACGGAAACAAATCTCCTCACTTCCGGATTGGGCATGGATGTGTATTTTAAAAATATCGGTGTGAACGCAGCGTTTCACCTGCCTGTGTATGAGAAAATTTCCGGCGAAGCCATGTCAAATTCTTCGCGCATCACGATCGGACTGTGCTATAACTTCAACCAGTCAAATTACTGGCTGGGTAGGAAATGAAGCCGGAACCGGAGAGAAAATCTCCCTTCTCAAATCTATTTTCGCCTGAAAAACAAAAAGATGATATTTGTCATGCTGGAAGATGACAGATATCAATTGACGGTTTCTGCCTCCTGCATAAACTTGAAGACTTTTACGTTCAATTTTTATCCATTCACGCCAGTTAATTTCCAATCCCCATGAAAAAAATTCTGCTCATCGAAGACAATAAAGACGTCCGGGAGAACACAGCGGAGATTCTTGAACTTTCAAATTACCAGGTGATCACGGCTGAAAACGGAAAGATCGGCGTTGACCTGGCAGGAAAAGAAAACCCCGACCTGATCGTCTGCGATATCATGATGCCGGTACTTGATGGTTACGGAGTTCTGTACATGCTTTCAAAGAAACCCGAAACGTCATCCATCCCTTTTATTTTTCTCACTGCTAAGACCGATAAAACCGACATCCGGAAAGGGATGAGCATGGGAGCGGATGACTACCTGACAAAACCTTTTGAAGAAATGGAACTGCTGCATGCCATTGAAATAAGGCTGAAGAAAAGTGAAACGTTCAAAAAAGAGTTTGCAAAAACGGCGGAGGGGCTTGGAGAATTTCTCGACACAGCCAGAGGCCTGGAGGAATTAAAAAAACTTTCTTCCGACAGAAAGATGCATCGCTTCGCGAAAAAAGAATCCATCTTCATGGAGGGCGATGAACCTGCTTCACTCGTATTCATCACACGCGGGCAGGTGAAGACATTCAAGACGAATGAACAGGGTAAGGAATTGATCACCGGCATCCACAGGCCCGGAGAATTTATAGGTTACACCGATTTGATTGAAGGTACTGAACTCCGGGAAACGGCAGAAGCCATGGATGATACGGAAGTCTGTTTCATTCCCAAGCAGGATTTCTTTTCTCTTCTCTATTCAAACCGTGACGTAGCCACGCGTTTCATCAAAATGCTCTCGAATAACCTGAAGGAAATGGAAGAGCGGCTGATCAACCTCGCTTACAACTCCGTTCGGAAACGGGTCGCGGAAGCGCTCATCACCATGCAGCGCAGAAGCGAGAAAAATGCTTTTTCGGTAAGCCGCGAAGACCTGGCAAGCATGGTCGGTACCGCTACAGAAAGTGTAATCCGTACACTCAGTGATTTCAAAGACGAGAAGCTGATAGACATCAAAGACAAACAAATCGTGATGCTGGATCAGGTCAGGCTCGCCGGCATGAAAAACTGATCGATCCCGCCAGACTTTTTACTGAGTTTAATCATGGGCTGAAGTGACCATTGTCATATCCCCCAGGCAATGGTGCGACCTATTTTGCATGTTGAATAAAATTTGTTCAGATGAAAAATCAAACCGCCCTTCGCGCCTTCATCATCACCTTACTGCTCCTGAACGGAATCCCCGCTCTCATCGCCGGATCAAGCCTGATCGCAGATCCCTCAGGCAGGAGTTTGAAGATGGATGTCGGCTTACTTGAGTTTACGCCCTTTCAGGATTTCCTTGTTCCAGGAATTATTCTTTTTGCGCTGAACGGATTGGGCAGCATCGTCACGCTCATTTTTCTGCTGCGCAAAAAAAAATATTATCCTTTCGCAGTCACTGCCCAGGGCGTCATCCTCACAGGCTGGATTACTTTCCAGGTGGTGATGATCCGGGATTCAAGCTGGCTTCAGCTCATGTATGGCTTTGCAGGACTGGCTCTCCTTTCAGCCGGTATGTCGCTGGAGAATATCATGCTCAGAAATGAAAAATACCGGGGCCTCATCAGCCTGAGCCGCCGGGAAACGGAACCGCGTCACTGATCGCCCGGTTCAATGTGAATCAGCACGTGACCCAAATGAGGAATTTTATCGCGCAACGTATCCTTAAGCCTGTGTGCAATGTCATGTCCCTCCCTGACTGAGATCTTCGCATCCACTGTTGCATGCAGGTCGACATGGTATTTCATTCCGGCTTTGCGGATGAAACATTTTTCCGTGTCGAGCACACCGTCAACCGTCGCTGCGACATGCCGGATGGAAGCGACCAGTTCATCGTGCACATGTTCGTCCATGATTTCCCCGAGGGCGGGACGGAAAATCCGGTAGCTGTTATAAATGATGAAGCCGGAAGCGAAGAGTGCCGCCCAGTCATCAGCGCCTTCATATCCTTCCCCGAAAATCAGCGCAATGGAAATCCCGAGGAAAGCAGCAACAGACGTGATTGCATCGCTGCGGTGATGCCATGCATCCGCTTTGAGCGCGGAGCTGTGGGTCAGCCTGCTCTTTTTCAGAACGATCCTGTACGAAATTTCTTTCCAGATAATGATGGCGCCCAATACCAGCAATGTATAAGACTCTGGCAGCTGGTGAGGAGTACCTATATTTCTGATGCTCTCATATGCAATGACTGTTGCCGCTGTCACGAGGAATGCAACTACAAAAAATGTAATGAGCGGTTCGGCGCGGCCGTGTCCATACGGATGGTTTTCATCGGGTGGTTTATTCGAATACCTGATGCCGATCATCACCAGCAGGGAAGAAAAAATATCTGCAGTAGATTCGAGGGCGTCAGCGATCAGCGCAAAAGAATTTCCCAATAGGCCGGTCACGCCTTTCAGGATCGCAAGCAGCACATTACTCAGCATGCTGAACAATGATGTACGTAAAGCCGTGCGTTCGTCTGACATAAGTTATGACCTTCCCGTTTTCCACAGCATGACGATCCCGATCAGCATCAGCAGTGAAAGGACAATTTTCCTGAAATGTACCTGTGAAATTTTTTTCAAAAGTATTTTGCCTGTGTAAGAACCGAAGAATGCCGCTCCGAAAAGAAAAGGAATATAGTAAAGATACTTCCATTCAAAATATCCGTTCAGGATATAAACAATGGTGCGGCTGGCATCAACAAAAAAATCTATGGCTGCGGAAGTAGCAATGAAGGTATTCTTCTCCAGGTTAAAAGCTGCCAGGCTCATGCCGCGGATGGCTCCGCCTGTACCGATGAACCCCGCAAGAAAACCCGCCACCGTTCCCCCGCTGATGGCAGAAACCCTCGTTGTAGATACCTCGAAGGAAGGAAACAGTAAAAAGAAACCACTGAACAGAACCAGGAAAATTCCGAGGACAGCTTCTGCATAACTAAATTGCATGTAATAACTTAAGGATGCACCGGCAATTACAAAAACAGTGGAAGGAATTCCGTACAAAAAAAGCAGCCTCAGGTTTACGCTCTTGCGGAAAAGATAAAGCTTGGAGGTATTGCTGAAGTCGTGAAGGATGGCCGTCAGGATCAGCACTGTTTTAAAGCCGAGGAAGAACTGAGCCATGGGAACGAAGAACACAGAAGATCCGAATCCGCCAATCGTTCCGATGATTTCGGAGAGAAACGCAAGCAAAAGAAATACGATCGTGGAAAGCATAGCCGCAAATGTAAAATGCTGCGGCTCATCATTCGTGACCGGCATCATGAGGAATACTGATGGTTGTCATGTTGCACGCTCCGCCCCTGAACTACATTGCATCTGGAATAAAAACTCCGTACAGAAGTACAGTTTTCATTTCGGGGGATTCGACGGGTCTGCAGATGGTTGCGGACCTGTCTTTTTTTTTATGGTGACCGGTAATGTGATCTCATTTTTTTTGTGCGCCTCTTCCACTCCTCACTCCGTAGAAATATTCACCAAAGGTATTTTCCGAAGTAGGATTATCCTGCCTGAAAGTTTTTCGCAGCACATCACGGAACGGCCATGCACTCATGCACCCTGGAAAACCAGCAGCGGAATATGCGTGTGGTACGCCAGACGTTTCGATAAACTTGTGCCTATCATCCTTTCAAAAAAATTCCGCTTGCGCTTAGAGACCGATATAAGGTCAACCTGGTTGGAGGAGGCGAAATCATTCACCGCGCTCTCGACATCTCCTCCGTCAAGAAGGTTGAAATAATATTTATCATAAGGAATACCTGATACAACCTGTTCCTTGAAATGCTCGAAGGCGCTGTTTTCCATTCGCGGATGATGGCTGTCTTCAGCATGCACGATGATGAATTCAGGATTCCAGGGTTTGAAAATTTCAGTGAGCAGAAAGATCGACCGGAAATCATTGTCGTTGTAATTTGTGGCGAACAATATTTTCCTGATGCCATTCACCGGCGCGTCGTAGGGAACAGCGAGCACGGGACATGCCGCTTTCGAAATGACTTCCGCCGTGTTGCTTCCGAGAAGAACTTCGCTCAGCCCATGTGCTCCCCTTGTTCCCATGACAATGAGATCTGATTTTCTTTCGTCGCAGAAGCTGATGATCTCTTCCACAGCAAAGCCCATGGAAGATATGGTTTCGACTTCCACAGGAAGCTGCCTGGCGCGGATTTTATTTTTCAGTTTTTCCAGCTGCAAGTTGGCTTCTTTGGTCAGCTGCGGCTCCGGTACTTCTGCAACCATTTCATTCATGGCGACGATGGGCACCTTGATCGAATGCAGCAAGACGAGTTTGCTGCGCAGCTTCGAGGCCAGCATTGCTGCATAGCTGAGGGCATGTTCGGCATTTTCGGAAAAATCAGTAGGAACAAGGATTTTCCTTAACGGGTTAAAGTTGAAATCATTCATCGGTAGAAATTTGTCCAAAAATATTGCCGCCTCTCCCCTTGCCGGATGATTTATATCATAAGTGACAATGATATTTATCAAGTGCACTTTTTTGCGGTTAAAATAAATTTGTCTGAAACAGCAAAGTAAAACCGCAGCGTAAGTGTGGGCAATTATCCATTCTGCCTGCGGAGATTTCAACCCATTTCTATGCACAAGCGTATTTTATTTTCAGGAATTATCCTTACCGCGCTCATTTTTGCGGCAGACGTGACCCTTCCCGCAAGGCTGCACCTTGAATTTATTTATGCCGTCGTTATCCTTTTATCGATCTGGATTCCGGGTCACCGAAGTACGTTCGATGCAGGCATTGTCATGACTGCTCTTATGATCATTGGTTTTTATCTGAACGGCCACCAGGCCATCGGCGACAACGAAATCCCGACCATCCTGGTTCCTGCCTGCTCGCTATGGGCCTTCGTGTATGTCATCATCCGTTTCAAAATGGCGCGGGAGAAATTAAGGAAGAGCGATGAATACCTGAATGCGATGTTTGAGAATGCCACCGAGGGAATGATCATCAGCAATACGAATGGTGAAATCATCATGGCCAACCCGCATGCTGAACTGATGTTTGGTTACGCCATAAAAGAGTTGAAAGGCCGGACCATCGAAGAGCTGGTGCCGTCAAGGCTCGCCGCCAGGCATGTGAGCCATCGCAACCATTACTATGGAGAGACTATGAACCGGTCCATGGGAAAAGGAGTGACACTGTACGGTCGCAGGAAAGACGGAGAAGAGTTTCCGGTGGAAATCAGCCTGAGTAAATTTCAGATTCTGGACGAAGCATTCATCATCAGTTTTATCATTGACATCACCGAGCGTAAACGGCAGGAAGAGCTGGTGCGCAAAGCCAATTCCGAACTTGAATTGCGCGTGGCTGAACGGACGGCCGAGCTTGCCGAAGCCAATGAAAACCTGAAGGAGGAAGTTGAGGAGCGGTCGCGGATGGAAGAGGCGCTGCGCGACAGCGAACGCCTCTACAGCACAATGGCGCACAACTTTCCCAATGGGTGGATTGAAATACTTGACCGAAACCTGAAACGCGTATTCATCAACGGAAAGGAATTGCAGGAGCTCGGAATCGACAGGAAAGATTTTCAGGGAAAAACAAAACTGGAAAAAACATTGCTTCCCATGTCGCCTGAAATAAGAGAGAAACTCGGGCTGGTGTTCGAATGGCAGAGTACTGATTTCGACGTGGAGTTCATGTCAAAGATTTACGAAGTAAACGCCGTTCCGTTGCCCGATATAAAAGGTATCGTGAAAGAAATACTGCTGGTGGTGCAAAATGTAACCGATATCAGGCGGGCTGAATATGAAACACGCGAAGCGCTGAAAAAAGAAAAACAGCTCAACGACCTGAAGTCTAAATTTGTCTCTACCGCTTCCCATGAGTTCCGCACGCCGCTCAGCACCATCCTGTCGTCCGTATCCCTGGCCGAAAAATATTCTGCCCCCGCAGATGAGATGAAACGTGTCAAACACTTTGAAAGGATCAAGTCGTCTGTCCATAACCTTACGGAAATACTCAACGATTTTCTTTCCCTTGAAAAGCTCGAAGCCGGAAAAATTGAATGCAGGCCGGATCAATTCGACATCGTAAATTTTGCAGAGGATATGAAGGAACAAATGCAGACGCTGACCAAGCCGGGACAGGAAATTATTTATTCGCATCTGGGCCCTCATCTTGTAACCCTCGACAGGCAGCTGCTGAGAAACATATGCATCAACCTGATCGGGAATGCCATCAAATATTCTCCGGAAGGAAAGGCAATTGAATTCAGTACAGAAGTGGATGGCACGGTTACACTATCTGTAAGCGACAAGGGTATCGGCATCCCTGAAACTGACCAGCCGCATCTCTGTGAAAGGTTTTTCCGCGCACAAAATGTGACCGCAATACAGGGAACCGGCCTTGGGCTGAATATCGTGAACCGTTACGTCAGGCTGATGAACGGGAAAATGGAATTTACAAGTAAAGAAAATGCCGGAAGCAAATTTACCGTTACATTCAATAAGTAAGACTCATTTTTTCCGATCTGACCTGTGAACTCCACTTTGAAATTTTTCACCATTGCGGAAACGGTTATCTTCTTTAACGACATGTGCTGCATGGCGCCTGCAACATCGTCTGCAGATGCCATTTATACTTACCCGGAAGGGAATTGTGCTACGGACAATTTCATACCGTCAGTGTAGAATATAATTGCAGAAATTAAAATGAATTCTTCGGAAGTACTAAAATTTGTTTTTGTTCTTGGCGGGCTTTGCGTGAAACTGGCTGTTCCGGAATCCAAATTTTGCACTACCAATTCTTCAGATCTTTTCTGAATACTTTTTTGCATTGCTCCCATTATCTGATTTCTTTAAATAAATTTACCACAACTAAAAATGGAATCAGAATTTATAAAACGTGTGGAAGATGTGGAGCGGCAGAATAAGGAACTGGAAAAAAAACTTGCGGAGCGGACTGCCGAGTTAGAAAGTATTCATAAAAATATTTCAGACTATCAGTTTGCGCTGGATGAATCCTGCATCGTGGCAGTGACCGATCAGAAAGGAATCATTCAGCATGTGAATGACAACTTCTGTAAGATTTCAAAATACTCGCGCGCCGAGCTGCTCGGAAAGGATCACCGCATCATTAATTCCAGTTATCACCCGAAAGAGTTCATCCGCAACCTGTGGGTGACGATTGCGAACGGGCAAATATGGAAAGGCGAGTTGAAGAACCGCGCCAAAGACGGAACCATCTATTGGGTGGACACAACGATCGTCCCTTTCCTGAATGAAGAAGACAAACCCTATAAGTACCTCGCTATCCGTGCTGACATTACGCAGCGCAAACAGGCTGAAGAAAGAATCCTGAAACTGAATGAAGAGCTGGAAAATAAAGTTACCGAACGCACCCTCGAACTGACGCAGGCGCTGGAAAGACAGCAGGAACTGAACGAAATGAAATCCCGTTTCGTGTCGATGGCTTCTCATGAATTCCGTACGCCGCTGAGCGCCATCCTGACCAGCATTTCACTGGTGAAGACCTACAACAGGGAAGACCAGGAAGAAAAAAGAAACAAGCACATTGAAAGAATCAAAGGATCGGTAAAAAATCTCACCGGCATCTTAAACGATTTTCTTTCACTGGATAAGCTTGAACAGGGGAAGGTTGAAATGACGAGGGAGAAATTCAACCTCTCCGAGTTCGCGCAGGATATTGTTGAAGAAGTAAAGGGAATGCTGAAACAGGATCAGCGGATTGACTTCTCGTACGCGGGTCCGGAAGAAATTGTCCAGGATAAAAAGGTTTTAAGAAACGTGCTGCTGAATCTTCTTTCCAACGCGATTAAATATTCTGAAGAAGGAAAAGAAATTGATTTTTCAGTTTCGGTGATCAACGAGGTCGTTACCATCAGGGTAAAAGACGAAGGCATTGGGATTCCGGAAGACGAACAAAAAAATTTATTCGGCAAATTCTACAGGGCGAGGAACGCTGTGAATATCCAGGGTACAGGACTGGGGTTGAACATCGTCAGGAAATATGTAGAGTTGCTTGATGGAAATATCAGCTTTGTCAGCAAGCCTGAAGCCGGCACCACTTTTACTCTGGAATTTCCCCAGCGTGCAGAATGATGAAAACCGCATTGTTCAGAGAAGAGAATCACGACATCTGCGCAGGAAACCTTTTGAGCTGCAGGAATTGTTTGAGACGATTACTTCATGTCTGACTTAGTTCAACCTGTTTCAGAAGTCCAGCAAAAAACCCCGCTTGCGCAGGGTGGGAAAGGGGACTTAAAAAACTTTTGTTTCGGCTAATTCATTTTTAACAACCGCTGCCGGCTTTCATCTCCATTGATAAAATGCACCGTCAATACATACATGCCGGGTATAAGATCTGAAGTATTCAAATCACTGAAACCGGAATCATACTTCTTCACCTTCTGACCGTTGACGTCAATCAATTCAATGAAAGAAATTGACTTTTCTGTTTGTATATGCAGCCGGGAATTCACGGGCAAAGGGTAAGCGATCACATCTCCCGGAGAAGCATGATGCAATGATTCAAGACCTGATGCTACTGACAATTCCCACCAGTCGTTTCGTGCCATGATCGCAGCATTATAACCCGTGCCCATAAAAGCCCTGCCTGATGAGGTCGCTGTAACTTGTCCGGCAATCGCGCCGCCGGTGAACGATGGCAGGGCCGTCCAACTGTTTGATGATGGTGAAAAGGCAAAGAGTTGCGGAGACAAAGCAATGGTTGCGATGTTCACACCTCCTGCCACATACAGCGTGGAGTCGACGACAAAAGCTGCAGCATCAGTGGTGAAGCTGGATGGAAAGCTGTCGCGCGCAGTCCAGGTATTTGTCAACGGATCGTATTCCCATAAGCTCGTGTGGTTGGTGGATTGCCATACATCGCATCCCAAACCAACATATCCTTTGTTATTGATCGCGACGCCGACGGACATATTCCTGCCGAGAAAATCCGGCATGTCAGCCTTCGTTGTCCAGGTGTTGCTCGCCGGATCGTATTCCCACAAATCAAAAAAAGAATAGTTCCATGTTCCGTTCGGACCAAACACAAAACCGTCGCCTCCGCCGAGATATCCCTTACCGTTGATGGTAAACGCATACGCTTCCCTCCGCTGATTCTCATGCTGCGCTGAGCCGACGGGCAACCCTGTCTTCTGCGACCACAATCCATTCACGGGATCGTACTGCCAGAGGTCATCGAGGTAGCCGTTGTCATTGCCCCCTGTGGCGATGTATCCTTTATCATTGATCACGAAAGATGAGGCGCCGTATCGCTCCGGTCCGGGGAAGAGCGGTTTTTGCGTCCATGTATCGGATACGATATCGTATTCCCATACGTCGCGAAGCACCACTGACGCATTGGTAACACCACCGATCAGGTATATTTTATTGTTGATGGTAAATGAAACGGACTTCGCCCGTGGTGTTCCGGGAAAGTTGGCGCGCTGCGTCCATTGCGCAGATGCACCACATGCGAAGAGGAGAAAAAACAAGAAGAGTAATTTTGATTTCATCTTAGGGTTCGTTAGATTGAAATACAAAAGTAGTATCCTCTTCTGCCGCCTTCTCGTGATTTACACCAATGCCCGTATCCCCTTGACGAACTTTTATCTTTTCAACAGTTTTCCTGCAATCTCCTGCTCCACAGTTTCCTTATAACTCGTACCCACAGGAATTTCGAGATGTCGGACGTGCAGGATGTCCTGCGCAATCTTGTCAATGCGGCTCCGTGCCACAATATAACTCTTATGCACCTGGATAAAAGCTTCAGCTGGAAGGTACGCTCTCACCATCTTGAGCGTTACCCACGTGATTATCTTTTTCTCCGCGCAGTGAATGATGATGTAATTGGCGAGCGCTTCCACGGCGAGGATTTCGTTCACTAAAATTTTTTCAAGCACACCGTTGCTTTTCACAAAGAAGTAACCGTCCGCACCTGACGGCGTGTTTTTTTCTGCCTGCTTCAGTCGCATATAATCCATGGCCTTGGTTGTCGCCTTTAAGAAGCGCGGGAAGCTGATGGGCTTGAGGAGGTAATCCACGACATCCAGTTCGAAGCCCTGTAAAGCATATTGTTCGTATGCTGTCGTGATGATGGTCAGCGGTGGATTTTTCACCTGTTTCAGAAAATCAATCCCGGAAATTTTCGGCATGTTGATGTCGAGGTACATGAGGTCTGTACCGGCCAGATATTTCATCGCATCCTGTGGCTGGTGTACGGCCGCCAGGCAATGAAGCGCCTCCACTTCGGCAATGTATTCGACCAACCCTTTGCAGGCCAGTGGCTCATCGTCGATCACAAGGCAGTTGATCTTTTTCATCATCCAACATTTTGAACTTTCATCGTCAACCTGATACTGAATTCAGTCTCTGTGGCGCCCACTTCAAGCGAATGCTGCCCCGGATAAAGCAAATCCAGCCGGCGCTTTACATTGGCAAGTCCGATGCCCTTGTTTTCATTCACTTCTGTTTTTGCGCTGTCGTCCTTGTCGTTGACGACGGTGAAGATCAGCTCTTCCTTCCGGTAATCCAAACCGATGCGAATGGTGTTTTCGCGGGAAGGGTGATGACTGATGTGCTTAAAGGCGTTTTCGATAAACGGAATCAGCAGCAGCGGAGCGAGCAGAATTTTTTTTACGGAATCGGAAACGGTGAGGTGGCACCGGTACCGGTCTGACTTCCGCATGGACTGTATCTCGATGTAGTTGCGGATGTACTGGATTTCTTTCTCGACAGTGACCAGGTCGGCGTTGCATTCATACAACTGGTAGCGGAGCATTTCGGAAAACTTCAACAGCGTTTCGCGTGCGGTGTGGTTGGTTTTGTCGATCTGGAAAAGGATATTGTTGAGCGAATTGAAAAGAAAGTGCGGATTGATCTGGGCCTTGAGGAAGTCGAGTTCGGCAGTGATTTTTTCCTTTTCAAGATTCTCAAGCTGCAATTGCGTCCGCATCTTGTCACGGATCACACGTACACTGAGCAGTGTGGACGTCGCAAGCAGGATGAGCATGAAGTTGGAAGTAAAAAAGACGGGGTCGCTCCAGTAGCTGTCGACGAAAAATTTATTGTTTTCATATACGTACACTTCGTAAATGGACACCATGCTCACCGCGCTCAGCAGGAGGATCGTGAGGAAGTAGAAGATGGAAAAACGCAGCACCTTTCTGCTGTAAAGCAGCGGCAGTACGAGAAAACTGTATGAAAAATAAAATCCTGTCGCGAACAGCGCCGAATTAATGGCCTGAATGAGCACCTCCGACGGCTCGTAGGAATGGTTGAGCAGCGAAAAGAAAAAAGTGAGGACGATCCAAAGGAGAAGGGGCCGGATGACTCGCATGCTAACAATGTTACGACTTTTCCCGCAGCGCAGAAGTCTATTTACACGAAGCGTTTTGTTTCAAGCGAAGCAAGAGGAATCGATTTTATCCACCACTGGCGGATTTCGCTTTGCCCAACACTTCGGCTTTTAACTTCTGACAGTAAACAGATCATATTTACGACAGCGCTTCTTCCCCACTCATCTTCACTTTGTACGCTTCCCTATGAGGTCATGTTCGATAGCTTCGGGAAAAAATTTTGGCGCAGTTTACGTCGGACATTTTTCATTCTCGGCGATGAGGTGTTCGTACGGCCAATAATTTTTCATCGGGATGGATGAGGGGGCGTAATGAAGTTCTGTTTTCAGTATGAATGCTGCTGATCAATCGCACGAGGCAGTATGGGTGATGATCCTGGATTACATCAGTATCTTAAGCCATTATTTAATATTGCTCGGTCTGATCTTCTCCACAGCTGAATTTAATGTGTTCACCAAAAAAATCAAAAAGTAGGTTGCGTTTATTGAAATGATTTTTAGTTTTAGGCACGCTTTGAATTTCTGATCTCTAAAAATCACAAACAGTATGGGAACGAATTATAAAAAATCGAAATGTATTTCATTTCTGATGTTTCTGTTTATTTGTTTTGGTCACACACTTAGTGCTCAGAACCTTTCGTTACAATTGACTCCAAGCGACTTCAATGGTTTTAATATTAGTTGTTTCGGGAGTCAGAATGGTGCGATTGATCTAACGGTTACAGGAGGTACAGCACCATTCACATATCAATGGAGTAATGATATTCAGACAGAAGATCTCACCAACCTGGCTGCGGGTTATTATCATGTTATTGTGACTGATGCAAATCAGGTAAGCGCTGAAGCGGAAATCACTCTCACGGAACCAAAGCCCATAAAAATATATCTTACTATTTATAAATATCCGAATGGATTTAACATTAGCCAAAATGGTTCCTGCAATGGCAACATCGCTGCATCATCTACAGGCGGAGTCAGTCCTTACAGCTATCATTGGAATCCCGGAAATCAAACCACGAATAATCCTGCGAACTTATGTGCAGGCTTGGTAAGTGTTGATGTAATGGACAATAATGGTTGCGCCGTAAAAGACAATACTATTCTGTCTCAACCAGACAAGGACAGTTGGCTGAGTTCAGGAAATGCAAACAGCAACCCTCAAATTCAATTTATAGGAACGACAGACAGTAAAGATCTTGTTTTCAAAACTGATAACTCGGAGAGATTCAAAATCGGAGCAGATGGGAAAATTAAAATTAAAGGCCTGGGTGGAGGCTGGTCTCACAATTATCTTTATGTCGATGAACTTGGAAACTTATTTAAAGACGGTGGAGGTGGAAACACATTTCCCTGGTGTCATGCTCCCGTTATGCCATGGTATTCTGATGACGCAGATATGGAAAACATCTGGCTTTGCAGTACCAGAAAGGTAGGAATTGGAACAAACAGCCCAGACGCAACCCTGCACATAAAACCAGATATTTATAACGGACTTCTAATTTCTTACGACCACACTGTTTTCACCGGAACAGCATTAGAAGTTAAAACCCTCTCAAACAATTCTTTTTTTAAAATCGCTGCGAGTGGAGAAACTACTATTTCCGGTAATACGGGAATAGGTACAATACCATCCACCAACTTATCAATTAAATTACATACTCAAGGCTTTTCAATGCTTGATGGACCTGAAGCATCCATGCTGTTAGGTAATGATAACGCAAGCACGCCTTATGGAGAATATGGAATTGAATACTATGATCATGTAGCTGATGCGTCGCTTCAGGGACTTAATTTTTGGAAGCCTTTTATGAGCACTTACCTTGGACTGAAAAACTTTATATTATATCTTAACAACCATGGAAATGTGGGGATTGGTGTAGATCCAATACATCTCAATGATGACAACTACAGGCTTTCAGTGAATGGTGGCATCCGGGCCTTAAAGGTAAAAGTCTACACCGGTTGGGCTGATTATGTTTTTGCTAAAAACTATCATTTGAAATCACTTGCGGAAGTTGAAAAATTTATTGGAGAGAACGGACACCTTGAAGGGATACCGACTGCGGATGAGATTGAAACAAACGGCGTAGAGCTTGGTGAAATGCAAAGAAAAATAGTCGAGAAGTTAGAAGAAACTACATTGTATTTAATAGAGCTAAGAAAAGAGTATGAAAGTCTAAGGGCTGAAATTGAAAAACTAAAACGTAGGAATTAAAATGAAAAAAAATATTGCACTATATTTTTTGATTTTATCTTCTTTCGTTGTACAGGGATCCTCTGGTAATTATCATCCCTTACCCGACTCTAACGCAACCTGGAAACTCGACTTTTATGCTGATCCCGCCCAATGCCCCCCATTTGGATATTGTTATTCTATAAACGTAACGATCGTGAAAGATACAATCATCGGCGCCTACACATATCACCTGACTGATTATCCTACCCCGTTTTCTTACCCGGCCTACAGAGAAGATACGGTTTCTAAAAAAGTTTTTTTCCCTTTAGAGGTCGTACCGGGTATCGTGAGAGACACGTTGCTTTTTGATTTTAATCTTCAGATTGGCGATACGATTACCCAGGTAATTCCTGGTCTTTTTCAAGGTCACCAATTCAAAGCGACAACCATTGATTCCATTTTTAACGGGGCTTACTATTTGCGTCGTTGGACCATAACCGATATTACATCAGGAGCAGGAGTCTCAGAAATAGTTGAAGGTGTGGGGAACCTGCGAGGGTTATTCGGTGAGTTTTCTTTTTTTGAATCTGCTTTTTCTGTCAACTGCATGATAAAAGATGGTCAATCATTTTTTCCCGACGCAACCGGCGTTTGTTCCTTGGTCAGTGTTTCAAATACAGAATTAAGGAATGAAGCAATTACACTCTTCCCTAACCCCGTTCATAGTGATGGAATAGTTGAAATGAGAAATTCATCTTCATCAAATAAGGTAGCCTCAGTAAGAATTACTGATTTAATTGGAAATGTAATTACTGTTGCCAGGAAGCCTTTTCAGCAAATTGATCTCGCAGGTATAGTACCTGGGCTTTACATCTTTAAAATCGAATTAGGAAACGAAAGTTTCGTCATGAAACCATTAGTAATTTATTAAATCACATTGGTAATGAAACTATTTCAACCGTTATTCTTAATTCTATTCATATCTCCTTATTATGGAAAATCTCAATATATAGAGAACGTTCAAACAGATACGAACTTATATCAAATAATAGCAAGGTGGGATACTCTTCTTCCGCCTGTTGATACAGTCGATGACGGACCACGTGCTCAGTTTAACAGGTGGAGAAATTTATGGGAACCTCGACTGTATCCAACTGGCAGCTTCAAATTAGCTATAGATGCGACGAATACTTATGCAAACAATTTGAGTAGTAACAATAGTCAATTAAGATTATCTTCTGTTGTTACCGCAAATTGGACTCCGGATGGTCCATCATCTCCCACAGGTTTTGGCATAGGTCAGGTTGATTGCTTGGCGTTTGATCCCAATGATAACAATACGATATATGCAGGGAGTTTGGGAGGAGGTGTTTGGAAAACTACAGACGAAGGATTGAATTGGTATAATCTCAATACGGATCACCAACTGGCTCAATTAGGAATATTGGCTATTTCACTAAGTCAATCAAATCCGAATGTTATTTTCACCACCGCACATACAGCATTGCACACTTTTTTTGTCGGAATCTATCGGAGTGTTGATGCCGGACTTACCTGGCAGCTTGTAAATAACGGGTTGCCAATCGGAAATTCAGTTGGCATTGCTTCGGCTACCAAAATATATATTGATCCCATTAATCCTAATGTTGTGATTGTTGCAACATCAAGCGGTTTATTTAAAACGACAAATGCTATGGCAGCCTGCCAATGGAATTTATTAAATACGCCTGGTGATCCATTTTTTTACGACATATTGTTCGAGCCAAATACCCAGTTACTTTTTGCAAGTGGCAAAGAAGTAATCATGTCTGCAGATAATGGTTCGACGTGGACGAGCACAAATCTATTAAGTGATGCGAATTTAAGTGGCCTGACGGTCGACAGGATTGCGATCGACGCGGTCTTTTTCAATTCATCTTTGTTTTTATATGCAGCAATAAACATAGCCGGCGGTCTTAGAAAGTTCTTTTTGTTTGATGGATCAACATGGACTTTCAAAGGCACTTCAAGTATGCAATCCGACAACGCCCGAATTCCTTTAGCTGTTAGCCCTTCTGATCCAAATATTGTTTTGTCGGGTGAGATAGGATTGTATCATTCAACTACGGGTGCTGCAGGTTTTAATTACATTTCCACATGTCACGGTGACCAACATGACATACTCTTTAAACCAGGCGATCCAACCAAGATTTTCATTGCAGAAGATGGTGGTGTTTGTATGCATGAAGTACCATTCGCATCTAATTATGGTTATCGATCAAATGGTCTTGAAATAGCCACATCATATAATGTTTCTTCCTATTCTTCAATTGATCCTGACAGGGATTTTATCTTATCTGGTCATCAGGACGACGGAAACAACCTATTTGATTCAGACCAACCAATCGGTCAACAATGGCAATATAAATCCGGAGGCGATGGTTTTGAACAGATGATTGATTACTCAGACTTTAATAATATGTATTCTACGTCATACGGATATTTTAGTCCGAACGGAAATGGCTGTTTGTTTAAGTCGACCAATGCGAACAATTTTAGTTTGGCCTTTACTTCTAATTCTGAGACATCCATATTCGGAGCTCCATTGGCGATTGACTCCAGAGATCATTTAACATTATATCAAGGCAGAATCAATATTTGGAAAACAGATGATGGATGGAATTCGAGATATAAAATTTCCGATTTCCAAAATGAGCAGGGGGCCGGCGGATATCAGGCTTGCGTTGCGTTAGCGGTTGCTCCGTCTGATCATGAATATATTTACGCTGCAGTCATTGGATGGCCAAATAATCATCCCCCTGAATATGTTCATTTATATAAGACGACTCAGGGAGGAGGAATAGGAGGGAATTGCCCCAATCCTGTAAGCAATTCATGTTGGGAAGAAGTCACTCCTTCACAAGGGTTTTTAAGTATCACCGGGATAGCAATCAGTGATAAAAATCCAGATCATGTCTGGGTAAGCTATGGCGGATATGATCAAAATAACAAAGTAAAGTTTACTTCAAACGGCGGGGCAACATGGAACGACTACAATGATGGTCTTCCAACTTCTCCAAGTTTTCCTGCCAATCATATTGTTTATGAAAAAGGCAGTAACGATGGACTTTATTTGGCAACTGATATTGGGGTTTACTACAGAAATAAAACCATGACTCAGTGGGAACCCTTTATGGATAACTTACCTAATGTACTTTGTAACTGGCTTGATATTAATTATTCAAAAAACATCATTAGGGTGGCTACTTACGGAAGAAGTATTTGGGAATCCCCCTTAGCATGTCCCCCCGATAATGATTTGACATTAAGCGGTACTATCACATCGGATTTTTTTCAAGAGGCTGAAAATGATATTTTTTCAACTGAAAATATATCCAATGGAAGTTCAACTTATCGTGCTGGCGGGGCCATTGAATTAAATCCGGGATTTGAAGCTAATGCTTCATCAAGCACAAAGTTTTTCGCATACATACACGCATGTGATCACCCGGGAAATAGCTTTAGAAGAGCAACTGAAAATCCAGAAATTGCTTCGCAAGAACAAAACAATAATTTTTCTTCAGATCATGTTTTTGTCTATCCCAATCCTAACCATGGTTATTTCACATTGAGAATGCCCGAATACCATAACTCAAAAAAGTCAATTTTAGTTACAGATTTAGTAGGTAATAAAATTGGGGAGTCAAATGAAAACTTTGACACAGAAATTTCAATTGATATTTCTAAGCAGGCACACGGAATCTATATTGTCAAAATTATAAATGGCGATAATGTTGTGATGAAGAAAATCGTTTTTCTTTAGGAAGGATTATTTGAGCATTTTTCATTCATCACAAGCACGACACTTTTCCCGCAGCGCAGAAGTCTATTTACACGAAGCGTTTTTCCTTAGTCCATTGACCAACCCTACTGATGTACTTAAAAAAACAACCCGGTGTGAATACAACGCGTTTCAACTCTGCGCTTTGAGCTTTGCATTTTAAAACGAAAAACAGGCGTCACTTTTCTCCACCCTCCATTCCTCCATTTCCGAAACCGTTGCCCTCACCTTGTTTGAGGTCATCATTTTTAATCTTCTTCTTCCGCTTGGAGCCGAAATCCATTTGTCCGAAGCGATAGTCAAAATTTATCCTGATGCCGGGAAAAAATATTTTGTTGTCTGTCGTATAGTTGAAATCGGCTCCTTCATATTTGCTCGCAAAGTGAATGTAAGGCGTTGCGAAATTATCCAGTCCGAAACCAATGCCTCCTTTTTTGTTTTTAAACTCTCGGCGTCCGCTCACGTTGTAATAAAAAAATGAAGTCGTGTATCCCTGCACGGAATAACGCGGACCATTAAAAGTTCCGAATGCCTGTAGCGTCCAGCGGTCATTGATCTTCAGGCTGCTGAAAAGGTTAACGTTGTAATTGATGGCAGAATTTTTTGCCGGAAGTCCGGGATGCGTACTTTTTACTTCGTAATAGTAAACGTTGGTATTCATTGAAACCGTCAGATCGCGGTGGCGAAGATTGGCGCCGATACTCGCTCCATCCGAAGAATTCTCGCCGATGTTGTCATAGGTAGTTTCGTATACCGATCCGTTCAGAATGCTGTATTGTTCGATGGCATTCTTGGTAAAGCGATGAAAGGCCGTGATGCTGATCGATCCGAATTTTTTGAAAAAAGAATATCCAAGTTCAAACGCGTGACTCGTCTCAGCATCAAGGCGCGGGTTCCCGTAAGTAATGTTGAACGGATCATGTGTGTTCCTGTATGGATTCAGAAAAGTTGCAGACGGCCGATGGATGCGCTGCGTATAGCTGAGTTTGAACTGGTACTTTCCTGTCTCCATAAAAGAAAAAGTTGCGCTCGGTATCAGGTTGTTATAGTCTCCCTTAAACTTTGTACTGTCTGCATCCTGGTCACCCTGCAGTTCGGTCTGTTCAAACCGCCCGCCGATTTTGAAACCGAATTTTTTCAGACTCAGTGACCCGACGGCATAAGCAGCATAGATGCTCTGGTCATAGTTGAAGGACGATACAGTATTTGTCTCGGGAAATCCTGCAGTTGGAAAAGAGACCGTCGTTTTGGAATCGCTGTTCACATTGCGAAGAAGGGCTTTGGCTCCGGTCTCCAGCGTAAATTTTTTTGAAAAAGGGTTTGTAAAATCTGTTTGCAGTGTGGTCTCCCTGTTCACGTTATCGTTTTTACTGGACTCAACGGAATTACCGGTTGCAGGAAGAATGAAATTCCGTTCAACGTCATAATCCGTTACCTCCGTGCTGTTGGAATGCTGCAGGGAAACGGTCCAGTCGCGATCAGGATTTTCAAATGACCTCCGGTATTCCAGCAGCGCATCATACCCCAGTTCATCAGTAGCCATTTTGCTCGAGGAATTGAATTGGTTTTCGTCATTGATATAATTTGCGTTGTCCGCTTTTATGCCCTGGTAGAAGCCGTAATATTGAAGCGAGGTGCTGAGTGTATTCTTACTTGTAAGGTCGATGTCGGTCGTCCACTTGATGTAAGGTCCGATCCCTGTAAGCTTGTTGCTGCCTTCTTCACGAAGGGTAATGGCGACCGAGGAATCCGTGGTGATCCGTGTCGTTGTCATGTCTCCCTTTCCGTTGTAAGTGAAGCCGCCCAGGCTCAGGCCGGAACCAAAGCGTCCGTTTTTATAATTGATATCTCCGTTCACCTGGCTGGATCGTGTGCCGGCGCCGATGTTGACCGATCCATTTGTGCCCGCCATGTTTTTCCGTTTCGTAATAATATTGATGATGCCGCCTGTGCCTTCAGCGTCGTATTTTGCAGAAGGACTTGTGATGACTTCCACCCTTTCGATTTCATCAGCAGGAATTAGTTTCATCGCAACGTCTACGGATCCTGCCAGCAGGGAAGACGGTTTGTTGTTGATCAGGATTTTTACATTCTGTGTTCCCTGGAGCATCACATTTCCATCCAGATCAACGGTCACCATCGGCACTTTGCGCAGCACATCGCCGGCATTGCCGCCTTTGGATGTCAGGTCCTTGCTGGCATTATAAACCAGCTTGTCAATTTTAGTTTCGATCAGGGATTTCTCGCCTTCCACCGTCGCTTCCTTCAGCACTTTGTTCTTCGGGGACAGCTTTACAGTTCCGATACCTACTGATGATTTTTTTTCAGTCACTTCCAGCGAATCGAGTGTCTGTGTTTCAAAACCGAGAAAGGAGACTTCAACCATGTACATGCCCGGCTTCAGGTTTTTAAACTTGAAAGATCCCTGTTCATCAGTCACTGTACCGTCCATCGGCAATTCAATGCCCGAATGGTAAAGACTGATGTTCGCAAATTCTATAGGTGCCCGGGTATCGTTTTCGATGATCCTTCCGGATATTTTTCCATCCCATACGCGGTCCGTTCCGGGAGTAGTTCTGCTCACTCCGTTAACCTGGGCCATCGAAGTGGAAATTAAAATCAGTTGAACAAAGATCAGGAGGGGAAGAGATTTCATTAGTGTAGGATGGGAAAGGCCGACGAAAATACAAACATAAATCAAGAAGATGCAAGGGTGGCAGAACAGGAAATGGATAATAATTATCAAATACCCCGAAGTAGAAATACGCCCCAAGGAAACGGAAGAATTGATTGATTTGAAATGAAATACAATTCATAGCTACACCGAATGAATTGGTGGTACCGGCCAGTAGGGTGAGCTTGGTTTAGGTTTTTCCTGATTACTTAACCATTTGCCCTTCGCCAAGGATGGAGAGGGAGGTTATTTTTTAATCAGCATGCACCTATTAATCAATTAATTTCCAAAAAGACTTATGTTTGCAAAAAATTGAATTTGAAACGGAGAAATAAAATAAGCTTTTCTCTTTTTGCCTTGCTGTTGCTGACAACGGTATCGTATCTTAAATTTTCTTTTGATCAATACTCAATTCATGTTCAACAACGCACGAGAGGTGTTTCAATTTTAGCTTCACTCATTTCGCAGGAGGAAAACCCGGCAATGACCTGCAGGCCCGCAGGAGCACCTTCCCCTGCTCTTGTCAGCGAGAAGACAGGGTCACAGCGACAGGGGCTTAACAATAAATTCATCAGCCAGATTTATTCGTCTTTTCACAGTACGCACAAATCTTTTTTTGCTTTTTACGAAGATGAATCTGTTACCAGGATCCAACCATCAAGGTCACTCCATCTGACCTTCTGTGTTTTCAGAATTTAGCAGCAAATTTTTTCAGAGTGTTCCGTCGCCTGGCATTGAATGTATTTCAATGCTTCAGGGGTGAGGCGTTATTTTTCATTTACACATTTTTATTTCGAAAAAACTTATGGAAAAAAATCCTGAAAGGAAAATGAGGGCCGGCGGCATCTTGCCGCTTGTGCTCTATGTAGTAATTACCGTCAGCTTGTTAGTGGTAATCAAGTTACTGATTGGATAATTATGATTCAGACAGGAGATCAGTGTTTGTTCTCCTGTCTGAATTCTTTAGCTTAAGATCAATTCGCAAATGGAACAAACAGAACGTATTCTCCTTCTGCATCACCTTATAATCATTGCCCTTACAGCGGTGTGCGCCATCCTGTGGGTCAAAATAAGTTTGCTGAAAAAACGGTTAGATCGGATGAACAGAAGTGCGCCTGAAAATTCGAATCGTCAAACGAAAATCAGGTAGCTCATGAAACTCCTTTTCCACCCGCAAAGAAGAAGAAAAGAAATCAGGGTTTATAACGAACCTTCGGGATACCAGCTTGCGAAGGAATTCCGCAAGCTGAAAATTACATTTGCGCGTCATATCAAGGATTTCATTTTAATCCTTCTCGGCATTTTCTCCGCCTCCTTCGGCGTGAAGGGCTTTCTCCTCACCAATCATTTCATTGATGGTGGCGTAACAGGAATCTCACTCCTGATTACGGCGCTGACCTCGTTGCCGATTGGCATATTTATCATCTGCATAAACATCCCTTTTGTTGTTCTTGCATATAAAATACTGGACAAAAAATTCGCGATCAAAACGGCATGCGCTATTTCCGGGCTTGCCATCTGCCTTGCGACGGTGGAATTTCCTGACGTAACAAAAGACAATTTACTCGTTGCTGTCTTTGGCGGATTTTTTTTAGGAGCCGGAATCGGGTTGTCGGTACGCGGCGGCGCCGTACTCGACGGCACGGAAGTACTCGCGATTTACCTGAGCCGGAAACTCGGCACAACGATCGGTGACATCATCATAGGAATCAACGTTGTGATTTTCTCAGCAGCTGCATATTTGCTTTCCGTGGAAATTGCGCTGTACTCAATGATCACTTATTTGTCTGCGTCAAAGACACTCGATTTTATTATTGAAGGCATCGAGGAATATACAGGCGTGACCATTATTTCCGCGCGAAGTGAAGAGATCCGGCAAATGGTGATCAGCAGAGTAGGCAGAGGGGTTACGGTATACAAAGGAAAACGAGGCTTTGGCCGTCACGGCGAGACGAAGGACATTGATATTATTTATACAGTGGTGACAAGGCTGGAATTAAACAAACTGAATACTGAGATTGAGAAAATCGATGCGAATGCTTTCATTGTAATGAACAGCCTAAAGGACACGAAGGGCGGTATGATCAAAAAGCGGCCTTTGAAGCATTGACAACACGAAGAAAAAGTGAGTCCGCATCCAAGCACATAACATATTCATCATTGAAGACGAACAAAAGGTAGCTTCTTTTATCAGGAAAGTGCTGGAAGAGATGGATACAGGACTAAAGTCGTGTACGACGGATGAAGAGGAAGTCAGAAGCATTACCCGAGAAAACGCATCCAGAAAAGCAGGATTGATATATTAAAGTTTCCGGAAAATGAATGGAGGCCTTCTTATAATATAGCCTGAAGAAGAACCTTCCGATTCACTTCAGGACACTAAAGCAAAAAAGTCCGCGCAATGCGGACTTTTTTGCTTTAGTGGTGTCCCCGGAGGGATTCGAACCCACGGCCCAATGATTAAGAGTCATTTGCTCTACCAACTGAGCTACGGAGACATTTTTTAAGGGGCTGCAAATATATTCTAAACTTTAAATCTGCATGAAGTATTTTAATTTCTCCCGGAGCATTGTCCGGTATGGCTTTGATATCCATCGATTAATTTCGGCAGCGGGAATGTTTTTTGAAAAAATTTAGGTAGGTTTGAAAACTTAATTCCCTGTAAATGGAAAAGCAATTTGAAATCAAACTTCCCCAGTTTGAAGGCCCTTTCGACCTTTTGCTGTTCTTCATCGAACGCGATGAAATTGATGTTCAGAATATTCCCGTTTCAAAGATCACCAATGATTTCCTGGATTATCTCCACCAGATGAGCGAGCTCAACATCGAAGTGGCCAGCGAATTCATCCTTGTGGCCGCTACACTCATGCGCATCAAGGCGAAAATGCTTCTCCCCCGCCCTGAGCTCGACGAACAAGGCAATGAAATCGATCCGCGCGAAGACCTCGTGCAGCGCCTCCTCCTCTACAAGCAATACAAAGAAGCCTGCGAAGATTTTAAATCGCTGGAAGACGACCGGTCCCGCAAAGCAGAACGCGGAAACGTGCAGCGCGAACTGGCCAACATCGCCATGGAAAATGCGCACGCCGAAGAGCTCATGAACCTCACCCTGTTCCACCTGCTGAATGCATTTCAGAAAGTCGTGAAGCGGTTTGATGATGAAAAGAACAAGGTGCGCCACCGCGTCGTGCAATACCCTTATACCATCAGCGAACAGAAATCTTTCATCAGGAATTTCATCGCCTCCAAAGACAGGACTTCCTTCACCGACCTCCTCTTCACCTGTGAAAATAAAGTGCACGTCATCTTTACTTTTCTCGCCATCCTGGAACTGCTCCAGGAGCAAATCCTCACTGCCACTATCGGACTGGGATACAACAATTTCTGGCTCTCTGAAAATAAGCAGCCGATCGAACTGCCTGATTCCGCCAATTAGCACTAAGTAAACAATTATGTATGGAGTTAGACAGCAGGAAACTATTACGCACCTTTCGTCCTTCGCGCATCCTGCTCCCGGTGGTGATCGGCCTTGGCGCCGCTACCTTCCTGCTTATCCGGAATTTCGACAGGCAGGCTTTTGAAAGCATCCGCTGGACGTGGAACTCTTCCTTCTGGATTTTCATGGCACTCGTGGCCATGGTCGTGCGCGACTTCGCCTACATGGTGCGCATCCGCGCACTCACCGATCACGAAGTCAACTGGTGGAGATCATTCATCATCATCATGCTCTGGGAATTCTGCTCTGCCATTGTTCCGGGAATGCTCGGAAGCGGATACTTCTTCGCCATTTACATCCTCACGCGTGAAAAAATAAATACAGGCAGGAGCATCACAGCCATTACGCTCTCCTCTTTCCAGGACGGCGTCTTCCTGGCGTTGTGCGCGCCCTTCGTCTATTTTGTCATCGGGAAAGAAAAACTTTTTTCCACGCTCGACCTGAATACGCTGGCCACGGTAAAATTCGGCAGCGGATTTCTCATCACCTTCTGGACGGTTTACTTCATCATCCTCGCTTATAAAGTCTTTGTGGCCTATGCCCTGTTCATCAACCCGCGTTTTGTAAAATGGGCGCTGCTGAAAATATTTTCTCTTCCCTTCCTGAACCGTTGGCGCCCGGGCGTCCGCGAAACCGGCGACCAGCTCATCATCGCCAGCAAGGGACTCAAGAACAAAAGCCGCAGGTTCTGGATTGAGTCGTTCGGAGGAACATTCGTGTCATGGACTGCACGCTATACGATCGTCAACTGCCTGATCATGGCTTTCAGCAATGTGCCGGCAGATAATTTCCTCGTCTTCGGCAGGCAGGTCGTCATGGGCATCATCATTCTCTTCACGCCCACACCAGGCGGCAGCGGCTTCGCTGAATTTATGTTCAACGATTTCCTCGGACAGTTCATCCCGTTCGGACTCAGCGCTTCACTCGGTTTACTCTGGCGACTCATCAGTTACTACCCGTATATTTTTATCGGCGTCATCATCCTGCCGAAATGGATCAAGAGACATTTTACGAAGGAAGAGATTGCCGTGAGCACGACGTAGTTGTCGCCCTTCAAATATTTTCCTTCCTCATCCGTCAGGTTAATTACGCTCACCGTATTTATTACCTTTTAAATATCACTCGTTAATTATTCCCTATTAAATATTACATATTAAATGTCAAAGGTTTTCGGCAAACTCCCCACAGGCAAACGACTGCACCGCATCAAACAAAGTCCGAACTACAAAGACGGCGTATTCAGCAACCTTTCTCCGACGCCCGTGATGGCCGAAGACGCAAGCTTCAGGAAAATCCTGAAGGACTACTACAAAAAACCAAAGACGACAGAGCCTCCTGCTCCGCTGCCATCTGTAAAAACAAACCTGAAAAGTTTAACTGATGACAGCACGACCATCGTCTGGTTCGGGCATTCGTCTTATTTCATTCGTACCAAAGGAAAAAATATCCTTGTCGATCCGGTTTTCAGCAAGAGTGCATCTCCGTTTTCATTTATGGTGAAAGCCTATAAAGGAACCGACGTCTATCACACCGATGACTTTCCGGAGCTCGACCTTGTCATCCTCACACACGATCATTACGACCACCTCGATTACAACAGCGTCAGGAAGCTGAAATCGAAAACAAAAAAATTCCTTGTATCGCTCGGCGTGGCCTCACACCTGGAGTTCTGGGGAGTGGATAAAAATATCATCATGGAAATGGACTGGTGGGAGGAAGCAGAAATTTTTCCGGGTATAAAAATAACGGCAGCTCCGGCGAGGCATTTTTCCGGTCGCGGAATCAGGCGCGGCAAAACATTATGGAGTTCTTTCATCCTGAAAACAGCTGATGAAAACCTCTATCTCGGCGGAGATTCCGGGTATGATTCACATTTCAAAATGATCGGAGAAAAACATGGCCCTTTCGACATCGCCATTCTCGAATGCGGACAGTACAATCCCAACTGGAAAAATATTCACATGATGCCTGAAGAAACAGCGCAGGCTGCTTTGGATCTTGGGGCGAAAATTTTAATGCCTGTACATTGGGGAAAATTTACGTTGTCGCTGCATCCCTGGAATGATCCTGTCATCCGCCTGAAAAAAAATGCTGCAGAGCTCGGCGTGAGCGTAACAACACCAATGATCGGTGAACCGGTCGTTATCGGCAAAAGTTATCCGGAACAAGAATGGTGGAACCTGTAACGATAATTCGATCGCTACACTCTTTTTATTTTCTGACTTTTGATTTTTGAATTCGGCTACTCCACCGTAACACTTTTCGCAAGATTCCGTGGCTGGTCAACGTTGCATCCACGCATCACGGCAATGTGATAGGAAAGCAACTGCAGCGGAACTACAGATACGAGCGGAACAAGCACGTCGTCGGTGTGCGGAATTTCAATGACGTGGTCCGCCATTTTCCTCACGACCTCATCGCCTTCCGTCACGATGGCGATCACGACACCTTTCCTGGCCTTTACTTCCTGGATGTTGCTCACCACTTTCTCGTAAGAAGAATTTTTATTGGCGATGACCACAACAGGCATCTGTTCGTCAATGAGTGCAATCGGCCCGTGCTTCATTTCCGCAGCGGGATATCCTTCTGCATGGATGTATGAAATTTCTTTGAGCTTCAGTGCGCCTTCAAGCGCCACAGGAAATCCGTAGCCGCGGCCCAGGTAAAGGAAGTTGCGCACATCTTTAAATTTAGCTGCCAGCGTCTTGATCTTGTCGTTCATCTTCAGCACCTGCTCGACCTTTGCCGGAACCGCTTCAAGCTCGCTTGCAATTTCCTGGAAACGCGATGCCGTGATGGTTCCCCGGTTGCGGGCCAGGTGCAAAGCCATCAGCGTGAGCACGGTGACCTGCGCTGTAAACGCTTTCGTAGAGGCCACGCCAATTTCCGGACCTGCATGCGTATATGCGCCTGCATGGGTAGCGCGCGGAATTGATGATCCGACAACATTACACACGCCGAAAATGGTTGCGCCCTTCGACTTGGCAAGCTCAATGGCTGCCAGCGTATCGGCAGTTTCGCCCGACTGGGAAATCGGTATGACAATATCGTCTTCGTCGATGATTGGGTTCCGGTAACGGAACTCAGATGCATATTCGACCTCAACAGGAATGCGTGCCAGGTCTTCAAATAAATATTCTGCAACCAATCCTGCATGCCAGGAAGTCCCGCAGCCAATGATGAGGATGCGCTTTGCATTGGCGAACTTATTTTCATATTCAGCCATGCCGCCCATTCTCAAAAATCCTTTCTGCGAATCTATCCTTCCGCGCATGCTGTCCCAGATGGAACGCGGCTGCTCATAGATTTCCTTCAGCATGAAATGATCGTATCCGCCTTTCTCCAGCTCTTCGAGTTTCATCTCCAGCTCCTGCACATATGGAGTCTTCACCTGGTTTTCAATGGTCTTCACGGTGAGCTTTCCGTCTTTCACATAAGCCACTTCTCCGTCGTTCAGGTAAATGACATTGTTCGTGTATTCGATAATCGGCGTTGCATCGGAAGCCACAAAATATTCTCCGGGTTCTTTACCCACACCGACAACGATCGGACTTCCTTTCCGCGCAGCAATCATTTCAGTGGAGTGATCTTTACCGAGCACCACTATGGCATAAGCGCCGATCACTTCTCCCAGCGCAAGACGCACGGCTTCGTCCATGCCGACCTGTCCGTTTTCGTAAATGTCCTCGATGAGATGGATCAAAACTTCTGTGTCCGTATCACTCTTGAATTCATGCCCGCGTTTTTTCAGCTCCTCTTTGATAGAAGAATAATTCTCGATGATCCCATTGTGGATGATGGCAAAATTCTTTGACTGGGAAAAATGGGGATGTGCGTTCCTGTCGTTCGGTTCACCGTGTGTCGCCCAACGCGTATGGCCCATTCCCAAATGGCCTTTCACATCCTGGCCTTTCACTGCTTCAGCGAGGTCGCTGACTTTTCCTGCCTTCTTGAAAATTTTGAGATCGCCATTCAGAATAGCAATGCCTGCACTGTCGTATCCGCGGTATTCCAGCCGCTGCAATCCTTTGATCAGGATCGGATAAACTTCCCTCTTACCAATGTATGCTACAATTCCACACATGACCTGAATATTTTATTTAATGAAGTTTGGTGTAATAAATCTTAAGCTTCATTTGTGTCGGCCCCACCGCACCGCCGCCAATGGTCGCACTGTTTCCGGCAGTCATGCTTCCGAGGATGTTTAACGTGTATCCGTCTTCTGCTGATGTGCCATCCAGGATATGCTGAATGGTCCTTGTGATTCCAAAGGTATAAGTGCTTTCGGTTGAATTGAACAATCCGCCATAACTTCTTTCATAATAATCAATCGGGAAGTCATATAGACCGGAAGAATTTTTTGCCAGCAGCAAAATATTTTCCGGAACCGGAGCATTCGCCGTAAACGAACCTGAAGGAACGCTGATGACCAGATCAGCCCTGTTGATCAGGATACTTCCTGAATCTGTAAAATGTTTCAGGTAGGGAAAAGAAACTTTTGTTTTTAAACCTGCCAGCGGCTGGAGGTAATTGAAGCTGAACTGTGATGTTGTATCGTTGATCTGAAGCTGCGCCTGCGAACCGGTGTAGTCATGAAAAGTATGATTCAGCCTGGCTGCTCCCGACAATGTAAAACTGTACGACTTCGCCGTGGTGCCTTCATGATAGTAAAGCGTCATGCGCGTATACGCTGCCGTAGGACTGAAATATAAAATGGCTCCTCCATTACCTGTAACCTGGTCAAACGTAATATGCAGTCCTTTGAAGTACGCCTTCCAGTTGTCGTTGTTTGCAAATTCGGTTTGACCATTCCTCCCGAAAACGGAATCCCTCAATGCATCACTCAGCCTGATGCGCAGCTGGGGAGCAGCTGCTGTATCCGTTCCGACAACAACTGTGGATTGTGGCCGGATCAGGTAGGATTGCTGTGTGCCTTCGAGGTCGGTTACGTCGGTGAGAAAAGTTTTGTTGGAATAATACGGACTGTCAACGTACATGTCTTCCGTCAGCTTGTAAACATGGATGTTTTGAGCGATGGTGGTATCTCCATACCATCCCGAATAAACGAGTGAAAGGACGAGCGAATCCGCCGCGCGGGTCTGGCCCGAATCCGTAATTAAATTAGGAGTGCTGCTCAAAAGAATTTGTCCGAAGTATTCCGCGTTCGTCAATCCATAGACCGTATCCCTCACACTTCCGATCAGCATGCGCGAAAGTTCATCCCCGCGAAGCGTATCTTCCCTTATGGTCGTCGTGAGAATGGTGGCCGAGTCAGCATAATTTGTATACAGTAAGTCATCATCGGGCAAGGTATCCAGTCCGATGTCTTCGGGTTTTTTACAACCGCTGAATACAGCCAGCACAAGGAGAATTAGTCCGGCCAAAAACAATTTCCTCCCCGGTTTATTCGGAGAGGAAGTGCTGGCAGAAAGAAGACTTTTTGGAATCCCGATAGCTATCGGGACGAAATTTATTCTAATCAATGCAGGAGAAAAGTCAAGTAAGGTCAGTTTATTTTAATCGGCATAAGCCGGCTCTTCTTCCATCAGCTCGTCATAAAATTCATTCACTGAATCGAGATAGGTTTCAGATCCCTCTTCATTAAATGGCTGATGTGCGAGCATCGGCTTATTGCATTTCTTCAGGTAATTGTCGATGGAGGTATGTTTTTCCGCGCTTCCTTTAATGATTCCATCGCTCATTTTCATCGCCGCAAGATGCAGGTTTGCCATCGTCGGGTCCTTGTACAGTTTCACGTCATCAGGACCTATGCCTTCCATCTTGATTTTCTTCGCCAGGTTCGGACTGAAGCTTTCGTCCATGTCCTGCAGGTATGTCGAATACACTACGCGTGAATTCTTAAACAGAGGATCGTCCTTGTAACTGGTCTTTACAAAGAAAGGTATGAGTGAAGTCATCCAGCCATGGCAATGAATCACGTCAGGCGGCCATCCAAGTTTTTTTACTGTTTCCAGTACGCCGCGGCAGAAAAAAACCATCCTGTCTTCGTTGTCCTTGAAATATTTTTCCTTGGCGTCACGGAAAACCATTTTGCGCTGGAAATACTCTTCGTTATCTATAAAGTACACCTGCATGCGCGCACTCTGGATGGATGCTACTTTAATAATCAGCGGGTGATCGTTGTCATCAATGATCAGATTCATTCCGCTTAACCTGATGACTTCGTGAAGCTGGTTGCGCCTTTCATTCACAACTCCGAACCTTGGCATAAACGTCCGGATCTCCTTGCCTCGCTCCTGTGTTCCCTGTGGTAAATGCCTCGCTATTTTCCCTACTTCTGTTGCCTCGAGGAAAGGCGTTATCTCTTGTGAAATAAAAAGAACCTTCGCTTTTTTCATCTGTCCTAATTTAAAAATCGGTCTGCAAAGATACTCACTTTAAGGGTTTGGGACAAATAAAACAAGGGGTTAGAGAAGAATTCGCGACTTTTTTCGACGGAATCTCTTCAACTGTTTGATACAGACACGATTCTGATTCAAATCTTCAGAGACCGTCCTGATGCAGTTGTTTTTGTTTCCTTTGACGGCCAGCTTCGGTTCATGGATATCATCGAGAAGATAGCAGACTTACAACCAATATTAAAGGATTTTCTTGACAGAGGCCTTAAGATTGGATTCGTTCCCACAATGGGTGCCCTGCACCAGGGGCATATTTCCCTGGTCGAAAAGGCCAAAAAAGAAAACCAAAAGGTGGTCGTCAGCATTTTTGTCAACCCGACGCAGTTTAACAATCCTGATGATTTGAAAAAATATCCGAGGATGCCGGAAACAGACTTTAAACTGCTGGAAAGGGCTGAAACAGACGTCATCTTTTTCCCCGATGAAAATGAAATTTACCCTCCGGGTTATCAAAAAGCGGAAGAATTTAATTTCGGGAACCTGGAGAAAGTCATGGAAGGAAAATTCCGGCCCGGACATTTTAAAGGTGTGGCCGAGGTGGTATCCAGGTTGTTTGAAATCGTGACTCCTCACAGGGCCTACTTCGGAGAAAAGGATTTCCAGCAACTCGCCGTAATCCGTGAGTTGGTCAGGACAAAAAACTTTCCGGTTGAAATCATCGGCTGTCCTACTATACGCGAAGCCGACGGGCTGGCCATGAGCTCAAGGAATTTGCTGCTGTCTGCTGAAATGCGGAAGGAAGCAGCCAAAATATCAAAAGCTTTGTTTCATTTCAGGGAGCAATGGAAATCCAAACCACTGGCTGAAGTGAAAAAAGAAGCCATCTCAATGATTGAATCTTCCGGTAAACTCAGGGTCGAATACATCGAAGTTGCCGATGCAAAAACACTGGAGCTGCTCGACGTGTGGAACGGAAGCATTACCCAAAGATGCCTCACGGCAGTACAGGCCGGAAACATAAGACTGATTGATAACGTTCAACTTTAATACAGGCTTTCGATATGGATATCCAGATTTTAAAATCAAAAATTCACCGCGCCGTAGTCACCGAAGCGGATCTGAATTACGTGGGGAGCATCACCATTGACGAAGACCTGATGAAGGCGGCGAACCTCATCGAAAATGAAAAAGTGGAAGTGCTGAATGTGAACAACGGCGAACGGTTCGAAACCTATGTGATCAAAGGAAAACCAGGCAGCGGACAGATTTGTCTCAACGGACCCGCGGCAAGGCGCGTCGTGGTAGGCGACATCGTCATCGTGGTATCGTATGCCACCATGGATTTTGAGGCTGCGAAAAAATTTTCTCCTGTGATCGTTTTCCCCGGCGCCGGCAATAAGTTGAAGAATTAAGTTTCGTTGAATAAAAAAATCCTGTCTTCATTAAAGTTTATCCTGCTGCTCGGCATCGCATTCGGGTTGCTTTACCTTGCTTTCAGAGGCGTTGACCTCGGCAAAATGTTCGATGAAATTTCGGAGGCAAATTTTTTCTGGCTTTCAGCTTCCGTTTTCGTTTCACTGATTGCATTCGCAAGCCGCGCATACCGCTGGAATATTCTCATCGAGCCGCTGGGTTACAAACCCCGGTTTTCGAATACGATGTACTCGCTGATGATCGGTTACCTGGCAAACCTGGCCATCCCCCGGTTGGGCGAAGTGACCCGCTGCGGATCACTCAGCGAAGCAGAGAAGTTACCGTTCAACAGGCTGCTGGGAACGGTCATCGTGGAAAGACTCATTGATGTGATCTGCCTGCTCATCTGCATGGTCCTGACAGCCATCATCGAATATGACAGGCTCGGAAATTTTTTAATGGAATCTGTAATCAGACCGGTCTCAGAAAAAGCAACGACGTGGTTGAATTCTCCATTGTTTGTCATCGCCGCCATTGTCATTGCTGCATGCATGGTATCAATCGTCGTATGGTTCGTGAAAAAAAATAAATCGACAACGGAAGAATCTAAAATCGTCCATCTTGTCAAAGGCCTCATTGACGGACTGATGTCTATCGGCCAGCTGAAAAGACCTTGGGCTTTTTTATTTCACTCTGTACTGATCTGGACGATGTATTTCTTCATGGCATATTTTGCTTTTTTTTCATTGCCTGTGACAAGCGGACTGAGCTGCAGTGCCGGCATGTTCATTCTTGTCGTCGGCGGATTGGGAATGACAGCCCCTGTTCAGGGAGGCATCGGCGCTTATCACCTGCTCGTCTCACAAGGCCTGATCCTTTATGGTCTTACGCAGCAGGACGGACTTGCCTTCGCCACGCTCCTGCATACCTCGCAATTGCTGGTCGTGATTTTTTTTGGTTCACTTTCATTCTTATTATTGTTCCTCGCTAACAAAAGCCGCTCAAATGAACTCGCTGGACAAAATCAAATCTAAAATCCTGACCCCTGAAACGCTTTCGATGAAGCTGAACCTATGGAGGTTCCGCGACTGGAAAATTGTTTTCACAAACGGCTGCTTTGATTTGTTACACCTGGGACATATCGATTATCTGAGTAAGGCCGCAGATCTCGGGGACGTGCTCATCATCGGCGTCAACACGGACGACTCTGTCCGCAAACTGAAAGGGAAAGGCCGACCCATCAGCAATGAGGAACAACGCTGCCATATCCTGGCTTCACTTTTTTTTGTCGATGCAGTGATTTTATTCAGCGAAGAAACTCCGTATGAGCTGATCAAAACCGTACAGCCGCAGGTGCTTGTAAAGGGAGGAGATTATACCCTCAGCCAGATCGTCGGCGCCGATTTGGTCGCTTCGAACGGAGGGTTCGTCCACACAATTCCTGTGTTGGCAGGATATTCAACTACATTAACGGAAGAACGTATAAAAAATCCTATTGGCTTGTGAATCGAATATTTTTTCATTTATCTTTACCTCAACTTAATCTTCATCACCATGAAGTATCTTAAATCGCTGGCAGCATTAGCACTCATCGCAGTTGTTTTTTGGGGATGCGAAAAACAAGAGTATTTCAAGAGCGAAAGTGAAATCAAGAAGGAGCTTGCGTATTCCTGGAAACAGGTATTGATGACCAAGAAGTATTATTCCACCGTTTATGAGGTCTGGCAATTTCATGATGACTCATTGCTGATCAGCTTTACCAGTGATTCTCTTACTGAAAATAACATTCAACCGAGGGTTGAGAGGGGAACCTATACAGTGAATACCACCATGACCAAGGTCTTCATCAACATTTCCAATTTCCCTGATGACGTAGGCTCTTACTATTTCAATTCGGAATGGACTGTGGTTACGCTTGATAACAAGATTCTGGTGGTGGCATCAGAAGATCCTCATGCCGGCGGGATCAATGAGCGCGAATTTGTCCGCATAGATTAAAAGATCCTTCTTTTATTTTTCTTCTTTATTCCATTCAATAGAATATTTTTGCCTGATGCAACCGTGCAATTGATTCATTGTGTTGCCGGTATTTTCTCTTGGCTAAAACCCGAACACTTTTTTTCTGTCAGAACTGCGGTGCGCAGTCGCCCAAATGGATTGGGAAATGTCCGTCATGCGGCGAGTGGAATACTTACGTAGAGGAAATCGTACAGCCCAAATCAGAAACCGCTGCATGGAAAACTTCGGCGGGAACAAAACAAAAATCTCCAAGGGCACAGCGGCTGTCCGACATTTCCATTTCAGATGAGCACCGCATCCCTGTTGCAGACCATGAACTGAACCGTGTTCTGGGCGGCGGACTGATTCCCGGATCCATCATTTTATTCGGCGGCGAACCAGGCATTGGAAAATCAACGCTGCTCCTTCAGCTTGCGCTGCATTTCAACAAGTCGAAAGTGCTGTATGTCTCCGGCGAAGAAAGCGAGCAGCAAATCAAGTTGCGCGCAAACAGGATCGGCAAGACAGGAAATGAACTGCTCATTCTTACCGAAACGTCGCTCGAAAATATTTTTCTGCAGATCGCAGAGACCAATCCGGGACTTCTCATCGTCGATTCGATTCAGACTGTATTCACGTCCCGCATTGAATCATCTCCCGGAAGCGTTTCTCAAATCCGGGAATGCGCCGCTGAACTGCTGCGCTTCGCAAAAGAATCGGGCGCCCCGGTATTTCTTATCGGACACATCACCAAAGAAGGAACAATAGCCGGCCCAAAGGTTCTTGAACACATGGTGGATACCGTGCTGCAATTTGAAGGCGACAGAAATCACATGTACCGAATTTTGCGCGCTACCAAAAACAGGTTTGGATCAACGGCTGAACTCGGCATCTATGAAATGAATGGGGAAGGTCTGCGTGAAGTCAGCAACCCGAGCGAAGTCCTCATTTCTCAGCGGGATGAAAAACTCAGCGGAACTGCCATTGCCGTTACCATGGAAGGCATGCGTCCGCTGCTCATCGAAGTGCAGTCGCTGGTAAGCAGCGCAGTTTATGGAACTCCACAGCGTTCCAGCACAGGATTCGACCTGCGAAGGCTGAGCATGCTGCTTGCGGTGCTTGAAAAAAGGTGCGGCTTTCACCTCGGCACCAAGGATGTATTCCTGAATATTGCCGGCGGCATCCGTGTGGAAGATCCCGCTATCGACCTTGCAGTGATCTGCGCCGTGCTGTCGAGCAATGAAGATATTCCTCTGGATCCGAAAACATGTCTGGCCGCGGAAGTCGGACTGAACGGAGAGATCCGGCCGGTGACCCGTATCGAGCAACGGATTTCTGAGGCGGAAAAAATGGGCTTCTCCAGGATACTCGTTTCCAAATACAATATGAAAGGACTGGAGAATCCTGATCGTAATAAAGAGAAAAAGAAAATCGAGATCGTGCCCGTTGCCCGTGTAGAAGACGTTTTTGAATTGTTGTTTGGATAGTTGAATAAAAAATCCCGCAATCCTGCTTAAAGAAAAATCCGCATGAAAATAATTACCGTTCTGTTTTTGATTTTAAGTTCTGCTTTGCATGTGTCCGCTCAGGCTGGTGCCGGAACTAAAACTTCTGCCCTTCAAATTTGCGGACAGGAATTGCAATGGATGGATGCAAAGCCTCCCATGCCTCCCGGGGCAAAGGTTGCCATCGTGGAAGGCAATCCCAAAGCTGGCGGGCATTTCACGCTCAGGTTCAAACTCCCTCCTTATTATAAAATTCCTGTTCACTCGCATCCTGTGGACGAACGGACAACTGTGCTCAGCGGAGAAATCAACGTGGCCGTCGGTGAGGTCATGGATACCACAAAGGCGGCGCGCATGACGGCAGGATGCTTCTACCTTAACCCTGCGGGTGTATTCCACTATGCCTTTACGTCGGATAAAGAAACAGAAGTGCAGATCTCCACCAATGGACCGTGGGGACTGGAGATCATGCAGAAGTGAAAGCGCTTCCTTCTTTTATTTAATCCATTTTAAAACCTGAACATCTTCAAACAGTAATCCCTACCTTTCGCCATCGAATGCTTGCAGACTCGACACTTACGGAAAAGAGATGGGCAGTAAAAGAATCCGGTGATGTACTGGTGATTGCGGCATTGTCGAAGTCGCTGAACATCAGTCCCACGCTTGCAGGACTACTGGTGAAAAAAGGAGTCACCACGTTTGAGGAGGCGAAAAAATTTTTCCGGCCCGACATCAAAGACCTCCACGATCCCTTCCTGATGAAGGACATGGACAAAGCCATTGCAAGAATTGACACTGCGATTTCATCAGGAGAAAAAATTCTCATTTACGGCGACTATGATGTAGACGGAACAACAGCCGTGGCATTGGTTTATTCCTACCTGCGAACCATTTACAACAAGCTGGATTTTTATTTGCCGGACCGTTATAAGGAAGGCTACGGCGTTTCGACAGCGGGAATTGATTATGCCAAAGCAAACAACATTTCACTCATCATTGCGCTCGACTGCGGGATCAAAGCCATTGACAAAGTAGAGTATGCAAAAACACTCGGTATCGATTTCATCATTTGTGACCACCACCGTCCCGGAGAAATCCTGCCCGATGCTTTCGCCGTTCTTGATCCCAAGCGCGACGACTGCAGTTACCCATATAAGGAACTGAGCGGCTGTGGAATCGGTTTCAAACTGGTGCAGGCTTACCTGCAAAAACACGACCTTCCTTTTTCACAACTGGAAAAATATCTTGACCTCGTTGCAGTGAGCACAGCGGCTGACATTGTTCCGATCACCGGCGAAAACCGTGTGCTCGTTTATTATGGATTGAAAAGACTGAATGAAAATCCGCGGCATGGACTGGAGGCCATTTTGAAAACGAACAATATCCAGAAAAAGGAATTCGTCGACACTTCCAGCGGCGAAATCACGCAGCGATATAACATGGATGTCGCCAACCTGGTATTCGTGATCGGTCCACGCATCAACGCGGCAGGACGGATCTATGATGCACGTCATGCCGTCGACCTCCTCATTGCCGACGATCATTCTGATGCCTGGGATGGGAGCGTGCTGGTCAACAAGCACAATGATGAAAGGAGGGAACTCGACCTGAGCATCACAGAGCATGCGCTGGCGATTGTCCGTGATGATCCGCGGTTTATAAACAGAAAAACAACAGTACTCTTTCATCCGGAATGGCACAAAGGCGTGATCGGAATTGTGGCTTCCAGGCTTACGGAAAAATATTACCGGCCGACGATTATTCTCACAGAGAGCAACGGCATGGCCACCGGTTCAGCCCGTTCGGTCAAAGACTTCGATATTTACAATGCACTGGAATCCTGCAGCGACCTCCTGGAACAGTTTGGCGGCCACATGTATGCGGCGGGGCTCACACTGAAACTTGAGAACATTGAAAAATTCGTCGACCGCTTTGAACAGGTCGTGAGCTCAACGATCGAAGAAAAAATGCTGACACAGGAAGTCGAGATTGATGCTGAGATCAAACTCACTGACATCACTCCTTCTTTCTTTAATGTACTCAGACAATTCTCCCCTTTCGGACCAGGCAACATGAATCCTATTTTCAAGAGCGAAGGCGTAAGGGATACGGGAATGTCAAGAATCGTCGGCAACAATCACCTGAAGCTGAATCTCGCACAGGATGAAACCACGCGTTACGGCATTGATGGCATTGCATTCCAGATGGGACAATACCATCCGTTCATCAGAAGAAAAATCCCGTTCGACATTTGCTATACACTGGAAGAAAATACGTTCAACGGGAAAACATCCATCCAGCTGAATGTTAAAGACATCAAAGTGAAATAATCTTATTCCGGCATGCTGTCCTTTTTTGTGAAGGATTCAAAGACAGCATTGATCAGCGAAAGCAGGAGACTGAAGAGCAAGGCGATCCAAAATCCATCCACCCGGAAACCATCCACAATTTTTGCCGCAAGCATAATCATCAGTGCATTGATGACGAGCAAAAATATTCCAAGGGTGACCACCGTGATCGGTATCGTGAGAATGACCAGCACTGGCTTTACGATGGCGTTGAGAAATGCAAGCACTGCGGCGACAACGATGGCTGTAAATGCGTTATCGATGTGTACGCCCGGCAGGATCATGGATGTCACAATGACTGCAAGTGCGCTGACGACGAGACGGATTAAAAAGTTCATCCCTTTTTACAAATGTAATGCGTGAAAACAGACCTCAGTGCGTGGCGGCCTTTAATTTTTCCTCTACCGAAGTTGAAATGAAAGCACGAAAATCTTCGATGGAAATATTGTTCAGGATGTCGTTTGCAAATGCAAGGTTAAGCAACGCCTTCGCATCATTTTCATTGATTCCTCTCGACCGCAGGTAAAACAAAGACTCATCATCCATCTGTCCTGTCGTAGCTCCATGGGTACACTTCACATCATCTGCAAAAATTTCCAGCTGCGGCTTTGCATTTACGATCGCATCATTGCTGAGTAAAATATTTTTGTTGCTCTGGTAAGCGTTGGTTTTCTGCGCGTCCTTCTCCACGAAAATCTTCCCGTTAAAAACACCATGGGCTTTCCCGCCGACGATGCCCTTGTAAAGTTCATTGCTGTTGCAATGCGGGCGGCTGTGATATACTGCCGTATGGTTGTCAATGAGCTGGCTGCCGTCGGCAACATATAATCCGTGCATGTGTGTTTCACCATTCAATCCGTCGAGTTTGATGTGCAGTTTGTTTTTCAGGATCGCGCCGCCGAGGGCTACGGTATTGATTGAGAAAACAGAGTTCGCCGACTGGTACACGTGTGTCCCGCAAACCTGGAACGACTTTTCATTTTCATGTTGAAGCAGGTCAACTTCGAGTGAAGCATTTTCATCTTCAAAAACTTCGATGATGGAATTGGTAAATGTTTCTGTCGATGAATTCTTTGAAACTGAAATGAATGAAATTTTGGCTGATGAATGTTTTCCTGCAATCACGAGGGAGCGGTTGTAGGCGAGCACAGCCTGTTCGCTGGAAGAAGAAATACAAACCACATAAATTGGTTTCCGCACGACCGCACGGTCCCCGATCAGTAAGACCAGACCGTCATTGGCGAAAGCGGTATTGAGCGCAGAGAAGGCATCATCCTGAACATCTGCGTACAGGTTATAATGCTGCTGCACCGCGGGAATATCTTTCGCTTCGGCAAGCGTTTTTATTTCAACGCCGGCAGGCAGAGAAGCAGATGAAGAAACTTCATGATTTATTTTTCCGTTCTCGATGACGAGATATAAAGCGCCGCGTAAAAACGGAAAGCGGCCCAGGATTTCCTCCGCAGATATTTTACTTCCTGAATCCTGAAAAATAAAATCGGTGGATAGTATCGGCGAGACGTTGGTATACTTCCATTCCTCGTTTTTCGATGTGGGAAATCCCAGCCTAGAAAAATGACTGATTGCTTTTTCCTGGAGCGCAGGAAATTCCCGCCGCTTCATTGATTCATATTTTTCCAAAAAGGTTTCCACAGACGACACAGGTTCGGCAGCTTTAAGCATTTACTTCTTCCTTGATCCAATCATATCCTTTTTCCTCCAGCTCGAGCGCCAATTCCTTTGGTCCGCTCTTCACGATCCGGCCATTGTACAACACGTGCACAAAATCAGGGACGATATAATCCAGCAGGCGCTGATAGTGGGTAATCACCAGGAAAGAACGCTCTTTGTTTCTCAAAGCATTCACTCCGTTTGAAACAATTTTTAGTGCGTCAATGTCGAGACCTGAATCCGTTTCATCCAGGATACATAGCTTTGGTTCGAGTATGGCCATCTGGAAAATCTCATTGCGTTTTTTTTCTCCACCGCTGAACCCTTCGTTGACACTTCGCTGCGTCATCGTCTTATCCATTTCCACCATGGCCATCTTTTCTTTCATCATCTTCAGGAAATCTTTTGAATCCAGTTTCTCTTTCCCGTTGGCGATGCGGATGGAATTCAATGCTTCCTTGAGAAAAGTGGCATTGCTCACTCCTGCAATTTCCACAGGATACTGAAAGGCGAGGAACATTCCGGCCTGCGCACGTTCTTCGGGCGAAAGCTCCAGTAAATCTTTTCCTTCATAGGTGACTGTACCGCTTACGTCATAGTCCTGGCGCCCGGCAAGCACAGATGCCAGCGTACTTTTTCCCGACCCGTTGGGCCCCATGATGGCATGCACCTCTCCCCTGCCAATCTCCAGGTTCAACCCGTTCAGGATCTGCTTGCCTTCCACTCCTGCTTTTAAATTTTTTATCGAGAGCATTTTGTTCTGTGTTCGTTCATTATGATGGTTATCCAACGCTTCCTTCCAGGGAAATGGCGAGGAGCTTCTGCGCCTCTACTGCGAATTCCATGGGCAGTTCATTGAAAACTTCTTTGCAAAATCCGTTTACGATCAGACCGACAGCGTCTTCGGTAGAAATCCCCCGCTGGTTACAATAAAAAATCTGGTCTTCCCCGACCTTGCTCGTCGTGGCTTCGTGTTCAACTTTCGCACTTTTATTGTGCACTTCCAGGTATGGAAATGTATGTGCCCCGCATTGATCACCCAGCAGCAGCGAATCACATTGAGAATAGTTCCGCGAATTCTCTGCATGCTTTGTGACCTTCACCAGTCCGCGGTAGCTGTTGTTGCTTCTCCCTCCGCTGATGCCTTTCGAAACAATGGTGCTCTTTGTGTTTTTTCCGATATGGATCATCTTGGTTCCCGTATCGGCCTGCTGCATATTATTCGTGACAGCCACAGAATAAAATTCCCCGATAGAATTGTTTCCTTTCAGAATCACGCTTGGATATTTCCATGTGATGGCGCTGCCCGTTTCCACCTGCGTCCAGCTGATCTTGGAATTTTCCCCGGCACACATGCCGCGCTTCGTGACGAAATTGTAGATCCCTCCTTTTCCGTTCTTATCTCCCGGGTACCAGTTCTGCACAGTTGAATATTTTACCTGCGCATCCTTGTGAGAGTAAATTTCCACCACGGCTGCATGCAGCTGATTTTCATCACGCATCGGAGCGGTACATCCTTCGAGGTAACTCACATAGGCGCCTTCATCGGCGATGATGAGCGTACGTTCAAACTGACCCGTGCCCGCAGAGTTGATGCGGAAGTAAGTGGAAAGCTCCATCGGACAACGAACGCCTTTCGGGATGTAACAGAATGATCCGTCACTGAACACAGCGCTGTTGAGTGCAGCATAAAAATTATCGGTCATGGGCACCACGCTGCCCAGGTATTTCTTGATGAGTTCCGGATGTTCCTGCACCGCTTCGCTGAAGGAGCAAAAAATGATTCCAAGTTTTTTCAATTCATCGCGGAAGGTCGTCTTGACACTTACACTGTCGATCACAGCGTCCACGGCAACACCTGAAAGGCGCTTCTGTTCTTCAAGAGAAATCCCAAGCTTGTCGAAAGTCGCCTTGATTTCCGGATCGAGTTCATCCAGTGAATTGAGTTGCGGCTTTGGCTTCGGCGCAGAATAATAAATGATGTCCTGGAAATTAATTTTCGGATAATGGACATTGGGCCAGGTAGGTTCTTCCATGGTATGCCAATGGCGAAGTGCTTTCAATCTCCATTCAAGCATCCACTCCGGCTCATTTTTTTTCGCCGAGATATAACGCACGATGTCTTCGCTCAAACCCTTCGGGGCATGCTCGCTTTCAATATCACTGACGAAACCCCACTTATATTCACCCTGGGTTACTTCGTCCAATATTTTCAAATCTTCAGACATCTTTGTTTAGACAGATTCTAAATTTTTTGTTTGGACAAAAAAAATTACACTGAAAAACTCTCCCCGCATCCGCAAGTCCTGGATGCATTCGGGTTGTTGAATTGAAATCCTTTTCCGTTCAATCCATCCGTAAAATCCAGTTCTGTTCCGATCAGGTAAAGGAAACTCTTCTTGTCACAAACAATTTTCATCCCTTTATCCTCAAAAATCTTGTCCTCTGGCTTTACTTCATTATCGAATTCCAGCTTATACGTGAGGCCGGAACAACCCCCTCCTTCGACCCCAACCCGGATGAAAGCATCAGCCGGCTTGTGTTCTTCCTTCATGAGAATCAGGGCTTTATCCTTGGCCCTTTCAGTTACTGTAATCATTTTTATAACTCCTTGATAATTATCTGCAAAGATAGCGTTTGAGCGGCAGTGACGCAAATAAAATGCGCTGACCCGCAAATCTCAACACACAGCTGCACCAAAAGTTTGCTCTACATTTGCAGCCCAATTTTCCATGCATGTTTGAAGACAAAAATACCAGGACAGAGCTGAGCAGTCTCGGCGAATTCGGGCTTATTGAATACATCTCTAAATCAGTTGAAATAAAAAATCCTGAAAGTATTAAAGGGATCGGCGACGATGCTGCCATCATTGATTATTCGGAATACCAGACTGTGGTTTCCACAGATATGCTGATCGAGGGCGTTCACTTTGACCTTACTTTTCATCCGCTGAAGCACCTGGGCTACAAAGCCGTCGTGGTAAATCTTTCCGACATCTACGCGATGAATGCTGAACCTAAACAAGTGCTGGTGGCTGTCGGTCTTTCAAATCGTTTTTCTGTGGAGGCTGTTGAGGAACTATACGCAGGCATGCTGCTGGCTTGTAAAAAATACGGAGTGGACATGGTTGGCGGCGATACCACTTCTTCCAAAGCGGGACTTGTGATTTCGATTACGGCAATCGGAAAGGCAAAAAAGGAGGAGCTTGTTTACAGGAGCGGCGCGCAAATGCATGACCTCGTCTGCGTGAGCGGGGATCTTGGTGGCGCTTACCTGGGACTTCAGATCCTGGAGCGGGAGAAGAAAATCTTTTTAGATAACCCCTCTATTCAGCCCGACCTTTCGGGGAATGATTACATCCTGGAGCGGCAACTCAAACCGGAAGCTCAGCAGGAAATTGTAGTGAAGCTGAAAGAACTTGGCGTGAAGCCCACATCGATGATTGACGTTTCCGACGGCTTAAGTTCTGAGCTGTTACACATTTGTATGCAGTCAGGATGCGGCTCCGACATTTATGAAGACAAGATCCCGATTGATCCGCAGACTTATGATCGCGCCCGTGAATTCGGTCTCGATCCTACAGTGTGTGCGCTGAGCGGCGGTGAAGATTATGAGTTGCTGTTTACCATTGCGCAAAGTGATTATGAAAAAATCCGGGAGCACGTGGACATCTCAATCATCGGTCACATCACGGATAAAAATTCAGGCGTCAATCTGGTGGATAAATCGGGCAACGTCGTCAAGATGACGGCGCAGGGCTGGGATGCGTTGCTGAAAAAAAACGCTCCCTGATCATTCAGCTCACGCTGATTTTTTCTTCTAGCATTTCACGGAAGGAGACATGTTCCGTTTTGCTTTTGCACCAGGCGATAAAATCGAAATATTCGAAAACGGTTTTCTCAAACGGATCTGTCGAAAGTTTTTTAAGATTCCCGAGGAGTTTTTTATAAATCACCGTGATGTCATTCTTCTTATCGAGACGGATCAGCTGCTCGATGAATTCCAGGAAAACCGTTTCGAATTTATAAACACGGTTGCGGGTTTTCAGGTATCGCGAAGTGGAAGTCAGGATGTAAGGAATCACATCGTCATTCTGAAGTTCGATATGGATAATGAGGTTGAGAATACGGGCGAAACAATAGATGTCCTGGTTCTCGTCAATGTTGGGTTCGCTGAATAACCTGTTCGTCCAGCGTAGGGCAGCAGAATATTTTTCTGCTCCGAAATAAGCGACAGCGATGTTGAAATAAAAGTAAGCCTTGCGAAGCCGGTTGATTTTTTCCCCGAACCTGTCCAGTCCTTTTTCAATTCCGGGGACGAGAGTGATTGACTTCTCAAATTCACTGAGCGTATTATAAAGTGTGATTTCGATGCTGTACGCGCTCGAGAAAAGTTTTATTTCAAGGTCTTCATTGCGGGAGGTATCAAGGGTTTCAGGAATGGCTTTGAGCTTTTTCATGAGCTCAAACACTTCATCATAGCGTTTCAGGCTTGTACTCACATAAATCAGGTTGGTGAGCACGGAAAAATAAATATTCGGCTCCTCTTTGAATGCAGCAGGATTCGCCTCGATCAATTCCATGTTGCGTTTCAGGAAACGGTAACTGCTTTTATAATCGCCGGTCCCGAAATGATATGCACTGTAAATATGATTGAAGAGATACCGTGCTTCATGGCTTTGCGCCTTCCCTTCATTTTTCAGAAGCGTGTTGTCGATGATCTTTTTAAAATTATTCAGCTCTTTGTTGTTGCGTACCTTCCCTTGTTTGTTGAGAAGAAGGAACAGGCGGCTCTTGATGTTCCAGTATTCGTTGAAATCTTTCATCCGGTCAGCAATCATGACGTCTTCGTGCAGCATTTGCGCAACCGAGCGGTCGTCGTGACCAAGGTAGTTGTCTTTCTCAATGAGCTTTTTCTGCCAGTGATGAATTTCCGCCAGCGACGAATGCTTTTCATGTTTCAGTGCCGTATGCCTTGCAGACGTCAGCACTTTCGCGCACTGGTTATATAAAGATTTCTTGTATAGGATTTCAGCGAAGTGAAGCTCCCGTTTCAACTGCGCATCGATGGAGCTCTGCGAGTGAAAGGCATCCAGCGAACGCAGCACCGTTTCATACAGTCTCTTCTTTGTAATCGGGAAACGGTTGGTGAAAGCTTCCTTGCTGAATTTTTTCAGGATGGCATCTTCATCGTAGCTTTTCTGGCTGTCAATGGCATCGAAGAGTTTCAGGTAATTGTTTTCTTCTACCGAATGTCTGCTCGCATACAATTTAAAGTGCCGTTTCTCCGATTTGCTCATCGAGCGGATCAGCCTGAATAATGAATCGGAGGGAGTTTTAGACATGTATGTTTATTGCAAAAATAGTTTGGATCATTTCAAATCCTCCAAACTGCCTGAATTGCCGAGCTGAAAACTGCCGACCCGACCGGATACAGCCGCAAGCTGAAATTTTCAGAGGCAAATCCGGCATCACAGGAGCTGAATTCTGAAAGATACACTATAAAAATAGACTGAAAAAAAAGAATAAGCAATAGGGCTTGTGTTAATTATTCAATCCGGAAGCCCATTTAGAAATGTATCCTTAAACTCAGTAAACCCCTCCGATTTTCCTTGCATTCAATTCAGGGTCGTCAGGAAAAGAGGGAAGAGAAGACGGCGTAGAAGTCAGTCCGGAAGTATCCGTCAATGCTTTCAGAAACCCTATGATCTTTTCCTTCTCATCAATGGTGAGGTTCAGCGAATCTGCGGAAAGCGATTGGTTAGGAACATCAATGCCCCAGCCTTTGCCTCCTCCCGTATTATAGAATTCAATGACTTCTTCAAGTGAATTAAAAACTCCGTTGTGCATGTAAGGTGCAGTCAGAGCCACATTACGGAGGCCCGGCGTTTTGAATGCATGCCGGTACAGTGAGGTTTTGTGCACACCTCCCCGGCCTGGATCGGAATCCAGCACTGGGTTTGACCGGGCATTGGTGCCCGGGGTGCCAAGCACTTCCCACTCGCTGGCTTTGTACAAAGGAGGCGTGGTGCCGCTGAAGAGCGGAAGGTAATGGCAGCTTGCGCAATTTCCCTTCGTCATAAAAAGCTGAAAGCCCTCATGCTCCCAGTCTGAAAGCGCATTCGCTTCTCCCCTGACGGCTTTGTCAAACCGCGAATTGAAAGATACGAGCGTGCGTTCATACTCTGCGATGGCTGCGAAAATCGCCTGCCCGGAAATAAATGTATCTGCCGTTCCGGCAAATGCTGATTTGAAAAGAGCGACATACTCCGGTGAACGTTTGAGCTTTTGAATGCTCGCTGAAAAATCGTGGTGCATTTCCAGCGGATTGCCAAGCACCTGGTCGGCCTGTGTTTCCAAATTCATTGTGCGGGCATCATGAAACAACCTGCCCTGGATGGCGGCATTGATGAGTGTTGGAGCATTCCTGCTGACGGTCGTCTTGCCATCCATCGAGAGACTCTTCGGCAAGCCGTCGGTAAATGCTTTCTCGGGCTTATGACAGCTGGCGCAAGCCCGCTGGTTGTTCTGTGAAAGGACGGGATCGAAAAATAATTTCTGTCCGAGTGCAGCGCGCTGCGGTGAACCGTTCTTCGTCTGTGAAGGATTAAAGAAAAAAGTGTTGAACGCATTTTTATCGAAGACAGAAGCCGCATTCAAGTCGAGGGCTGTTGTGCTCTGGTAATTTTCAACGACCATATTTCCCCGTGCCGTCCTCAGCTGGTCACTCAGCGGAATGTAATATGCTGAATACAGTTTCAGGTAATCGATTTCATTCGCTGAAGAAAATCCTGAGAGGTAAGCGGAGGCCGCATCCATCGTTTCACAAAAGACGCCAAGGACCTTGCTCTTGCCGGAGTATTCAAACGGGTAAGCCCGGTGAATCAGCTCTTTCATGGCGCCGAATGAGGAAATGATTTCTGCCTGTGCATTTTTACACGACGGCGTTTCGAAATTGATGGCCGTAAGCATGAAGAGACGGATGAGCTCGAGCTGCAGTGCTTCAAAGAAAATGCGCGGGGTAATTGTCATCGTCTGAATGGCCGAGGTACTTCTCTTCAAAATGTCGCGGAGCGAATCTGTTTCGTTCAGCAATTGCTGCCTATGCTGAAACGGATTGTCGCCATACAGGATCCCTTCGATCACCTGGAAGCCGTGCGGGTAAATGATGAAGTCGGGTTCATCATCATCTTCAATTTCCTGTTCATTGGATCCATTGATAAATCTTGCGTCGCCAGGAAAAAAATAAGCGACAAATGCTTCCGTCTTCTTGTAACGGTTCCTGCAATGCAGGAAATTCATTTTTGCCGAATCTGATTTTTCGTCATGGATGGCGGAGCTGAGTGAAGATAATTCTTCATAGAGGGTATCGTGCTGTGCCTGGATAAAAGAAAAAATGGTTTGGCTGAATCCTGGATCTTCTTCTGTTGCTTCAGGAACAAATGAAAATTGCCCGAGACAAATCAGCAGGACAGCAACAGCAAAAAACAATCGCTTCACATTTTGAAATTTGGGCAGCCTGACTTACGCTGGATTATTTCGATCCAAAGGTAAGCGCTGCGCCGACTTGCAGCATAAAATTTCGTCCTTCATTTCCATTCTCCACGATCTTCCTGTCTTTCTGGACTTTTCCAAAGCCAGTCGACGCCCGTAAATAGACAAGGAGCAGCCTGGGAAGTTTATAACCTATCCCGGCAACGAGTGAAATATCAGTGGGGTTAAATTCAAATTTTGTTTCTGTCTCAGGTTCTGTCGTCTGCGGCGATCCGCCATTCGTGCTTACCGTCGTGACCGTGCTGGCCGTAGACTTATTGGCAAGCAGAACAGAGAGCTGCGGGCCGGCGTTGATCATAAACCCGCGGTGATCTCCGAAATAGATATTCAGCAGAACGGGAATATCAATGTAACCCAAAGCCGCATCGACATTTGCTGTCGACAGTGTTGCCAGTGTGGTGTCAGAAGAAAGTACACTTGTCGTGTAGGTCTTATATTCATATTTATAACCGCGTCTTGAATACAGCAGGGACGGCTGCAGCGAAAAGTGTTTTCCAAAACCCAAATCAAAGAGAAGGCCGGCATGCCACTCGGGTTTAGGGTTCAGCGAGAGATCGGTTCCCGTCAATGTTGCGTAGCTGAATCCGACCTGTGGTCCGAACATAAACTGAGCTGTTGCGCGGACGGAAGAAATACCCGCCAAAGCCAGAAGACAAATTACTTTTCTCATAAATGTTTGATGATTGATTTTTTAAAGGTAACCGTTTTCAGGCGATGTGAATAAAGAAACATGCCGTTCGCCAATAATCCGGACACCCCGTTGTTCTTTCTCCTTATATTTACCCTGAAAAATATTTTATATGAACCGAGTTTTTCTAGCCCTCTGTTTTTTGATTTCCACAGCCTCTGCACAGGACAAAATTCTTCTCATCAACGGAAATGTTCTCGATGTGAAAAATGTAGAATTGAAAGACAATACAATATCATTTCAATCGATGAATAAGGAAAAGCGGAAAAAAATAAATCCCGAACGCGTTTTCTCTGTTCAATATGCTGACGGTACGGAACGCATAGTCTTTACTTCGGACCCGCTTGACCCGAATGATTTTAAGCCTGAAGAAATGAGGATGTTTATCAAAGGCGAACAGGATGCAAATCTCTATTATCATAACATTGGAAATAAAATCGGTGCGGGGATTGTCGGCGCAAGTGCCGGGCTGCTCACGATTTACGGGCTTGTAGTGCCTGCACTTTATTCAACCGTCGTAGGCAGTTTCTCGCCAAATGTCAACAAGCATAACGTTTCCGATCCCGCTCTCCGCGACAACCTGAATTACAGGGAAGGCTATGAAAGAAAATGCCGTGACCGCAAAATCAGGAATTCGCTCCTCTATGGATTTGGAGGATTTGTTGTTGGCTTTACCGCATTCGCCATCTTCCTCCCTAACGACTAAATCTTGACTGAAGTTCTCAAGAACTTTTTCCGTTACCTCGTTTTCAGAAATATTTTTATTTCTCTCTGTGCAGTCTGCATGGTCTGGGAGACGCAATGGTTTTTTGCCATTCCGATCATCCTCTCGCCGATGGTGGCTTTTGTTTTTGTCGCGACATTTTTTGAATACAACCTCCATGTGATTGCGGGACGGCTTTCCCTCGTGCATCCGGGAGAATCCATCAGGCATCTGTTCAGCGCTTCCGTTTCACCCACGCTCCGGTTCAACATCATTGCCGGATTTCTCGGCACACTGGCTACTTTTTTCATGCTTGAAAAAATCCAGATGGCAGGATTTGTTGTGGCCGGCCTGCTCACACTTTCCTATTCGCTTCCCGTGATCCGCAGGAATGGAAAACTCATCCGGCTCCGTGAAATCACCTACCTCAAGGTTTTTACGGTCGCTCTGGGTTGGACGATTACGACCGTGGTGATTCCCCTGCTTCCCATCTTTCAAAATCTGTCTGGTGTTGAACTGACGGTGATCTGCCTGCGGAGATTCTTATTTATCTACGCCATCACCATTCCGTTCGAGATCCGCGACATGGAGCGTGAACGGCGCTTCGGAAATGTCAGTCTTCCAATGGTGTATGGTGTAAAGGCGATGAAGGCCGTCGGTATTGCCATGCTTATCCTTTTTTCCCTGCTGAGCGCTATCCATGAAAAATATTTTCTCTTCGAGCTGGCAGGAAGGAAAAGTCTTTTTTATCCGCTGCTCGGTTCGGCGGCAGCTGCCGGTTTCCTGGTGCTGGCAGCTTCTGATAAAAAAACGAACTGGTATTTTAAATTCTGGACAGATGGTACAATGATTCTGCAGTTCCTCTTACTTTTGCTCTTTAATCCTTAGGCAAAATCTCTTTTGACAGGGATCGAATTTTCAAACCTTCATTCCGTTAATTCATCAGCTTTAATATCGTATGGTAAGAGAATATGAAATCACTGAATTGCAAAAGCTCTGTGCTGCCATCCGCGGGGAAGAAGGCGCACAGGAATGGTTGAAGAATAACGGCTTCCGTGAGTTGTCCGAATTCTGGGATGCGTATGAGGACATTGAAAAATCATTTCAATGGCTGAAGAGCAATGGATACATTCACCTGGCTGCACTGGTAGACGCCATGAGTGGAAACGAGACAGCGAAGGCGTGGCTGCTGCGGAATAAATTTGCGGCGCTGGGGGTTCTCGTTGATGCGGTAGAAGGAAACAAATCTGCCGTGGACTGGCTGATCAAAGCCGGAGAGAGCGGGTGGGTGCTCGTTGCAAAAGCGCTTTACGAATACGAAAGGAAAAAAAAGAAAAAAGGTTTCTGGAATATTTTCAATTTCGGGAACCCGTACAGCTGAAAAAAGTCCTCCGTTATTTTGATGATGGTGAATTCTCCCGCGCGAAGGCGACGACCAGGGCGTCGCATATTTTTCTGATCGCTTCTTCTATTACTTCATCAGCATGCGCAGCGGAAATGAATCCAACTTCATATCCTGAGGGGCCGAGGTAGACGCCTTTTTCCAGCAGGCTGTGAAAGAGCAGGTTGAACTGCTGCATCGACGGATCAAGCTGGTCAGCGCGTTGTATTTTTTCCTTTTCAGAAAATGAGAACCAGAAAATGGAACCGATCGAAAAAACTTTGAAAGGAAATCCGTGTTCTGCGGCGAATGAATTCAATGCGTCAGCAAAAGAAATGGTTTTCTTCTCCAGCGCCGCGTAGAAATTTTCTTTGAGACATTCCGTCAGCGTGGCAATGCCGGCAGCCATGGCAACGGGATTGCCTGACAGTGTTCCGCCCTGGTACACGCTTCCATCAGGTGAAATATTATTCATGATTTTTGCGCTGGCACCATAAGCGCCGACAGGCAAACCTCCGCCGATAATTTTTCCATAGGTCAGGATGTCGGGCTGAATGCCGTAATATCCCGCGGCGCCTGTGAAACCGATACGGAAGCCTGAAATGACTTCGTCGAAGATGAGAAGGATGTTGCGTTTTGCTGTGATGTCGCGGAGAAACTCCAGGTATTCTTTGTCCTGGATGAGCAGGCCGTTGTTGGCCGGGACAGGTTCAATAATTACTGCGGCCAGGTCATCACCATATTTATTGATGGTGTCAGAAAGCGCCTGCCGGTCGTTGAGCGGAAGGACAATCGTTTCTCCGGCAACAGATTCCGGGACCCCTGACGAAGAAGAAATTCCGAAGGTGGCAAGTCCGCTGCCTGCCTTCACCAGCATGGCATCGGCATGTCCGTGGTAGCACCCGTCGAACTTGATGATGAGATTTTTCCCGGTGTATCCGCGGGCCAGCCTGATGGCGCTCATCACCGCTTCCGTTCCGGAACTTACGAAGCGCAGTTTCTCAAGGAAGGGATTGTTATCGAGGATCAGTTTTGCAAGTTCATTTTCCAGCCTGGTCGGCGCGCCGAAACTGGAACCCTTCGAAACCGTTTCGGTGATTTTTTTCACCACAGCGGGATGAGCATGGCCGAGAATCAGCGGCCCCCATGAACCACAGAAGTCAATATATTTATTTCCATCGGCGTCATAAATATAACACCCTTCTCCTCGGTCGATGAAAAGCGGCGTACCTCCCACGGACCGGAAAGCGCGCACGGGAGAATTTACTCCTCCCGGAAAATAATTTTTAGCTGCTTCAAAAAGTTTTTCTGATTCTTGCTTTTTCATTGACTTCCTTTGCCTTCAATTTGCCCGGCAAAGATCGCAAAGAAACCCGACTGATGAAGTTTGAAAATACAATCTCATTTGCAAAATCAGTGGATGGAAAAGATCCGCTCGGCAATTTCCGCGATCGTTTTTATTTCCCGATCATCGGAGGGAAGCATGCGATTTACCTGACCGGCAACTCTCTCGGGCTGCAACCGAAACAGACCCAGGATTACGTCCTGCGCGAACTGGAAGACTGGGCGACGTATGGTGTCGAAGGACATTTCCACGCCGGCTTACCGTGGTACCATTACAAAGAATTTCTTTCGGAGCCGATGGCGCGTTTGCTCGGAACTAAAAAGGACGAGGTCGTGCTGATGAATTCACTCACTGTCAACCTGCATCTCCTGATGGTTTCTTTTTATCGCCCGGATAACAAGAGGTATAAGATCATCTGCGAGTACGATGCGTTTCCGTCAGATCTTTATGCCGTGCAGTCGCAGGCGGCATTTCACGGTTTCAACCCCGACGAAGCGATCATCTACCTGAAGCCTCGTGACGGCGAATATTGCTTACGCACGGAAGACATTCTGAAATCTATTTCTGATGCAGGCGATGCATTGGCCACCGTGATGCTCGGTGCTGTGAACTTTTATACAGGACAGTATTTTGAACTTGAAAAAATTACGGCTGCCGCACACCAGGCCGGAGCGGCCTGCGGATTCAACCTCGCTCATGCTGCGGGGAATGTGCTCATGAAGCTGCATGAATGGAACGTTGACTTTGCCTGCTTCTGCAGTTATAAATACCTGAATGCCGGGCCTGGCAGTGTTTCAGGAATATTTGTACATGAAAAACATTTCGGAAAAAATCTCCCTCAGTTTGCAGGATGGTGGGGCAATGATCCCGAGACCCGATTCAGCATGCCGAGGAAATTTGTACCGGTGAAAGCCGCTTCCGCCTGGGCTTTGAGCAACGATCCTGTGCTCAGCATGTCCGCTTTGAAAGCGTCGCTGGATATTTTTGATGAGGCCGGAATAGAAAACCTGCGAAGCAAAAGCGAACAACTGACCGGCTACCTGGAGTTTATTATTGAAGAGATCAACCTCCGGCTTCAGCACAGCACAGACTTCAGGCTGGGAATCATTTCTCCCCGCGAAAAAAATGCGCGTGGATGCCAGCTGAGCATCGTCGCCCATGGTCTTGGGAAAGACCTGTTCAACCGGCTCACCGCTGAAGGCGTACTTTGCGACTGGCGTGAACCGAACGTGATCCGCGCAGCACCGGTGCCTCTCTATAATTCGTTTGAAGATGTGTTCCGTTTCGGAGAAATCCTTGAAAAGCTTTTGTTGAAATAAACATGTCACAAAAAAATATTGCCATCATTGGTTCAGGCCTGGTAGGAAGCCTGCTGGCTATCTATCTCACGAGGAGAAAACACCGCGTCACGTTGTTTGAACGAAGGGGGGATATGCGTCTGGAGAAAATGGTTGCCGGTAGATCCATCAACCTTGCGCTGAGTGACAGGGGATGGAAAGCGCTGGAAGCGGTGGGCATCGGCGCAGAGATCAGGAATGTGGCGATCCCGATGTACGGACGAATGATCCATAACCAACAGGGCGAAATTAATTTTCAGCCTTACGGGAAAGACAACCAGGCGATCTGGAGTGTTTCCCGCGGCGGATTGAACTGTGAACTGATGACACTCGCTGAAAGAAGTGCGCATGTAAAAATCCATTTCAATGAACGATGCTCTCATGTTGATGTCCGTACCGGGCAGACGACATTTGAAAACATGCACACGCGGGAAGAAAGCACGCAACAGTTTGATCATGTCATCGGGGCTGACGGCGCTTTCTCTGCCGCACGTCTTCAGCTGCAATTGCAGACTGACCGCTTTGAATATTCACAGCATTACCTCGAGCACGGTTATAAAGAGTTGAGTATTCCGGCAGGAGCGAATGGGGAATTCAAACTAGAAAAAAATGCATTGCATATCTGGCCGCGCGGCGGTTACATGCTGATCGCCCTGCCAAACATGGATGGGAGTTTTACGTGCACACTTTTTTTCCCATTTGAAGGAGAGCATTCATTTGCCGCACTCAGCGACCGTCAGAAAGTAAAAGAATTCTTTCAGCATATTTTCCCTGATGCTGAGGCATTGATGCCGACACTGGAAGATGATTTTTTCAATAACCCTACCGGGTCGCTGGTTACGGTGCGCTGTTCGCCGTGGAATTTTAAAGACAAACTTTTGCTCATCGGCGACGCTGCTCATGCCATCGTTCCTTTTTACGGGCAGGGGATGAACTGCGGTTTTGAAGACTGCAGGATACTGGATGAGATGGCGGGCAATGAAGACGACTGGGAAAAATTATTTTCTGAATTCGGAAAGGTACGCAAGCCCAACAGCGATGCCATTGCGGACATGGCCGTGGAAAATTTTATCGAGATGCGAGACCTCGTCGGCGATAAAAAATTCCTGCTGCGGAAAAAAATTGAGGCGTTGATCAACAAGAAGTACCCTGACAAGTGGACGCCGCAATACACGCTCGTCACATTTTCTCCCGATGTTGATTATTCGGAAGCGTTCAGGTGGGGAAAGCACCACAATGCCATCATGAATAAAGTGATGGAAACTCCTGGGATAGAGGAAAAATGGGATTCGAAGGAAGTCGAAGAACTGATTTTATCGATGCTTTAATCCTCTGAAGTCAGAAGGATAGCGTGAACGGATGCCTGCCGGCCGCCTCCAAAATTTTTTCGCCTATCTTCGCCGGCCCGAACACATTCCAATCCCATCATTCGCAATTCGCATATTCGCTAGAATTATTCGTTATTCGAAGGGATAATCAAAACATACTTAGCAGTAGTAATTCTATAATGTCAAATATCGTAGCCATCGTCGGCCGTCCCAATGTGGGAAAAAGCACACTCTTCAACCGGCTTACCGAATCCAGGCAAGCCATCGTGGACGAGCAGAGCGGCGTAACGCGCGACCGCCACTACGGCTTTTCAGAATGGAACGGAAAAAAATTTTCCGTCATCGATACAGGCGGATATGTAAAAGGCAGTGACGATATTTTTGAAGAGGAAATCCGGAAGCAGGTGGACGTCGCCATTGAAGAAGCCAGCGTGATTCTTTTTGTAGTGGACGTGGAAAGCGGAATCACCGACCTGGATGATGCTGTGGTCAGGATGCTCCGCAAGACCAAGAAGAAAGTATTTCTCGTTGCCAATAAAGTCGATAACCCGCAGCGGATTTCGGCCGCATCAGAATTTTATAAGTTCGGGTTGGGCGAACCTTACTGCATTTCATCCGTGAGCGGAAGCGGCACCGGCGAATTGCTCGATGCATTGATCGGCGAATTCCCTGAGTCTGCCGAAGACCCGAATGCAGGCCTTCCGAAATTTGCCATCATCGGTCAGCCGAACGTTGGAAAATCTTCATTGCTCAACATGCTTGTGGGAGAAGAAAGGAGCATTGTTACTCCGCTTGCTGGCACGACGAGAGATACGATCAACAAACGCTACAATAAATTCGGGTATGACTTTGTCCTCGTAGATACGGCGGGCATCAGGAGGAAAGCGCGGGTCAAGGAAGACCTTGAATTTTATTCTGTCCTCCGGTCGCTTCGCGCCATTGAAGATGCCGACGTCTGCCTTTTCATGCTGGATGCGGAAAGCGGCATCAACGCGCAGGACCTGGCCATCTTCCACCTCATCGAAAAAAACAGGAAAGGCGTGGTGATCATCGTAAACAAATGGGACCTCGTTGAAAAAGATACTGAATCAGCAAAAAAATTCACCGACCTCATCCGGAAAAAAATCACTCCTTTCAGTGACGTGCCCATCGTCTTCACGAGCGTAAAAACCAAACAACGGATTCAGAAGACGCTGGAAACTGCCGTGGAAGTTTATCGCCACCGCAAAGAGCGCATCTCCACTTCCCGCCTGAATGAAGTCATGTTGCCGATCATCGAGCGCACTCCTCCGCCCTCAACAAAAGGAAAGCACATTAAAATAAAATATGTCACGCAGCTGCCGACGCATACTCCGCAGTTCGCTTTTTTCTGTAACCTCCCGCAATACATCAGTGAAAGCTATACGCGCTTCATAGAAAATCAGCTGAGGGAACATTTTCCGCTGAGCGGAGTTCCGATAGAGATTTATTTCAGGAGTAAAGTGAAAGAGGAAGAATAATAAGGATGAATAATTATAAAGACGCCGCATAAAAAGAAAGGATGCCTTTGGAGACATCCTTCCGGGACTATATATGGAGAATTAACAAAGACGCTTATTTATCCAGCGGCACTTTTTCGTCCTTCTTATCATTTTCACCTTCTGCCATTCCCTGGCGTGTCATCACCTTTCCATCCTTATCGAAATAGGTTTGCTTTCCGTTATATTCTGAATAGTAAGTGACATTGCCTGCATTGTCCGTCGATTTCCATACGGTATAGGAAGGAGCATATTCATTCCCCGATGCCCGCTTGGTGTAATATTCGGTAATCGTCGTCGGGACTGAAGTACCGGACACAGTGGTTTGTCTTCCTGTAATATTCCCCGACTTGTCATACACCAGCGCATGTTCCGTTTTGTTTTCGGAATACGTTACGCGGTAGCCCTGGTCACCGTCGCTTTTCCAAACCACATTCATGGCATTGGGGTTTTCTTTCCTGAAGTTCTCCTTTACTTTGTCGGGAGCCTGTGCGAACAATGCACAGGATGCGAATGCAGCAAGTGCTGCAACAGCCAGTATTTTTTTCATCTTAATTTATTTTAAATGTGAATACAATAATCCTCAATGTGCTTCCTCTACATAAATAAATATGCCATGCTGGAGGGAATTTTTTCCGGCGATGGCAGGCCGACGGCTCCACTGAAGCTGTTCCAGATAAGAAGAAGGAACGCGTATGTTTCGAGTAAAAAATCCACACCCGCGAAAAAGAGTACTCAATACAGTTGGTTAATTCCACGGAATCATGATGAAGTCTGGCGGATTCAGACGAGGCATACTATTTCCAATAGCAGAGAAACTTAAAACCAGAAGTCATGAAAAAAGCAGCCTTCCCTCCAGTATTGATTGTCATCGCATCAGCCATCTATTTCATGCTGGCATCGGTTGCACTGACTTTATAATAAGAACCCCTGTATTAGTTTTTCAAAAACGCCCTCCCATTCCGGGGGGCTTTTTCATTTGTGTCCTGATCAGATGAGGCCGTCTTCTTCAAAATACCTGATCACGGCTCCCCGCAGGAGCAAGTCCTGTTCACCGAGCGACATGGGCGGCAGGGCTTTCAAAGTTTTGTAATGCTGCCATCCGTCTTCATCTCTTTTTTCAAATTCATAATATCCATACGGGCTCAGGACCCTGCACGTGGCCATGTGCATCAGGTTTTGTTTGTCGTCTTTGCTGAACTTTTCAAATCCTTTCCCATATTCCTGGACGCCTATCAAAAATAATATGACCTGCAGATCCGGTTCTTCGTCAAAGCGGCTTTTTAATTCCTGCGTCAATCGTTTCCATTTTTCCTTTAGTATTTTTACTTCGTCGGCGTTCATTGCGGGTAAAAGTAGATAGTGAAAGGGATATTTATATTTGTCGCCGGAAAATAATGAGACAGCTGTTCCTGAAGGTCTTCTTTACATTGTTGCTCGTGCTCCGGGCAGGCTCTGCGCCACACCCTGTGAGTGAGCGTTATGGTCCGCCGGTAGACATTGTTTTCTGTCTGGACCTGAGCGGAAGCACGAACGGCATCGTAGACCGTATGCGAAACCACATCTGGGACTATGTAAATATTTTCGATGGGAGTTTTCCAAAGGCTGATTTCCGGATCGGCTTCATCGGCTTCGCAAGACCCAGTTTCGGTAAAGATAATTATTACGTGAAGGTCATCAGTGACCTGACGCACGACATCGAAGGGCTGACGCATGAACTGCTCAAACTGCGCACTCAAATTGAAAAAGGAGACCAGTATGTGGCTGCGGCGTTGCGCACCTGCGCACAGGGAATATCCTGGAATGAAAGGACGGATGCCATCAAAGTTGTTTTCCTTGGAGGCAACGGCCTTGTGGGCGGAGGCGGAGAGCATATCAAGGCCGTACAAGCCTGCGTCGAAAAAGGAATCATCGTCAACAGCGTATACCTTCTCAATAACCCGACGATGGGAGAACAAAAAGGATGGGAGGACATTGCCGCGATGGGGAAAGGTCAGTATACCAGCATGCAGGTGAAGTTCGAGTACTACGAAAACCTCGGAGGGTTTAACATGGACAGGCTGTATTCATTGAATATGAAACTGAATGACACCTACCTGTATTATGGAACCCAGGGGAAGGAACGCTGGCGGATGCAGCATGCTGATGATGAAAGCATCTATAAAGCCAACAGCGAGGGATACCGTTACCGCCTCGAATTCCGCATATCTGATCTGTACCTCAATAAAAATTCAGACTGGGATCTTGTCGACCTGCACACGAAGAATCCGCTGGCGATTGAAACTGTTGACCGCGCCTCACTGCCCGACACTTTAAAATACATGACGGAATCCGATCTGCGTGCAAACGTGATCTTCAACAAATACAAGCGCAAGAAAATCATTGCCGAAATCCGGCAGGTTCTTCTTGAAAAAGAACAGCTGGTGAAGGAGAAGAAACTGGAGGCGGAAAAAAACATGAAGACCTTTGACATCACCACGATCCGCTGGCTGCGTGACATCCTGCAGGCAAAAGGTTATTCGCTGAAAAACTGAGTTGTCAGCCGACGACAGCTTCCCTGATCTTCTTCAGGTTTTCATTTACCATGGGCTGCCTGTTCCGGATACAGTATTTTGTAAAGTAGGAATGCGACTGAAGAAAATTAATCTGCAGCTGCATCCATTCCTTATCCGATTTTACTTTCTCGTACGCCAGGAATTCCCTGTGCAGGTTTTCCGCAATGATAAAATAGTCTTCACGCCCAAGATAATCCAGGTCGGCATCGCAGATGATCTCTTCGAGTCTGGTTTCCGGAACCTGCGGAACCTTTGTGGCCATGATCAGCCCGCAAATGGTTTCGATCTCTTCGCTCCCGGCTTTATTCGCCGTCAGCATTTCGGTGGCCAGTTCGCATCCCCGCTTTTCATGCTCGCGCATGTCGCGCAGGTATCCGGTGTCATGGAAAAGGGCCGCCGTTTTCAGCAGAAGAATTTCGGAAGGGCTGCATCCTTCTCCTTCTCCGATTCGTGCTGCTGACCTGATTACATCGTCCGTGTGTTCAGGGCTATGATAAAAAAGATTGGAAGGGAGATTTTCCCTCAGCATCTTCATTACATCCCTGTAAAGTTTGTTGAATAAATCTTCATTCATGAAGGACACTAAAGCCCGCCGGTTTTAGCGCACACAAATCTATAAAAATACTCTGAGGTTGCCAGAAAAAGGGGTTGCAAAAAAATTATCCTGAAGAATTAGAATTTAATTTGAAAATTCTACCTTTCGATTTTTAAGAAAAGTATGAAGACCGAAAACTTGCCGCTTCAGCATACTTTGCAGGTGTTAAAGCAGGTGGAAATTTTTGCCCACGTGCCCGCTTCCGTCATGGAAGAGATCGGCAAGCGCATCACCATTTCTTCCTTTCAGCCTGAAGAAGCGATCATCAGCAAGGGTGACAAAGGCAACAGCATGTACATCATTTTTTCAGGCGAAGTGAAGGTGCATGACAAGGAATTCGTTGTGGCCACGATGCGGGATGGAAATTTTTTCGGTGAATTCTCCCTGCTTGATGATGAGCCGCGGTCGCTGTCTGTTTCTGCCATCGTGCCTACCATCACCGGCATGATCGGCCAGGAAGATTTCTTTACGCTGCAAGGCAAGTACCCCGAAGTCACGCGCGATATTATCAAAGCCATGCTCAAGCGTCTCCGCGGACAGAACCAGAAGATCATCACCGACCTGAAACAACGCCAGTCAGAACTCGAACAGCTTGTCGCAGAGCGGACTTCTGACCTGAGAAACAAGAATGAGGAGCTCGAAGAGACTTTAAGCCAGCTGCAGCGTACCCAGCAACAGCTCATCCAGCAGGAAAAACTGGCGTCGCTCGGACAGCTCACCGCAGGCATCGCTCATGAGATTCAGAACCCCCTCAACTTTGTAAATAATTTTTCTTTCCTCTCCAATGACCTGATGAAGGAATTGAAAGATTCAAAAACCGACGAGGACAGGGCCGAGATCCTTGAATTGCTCGGAGACAATATCACGAAGATCGAGCACCATGGCCGGCGCGCGGGAGACATTGTGAAAAGCATGCTGCAGCATTCCCAGCCCGGCTCGCGCACGAAGCAGTTCGTGGATGTCAATAAACTTTGCCAGGACAGCTGCGATATTTCCTACTACAGCTTCAAAGAGAACGGGCCTGCATTTGAATGTAGCATCACAAAAAATTTCGGGAAAGACATCCCGCAGGCCGAAGTGATTGTCCAGGATTTTTCAAAAGCAATCCTGAACATCCTGAACAATGCTTTCTATGCCGTCAGGGAAAAAAGCATGCAGGGCATTGCAGGATACACACCGGCTGTGAGCATCACGACTTCGATGGAGAAAAAAAATCTGGTGATCCGCGTGCGTGACAACGGCACAGGAATTCCTGAAAAAAATATCCAGAAAGTATTTGAGCCTTTCTTCACTACAAAACCTACCGGTTTCGGGAACACGGGCCTGGGGATGAGCATTACAAACGACATCATCAAAGCGCAGGGCGGCCTGATCAGGGTTGAAAGTGTTGAAAATGAATTTGCAGAATTCATCATCACATTGCCTGTCTGAACAGTACCTAATCGAATACATATGAAGAAAAAAGTGTACAAAAAATTTTACTCCCGAACCGCCGGCATCATCATGCTGTCGCTTGCCTGCACGGTATGTAAGGGCCAGGAAACACAGATCCGCGGATTTGCAGAAGTGCTAGCGGGATATTCAAGTACCGCAAAAAAAGTTTCTTTCGGACTCGGGGAGCAGGATTTGTTTATCACGTCAGAGCTGACGGACCGCTTCAGCTTTCTCGGTGAAAGTGTTTTCAAATATTCAGCCTCCTCTCCTACGCTGTTCGACATCAGCATCGAACGCATCGTTGTCAAGTACAACATCAAAGGGAACCACAACATCCTCGTCGGCAAGCACCACACGCCGATCAATTACTGGAACGACACCTATCATCACGGCCGCGTTTTCTTTCCGACCATTTACCGTCCTGATCTTTTCGGAGAGCATTTCATTCCGCTGCATACGACGGGTATCAGCGTACAGGGCCACGATCTCGGATCCTGGAAGCTGGGATATGACCTCATGGTCGGGAATGGAATCGGCTCCGGAGAAACTGCCGACAACGATGAAGCGAAATCAGTTACAGCGGCCATTCACATCAAGCCGGTAGAACATTTGCGCATCGGCGCCTCGTTTTATTCTGACAAGATCTCGAAAGGCGCCAAAGACGCCAGCGGTTCCATGTTTGTGGTCACCGACGTTGCGCAGCAGCTGATCACGGGATCCGTTTCTTATTTCGGGAAGCGGATTGAGTTTCTCGCAGAAGCCACGGCGGCCATGGACAAAACAGATTCCACCGGAACGAAGCAATCCATTGCCGGATATGCGTATGCGGGTGTGAGGTTTAAAAAAATTATTCCGTATGTAAGGGCCGATTATATGCACGTGCCGGAAGGTGAATTATTTTTTCACCATGATACCAGGACGTCGTTCGTTGGCGGGATACGGTACGAAATAAATTACCTGACCGTCATCAAGCTCGAGTATGGTCATACGGAAACCCTTCTCGGCAAATCAGACGGGGTTACGGCACAAATTGCAATTGGATTTTAATCAGAGAAAGGAAGCAGAGATGAAAACAATATTGAAAACCTTACTGGCGGCCATGGTATACTTCCTTGTAACGGGAGGAACACTACATGCCCAGCAGAACCTTGTGGTAATTTCAAATTCAAAGGGCGCGCCTGGCGAACTGAACCACGCCGAGCTCGTTGCCGTGATGAAAGGCGAGAAGCAGCGCTGGAGCGACGGCACGCGGATCTCCATTGCGCTCATGAAAGCGAGCACACCGGCTGGAGAAGCCACATCAAAAAAAATATATGGCATGAGCGGAGACGAAGTGAACAAATACTGGCTGGCGCTGGTGTTCCAGGGGAAAGCCAAAGCACCGATGTTTTTTAATTCTGTCAGCGAACTTGAAACATATATTTCACAGACCCCCGGAGCCATTGGCGTCGTGGAAGAATCTCCCGACGTCAAAAACAAGGCGATCCTCATTGACGGAAAAAAATCCCTCTGATCAAATCACAAACCGTCTGCCACCTGATCAACTAAAACTCCGTGAGAATTTCTCTACAGTCTAAAATCTGGTTTACCGTCTGCAGCATCGTCCTGCTGTTTTCATTTTTCATCATGATTTATTTTCCCGCGCAGCAGGAAAAATATCTCCTGAGGAATTACAATAAAGAAGTTCAGAACCTCGCAGGGACCGTTGCCCTGGGCGTGAAGATCGCACTCACGGAACAAAACTTCGAAGGCGTTCAGACGGCGATGGATTTTGTCAAGGGCGATCCCCATCTCCGTTTTGTGAGTATGGTGCAGACGGACACGGTTTGGAATGAACCGAAGACTTCGTTTACCATTCATCGCACGGTATTCAAAACATTTCCCGAAAACGTAAAGGTGGACCCGGAAGTGACTTCTTCCGATTCGCTGATTGTAAAGTCTGCGCCGTTTGAAACAAGCATCATGAGGGGGGAGATCCTTCTTGGTTTTTCTACGGATGAAATCATCCAGAGCAAAAAAAAGATCCGTGTGACATCCATTTTCGTGAGCGCCTTTGTTTTCATCATCGGCATCTTCATCGGGTTTTGGCTGGCTAGAAGAATATCGGTGCCAGTCCTGGCGCTGCGCGATGCCGCCAAGCGTGTGGGTGAAGGCGACCTGACGCAGCAGCTGCGTGCTTCAGCCCGCGATGAAATCGGCGACCTGACGCGCGCATTCAATAAGATGGTCATGGATCTGAAAGAGGCCGAAAGCAAAATCATCGCCGCTCAGTCCCAGTTGATCCATGCGGAAAAGATGGCATCACTGGGTCAGATGACAGCGGGCATCGCACATGAAATTCAAAACCCGCTGAACTTTGTCAATAATTTTTCGGAGCTGAACATGGATCTCCTCTCTGAACTGGACGACCTGAAATCAGAAGATGAAAAGAAAGAGATTCTCAGCGACCTGAAGAGCAACCTCCAGAAAATTTCCCAGCATGGAAACCGCGCCGACCGGATCGTAAAGAACATGCTTCTTCACAGCCGCAAAAGTTCCATCGAACGTCAGCCTACAGAAATCAATTCACTGTGCGAAGAATATTTACAGCTCTCTTACCATGGCATGCGCGCAAAGAATCCAGACTTCAACTGCACGATAGAAAAAAATTATGGAGAGGCTCTCCCAAAAGTTTCGACGATGCAGCAGGATATCGGTCGTGTGATCCTCAACCTGCTCAACAACGCCTTCTATGCGATGGACGAGCGGAGACTGCGTTCAGATGGCGCTTACAAGCCCACCCTTCGCTATGCCACAGGAAAGAACGGCAACCAGGTATTCATCAGCATCAGGGATAACGGCAGCGGAATCCCCGCCTCCATCAAAGAAAAAATATTCGAACCTTTTTTTACGACCAAGCCTACAGGAGAAGGCACCGGTTTGGGATTGAGTATCTGTTACGATATCATCAAAGCGCACCAGGGAGAGCTGAAAGTAGACAGTATGGAAAATGAATTCACGGAGTTCACGATCCTGCTCCCGGTTTCATAAAAAAATTTCAGCGCCTACAAAGAGTTGGTAAAGAAACCGCGCTTCCAGTAATACTCGCCGGGTTTTTCAGGCTGCTGGTTCCAGTAATCGATGGAGACAATGTTGCCTTCAGGTGTTTTCAGCGCACGCTCGTAAATAGCCAGCATGGTGTGAAACAAAAAATCTGTAACCCCGACGGTAAATGTTTCGGGTTGCGGAGGCAGAGTTGGTTCAGGAGCGGCCGGCGTTCCCTCAGCTGCAGGAACTGCAGGCTTGGCCACCACTTTCGGCGGAGGACTCGGCGCAACCATCACGGTATATCCGTTGAACTCCAGGAGTTTTTTCAGGAACTCTGTTCTTTCGGGAGTAACATTTTTCTCCACGACGGCACAACGGACTCCGTTGATGTCCTCCAGCGCATGTGCTTCTTTGCTTAAACGGTTCATTGTACTCCGGTGCTGAATGAATAAATGTACTGATAGATATAGCTGAAGAATCCTGTGCCGATGATGGCGGCCGTACAGATGATCAGTCCGATACGGGCCGCATTGCTGCTCCTCAAAGCGGCAACAGGATTTTCATTTTTGTCAATGAACATGGCCTTCACAACACGCAGGTAATAATAAAGTGAAATGACCAGGTTAAGTGATGCAATCAGGATCAGCAGCAGGAGTCCTGTGCTCATCCCCGAAGCCAGCAGGAACCATTTGCCGAAAAATCCCGCAGTAGGCGGAATGCCTGCCAGTGAAAATAAAGCAAGCATCATGGCAATACTCAATCTCGGATTGGTCTGATACAATCCGTTGTAGTCGGAAATATTTTCTTTGCCCGTCTGATCGGAAATCACACTGACCACCATGAATGCGGCGAGGTTCGAGAAAAGGTAAACGAGGAGGAAATAGACAACCGATGCCGTACCCTGCATCGTGCCTGACACCATTCCCACGAGAATATACCCTGCCTGGGTGATGCTCGAAAAAGCAAGGAAGCGCTTGATGTTCTGCTGGCGGATGGCAAAGAGATTTCCGATAACCATCGTTGCCACGGCAAGGATGACAAGCAGGTATGTCCATGCGCCTGCGATTGATCCGAAGACATGATACAGTGTCCCCAGGAAAATAAATACGGCCGCGCCTTTTGACACCACGGATAAAAATGCGGTGACAGCGACGGGCGAACCTTCATACACGTCGGCTGTCCAGAGATGAAACCTTTCCAGCACATTGGGATCCTAAGCTTAGAATTCCACGTGGACAAGTTGTCGCG
>JADMIO011472183.1_pt1 | contig 108090 bp, 93 predicted proteins | sample 8958161 | NCBI WGS metagenome assembly JADMIO01 (sample SAMN16585339, study PRJNA669376) | soil metagenome | isolation source: Crop rotation soil | place: USA: Cullars Rotation, Alabama | collected 2011
GCCGCGACTTCAAGTCACGTGAATTCCAAGCTTCGGATCCCACTGTGCTGGAAAGAAGAAGGAATTGCAATAGACTGGCCGATTCGTTATAAAGATCTTGCACCGTGGTATGACTATGTCGAAAAATTTGCCGGTATCAGCGGTTCCCTGGAAGGCTTGCCTCATTTACCCGACGGACAATTTCTGCCACCGATGGAATTGAATGTTGTTGAAAAAGATGTGGCGGCGAGAATAAAAGATAAATACAAAGGCAGTCGCCACTTTATCATCGGCCGTGTCGCCAATCTTACACAAGCAATACCAGGAAGAACAGCCTGCCAATTTAGAAACCGTTGCTGGGAAGGCTGCCCTTTTGGTGGATATTTCAGCACCCAATCTTCCACCCTTCCCGCAGCAATGAAAACCGGTAATCTTACTGTGAGACCTTTTTCTATTGTAACTAAAATCGTTTACGATAAGGATGCAAAAAAAGCCAGGGGAGTTGAAGTACTGGATGCAGAAACTAATAAAACATATCAATATAACAGCAAAGTAGTTTTCGTTTGTGCGTCTGCGCTCAACTCGGCATGGGTATTATTTAATTCTGCGAATGATATTTGGCCGGGTGGCCTGGGCAGCAGCAGCGGCGAGCTTGGTCACAATGTAATGGATCACCATTATAACCTTGGTGCGTTTGGACTGGTCGAAGGTTTTGAAGACAAATATGTGTACGGCAGAAGAGCAAATGGTTTTTACATTCCACGTTTCGCAAATTTGTTTGGTGATAAAAGGGATTACCTGCGCGGATTCGGCTACCAGGGTTCTGCCAGCCGGCAAGGATGGAGCAGGGAAATCGCCGAAATGAATATCGGTGCCGGATTAAAAGATGCATTAACGGAGCCGGGGGCATGGACAATTGGCGCGACAGGATTTGGTGAGATACTTCCCTATCATGACAATAAAATATCGCTTGATAAAAATAAAAAAGACAAATGGGGATTGCCCGTACTCGAAATGGATGCTGAGTTGAAGGATAATGAACTTAAGATGCGAAAAGATATTGTCACCGAAATAAAAGCGATGTTTGAAGCAGCGGGCATAAAGCACGTTTACCCCTATGAAACCTACTACAGCATTGGACAGGGCATTCACGAAATGGGTACTGCAAGAATGGGACGTGATCCCAAAACATCCGTGCTGAATGAGCACAACCAGGTATGGGACGCAAAAAATGTTTTTGTAACCGATGGTGCCTGCATGACCTCAGCGGCATGCCAGAATCCATCATTGACATATATGGCACTAACAGCGCGGGCGGCTGATCACGCAGTAGGGGAACTAAAGAAAGGCAATCTATAGAAAACACGATCAGCCAACCATTTCTGCTTCTCCCGCCTTTGGCGGGATCGCAGTGACCGACCTTAAACTTTAAACGTTAAACTTCTTAAACTTAAACAATGGAACGAAGAGAACTCTTAAAACTGATAGCGTTGGCTACCGGTACTGCATTTATCGGCGGCGACTTATTTCTCTCCGGGTGTAAAAATGCCCCTCAAATTGGTGGCGCCACGTTCAGTGAGGAAGACATCAGCTTTCTCGATGAAGTAGCAGAAACCATTATTCCAAAGACGACCACGCCGGGAGCCAAAGACGCTGCCGTTGGTACGTTCATGACAGTAATGGTAAATGACTGCTATGACAAGAAAGATCAGCAGACCTTCCATGAAGGAATTAAAAAACTGGATGATGCCTGCCAGAAAGCAAATAACACAAGCTTTATGAAGGCCACCCCGGAACAACGGACCAGCCTGTTGACCGCTCTTGATAAAGAAGCAAAGGAACACGCAAAGAGTAAAGAAAAAGATGCGCCCAGCCACTATTTTACCATGATGAAGCAATTGACATTATTTGGCTTCTTTACTTCTAAACCAGGGGCTACCCAGGTGCTCCGCCATGAAGCAGTACCGGGCAGGTATGACGGCGCGCTTCCATACAAGAAAGGTGACAGGGCCTGGGCAGAATAATTTTTTTAACCAACAATAACAACTGGAAACATGGACCAAAAAAGAAGAGAATTTTTGAGATTAACCGGCAACCTTGCTGCCGCCTTTGCTATCGCACCGATGGCTTGTAAACTTGGTTCGGAAAAAGAAAAACCGGTCGACGGCGAAAAGAAAGATACTACCGCAACCAAAATTGATGCGGCGCCCGCCGCTGCGGCAATTGAGACTTTTGGACTGCAGTTGTATACGCTCAGAGATGATTTTCCAAAAGATCCAAAGGGCGTATTAAAACAGGTTGCTTCATTTGGTTACAAACAAGTAGAAGGCTTTGAAGGAGGGCAGGGACTTTTCTGGGGCATGAGCAATACCGATTTTAAGAAATATATGGACGACCTGGGGATGGCATTCATTTCAAGCCATTGTAACATCAACAAGGATTTTGAAAAGAAAGCTGCTGATGCAGCTTCGATAGGAATGAAATACCTGATCTGTCCCTACCTGGGTCCGCAAAAAACGTTGGATGAATATAAAAAGAAGGCTGACGATTTTAATAAGAAGGGTGAGATATGCAAGCAGAATGGCATCAGGTTCGCATATCACAACCATGATTATTCTTTCAAGGAAGTAGAAGGAAAAATCCCGCAGGAAGTGATGATGGATGCAACTGATCCTTCAACGGTCGATTACGAAATGGATATTTACTGGGTTGTTACCGCTGCTGCTGATCCGGAAGCATGGCTGAAAAAATATTCAAACAGGTTCAGGCTTTGCCATGTGAAGGACCGCACAAAAGGTGCAACGGTGGCTGCAGACACCTGCACGCTCGGTGAAGGAAGTATTGATTATTCAAAAATACTTAAGACAGCTAAAGACAATGGAATGCAGTATTATATCGTGGAACAGGAAAAATACGCTGGCACTACTCCGCTGAAAGCTGTTGAAGATGATGCTAAGTATATGAAGAATCTTAAAATTTGATTGTAATCCATTAAATTCTTGCTAAGGGATATTTGCGCAAAGTAAATATCCCTTTTCTATTTTATCAATCTTAGTTAATAATTTACCACATAGGACATAGAACACATAGATTTCACATAGCTATGTGTGAATCTATGTGGTTCAGACCAATTCAATCAAATTTTGACTTTTGCTGTACTTTCCCTGCCTTATCTTGCAGCAGATTTAAAATAATGCCAGCAACCAATCGCCTTTATTTTTACCTGCGTATTTTTTTGTTTGCCGTGTATTTTATCAATGGCATTATCGTTATAAACTTCAATTCTGTTGCAAGTGATGAAACGGACCACCTGTCTTATGGTGAGCGAATGTTAAAAGGCCGGCCGCAAAAAGTGAACCCATATGAAGACGGAAGCACCATGCCGATATCGGCATTGAATGCACTACCCCGTGCGGTGGAGCAGGTACTGCACCCGGGTTTGAAAAAAACAGATGGTGGCATCAGCGACGCCATCAACGGCAGATACATCACGCTGTTGATTTGTGTGCTTGCAGGCATTTTTGTCTATCGATGGTCAGCGGAGTCGTTTGGAGAAAAAGCGGGATTGCTTTCATTATTCCTTTTTGTTTTTTGTCCAAACATCCAGGCAAACATCCCTTTGGTTGGTACTGATGCATACGCGATGTTGTTTACCCTTACGTCTGCATACTATTTCAGAAGATTCATTCTTTTATCGGGTTGGCGAAACTTCATCCTGTTCAGTGCCCACACAGGCATGGCGCAGGTGGTGAAACAGTCCATGTTTTTGTTGATACTATTCTTTGCTGTAATCGCCGTGATCGTGCTGGTACAGCGCAAGAGCCTGGTGAGCAGATCCAGGATAAATTTGGCAAGACTGCTCGTATTTATATCAGTCGTCCTGGTGATCATTAATATCGCTTTTCTTTTCAACGGCACCGGCCAGTCACTAAGCGAGTATCATTTCAAAAGCGACACATTTTTGAGTATCCGGCAATGGCAGGTAATCAACAAGATCCCTCTTCCCCTGCCGGCTCCGTTTGTTGAGGGCTACGATCTTGTAAAAAATATGCTTAGTATGGGAAGCGGCAATCCTGAGGTTTCCGGCAGGTCTTATCTTTTTGGACATTATTTTACAGGCTCCAAATGGTATTATTATTCAGTTGTCCTGTTTTTCAAAACACCTTTAACTGTTCTAATCCTCCTGGCGGCAGTTGTTGTGACTTATTTGAAAAACCCATTTTTAAAAACAAATTTCTTCAGCACCGGCTTCCCTTTATCGCTTGCTTTCTTCTTTATCATATTTATTAGCCTGAACAACACTTCCCAACACGGCATCCGCCACCTGCTCATGATCTATCCGCTTTTCTATTGTTGTCTTGGACAAGTTGTCAACTGGAAGCTATTTGGATCCAAAGCGGCTATACCAATTGTCGTTCTGTACAGCCTGGTAACTTTTTATTCTTATTTCCCCAACTTGCTCTCTTATACCAATGAAATGATCTGGGGTAAAAAGGATGCTTACAAAATACTCGCAAGTACCAATATTGATCATGGCCAGTGTGGCTATTCTTTGAAAAAATATTTAAGCCGGCATCCCAGGGTTAAATTTCCAACAAACCAACCAGAGGAGGGAGAATTCATTATTGGAATAAATAGCTATCTTGACCTGAAGGTAACCGGTGAAAGCACCTGGCTGCAAAATTTCGAGCCCTATGATCACGTAAGTCATTGTTACCTGCTCTTCAAAGTCACCGAATCGGACCTTTTACAAAAACATTTAAAATAAAAGGGATTTGAGCACGGATCATCGTTCCATATTTGTGATTGTACCGGGATTCAATGAGGCAGCTATCATCCGTCAAACGATTGAAGCGCTGCTGGAAAAAAAATATTCAGTAATCGTTGTCGATGACGCTTCAACCGATGCTACACGAAAAACACTTTCCGGGCTGCCGGTATTTTATATTCGCCATTTAGCCAACCTTGGCCAGGGCGCTGCTATTCAAACAGGAATGCGCCTCGCATTAAAAAAAGACGCGCAATACATCGTGACATTTGATGCAGACGGACAGCATGATGTCAACGATATTGAAAGAATGATAAACATATTGCAGGAGGAAAACGCTGAGATTGTTTTTGGTTCAAGATTTCTGCCAGGTGCAGCCACCAACCTTCATGTTTCGAGAAAATTGGTGCTAAAGACCGCACGGCTTATTAACTATCTTGCCTCTGGCATTTTATTGTCGGATGCGAATAATGGCCTCCGTGTAATGACGAGAGAAGCGGCTTTGAAAATGCGGATCACAGAAAACCGCAGCAGTCATAACGCCCAGATGCAGAATTTGGTAAAAAATAATAAATTGAGGTATGCCGAGTGCGCCGTTAATGTTTCCTATTCAGAATACTCGAGAAGAAAAGGATTGAAGAATATTAATAGTATCCGTATCTTATACGACCTGATTCTTTTTAAAATCTTTCGCTGATGATCCCAATCCAGATCGTACTGATCTCCGCAGTGGTTTTTATAGCTTTTTATATGTACCTGCGCCTGCGCAACAGCCTGCTCGATGCCATCCTCATTTTTCTTTTTTGCGGCGTGGCGGTTTTTTTTATACTATTTCCCGACATGACGACAAAAATCGCTCAATGGCTGGGAGTAAAAAGGGGAATCAATCTTGTCTTTTACTGTATAACGGTTTTCTTTTTCTTTTTAATATTGAAACTGTATTCCCGGATGCGCCGCCTGGAGGATAAGTTTACCGAGATCGTGAGAGAAAACAGCCTGAGCCGGGCCGAGGACCTCTCGGATAGGAAAAATGAAAAAGTCTAAAGATTGGACTTACTAAAATTCCCGTTTTCAATAATCGTGTTCTCGCCTTTCACTGAACTGGAATATTTCCCAATCATTTTATTTATTGCTTCAAAGAAAACTGTTGAACAACCCGGTTCAAGCCAATCGTGCAGTTCAATGATGATCATCCTTACCCTGGGCAGCCATACCTCATAATTATTTAAGAACACTATCTTTTCAGATGTTTCAATATCGATTTTAAGAACGTCAATTGTTTCTAATCCGAAGTTATTCATCAGGCTGCTAACCGTCACGGCGGGAATAGTTCCCTCTTCTGCATTCTCCTTCAATGCCAGGGCAGAATAGCCGGCATTGTACCGGTCAAGCACCTCGAGTTTAGTAATGCTGTTCCACAACCCCGCTTGCACAGTTTGTATGTTCGGGTAGCCGCTTAAATTTTTTGTCAGCGTCTCGTAATTGTTCTTGTCAGGTTCAATGCAAATAATTTTTGCGTCTGGAAACCTATTCTTCATCAATATCGAAAATAAACCGATGTGAGCACCGGCATCAACAACTGTCAGGGGTTGAAAGTTATAATCAATGTCGTAATCACCGTGCAGAAAGACCTGGTCAAATATGGCAACGTCGGAAGTATCGTTTCTTAATAAGACCGAGTTTTTGATGCCGGGTACCCTGATCTTTGAAAGCCGTTTAAACTTAATATCGAGGTAGATCCCGGCACCTTTCCGGAGCCCATACTTTGATATAAAATTGAATACCCGTTTAAAATTCATGACTTGCTTATCATGGCAGTAACATTCTTCTTAATCTTCCGTGCTCTTAGTACTTCATCGTACAATTCATAAAATTTTCTTCCGATCGTTTCGTATTTATAACGTTCGGTCGCCACATTTGCGATTTGTTCCCTGTCGTAGCTTGCATACTCGTTCACCATCGTATTCATCGCCTCCGAAAGCTGCTTTTCATTTTCAGACTGCACGAGTATTCCATTTGTTTCATTCACGGCTTCCTTTATACCACCGGTATCTGAACTTATAACGGGTAGCCCACAGCACAGAGCTTCCAAAACGACGCAGGGAAGGTTTTCATAGCGGCTAAACAAAACTAATGCGGAGGCCAGCTGCATTTGCAAGGCTACATCAGGATAGGGTATTTCTCCCGTAAAAGTGATTATTTGCGTTAGCCCCATGTCCACAACTTTTTTCTTCAAAATATCATTTGCCGGGCCTACAACCACGAATTCAAAATCTTCCCGTTGCTTGCTGAGCAATAAAACGGCATTCAGAATTCCTTCGACATTCTTTTGATGGCTAACCAGCGTGGAAACATGAATGAACCTGAATTTTGGGATTGCCTTATGCTGGTAATAAAAAAAAGCTGTATTCACCGTATTGGGTATTATCCTGACGGCATTCAAACCAAACAAAGATTTTAAAATGTTGCCGACAGCTTCAGAAACATTGGTCACAGCAACTGCCTCCTGCAATATTTTCTTCACATTGTAGCGGTGCAAAGAGCTTTTCGAGTAAAAACTATCATTCGATTCATTGTTATAGTGAGCCGAATGTTCCGAAACAATAAAAGGAATCTTCCAGGTCCGGTTTATCCACCTGCCAATCATTCCAGCCTTCATTGGAATATGTACGTGGACAATATCAGGGAGGCCCTCTTTCCGGATAAACTCCCTGACTGCTTTTTTATAAGAACGGAAATACCTTAAGTTGTAGAAAAATTTATCAAGGGTCCTGATCCCTGTTTTCCGGTGACGAAACAACATTATTCTTTCCCGCACGGCTTCGGTTTGTTGTTCGATATGACACTCTTTGTTAACCGCCACGCCAGGGCCGGCCTGGCTGGTATAAAAAACGGTCACCGGGGTGTAGGCGGATACGGCCCGTGCATGCCGCTGTATAAAATCACCCTCAAATGGATCACCGGGATGAGGGTACCAACTGCAAAGCCACAAAACCCTATTCATTGCCTTGATTCATTGGTTTGCAATATAACAACAGCGAGTAACCACCCCACAGTTTTACACTTAGCTTTTTATTCATTGCATAACTAATTCTTCGGAGTGTTTTTTTTACCCATTGCTTTATTGACCGCGGTTTGACCAGGTCAATCTCAGGCTTGGTATAAATAAATCCTTCGGTGATATAACCTGTATCCTTTAGAAGCCATAATGCAGTCTCCTCGGTAAAGTAATGTATATGACCAACGCTTGTCCTCTGTTGGAGCATGACGTGCGGTTTTAAAATGGTGCGACCGGAAATATCAAGGGGAATATGAAAGATAAAATTGCGGCCTGCCGCATTCAATGCTCTTAGAAAAGAATATATGTCATCCACATGTTCCACCACATCAATCACAAGGATCAAATCGGCCTTATCAGAATAGATTTTAGCGAATTCGCCAAGGAAAAAATGTAATTGTTCCGTTTCCTTTTCCTTTGCAATTTGAATTGCCTGGGGAGAAATATCATAACCTTTCAGAACCGAAGCTGGTCCCAATTGTTTCTCGAGCTGAACCAGGATTTCGCCGGCACCGCATCCCACTTCAATCACCTGTCCTACCGGAATATTGAATCTCTTGATAAAATCAAAAACCAGGTCTGCCTTCCACTTCGAGCCTTCCTGGTGCCAACCCGGATTGTTTTTCAGATAAGTTCCACCTGTATATAACTGGTCGCTGCTTTGCTGCATTTCCACCTATGAATTAAGGGCAGTGTCTCAGTTTGAAAGTCGAACATTCTGAATTTTCTTGAACCACATAGGACATAGGTTACATAGAACAACACATAAGCCATTCTATGTGACCTCTATTGTGTACTATGTCCTATGTGGTTCAAATAATTTCAAATTGAGACGTTATTGAACTAAGGCATGCCTTTCAAAAAAGTAATCACCTATTTCGAAGGAAAAGTTATGCATCCCCCGTACCCGCAATATTACTTAAGCGCTTTTATGATTTCAATAAAATCTGAGGCTACCAGTGAAGCGCCCCCGACAAGGCCGCCATCCACGTCGGGACAGCCAAACAATTCTTTGGCATTATTTGCCTTTACACTGCCGCCATATAAAATAGAAATATGTTCGGCAGTATCGGAGCCATATTGGCCCTTCAATACCGCCCGAAGGTATGCATGCATTTCCTGGGCCTGTTCGGTGGTTGCGGTCTTACCAGTTCCAATGGCCCATATCGGTTCATAAGCAATTACGATATCCTTAATCTTGTCTTTAGACAAATGGAAAAGAGACTCCTTGAGCTGGTTAGCCACATATTCATTTTGGGTACCCGCCTCCCTGATGGATAATGGTTCACCGCAACAAAAAATAGGAGTGATAAAATGTTCAAGGCAAAGGTTGAGCTTGTCCGCAAGCATAGCATTGGTCTCACTAAAATATTCCCTTCGCTCACTATGCCCGATCACACAATATGCAACCCCGATTGAATGAAGCATTTCTACAGATACTTCACCCGTGTAGGCACCATTCTTTTTATTGGAGCAATTCTGTGCAGCAATATCATAATGCAATGCGCCATCTACCTCGCTCCTCGCCATCAACAGGTAAGGATACGGCACGGCAAAAATTGTTTGCTGATGAATGGCAAGTTTGACATTTGCACCGAGAATATCGTCTAATAGTTTTTCTCCAGCCTGAAAAGTCATGTTCATCTTCCAGTTAGCCGCAGCGATCTGCTTTCTCATAAGTTTTTAGTTGGTTATTCTGATTTTAAAGTGAATACGTCCGGTTTTTGCCTGGTTAATAGTGCTTAAAGATATATTTTAAAATGCTTTTTTCGTTGTCGGAAACTTCCTTAGACTTTAGTTTTTTCCAGTTCCTTATGTCTGCGATGGCTTTATCAAAATCGTAGCGCCTGACGCCGTCGCTGCCCCATGAAAAGTTTGGGATATAGTTTGGCGTGAGCCCGCTACCAAAAACGTTGCACGACACGCCAATTACGGTTCCGGAATTAATAGATGTATTAATTGCCGTTCGGGAATAGTCGCCCATCATAACTCCGCACTTAATTCCCACTTCGAGTTGTCCTTTCGGGGTCCAGACTTTAATGGCACTCGCATTATTCTTTAAATTGGAATTGGTAGTGCCAGCACCTAAATTGCACCACTCCCCTATGACCGAGTCACCAAGATATCCATCATGGGCCTTATTGGAATATGCGAAGAGTATAGAGTTTTTTATTTCCCCGCCAACCAATGAGTAAGGGCCAATTGAAGTGGCCCCGTATATTCTGCTATTCATCTTCACACATGCGCCCACGCCCAATGCAAATGGGCCGCGAATTGAGGTGCCTTCCATTACCTCAGCATCTTTCCCGATATAAATAGGCCCCGACGAAGCATTGAGCACGCAGTGTTGAACGTTCGCACCCTTTTCGAGGAATACACTTCCGGCATTGACCACCTTGTTGCTTTTCGGAATGGCCTGCGACTTTCGTTTTCCCTTTATCAGATCAAAATCCTGCCTGATCGCCCAGTCATTGAGTTGGAAAATATCCCATGGAAATTTCAAAGACCTGACATCTTCTTTCACTGTAACTGGCCTGGTAACCTTAATGGTGTGTTTATCCGTGATTTGTTTTTTGGTAAACTTATAAATGATCCCGGCATTGCCGTTAACTGTAATGAATTCTCCGTCTTTGAGCAAACGTATTGCTTTGATCAAACCCGGCGATGGAAGAATGTTTCCATGTATCATCAGGCAAACGCCCTGTTCGACCGCCTCTTCAATGGTAGTGGCACGATCTAAATCTTTGTAATCGTCTTCCTGCCGGTCAAACGAAGGGACACCAAGTATTTTTTCCCATTTCTCCCTGATGGTGAGGATGCCGACACGTATGTCCTGAATTTGCTTCGTCAGCGTAAAAGGAAATAGATTTTCCGGTTGACAATATTCTTCGGTAAAGATGATTTTGTTCATGGATAACACGACATTCCGCAACTATTTGGAAAGATACTTTAAAAATAACAGCCACGAAATATTGGACGTTCTTCGTGGTCACCCATGAAAAAGCCTCCTTCAAAAAAAGGAGGCATTAAAAAATGTTTTGAACCCGATGTAAATTATTCGCCTTTCTTGGCGTACTTCTTTTTGAATTTATCGATTCTACCCGCCGTATCTACCAACATATTTTTACCGGTAAAAAATGGATGCGACATATTCGAAATCTCCAGCTTTACCAGCGGATATTCTTTACCATCTTCCCATTTAACGGTCTCTTTTGATGCAGCGGTTGAGCGACTCAAAAAAGAATATTCATTACTCATGTCTTTGAAAACCACCAGGCGATAACTTTTGGGATGGAGGTCCTTTTTCATAACTCTTTGATTTTTAACCTATACGGATTTTGCCGTATTTAATAAAATTTGAGTGGGCGAAGGTAAGGACGAAAGCGTGTTTTGCCAAATCTTAAATGGTATATAATTCGCGCTATGGTGCGTTTCACGGATGCTGGATACTGGATCACTGCTGTCCGGATAAATTGGTGACTAGAAAAAGAGTTGGCGTTGGGTGTGCATTCTGGGGCCTACGATGCTGTTTTTTTGATAGCATGCCCCTAGCCCGATGGTTCAAATAAATCTAGCTGAGTTTTTGGTATTGGATCGATGATCGTTGAGTGATAGGGATCTTCCAGGAATTTAGTCATATTAGTATAGTTCATTAAATGCAATCTTACCAGTGAAGCCAGGTTGGAGTGTGACCAGGCCCTTTTTATGCTGGCAGTCGCCATTTTTAAAAGTAAATCTGCTATCAAGGCACAGAAGATTTGGATTTTGATGGCATTCTCATTATCCCCCAAAAAATATTGAAGCGGTGTATTTTGCTTTAATCGTTTGAAAAGTAATTCTATCTGCCATCTTCTTTTGTAGATGTCGGCAATTTTGGTGGCAGGCCATCGAAAGTTATTGGTAATAAAAACCAAATCTTTCTTAGTATCAAAATCGTAATAGCGTACAAGCCTGCATTTTACTTTAGGAATATGCTTTTTAGGAGCTCCCATCACAATGTGTTTATCGTCCACTACGCCCAACTCCCTTTGACTATGTGCAACAGGCAATTCTGCTGTGACACTATAGTTGGTGTTGCTGCGTAACCGGGTAACCCACCAAACTCCGGTATTATTCCATTCAATCAATTTGTCAAAACCATTATAACCCCGGTCCATTACAACAATCGATCCTTTGGGAATACGTAAATCTCTTAAGAACAAGGTATCATTATGAGCGGCTGGTGTTAGTCGGACTAAACCAGGAATATCCTCGCTTGCCCTGACTGTCATATGAACCTTAATGCCTCCTTTTCTTTTACCATTGGCTTTGGATGGACCGGCGTTCTTTAATATCTCCTGAAAGAGGCTGATCGTCGTGGAGTCAATAAGAATAAGGCGACGGGACAGCCGGTCTTTTTTCATTCGGCTGTCCGCTAAAAACTGGCGATATCGCTCAAACAGATGATAATATATCGCCTCAAAAACCTCATAATTGCGATATTGGTTGGCCTCTGACAAAGTACTGCGTGCTGGCAATGCCTTTAAATGAAGCGACTGAAGCTTGCCTTCGCAGGCCCGCATGCCAGTCACTACCTCGCGTAACGAAGTGCAATGCTCAAAACAGGCATATAACATGGAAATCAGATGGCAATGAGTCGTAAACTTCTTGTAATACCGATCGCTCTTATACTTCCTGGCCAGATTGACCACTTCTGCTTTTGGAAGATACTGCAGTAATTGAGTGAAGATCGGCTGTCCGGAAAAAAAATTACTTTTGTTCATGGTTTATTTTTAAGTGTGGTAACTCTAAACTAAACCAAAAAAGAGAGTCAACAGCTCTCTTTTTCTTTTCATAAATTGCTTTTCCGGACACCAGTGATACTGGATACTGGATGCTGGATACTGGATGCTGGATACTGGATGCTGGATGCTGGATGAGCATTTATCGAAACATAAAAGAAGATATGCTTAAAGTCTTCGAATTAAAGTGACTTCCAGTTAGAACTATTGATGGCATTGTTCCATTTAATGAGTTGTTATTCATGCTTCTTTACTATATTACTTCAATTAGTTGCATGGTCGATCGGAGTTATGGAAATGGCGTAAATTTAATAAAAGGGCCAGCTGAATGGCGCGAAAGTGGTTTAAATGGATAGGTGTCTCCCTTGCTGTTATTCTATTCCTGATTACGGCTCTTATTCTCTTTCTGCATACATCGTGGGGAAAATCAATTGTTCGCAATAAAGTTGAAAAATACCTTGCCAACAAACTGCAGACTAGTCTATCCTTTGGCGCTATCGATTACCGCCTGCCGAATTGGATCCGGCTAAAAGATGTACTGATCCTGGACAGGAAGCAGGATACTCTTCTTAGTGGAGGCAATATTTATGTCCGGATCAATATGCTTAAACTTCTTTCACAGGACATCCAGATCGGTGGTCTCGAATTTGAAAGGATCGTGGTTCATCTGCGGCGCGAAGCCAATGACTCCACCTTTAATTATCAATTCATTTCCGAAGCTTTTACGACAGGTAGCCAGGAAGCCGATACTACCACTTCCCCTTCGGAACCCATCCGGTTATCCGTACATCACCTGCTACTGAACGATATTCGTTTTACGTACAATGACAAAAAAGAAAAACAATATTTTTCAGCTTCAGTTGGTCACCTGTATTGTTCACCTCATCAATTAAACCTCGAAAAAAATATATTCGATATTGAGGACCTGGTAACGAGTCGGTGCTATGTCACGATTATAGATTCTGCTGCAAAAAATGAAAAACAAATGGCAGAAGTAAGTGTGATCAATACTACCAATTCAAAGGGACAGGATGATCCGGCTATTTCATTAGCCTTAAAAAAACTGGGTCTAAAGGACATTAATTTTTCTTATAAGAAACCTTCAGAAAAAGTTGACCTCAGTCTTAATCTCGACACAATGCTGGTGGACGATGCTTCACTTGATCTTGCGAAACAGACAGCAACGACCAAAAACATTTTTTTAAAAAATACAGCAATCATTGCATCAGTGTGGGAGGATGGACCAGGGAGCGAACAACAGCAACCAGGCAACCCTGCTGAGCCAGCAAAAAGCTGGAAGATAGGAATTGACAGGATCGCGCTGGACAATAACTCGTTTGTCTATCACAATACGGCAATGCCAGTAAAAAAAGGATTTGATTACAACCACCTTGAAGCAAAACAGGTAAACTTCTTCGCCAGTCAAAATAAGACAGATGAAAATGGATTTAATGCAGATATTGACTCATGCTCACTGGTGATCAATGATCGGTTTCACCTGGGAGGTTTAAAAACAAGTGTCACGTATGCCAACAGCTTATTGCTGGTAAAGGATCTTGCTTTGGCCATCAATCAATCACGTTTGAATGCGACCGGCGACCTGGCCTGGGAACTAAAACCGGGTTCACACAATGAAAATTTCCGGTGCAGGATTGACAATTCAGTAATCTCTTACGCAGATGTGTTAAGCTTTGAACCACTGTTATCAAAAACATTGCCCATAGCGCTTCCCCCTTCGGGAAAGTTAATAATGTCAGGAGACATGGCAGGATCGCTGCAAAATCTCACTCTGAAAAATGTAAAAGTCACTACCGCCAACCGTGATTTTCAGTTTTCCGGTAACGCAACTATTCGCAACGAGGCCGGCAACGAATCTCTTAACTATAGTGCATCAATCAGCGAGCTTCGGGTAAAAAAGCAACTACTTTCTTCTGATTTGCTTCGCAGGCTTGAACAAGGAAATGTTCGGCTCCCTGAAACCTTATTGCTGACCGGCCGGCTAAACGGAACATCAAATACAATGATTGCAGATCTTAAGTTGAAAAGCGAGTTCGGACAAATGGATATCAAAGGAGAGGCAGGTAATATCGCTGACTTGAATCGTTTGAAATATGATTTTACCCTTAATACCACGAACCTTGAAACTGGTAAATGGATAAACCAGGATTCAGTACTGGGTCCGGTGAGCGGTATAATCCGCATCAAAGGAACTGGGAGCCAGCCCAACAAAATGGCGGCCCTTTGCAATCTCCAGCTAAGTTCGTTTGTGATAAAGGGGTACAACTATTCTAACATTGACTTGTCAGGGGAACTTAATGCATCCGCGTTCACAGCAAAAGGTACTGTACTTGACCCAAACTTAGATTTATTAATAGACATCAATGGTAAGCTGCGTGACAAATATCCCGACATCACCGGCTCAATAAACATTAATAAAGCAGATTTACTGGCCCTTCATTTTTCAAATGATTCAATCACGGTATCAAACGCAATTAACATTAATGCAAGCAACGAAGGTCCTGACCGTTTTGTTGCGAGCGTGGTCGCCGATAGCAATACCATTGAATTAAACGGGAAAAAAATCTTGCTTAGTAGCCTTTCATTAACGGGCTGCTCGGGCAGCGACAGTTCCTACCTCCACCTGGAAAGTCCTTTTTTCACAGCCGGACTTAATACCAATTTTTCGCTGGAACTACTGCCGGATGAGTTGAATTTTTTATGGGACCGTATTGATCCCGGGAGTGAGACACGAAGAATTATTGACGGCAATCACCAAATGGCGGTAACTGCTTCGCTGGAACAGCATGAGCTTTTATCCACATTGGTACCCGACCTTAAGTTGTTGCAGCCGCTAACGATAACCGGAAATTTTGATGTTAGCCAAAGAGATTCATTTTTATACCTAAGAGCAGCAGCACCTGCTATTGACTATGGCAAATTCCAAATCCATCAACTCTTTGTTTCTGGAAAAAGCATGGATTCAACAACCATCTTTAATGTGACGGCAGATAATATTCGTTCAGGCACCAATATACTTCTGCAACCATCCATTTCGGCAAGGCTGGAACACAATCTGGTTACGCTAGCTGCCCGGGTAAATGATAGCAAGGATGAAGAATTTTATGCTGCACAGGCATCGGTTCTGCTGGCAAAGGACAGTACCATGTTCCGGTTAGGCGATTCGTTAACGATCAACCATAACAAATGGATCGTTGCGGCCGACAACCGCGTTGTGAAGATGAAAGACGGCTATATCATCAATAACCTGGTTCTTGCCAACCGTAAGCAATCCATATCGATTTCCAGCGCCGATCCCAATATAATATCACCGATCAATGTCAGTCTCGACAGTATAAATATTGGAAATTTGCTCGCGCTGGTAACTTATAATGATACAACCCTTGCCGCCGGCATACTGAATGCAGATGTTAGCATTCAGCAACCGATAAAAAGTTTCCCCATATTCACAGGTAAGGCTGATATAAATGGTCTCGAATATCAAAACATTCCGGTTGGTGATTTTACTGTTAATTCGTCGACATCTGGTGACAGCCTGCAATTACAAGGAAGTATTTCCGGGAATAACCAGGCGAATTTTGAAGGGAGCGTTCATCCGGAAAGCGGGGACATATCAGCCGGGCTTCAATTGAGAAAGCTTGATATGAACCTGGTGCAGGAATTTGTAAAAGATTTTATCGTTCGTACCTCGGGTAACGTAACGGGCGATATAAAACTCACGGGTAATACGAAAGATCCGCATTTGAATGGTGAAATTAACTTTGATTCTACCACATTTGCCATGAAGGATTTTGAGGCGCTTTACAAAATTGACGGGCAAAAAATAACAATAGATTACCCAACCATAAAGTTTGACCATTTCACTTTGACCGACACGCTAAACAATAAACTGTCTGTAAATGGTACCATCAAGATGAACAACCCGGGTGAATTGGGATTGAACCTTGAAACAGAAACAAAAAACTTCGTTGCGCTCAATGCAAAGCGTCGACCCGACAGTTATATTTATGGATCAGCCATCATAGATGCTAAAATGAAAATTGGCGGGACCAGCAATGAACCCGTCATCGAAGGGAATGGTTATTTGCACGACAAAAGCAGCATCCACTATATATTTACTAAAAACAACGATTACACAAAAGCGGGCAAGGAAGGTATCCGCTTTGTGGATATTGATACGCTTTCTCCGGCCGGACTTGAAATGACCCAAACGTCAGCAGACAGTGTTGTTCGCAAAAAACCGGCCAGCGGATTAATGTACAACCTTAATCTTGAAATCAGCAAGGATGCGGGATTCAGTATTATCATTGATCCATCCACGAATGATGAACTGGTGCTGAAAGGGGAAGGCCAGCTCAATACCGGAATTGAAGAAGACGGATCGATGGGAATTACTGGAATCTACAAATTAAGGTCCGGCTACTATAAAATGAATAACCAATTTCTGAAGAGCACATTTATACTGGCGCCCGGGAGCACCATTACATTTAATGGTGATCCCTATAATGCTGAAGCAGATGTGACTACCCAATATGAAGTGATGACGAGTTCGACCGGTCTATTGCATACAGACGAAAGTGAAACGCCGGGCGTCACAAAAAGACTTCCTTACCTGGTCATTTTGAAAATAAAAGGGCCGATATCCAAGCCTGAGCTTTCTTTTGATATAAAACTGAAGAAGGACGCAATAAGCATTGATGGTTCTCTTAAATCGGCTATCGAAGATGAATTGGAGAAACTGCGTAATGACATGTCCGAGATTAACAAGCAGGCATTTTCACTACTGGTGGCTAACCGGTTTACTGTGACGGGGCAAGGAGACGCGACAGCGAGCAGCTTTAATCCCAGTACGGCGCTTGCCAATGGAATGAGCCAGTTTTTATCGGAAGCTATGAACGAAGTTGCTGATGATTTAATAAAAGGAGTGGACCTCGAGGTTGATCTGAAAAATTATAAACGAGAGGATAATTCCAAAACGCAAACGGATATCGGCGTATCCATGTCCAAGAATTATATGAATGACAGGCTGGTTGTTACCATTGGGAAAAATTTCACACTGGGAGAAGATCCGTCAACTTATCAAAACAACATGCAGCAATATATTCCCGACATCACAACGGCCTATAAATTATCGAAAGACGGCAGGTACCGGGTAAAAGCCTACCAGAAAAATGAATATGATACGGTTGTGGAAGGCTACTTCACTGAAACCGGGGTTGCATTTACGATTGAACTGGACTATAATAAATTCAAAGAATTGATTCAACGCCAGAAGAAATCAGACAATCCATAATTGTGCATCATCTTTATCGTCATAGCAGCATCCTTTGTTTAATCATCCTTTGTTGCAGCTGTAGTGTAAAGCGGTACATACCGGCCGGAGAAAAATTGTATAATGGCGCTAAAGTACAGGTGGATCTTGCCCCTGAAATTAAATCAGGTGAATCTTCGTTCAGCAAGAAACTTGCTGGCATCACTACGCCTGAGAAGAACAAAATGTTCTTAGGAAATCCAAACAAAGTATGGTGGTGGTATGCGATTGGCCCATCAAAGAAAGAAAAGGGGTTCAAAGTATGGCTCCGAAAGAAACTCGGACAGGAGCCTGTGTTTGCATCAACCGTAAACCTGGCACTGAATACTCAGAATATGGAGGCCTGGCTGGCAAACCATGGTCATTTTAACAGCAAGGTCATGGGTGACACAACAATTGATGGTTATAAGTCAAAAGCTGTTTATCATGCTAAGGTGGAAAGGCCATATACGATTGCACATGTTGGATGGAGGCTTGACAGCAGCAGGATGTCTCATGAAATTTTAGCGTTACCGAAAGAGGAAACTGTTTTAAGGCAGGGCGATCAGTATGACGCAGATAAAATAAAAGCTGAAACAAACCGGGTAACATCGTTGCTAAAGGAAAGGGGATATTATTATTTCAAACCAGAAGACATCGTTGCTTATGTAGATACCAACCACAATAATTACACAGCTTCGTTATACCTCGGAATTCAACCGCTCACACCGGCCCGAAACAGGGTTCCTTTTAATATCAACAAGGTCATTGCAGTAGTTTCGGACGCGGCAATTCGAACATATCCCGACAGCGTTCTACAGGCAATCCCGCAAGAGCAGGGCGTCTATGTCATGGATTCAGCCAAAAATTTTAACCCGAAACTTTTTCCCCGCGCAATATCATTTCAAACCGGCAGCCTTTATTCACTTCCTGAGCAAAACAAATCTCTTTCGCGCCTGAACAGCTATGGTACATTTAAATTCATCCGGAGTGAATTTAAACGAGCCGATGGCGGGGAAAATGAAAATTTACTCAATGCTTACTATTACACCACTGCCTTTCAAAAGAAAAAACTTCAATTTGAACTCGGTGGATTTGCACGAAGCAACAATTACATGGGTGGTGAAGTGAGTTCAACCTGGCGACATAGAAACTTATTTCGTGGCGCGGAAGTTCTTTCAATTAAGGCAACCGGTTCTTTTGAAATCGCGGTCAACGATTCCCTGCAGCAAAATAACAACTTCCGCCTGGGTGGCGAGGTATCGTTGCTGATCCCGAAGTTTCTTGCACCTGCAATGAAAGGAACACGGTTCGCGCTTATTCCCAAAACGCGATTTTTAGCCAGCTATGACTGGCTGCGCAAACAGGAGTTGTATTCCCAATATTATCTGCACTTCCGCTATGAACTTAATTGGAGTGATACCATCACAAAAGATTACCGGCTTGTTCCTTTGAGCCTTACATTTTACAGGACCGACGAGCTTACTGACTATTTTAATTCCATCAGCGACACGAACCATACAGTGGATTTTCCGATTCCATCGACTGCTATCCTTTCGTCATCGTTCCATTACAGGGTTACCAACGTCTCTACCAACAAAAGAAATATTTTTAATTGGTATAGCGGCTTTGAAACAGCGGGAGCACTGCTCGGTTTAATTAAGGGAAATGATGGCCCCTTTACAACTAAATTAGGAAATGCCTTCCTGGCCCAATTTGTACGGGCCGAAAGTGACCTGCGCTATACCCGCAAGCTGGGCACAGACCTTTTTTGGGCAAATCGTTTCTATATCGGCGTGGGCTATCCGTATGGTAACTCTCTTTTCATGCCTTTTCCCAGGCAATTCATAATCGGCGGGGCAAACAGCTTGCGCGGTTTTGTGCCGAGGAAACTTGGACCGGGGAGCACTCAGGCTACTGAAGAGCAACAAACCGCCTATCCACAGATTGGAGGAGATTACAAACTTGAAATGAACACGGAATTACGCTTTCCGTTTTTATGGAGATTAAAGGGTGCCGTCTTTCTCGATGCCGGAAATATTTGGATGAAAGACACATTACTGTATGGTCCCGCAGGGAAATTGACCAAGGATTTTCTTAGCGAGATTGCACTGGATGGTGGGGCCGGTATAAGAATAGACATTAGTGTACTTATCCTGCGGCTGGACCTTGGCATGCCATTTTACAAACCTTATTTACCTCAGGGAGATCGTTGGGTATTCAATAAAATCAGCTTCGGAAACAAAGACTGGCGCAAAGAAAATCTTGTATACAACATTGCAATCGGTTACCCATTCTAACGTCACTTGAATTTGCCACAGATGGACACAGATTCACACAGACGCAGGAACCAAACCTGGAAGTGGAAACCGTTTCTTTCGCCACGGATAGCACGGATTGACACGGAACACAAAGCCAGTATTTAACCCCAAACAACTTTATTGCGATGGAATGGACGTAATCCGTCATAATCTGTGTAATCCGTGGCCAATCTATTTGAAAACACCTCATAATAACTCAAGGTCGATGCAGTAATCAAATATTGGCGCGTAAGGTAATAAGGTTGTATGGGTTCGCCTGGGCCAGGTTTCAATCAATCGACAACAGTTTTATTTCGGGATATATCTATTAAATGCCTTTGATAACTGTTTCGATGCACGGTTCTGCAGGCTGTTCAGGTAATTTATCCGACCATCTTTTATGCGCCAGTTGTCGCAATAAAGCATGGAGTCTTTTTTACCATCGTTATAAGTCCACCTGTTCCAGGTCCACGCTATCACCCATTCCTGGTTGCGATCTTTGTTTTTTAGCGAGATCAAAGAAAAAGGTATGTTGGTAGTCTCCTTGTAAGCCCGTCTCCATTGACGAAATGTTGATGTAACGGTTTTATTGGTCGTCGTTGCCCGCGTCCCGTCGGGAAGATCATATTTGGTGGAATCTGCAAAAAAGGAAGACATGTCTTCGGTACTGTCACTATCCCATGCCTTATAAACATTTAAGACCAGCAGGGCGTTTTCAGGATTTCCAACTTCCCAATTTTTGTAAACGACAGTTGCCGGTAAATCAGGTAGGGCGGCGACAGGTGCGGGCTGTGGTTTAGCAGTCGTATCAGCGGTGGCAGTTTCAGTTGCGTTCTTTTCATTGCTGTTGCATGCTAAGACGAAGACAGCAACCAGTAAAGAGATAAGGTACTGTTTTTTCATAATGTTAGGTTTTGATGATGTTGGTTTTTAACTATCGTTTATCCTTACTTCTTCTTAATGTTTGCTTTTTCCAATTGTTTGATCATATTATAAGTGTACGTCTTGCTGAATAGTCTCAGCGATGACGGATCAAATATTTTTGATTGCACGGCTACCATTATTTCTTCTGATGCCGCGTCATAGAAATTGCTTTGCATGAAGTAGGTCTTTTCGTGTGAATAGTAATCTGACGTAGATACTGCAGGATACCAATTGGTATAGCATGCGCCGTAATAAGTATAATAAGGCAGGATCGAGTAGGTAGTATGACCCGGTTCAAATGCAACCGCTTCTTCCTTCTTTAGCAGGGCGGCCACCAGTACTGCATCCGACCCGGTTTCCTTTACCTTGTTTACAATATCATCTTTGGGAGGCATTTTGGGATTTTTAATATCAACGGGTAAAACGTCAATACTTTTTACCGCCTCATAGCCTTTTGCAACAGCCGCAGCGGCAAGATCCGTTTCGACGGTCGATCTTGCTTCGACGTCAGCTGTCATCACCACGATAAACATCTTTTTATACGTTTTGTCTTTTATTTTTTCTTTGTTTACCCAAACCCCTGCCGGTTTTTTCGATGATGTGCAAGCCGTAAAAATCATCGCAGCAAGGATGAAGAGTAAGAAGTAGGGTCGTCTCATTGTTTATTGTTTATAGTCTATTGTTTATGGTTTATTGCCTATTGTCTTTTGCCTATTGCTTATTGCCTATTGCCTTGCTTCGCTCCGCTCGCAATGACTGCTTATTGCTCAAAATGCTTCGTTTAGTCCAAAGAATAAACCCCACGCACCATACCTGCCTTTGGCCAGGTCAATACACATAGTAGTACGTGTTTCTTTCTGGAATAAAATCCGCAGTCCCGTTCCTACGCCGGATTCCCATGACTGAAATATTTTCTTTTCAAGTGCGTCAGATGCTGTTTGTAAATGAAAAAAAGCGACGCCACTCAGTAACTTGTTCGCTGTAATGGGAAACCGGTATTCTGTTTCAAAATAAGCATAGGATGGTCCTTTGAACCGACCCAGTGTGTATCCTCTTCCGCCCCTGTTATAGGTATCTGACGCTGTAGAAGGCATAACCAGGTAAGGAACATTACCACTCAATTTATAAGAGGCCCAGTGCCAAAAGGCAATCACGTGCTCCGGGTTGCGTTTACTTAATGACCAGTATTGCCGGTAATCATACTGCAACTGTACCGAGTTTTGGCTACTGCCTAAAAATTCGGGATTATAGCGTATGGCAAGATCAAAATATCTTCCTCCGTAAGACCTTATCGGGTGCTCGCGGGTATTGTATTGCAATGCGAATAACACCCCATTAAGTGAATAATCATTAAGGTCAAAGCCATGCCGCAAGCTATATACCTGGTGTGGTGTGATTTTTCCCGTGTCCATCCTGATGTCTTCGATATTCTGATAAATATCGATCATTAGCCCGCCTCCAACGTAAAGATTAGGTCTTACCTTCCGGTATGCGCGTTCAAACAACCGGACATTACTGTACTTTATTGGAAAAGCGCTGTCTTTATCCTTAACAGGAAACTGGCCAAGAATAAATGCGTCAGTCCTGTAGCTGCTGTTCCCGGTTCCGATGCCATAGTCTGTCACTCCATATTTTGAAAGCTGCCAGTCTCCCTGGAAATTCCATTTATTTCCTTCCGTGAAAATGTTATGTCTCGCCTTTAATGAAATGATTCCTTTGCTTGTATAAATAGCTTCCAGTCCGAAGACCGAGTAAATAGTGTTTTCAGGCGTACCAAACTGTTTTCCGCCGGTAAGTTTGGCGCCAATTACAAAACCAAAGCTTGGATTATAACTGAGAGTGGGCAAAATGACAAAGCTTGGTTTACTCGTTGTTTTCTTTGTTGTGTCCGGCGTCTTTTTGAATACTTTTTGAAGAATATCACCCACGTCCTTTACCGGCACGCTGGTATCCTTTTGCGCATTCAGATCAATGCAGAAAAAACAGGAAAGTATCAGCCCTTGTAAGGCGGATTTCAATATTCGATATTGGCAAGTTTTTTTTCTCCGATCCATACTCGTTTTTTCCAGCCTGCGAAAACGCTGATCAATGGTAGTTCATTTAGTGAAAACTAAACGTGATCATAAAAAAACAATTGTACTTCTGTCAACCGCAAGCCTAACGCATTACGAACAAAAGTACAATTGATTTCCGGTTACCCTTTCTGACGAGGCTATCATTCGTGTTTAAGCTCACCAATAAAGGGAATATTCTCCAATATTGCAGTCCTGATTGCGCTTAAAAAGTAGACTTCGATCTGGAAAAACTGTGCAGCGGCTTTTGGCCCGGCAGCTTTCTCGATCCTCTGGTGATACGTTGATATCAACTGGTCCGTTTTCAAACCAAGAGCAGCTGTTTCCTTAATATTTTTTGAAATAGCAGCGTCACTCATCGACCCATAATTTGCAGCATAATTTTCGAGCAGGGCAATCCTTTTTTTACCCAGTGTCTTTCTCTCGGTTTCGTATTGATCATAAAGTTTCCAGAACGCATCTTTTTTGGCACCTTCAAGCTGAATAAATTCGGCTACTATTGCCTTCTTCTCCTTTCCATAAGCTGCCTGGATCAGGTCAACGTCTTCTTTATTGGATTGGGCTGAAACAACCGCAGATACACAAATGGCTGCCAGGAAAAAGATTTTTTTCATAATAAGTTTTTTGATTTTTAAAATTGATTTTTCAGACTCTTAAAGTTTCTATTCTCAACTGCAAATTTTCAGGGAGTCGAAGTTACCTTTATTAGTTCTTCTTCGGTGTTACAAAACGAGGTATCCGTAAAGCCAGACGCAATTAACGGTAAAATTCTACCCCCGGTTGGAATTAATTGCCGGGTTTGCCCCCCTGTTTATTTTATTTGCCAAGTTTAAATGACAGGCCCCCGCCCAGTCCAAACTGCCACATAGTCGAATATTCATTCAAATAGACCGGCCCCCAATAGCTCCAGTAGTAGCCACCACCTGTTGCTTTCGAAGAGGATAATACAAGCGCCTGGAGTTTTATAGCGATTTTTTCTGATACCCAAATATTAGTCCCCATGCGTGCGCCCCATGTAAAATCTGTCTTCGACTCGCTTCTGTTGGTTGATGGTGATTCGAGGTTACTAATAAGCACTCCCAGCAGTGCTCCACCGTACCCTTCTGCTTTGCCTGTTCCAAATTTCTTTAACCCATTAAAGCCTGCAAGGATGTAATTATGGCTCAGTTTAAATGTCTCGTTTCTTTGAGGATCTGCAGCCACGAACTTAAAAGTAGCGGGTACATCGCTGCTTTTGTTCAGGTAAAGCAGCTCAATGCTCCCATATTCAGTCGGCGTAAATTCGATACCACCACCCCATTGAAGGCCACCTTTGATTTTTCCGTAATAGTAAGTATTTGCGTCGTTGTACACATCAAATCCATCGTCAAAGACATAGGAACCGTATGCATTGAGCCTGAACTTTGATTGTGCCAGCACGAAAGTCGACGTTATAGTCAGGAACAGGAAAATAAAAATGATCTTTTTCATAACTAATAATTAAATGTTAGAATTCAAATTTCGGTTATTGGTTCTATATTCTTGATCGATTTACGGTTAAACGCAGACTAATTAACCCGGACCGATGACCTACAATTGCTATGTTCTGCTGCGTCTCGACTGTGAAAGTTCAACGTCAACTATGACATTTTCCCGGTTGGCCGCGACATTGCGAATCGGTATCTATGGACGTAAATCTGGCAACAGGTACTACCGGGAAGCCAGTTTCTTCAATGCATTGTCCACGGTTATCTTGTTTATTTTTCCGTTAAACTTATTGTCTCCTTCTTTATAATCATTACTCACACCGGTCTCACCATCCATACCAACGTCTATTCCTTCATCCGCCGAATAAAGATAGGGTTGCGTTTTTGGTATCTGACCCTCGGCAACGATTTGGTCATCCACATACAGCGTGCATTGGCCTCCGGCTCCCGGTTTTGCTTCTGCAATGTCAAACACGTACTTTATGGTGTGTTTTCCTGGTGCAAGTGGCTTAACAGAACCAATTTTTGTTCGTTCAAGCCCAAAATAATTGTATTCGTGAAATAACCTTCCGCCTTTCGTAAAAATTGTCCAGCCTCCGAACTTTCCCGCCTGGGCAATGATCACACCATTTGCATTGGCGCCCGTTTCGATGTCTGCAGTAATCGAATAGGAACGACTCTTCAAATTGATAAAAGCATTTTCGGCGACGCTCATACCTTCGTAAACACTCAGGGAAGTACGCGGCCCCATGAGGTCCGGCCTTCCGGCAATTTCAGGGTCAAATCTTTCAGATCTCCTGTCATCAATTGGAAACACATGATTTTTTATCGCCTCCTGGTTAAAAACCTCCTGCAGTTCTTTTAATTTATCAGGATTTTTTGCTGCAATGTTATTCGCCTCCGAAAAATCTTCGTCTATATTGTATAGCTCCCATACATCTTCTGATAAGGGCGGGTTTTGAGTCAACAGCCAGGGAATAGAATGTCTTGTGCATGCCACCCAACCATTATGAAATATTCCCCTGTTTCCAAACATCTCGAAATATTGCGTGGTATGCCTGTCGGCTGCTTTGGCATCATCAAAGGAATAAACCATCGATACTCCGTTAAAAGGAGTTTGCTCAATGCCGTTAACCGACTTTGGAAAAGGCAGACCGGCGGCTTCCAATGCAGTTGGTGCGATGTCCACGACGTGCGAAAACTGCGAGCGGATCTCTCCTTTCGATTTTATACCGCCAGGCCAATGAACCACCATGCCATTGCGCGTCCCGCCGAAATGGGATGCAACCTGTTTAGCCCATTGGAACGGGGTATTTCCGGCATGGGCCCAACCAATTGCGAAATGCGGGAAGGTATTTGCGCTTCCCCAGTCATCAATGTGGTTCATCATTTGCGACGCCTTTCCAACAATTCCACTTAGCGCCATCATTTCATTATAGGAGCCTTCAGGTCCACCTTCCGCGCTGGAACCATTGTCTCCTACAATGTAAAAGAACAACGTGTTATCCATTTCTCCCATTTCTTCGAGCGCCTTAACTAGTCGCCCAACCTCATGATCTGTATGCTCCGCGAAACCCGCAAACACTTCCATCTGTCTTGCAAAAAGTCTTTTTTGATCCGCTGTCTGATCATCCCACGCCGGAATTTCTTTTGGACGTGCAGTAAGCTGCGCATTTTGAGGCACCACTCCTAGTGATTTCTGCCGCGCAAATGTTTCTTCCCGCAATTTGTCCCAGCCCTGGTCAAATTTGCCTTTATATTTTTCGATCCATTCTTTTGGAGCATGATGGGGTGCATGGGTTGCACCTGTGGCAAAATACATGTAGAACGGCTTGTCGGGTGTCAGCGACTGCTGTGCCTGGACCCACCGCATCGCCTGGTTGGTCATATCTGTTGTGAAATGATAGTTTGGATCGTGCGGCACTTCAACTTTTATAGTTCCATCATACACGGCCGGCGCCCATTGATTGGTTTCGCCCCCGATAAACCCATAGAACTTATCAAATCCCGATCGGGTTGGCCAGCGATCGTACGGTCCTGATACCGAAACCTCCCAGGGTGGAGTTTCGTGATATTTACCAAACGCCGCGGTGCTGTAACCATTTAGCCGCAGCATCTCCGCCAATGGCGCCACACTTGTGGGCCTGATCCCGGTATTGCCCTGGAATGCCGTGGCCAGCTCCATAATCGCGCCTGCATTATTGACATGATGATTGCGGCCTGTTAGCAAAGCAACGCGTGTGGGTGAACAAAGAGCTGTTGTGTGAAACCGGTTATATTTTAAACCATTTGCAGCAAGTTTTTCGAGTGTTGGCATATGAATTGGGCCTCCAAATGCGCTCGAATGACCAAAGCCAATGTCGTCAATTAGAACGACCACGACATTCGGCGCTTTGGCCGGAGCCTTTACTTCAAAACGTACGGGTGCTTTCGCATTTCGTGCATCCAGTTCAGTAACGGCAGCATAAGAAGGTTCTTTTATGGGCAATATAGTCCTGTCCAATGCATCTGAACTTTGCCCCGTTGACGTATCTGAAGTCTTAACCTCCTCATTCGCCGAATTACAAGCGGCAAACAACAGTGAAACGACCAGGAAAAGATTTAATTGAATCGGATTTTTTTTCATTTTTTTAATGGTTGATGGTAATTATGTCATCGGTTTATTAAGGATTGTATGAAAGAATCATTTTGCCTCCTTTACACAGCGAAAGCCAAGATGATTGGTCCCTGTGTTCACTTCACCCTTGCCGCGTGTGCCCACCATATAACGGGTGCAGTATTGATCGGTACAAAGAAATGAGCCTCCACGATGCACACGTTTTTTTTCCATTGGCTCTGCAGGATCAAACGGACTGTCCGGTCCTTTTGGATTGCGGGTCACAGTACCGGTGCTGGCGAGTTGTAAATAGTAATCGTGCCTGTACCAGTCGCTGCACCATTCCCACACGTTGCCAGCCATGTCATACAATCCAAACCGGTTTGCAGGAAATTGGGCGACAGGCGCAATACCTGCAAATCCATCATCACCGTTATCCTTTACAGGAAAATGACCCTGGTAAATATTTGCCATCCATTTACCACCGGGCCTGAGATCATTTCCCCAGGAATAGAGTTCGGATGGCTTTCCACCACGCGCTGCAAACTCCCATTCTGCTTCTGTCGGCAATCTTTTGTTTGCCCATTTAGCATAGGCTTCGGCATCATAATAAGAAACATGAACAACGGGAAGCTTTTCTTTACCGGTAAGATCACTGCCGGGGCCGTCGGGATGACGCCAGTTTGCATCTTTCTGATAACGCCACCATTGAAGGTGATCATTCAGGGGTACCTCCTTTTTGGTAGCCGTAAAGACAGCAGAACCCGCAACAAGATTTTCAATTGGGACTGTGGGAAATTCTTCTTTAGTAGGAGCCTTTTCAGCAGTTGTTATATATCCAGTGGCTTTTATAAACTTTTCAAATTCTTCGTTAGTGACCTCGGTCTTATCCATCCAAAATCCATCCAGATATACCTGGTGCATTGGAATGGCATCGCGGACAAGACCCGGCAGGCCACACAATCCTTCACTTGCCGGATCGCCGCCCATCATAAATTCACCGCCCGGTATCCAAACCATGCCTGCAGGCGCAGATGACACATCGTGCGACTGCGCCGATATATCATTTCCAGGCTTTGTTTTACAGCCAACAAACGCGATAAAGAAAATTGCCACTGTTGCTCCCCGGTATTCCCACCAAATACCCCGCAGCTCATTTTGCTTCATAGTATTTATTTACTTGAAATATTTTTCACCAACAGTGACTTCTACTTCTGGTGCGCTGGATCCTTTGAGGTCAAATATTCTATTTTAGCTCGCCTAATGTTCATCATTCTTGCTATCACTTCGTTCGATTTCCTTATCTCGTCCTGGTCTGCGTGTAACCAGGTAATAACCGAATGCAAAGGCGATCACAAGGGCTGCCAACGCCAATTCCACCAAAGGTTCAGGATGGCCGAGGTCCAGCATTAAAACTTTTCGGCTGATGGCAATAAGACAAACCAGCAAAATGATGCGGATCTTAACGTCGTGGGCGCTGGAGGAAACTTTCACGGTTTCCATTATTTCAAGCGCCAGCAGTACGTTGAAGAAAAGAATTATTACCGATCTTCCATACTCCGGTGCATAGGCCAGACCAACCTCGGTAAACCGATAGTAAATTGTTTTTCCTAATTCCCAAATTAATGTAATGGTCTGCACAGAGATCAGAATCATACCAATCCCAAGAAGTATAGTCGTGATCATCCTGTCAAACTGGTGTGATATTTTTACTATCATAAAAATTATTGACGTGATTTGATAAACTTCCGGCAAATTTTGCTTGCTACCCCTCAGTTCCTGGTTATTTTAAATCCCTCCGGTCTACTTCAGGCATGCCGTTTATCCGTGTCCGAAAGAATCAGGTACGTCATTAACGCGTGCTTTGGGATTCTTTTCTTAATAGGTTGCCGACTGTCAATCACACGATTACTACCCAAACATACATAAGTGCATCCCATTACCGGTTACAAAATACTCACACTAAATTTTGGCCTCTATAGCTGTGCCGTCTACCTTTGCGTTTTTACCAATGTCTCCATCCTGAAAAATCCCAGAAGAGAATAAAAAAGTTATGACTAACCAGTCAAACTTTTCTCAAGGAACCGGCATAATTCCTGTTCCAGCGATTGTTTCAATTCTGTGTATTCCCCGAGGGATTGCTTATCATTTTCTATCCTGCTTTCCCATTGGCGGAGTGATGTGATGCAGAGATAGTAGTCATTGCAAACGCCCTGGAATTCCGCGCTCTGATTGTACAAGTCCCCTACTTTTTCGTGAAAGGCAGGAAACCTGTCCGCCACAAAGAGAAGTTCGGTATTCAAATCCGTACCGGTTGAATGTAAATGTTTACCATTGTTTGTCATAGTTGATCATTTACAAGTGAATTCGTTCCCGTAGTAAGGTAAGCGTAAGATCTTTCATGAATGAGCGTTAAACCGTTAATTAACTGTTATGGCAGAGACAACAAATCCTATTACCATTGACAATATCCGGAAGCAAGTTCAAAGCATTTTATCATGGGAGGCCATCAGGAATTCCCAGGTCATCTCGAGGTTTCTGGAATTCGTTGTAGAAGAAAAATTGTCCGGGCGCACGGATGAAATCAAGGAATATACTATAGGTGTGAAGGCGTTGGGGCGGCCCGTGGATTTCAACCCACAGCTGGACGCCATTGTGCGCATTCACGCAGGGAGGCTCAGGCGCATGCTTGGCGAATATTACAAGGAAAAAGGAATTAATGACGCAATTATTATCGAAATTCCCAAGGGAACTTATATACCGGTCTTTGAGGAGCGCACAGCCGGGTCAAAAAAAGAATTCCTGCTTGCTTCTGCCGATTCTGCATTGTCTTCAACTTTGATTCATATCACTGAAAATTTGTCCGATCACAAGCTGGTACTGGCAGTATTTCCCTTTCATAACCTCAGCAACAAACAGGCGATGAATTATTTTGTGGAGGGTATGGGCGAGCAATTAACCATTGACCTGGCGCGGTTTCAACACATATCTGTTCTTTCCTATTATTCGACATGGAAGTATTCAGCCGAGGTAAAGGACTTTAGCAAATTGAAGCAAATAACCGGAGCGGATTACGTTTTGGCGGGAAGCGTTCGTTTTATCGATGACATGGTTCGGTTCAACGTGGAGCTTGCCTCGTCACAAAATGGCATCATGATCTGGACAGAAACTTATTTGCGCCGCCTCACATTGACCAACGTATACGATGTACAGGATGAAATTGTGAACCAAATCCTGACGGCAATTGCGGACGACCATGGAATTATCAGCAATATAAAAGCCTCCCACGTCTCGCCCCTGAAAAGGACAAGAAACCAGACTGTTTATGAGGCAATGAGCTTATACTTTGCTTATCAAAAAGAATATGACGCCACCCACTACCAGTCAGCTTTCAATGCTCTAAAGCAGGCAGTGAATATAGAGCCTGAAAACCCCGTGGTGCTGGCTATGCTGTCCAAGCTGTTTCTTGATAAATTCGCGCTGGCTCCGTCAAATTCAAAAGATCTGTTGGAGGAAGGAATGAAATACGGGCAACGGGCGGTGGAATGCGATCAGCACTGCCAGCAGGCCCACCAGTCACTTGCATGGGCTTATCTTCTCTCGGGGAAAAAAGAGGAAAGTTATCAGTCCATCCAACGTTGCATCTCGCTCAACCCGAAAGCAACAACCATAACAGGAAATATGGGTTTTGGCCTTATTTGTCTCGGGCATTACGAGCAGGGGTTTGAACTTATTTCAAAATCCATGCAGCTTAGCCCGAGATTACCGTGGTGTTCAAAACTGGGACTTTCAATGTATTACTATTATAGACAAAATTTTGTGGAATCCTCCGCATGGGCGGAGAAGATTGTCAGCCCGGAGTTTCCATTTATCTCGTTGCTGCGTTTAGCCCTCCAAAGAAAAATGCGCCTGCTTAACCCTGAAGTCGGCGATGTGAAGACAGATCATAAATTCGCGCCGGGACTAAGGAAACATATTCCTGAGAACATCGGACGATTTGTTTTGGATGCAGGAGTGAAAGCACAACTGCTCGATGATGTTTGCTACACGGGTGCAGCCGTTAAATAGGTCCATTTAAAAAGCAATCGAACGACACCTTCCCTTTAATGGATGCGAAACAGATATTGTCTCAGAAACTGTCGATACCGTTACTTTTCTTATCCTTATTTACAGGTTGTATTTCTAAATCAATTTGTGCACAGGAACCCACAGTAAATGATAGCGCAGGTTTAACCCAACAGAAAGATGTAATCGATATCTTAAAGAAAATATTCAAAACAGATTCCAAGAAAAATGATTCTTCCCGCACTCAAAAAAAAATTCAATTCTCACTGATACCGGTTGCCGGAAGTGTAGCGGGTGGAGGTAGAGCAGTGGCCACCGCGTTCAATGCGGCTTTTTATACAGGCAATGACTCTACTACTTCGCTCTCAACGATTACCTTTTCTCCATGGTTTACGTTTGATGGAAAATTTGTGCTCCCGGCCCGGAATATGATCTGGTTACCCAACGATATCCTGTTATGGAAAGGCGATACCCGCTTCATGATCTATCCACAGTATACATGGGGTTTGGGAGGCAATACAAGCCATGATGATAAAGTGCTCCTTGAGTATAATTATGTACGGTTCTACCACAGCCTTTTAAAAAGAGCCGGAAGCAAAGTCTTTTTTGGCGCTGGATACAACCTGGATTATCACTTTAATATAAGTGCGGAGAATGATTCTGTGCACGTTGATGTTCCGGTTTTTGACTACAAAGATGAAACCCGGAAGAATAATTCGTCATCGGGTCCCGTGCTCAATTTTTTGATCGATTCAAGGCGCAATTCGATCAATCCTCCCGGCGGCTTTTATTTTGCTGTCGATTACCGTTTTAATATGGAATTCCTGGGAAGCAGTTCGAACTGGCATTCCCTTTTAGCAGATGCCCGAAAGTATTTTCCATTTGAAAAACGCCGGCAAAACATTCTTGCTTTCTGGGGCTATTATTGGCGCATTACTTATGGCAAAGCGCCATATCTTGACTTGCCGAGTATCGGGTGGGATTATTACAGCCGGTCCGGGCGGGGTTTTGAACAAAACCGGTACCGGAGCAAGCGGTTAATATATTTCGAATCGGAATATCGGCGCGATATTTCCCGCAATGGCCTGCTGGGTTTTATACTATTTGCCAACCTGCATTCCGTTTCAGAATACCAGGGTAACGACTTTGATTACTGGCATCCCGCCGCCGGCACGGGCCTGCGCATCAAATTCAATAAGATTTCCAGGACGAATATTGCACTTGATTTTGCGATGAGCAAAGACTTTGCAGGCATATACCTTGCATTGGGAGAAGCTTTTTAGGATTACACAACATTGAAGCAGGAAGACAGCCAATAAAGACAATAAGTTTCATCGCGTTAGTTGTTAATGATATATTTTGTTGTTCGACTAGGAAAAAGCAAAATGTTTAACCTTTAATGCCAATTAAACGCTATTCGCTTCACGAAAAAATAACTTGTTGATTTTGGTCAATTCCGATAACTTGGTCCGGATTTTGACCGAAGGTGATTTAGTTAATTCTGGTAAATGAATTCTATTTACCCTATCCTGGCATTGACCACCGCTGTTGTCGCGTTGCTTTCGGCAATGACCGATATACCAGCGGGTCTTTCGCTTTGCAATAGAAAAACCTGCCTGCCACCCCACAATTCATATCTTGTAAACATGTTTTCGAAAGATTTCACGTAACCTGATTTTGAAGTTTCAAAAGAAAGCCACAGCGACCTGAGCCTCTGATATGCAACCGCAGAATCCAATTTTTTGAATAACCATCCCTGAAACCATTAAATAACATTAAACTTAGCTGTTATGAAAACGTCAGAACTCCCTGACTCGGATTTGCTCTTTAATGTGGATGCAGTCGAGATGCAACTTGAAAGAATCTTTAATGACCCTCATTTCACAGAGTCGGCAATCCTGAAAAAGTTCTTGTCCTTTATTGTACAAGAAACCATACTCGGTCGCGCCAATTGCCTGAAAGAATATACTATTGCGGTGAACGTGCTCGACAAACCGTCAAACTTTAATCCACAGGAGAACGGAATCGTACGCATACATGCGGGCCGGCTGCGCCGTGCGCTGTTCCAATATTACGACAGCATCGGGCGCAACGACCAGGTCATCATTACAATTCCAAAAGGAAAATATGTCCCGGTTTTCGTAAACCGCGAGACGGTGAATGGTTCTTTGCTCGACGATGACATAAATAGCAACGGCACGAGGAACGAAGATGATGGACGTATCATTCTTGCAGTGCTGCCCTTTATCTATGCCACAAAAGACGCATCGGTAAAATCGTTTGCTGACGGGCTTTGCCTGCAGATGAGCACGGTGCTTACCCGTGTGAGCCAGATTTCGGTGATTGCCTACCAGGCATTAAAAAACCTTGAGGCTTTACATCCTGACTTCCGCGAGATGGGCACAGCACTTGGTTTCAATCATATTATTAGCGGAGGCGTGCAGTCGTTGAAAAACAAAGTTCGCGTGAGCCTCCAATTAATAGAGTGTACTTCTTACCGCTTAAAATGGACTGAAACTTTTGAACGACAACTAACGAAGTCCAATTTCTTCGAAATAGAGGATGAGATTTGCCAGCGGGTGGTTGATCACCTTGAGGAGTATGCCGCCAGGGAATTCAATTCGCGAAATCCATTGCCGGTCGCTCTATAAACAAGCTATTGTTTGATCCAATCAGAATAAATTAGTTCATTCGCACCACCATCATCATCCGGAGGCGTGTTCCGAAGAGATGTATGTTGCATTTCAGATCATTGTGTTCGAGTATTCCCCGTAACCGATTGGCCGGCCAACGCGCGATTACATATTCATCACCGGTTATAACCTATGCATGTTTAAAGCCGTGAATGATAACCATGCTCTCCTCAGTTGCTAATGGTCTTACAACTACAAACACTAACCTTCCCAATCTCCATTTCCACGTTGACCTGAATTCGGTACACGAAATAAAAGAACTTGTTGATTTTGGTCAATTTCAATAAATTGGTTCCGTTTCACCGCCCTTGTGCGTGAGTTACTGTAAACCTGGTGAATGAATACTTTCTACCATGATCTTGCATTAATAACCGCTGGCATAGCGCTGGCTTCAGGGCTGATTAATGTAATCGCGGGCTTGAAAAAAGAGGGCGAAAGGATTGAGCTCATATTTGGCATTACCTGTCTTTGTGCTTTTATTTTCGTGATACTTCCGCCAGGAGGTTTTGTATTAAGAGATGAGCCTCCATACAGCATCGATCTCAAAGTAAAGCGTATTTTCATATTTGCCTACCACGCCTTCCTTACTTTTTTTATCGAGCATTACAGCAACTACAAAAAAAGGTTTATTTCTTATTCCGTCGTTATTACCCTGGTAGCCAGTTATATCATGATGTTCTTTGCAACTGCAGGCAACAATGGCCCCTGGTTTTATATGTCGCGCGTTCCCCTGGCATTAATGATGTATTACGGAATTGCAGCATCCCTGCATCAAATCAGGAATAAAAATTCAGAAAAAGGACGATGGCTGCTAATTGTAATGGTTATATATGCAGTGCTATATGTGATTACTTTTTTCAACTTTATTGCAGCGAATTTACTGGAATCAATATTGGGCGTAAACGTATTCTTCCCCTATCATATAAATTTAATTGTATTTATCGTGTTGATGGGCATTCGCCTGATTGCAAACACAAAGGAAACATTGAAGTTAGAGAAACAATTAAACAGGCAGGAATCACAGTGGAATTTGTTGGTGAAAAATATGGAGCTGATGATCGTGGAACTGGACAAACGAGGGATCATTAAATACCTGAACCCTTATGCCCTTCAAAAACTCGGATATAGTGAAGAAAACGAACTTTTGAACAAGAACTGGTTTGACAATTTTGCTGAAAAAGACGACGCGGTGAGGTTTAAATCACTTTATCAGAATTCGATTGCAGAACAAAAGAACTTGCTTGATTCCAATACCACGCTTAAGACAAGGAACAGAGAAAATCTTGTTGTGAACTGGACAAATGTTTTTGTTTTTAATCCGGACGATACGTTGAAAGGCATGATGAAGATCGGCTTTGACAACACTGACCAGGTAAAAGCGTTCGAGCAAGTTCAACTGCTAAAGAATGAACTTGAAAAAGAAAACCTGCTCTTAAGAGCGGAAAAACTTGGCGAACAAACAGAGCATGACATCATAGGTCAGAGTGATGCGATTTTATATGCTATTCAGAAGTCAAAGCAGGTGGCGGCAACTCCTGCCGGAGTATTATTGCTTGGTGAAACCGGTTCAGGAAAAGAATTGTTTGCAAACCTGATTCACAGGAATAGCCCGAGGCAAAACAAGGTATTTGTCAAAGTGAATTGCGCAGCGCTGCCTTCTGAGTTAATTGAAAGCGAATTATTTGGCCACGAAAAAGGTTCCTTTACCGGTGCCATCGCGGCAAGGAAAGGAAAATTTGAAACTGCCGATGGCGGAACTATTTTTCTTGACGAAATTGGAGAGCTGCCGCTGGCCTTACAGGCAAAATTGTTGAGAGTGCTACAGTCCGGAGAATTTGAACGAATAGGGGGACAACAGGTGCACAAAGTAGATGTCAGGGTAATTGCGGCTACTAACCGTAATCTGCACCAGGAAGTAAAATCAGGAAGGTTTCGTGAAGATCTATACTATCGCCTCAATGTTTTCCCGATAACAATTCCGCCATTACGTAAAAGAATTAGCGATATCCCCTTACTTATCTCACATTATGTAAAGAAGTTTTCGGGCGAACTCAACAAAGAAGTTTTTGAAGTGTCAAAAGCTGACCTTTCCCGTCTCTGTGAGTATCCATGGCCCGGAAATATCAGGGAACTCATCAACCTGATTGAAAGATCGGTGATCACCAGCAAGGGAAAAAAATTGGAATTAGATTGGCAAATGGAAGTACCGGGTTACTCCTCGAATGGCGAAAACGGGAACGTTCTGATGGAAGATGTTGAACGTGCGCATATCCTCAAAATTCTCCAGGATTGTAATTGGAAGATTAATGGTGAGGATGGCGCAGCATCCAAACTTGGGTTAAATCCCAGCACGCTGCGTTCAAGGCTGAAAAAACTTCAGATTGGGAAGCAAAGCTAGGCTCCGAAACGCCAACAAAAGATTCGTCAATCATTGGTTTATCAACTCCTGATTAGTAACTCATTTTCTCGCGATATTTCGAGACTATTGCGGGATATCGTCGGTAACGATTCATTTTCATAGGATGAACCGTTTTCGATGGAGTAAAGAGTTCTTTGATAAACAGGCTACTGCATTAATTATTAGCATTCAGAAAAGTCCGGCACGTCTCTTGAAAAGAATAAGGTAACCATCTTCACTCCTCTAAATCTGTTTTATGTATTACCTGGTGCTGGTAGGACTCATACCGGAAGGACAACATGCCGAGTTTGAACAGACCTATTCGTTGGTCGCGGGTCAAATGCCGAGCACCTGTGCTGGCTACCAGATCAAAAGGGATAAGAAAAACCAGGATAAATATCGATTCGTTTCGTACTGGACCAGTTCCGAAGAAGTCAAAGCTTTTAGAAAAACTCCCGCCTACCTTATGCTAAACGGAGCTTTTCTGGCATTAGGTGAGTTAATTGAGAATTCGGAAGGGAAGATGAATGTTGAACCGAATGTTTCGTGACGCTAATTCGTCATGTGATCCTACTCATTGAAACGTGTGCGTACCAGATTCTGATTGGCCATAAGGCATTTTTACTCCTGGACACTCTTACCGTAGAATACCATTGATAATCTAAAACATGACTGTTATGAAAATGCCCGGCAACTCTGAACCGGAACTTTTTTTCAGTGTTGATGCCGTGGAGGGTCAACTTGATAAGATTTTTCGTGATCCACATTTTACGGAATCGGCAGTACTGAAAAAGTTTTTATCCTTTGTTGTACAGGAAACTATACTCGGTCGTGCCAATTGCCTGAAAGAATATACAATTGCGGTGAACGTACTCGACAAGCCACACAACTTTAATCCGCAGGAAAATGGCATAGTTCGCATACATGCGGGCCGGTTGCGTCGGGCACTCTGCCAGTATTATCGCGAGATTGGACGTCATGACCAAATCGTTATTACTATTCCAAAAGGAAAATATGTCCCCTTTTTCAACAACCGGCAGACCGTTAATCCATTTTTGCTGGAAGACGAATTAAATGGCAATACACATAAAATGGATGACAATGGTCGTATCGTACTCGCCGTATTACCTTTTATCTATGCTACAAATGATGCATCGGTAAAATCATTTTCCGATGGGCTTTGCCTGCAGATGAGCACAATGCTTACCCGTGTCAGCCAGGTTTCCGTGATTGCCTACCAGGCATTAAAAAATCTTGAGGCTTCACATCCTGATTTTCGTGAGATGGGCACTGCACTTGGTTTCAATCATATCATCAGCGGTGGTGTGCAGTCGCTGAAAAACAAGGTTCGCGTAAGCATTCAATTAATGGATTGCATTAGTTATCGCCTGAAATGGTCAGAAACTTTTGAACGACAACTTACGAAGTCCAATTTCTTTGAAATAGAAGATGAGATTTGCCAGCGCGTAGTCGATCAACTTGAAGAGTTTGTCACCAGGGAATTCAATTCGCGAAAATTATTGCCCGTTGCATTATAGACAAGTTATCATTTGAACTAACCAAATTAAAGTAGTTCATTTACATGACAGTCACCTGTATGCGCGTCTCAAAAAATTGTACGTTGCCTTTCAAATTATAGCGTTCGAGTACGCCGTAGCCGTATATAAACTCCCATCGGAGGAATTTGGCAAGATACCAGTTGATCATCGGTGTGATACGCGTAAACTTGCCGCCCAGGATATTACCATCATTTAAATTGAACGTGGAGACCCGAATAATGCCTTCAATCTCGCCCAAACCCCGTTTGAAAACAGATTTTTTTACAGGCACAAATCCGTAGATACTTCCAACAGTATTATAGGGTCGTTTAGCCCCGGTGAATAAATAACTTATAATTGCATCACCGCCAAAAAATTGATGATCCCCGGCTTTACTTGAATAGAAATTGTGCGTCATTACTTCTGAGCCGATCATAAATCCGTTTTTGCTGTAATACGCTTCTGCCCCATAACTGCCGGACTTACTTGCTTCAAACTGCCCTGTATTTATAATTTGAGGCGCGGGATTAGATTCCGGGCGCGACTTGATTGTGAATTTCCCATCATTCGGCCTGGCATAGCGGAGGTTGGCGGCTATATGAAATATTTCGTTTTCCTTTGGTTTGTTAATTGGCATCCACCCAACCCTGGCTACGGTTTGCCATTCGAAGGTGGAGAATCCCTGGCCTTTTGAAGTGAGGTCGTTGTAGTATCCAAGGTTCCAGAATATTCTCGATTTGGGCAAATAACCAAACCATTTGATTCCATCCGCAAGAATTGGAATAGGATCCAATGCCATTTGTCTTTCATTCGTCAGTCCTGAGTGTCCGTTCATCACTTTTATCATCGAGAATCCTTCCTTTGTCCGCCCGACAAAAATATGTCCTGCCAGTTCGGGTACACCTATTGTTAGGCCGGATTCCCTGACCATCCATGTACCCTTATCTCCATCATACATGTAAGCAAACTTCCAGGCAATATATCTTTTGGTCTTGAGAAACCGACCGCTTGCGAGAATGCGGAAATCTCTTGTCTTGTACTTGTTCTTTAGTTCTAAACCGGCCGAGTCCATCTGCTGCTTGAATACATCACTCTGTGAATAGACGGAATAATCACCAATATACCCGAGTCCGATCCTGAATGTTGAATGAGTTCCTTCAAATTCATTCGGAGGTAAATCCTTTTTTTTGTCAACGAGAATAGTGTCTACCGGCCGAACCGTAAATACTACCCCTTCGGTACCATCGGGAACAGTTTTCGTTGTATCCTGGCCAAAACTGTTACCAGTACTGAATAGTAGAATCAAGCACATGACAACGAAATAAGAAGCCTTACGCACCTGTTTCGTTAAGAACTCAAAAACTTCATGCGACACCCTGATAAGATTTCTTTTAATTTTCATGTCGTTTTATTTATAGGGATCCCGGTAAAATATGGATTCACTTTTAATTTCATTTCAAGGAAAATCACGTGACAGTTTCATTTTGCATAGAAATTAATAATCCCCACATCAATAAAATCAGGAGACCAATGTAACCCATAAAATGATAAGCAATGGTCCCAGCAGGCCTGTCACCAGCCCACCGATTCTGAAGTCCTTTGCCTCCAAATAACCAGTACTATAGGCAATTGCAGTTGGTATGTCCGATACAGGGAGAAAAATTCCCGTCGAAGTAACCAGTCCAAGAATTATTGCGACTTCTTTTTGCAAACCGGGCATAATAACGAATGCTATTGGGATCAGGACGGTAACAATAGCGGAAGCGCTCATAAAGTTTGCGATCAGCATTGCAAGGTATGCGAAAATAATAAGGATGACTGTTGTACCCAGGCCTAGCTGCACAATTTTAGCGGAGTAATAATTTAACAGCTCCGTGCGTTGCAACGCGACACCCAGTGACAAACCACCCGCTACAAGCAGCAATGTATCCCAGGGCAGGCTTCTCACATCATGGGCGGTAACAATTCCGGTAAGTGTTAAAAATACGATCGGTATAGCAGTTACGGATGCTACCCTTATGTCAAAATAAGATCCGGTCAACCAAAGCAGGATTGTAGTTACAAGGATAGCAATCACGATTCTGCGTTTAACCACCAATTGTTTTGATTCTTCAACAGCTTTTGTACGGATCAATTCAGGATCAATAGGGGTATTATCTTTCAAAAACACCTTTACCAGGACAAAACAACTGATTGAGGTCAGCACAATTGCAACAGGGGCGCCAAATATCATCCAGTCCAGGAAATTGATTTTAACGCCAATATTCTCCAGGGCCCCCACTGCAATGGCATTTGTTGGTGTTCCGATAATTGTACCCATTGCACCTACCATTGCTGCGAGGGGAACTCCTAATAGAAATGCCTTTGCTACCCCGGATTTTTTCCCCAATGAAGTCACTAACGGGGTAATGGCAGCAATTACCATTGCCGTGGCCGCAGCACCTGACATGATCATTGAAGTAAACATTGTTGTCATCATCAGTCCGAAAAGAAGTTTCCGGGGGTTTGTCCCTGAAATACGAACTGCAAACTGGAAGAAGCGCACATCTAATTTTGTTTTTTTCATGCCCAGTGCTAAAAAGAAACCTCCCAGCATGAGCCAGATAACACTGCTTGAAAAAGTATTTACATAACCATCTATTTTTTCGGGCGCCGAATTGAAGTTTTTATTCCCCATTGCAAACACCAGGAATGCAATTATAAAGAGCGATACAGCAAAAGACGGTATCGCCTCTGTAATCCATAAACAAATTGAAAAAAATAAAAGGAATATTACATACAGTTGTGAATCGGTAAATTCAGGCTGCCTTAGAATAAAAACCATTCCTATAGCAACCGCCAGCGAAGCCAGGAATTTTAATACCGGTCTTTTCTTTTTTGTTTCTAAGTCGGCCATTAAATTGTTACGGCAGGTGAATGATTTCTATTAAAGGTGACAGATTAAAAATGGCCCATAGCAATGGGAGCATACTATATATTACCTTCCGGGCAAAAAAACAAATGAACCTACAAAAGAAACGCCACCACCAGCATAGATGCCGATGGAAGCGTTTTTCTTTTTCGCTGACGAGTATCCCGGATGGAGATAATCGTGCGGTTTTGAAACAAGGTTGAACTGGAAAAGCAACTTATATTTCCAACTTCGTCCAACCAATCCTTCAAAATATTATTTACTTCTTTGGCTCCACGAGATAAGGATGCACTTTCAGGTCTCTCACTATATCATAAATCGTTTTTTGTGCCTTCACACTATTGCCAACTGCATTCAGTGGTGGGGAGATAACGGCAATTCCAAACTTGCCGGGACATACTGCTATGATGCCGCCTCCTACGCCACTCTTACCGGGCAATCCCACAGCATATAACCATTGGCCGGAATCATCGTACAACCCGGCTGTAGCCATCACGGACATAGTGAAAGCTGACGTCTCGGGTGATACAACATACTTCTTAGTTATCGGGTTTGTACCGCCATTGGCGAGTGTAGCCGCCATTTCAGCAAGATCTTTTGCATTTACATTAATGGCGCACTGCTTAGTATACACATCGGTTGACTGTACGGGATCGAAATACATCCTGCCATAAGCAAGCAGGAGGTGTGCAATCGCCTGGTTTCGTAAATTGTCTCCTGCTTCACTGACATACACCGGCCCGTTTAGCCCAAGTTGCGCCCCTGCAAAATCGCAATGCGTCTGCAACACATTTTTCCATTTCGCTGCGGAATCGGCACCACCGATCATGCTCACCGAAGCAATGGCGCCCGGGTTTACCAGTGGGTTAATTTCTTTTCCCTTTTGCATTTCAATTGCGACAATGGAGTTGAACCTCATTCCCGTTGCATCCACACCGATCTTATCCATTACGACCTTGGCACCTTGCTCCTCAATCACCTTCGCAAGTGTAAACACTTTTGATATTGACTGTATGGAAACGCGTGATGCAAGGTCACCTGCTGTGTATATCTTCCCATCAGTAGTCACGATGGCAATCCCATAGATATTGGGATCAACAGTAGCCAGTTCTTTGATATAATCGGCATTCTTTCCTTCTTTAAGATCCTTGTATTTCGCGTAAGCCCTGTCGATTGCGCCCTGGTAATCCATGGCAGGTGCGGCCATCATGGTTGCCGGAGCGGATCCTTTACTTTTCTTTTTTTGTGCGCTGACGTTACCTGCGATAAGCAAAAACATGCATCCCGTCATTATAACGTTCGGGATGATTAACAGCTTTTTCATATTAGTATTTTGTTCTTTTTTATTTTTAAAAAAATGTGTGTGAAATAAACTTAAATGAAAATTTTTCTTTGATGTTATATGTAACTCAACCCATCGCTGAAATTCTTCCATTCTAGCTGCTGAAATATCACAATGTCCATCGTTGTCTTATTTTTTTTTATCATTGTTGTCGACCTTTCTTAAAGAAGAAAGTTTCTGAGAAGGTGTACTTAAATGAGAACTGCAACTTATTGTTGATTCAAACCGGTCACCGGTAAGTTACTGTTGTCCACCTTTAGGTTTAAAGAAGGTTGTAGAAAAATTATATTTAAAGGCCAAATGTATTTTTGCGCAATCTGCCTGAAATCCATCTTCACCTTCCCGTTGTCCCCACTGAAATTCAATTGCCGCCATCGTATTTGTAAATGGAGTCGTACCAATCGTCAGCAAAGCGTACTGGCCCTTTTTATACGACGTGGTGCCTTTTGCAGTTTCTGTATTATCAATAGAAACCGTTGAGTAGCCGAGAGAGGTCCAGACCTTGGGATTCCAGTTATGATCGATCCATGCAACGATGCCTGAAACCGGCAAGGCCTCGCCGTCAATTGGTTTGGAAGGATTACCTGTGACAACCGTACCAACATCATTAGGCGCATCCTGCATATAATTTTCGATGCCTTCGCCATAAACATAAGAACCCCTGAATACCGTGCTCGTTCCCAAATTGAGCACTGCACTTAAATTGAGACCCCATCCTGTCGTGCTGCCGCTTAGATCGGTTCCGCCCTTGTTAATGCGGACATCTTCCCATTTCAGCGGGCGATATATTCCTGCCAATTGAACGCTGCCCCATTTACCTCTTTTTTTGAAATGGGCAGAAACGTCGGGAACGGAGTTTCTACCTTTCACACTGTCCAGTTCTGGCGCCGAAATCGTTCCTTTGTCGGCACCGGCGCCGGGACGCTCCAGGGCTATAAACAACTCCTTGTCGGCGGTCTTTATGGGGGCGTAGCGAATTTGTACATTCCTGTAAAACACCATACCCGAAGGACCCCAGTACTCAATTGTATTGGGCCAGGCATCATCATCCATGAAAGGTGACGTGGCTTGGCCTGCAAGGAATTTTCCCAATTCTCCATAGGCATAACGCAAACGCATAGTCGTTTGTCCTTCGTCTGAACCCGTACCGAACATATCAAACTCAAACTTCACGTTTAGATCTCCCATCTTTGTAGGCGTGAAGCCCTGCACCCCAAAACGCGTCTGTCGTACGCCAAAGAAAAATGTTCCGTCGGGAGCAAACTGGTCTTTGTATTTAGGCAAACGGTTTATCCGCAAAGCATCAAACCACCTCGGATCAATTTGATTAAAATTGTAACCCATGTCCACCATCGCAAATCCATAAACCCTTAGGCTTCTTACCATGGATGAATCTTCCTGCGCCTGAATTTTGTCCGACCAAACTGCGAGAAATAAGATTTGCGCGACAATGACCATTGTTTTCAGAAAGGCCCTTCTCATAACTTAAAATTTGATGTAATTAATATTTGAAAAAGAGTTGCTGTAATGCTTTTTTATCTTTTGACTTTGTCAAACCAAGCATCAATAATATCCTGGCTTTTTGAGGATTAAGATCATCAGAAACGATCGTTCCCAATTCATCGTCATTGATCTCATCGTGGAGTACCACCCTGCCGGAAGGTGTGCGGCTTGCGCGACAAACAACAACCCCTGCGGCAACTGCACGTTTCACAGCATCCATATAGGCTTTGTTGAAATTGCCATTCCCTACGCCAGCTATCACGATGCCATCTACTTTTTTGTTGACCAGCATATCGATCTGGTCCGGAGGTGCGTCAGCATACATGTAAACAATATCCACCCTCGGCAATTTTGTATTGGCATCAATGACAACAGGGGATTTAGGATCTCTTTCTCTTGTTGCATTGGCATAGTATTCTACCTTTCCATCATAAGCGTGTCCAATCGGACCGGTATTGGGAGATCCGAAAGCGTTTGTGAAGGTGGTGCTCATTTTCATGACTTCCCTCCCATCGAATATGCCCTCATTAAAGGATACCAATACTCCCCGGCCTTTACTCTTTGGATCAATAGCGACAGTGATTGCGTCGTAAAGATTCTTCGGTCCGTCTGCACTGATGGCAGTAGAAGGCCGCATGGAACCTGTTAACACAACGGGCATTGCTGAAGGAACCACTAGGTCAAGAAAATAAGCTGTCTCTTCCTGTGTATCGGTGCCATGTGTAACAACAACGGCATCTGCTTCTTTCTTTGCATAAATTTCATTAATACGGACCGCCAGTTTTTTCCATATGTCAACAGTCATATCCTGGCTGCCTACAGATGCGATTTGCTCACCGGTGATGTCAGCGATCTTTTTTACTGTGGGAATGCTACCTACCAGCTGGTCAATGGGAATTTTTCCCGCTGTATAACCAGCCCTGTCGGAAGAAGCTCCTGCCCCGGCAATGGTACCCCCGGTTGCAAGGATGATTACTTTTGGCAATTTCTGAGCATAAGCCAGTACGCTCGTCAGCATCAGAGCGACTATGAGTGATTTGCGTAACATAATCAGAATCGATTTCATTGTTATGAGTTTATTGCGTGGTTAATATTATTCTGTAATGATGGCGACTGGTTCCATTATCATTTCTTGTCCTTAATGATATTCGTGGGTCCCGTAGGAGTTGTCAGCTTCACCGGATCCAATAGCTCCTTAATCTGTGCTTCGGTCAGCAACTTTTTCTCACGGATCAGTTCAAGAATTCCTTTTCCTGAATCCAATGCTTCTTTTGCCAGCTCCGTTGTTTTATCATACCCCAGCACAGGATTGAGGGCAGTCACAATGCCCACGCTGCGGTTAATATTATTCTGCTGTACTTTTTCATTTACAGTGATCCCGTCGATACATTGTGTTTTGAAAAGAGGCATTGTCTTGAAGAAAAGTCCCTGCGACTCCATTATTGCAACAGCTACAACAGGTTCATAAGCATTCAATTGAAGGAGACCATCCTGGGAAGCAAGTGTAACCGTTACATCATTGCCGATTGCTTTAAAACACACTTCATTCATCAATTCGGGCATAACAGGATTTACTTTACCTGGCATGATGGATGACCCTGGTTGCAGCGCCGGAAGGTTGATTTCAAAAATACCTGTGCGGGGTCCGCTGGCGAGGAAGATCAAATCGCTGCTGATCTTAGATAAAACAATCGCCAGGTTCTTGAGTGATGAAGAGTACATTACAAAGGCCTGCATGCTTGATGTCGCTGCAATCAAATCCTTGCTGAGGTGCATGGGTTTTCCCGTAATTTCCGCCAGGCGAACGGCGCATTTCTCTGCATAACCCGGAGATGCGGTGATGCCGGTACCAATGGCAGTGGCTCCCATGTTTTCCTCGTAGAGATAAGCTTCCGACTTGACGAGTGCATCAATTGCACCATCAAGTTGGTTGCCGAAGCCATGAAATTCCTGGCCGACCGTCATCGGTACAGCGTCCTGTCCTTCGGTGCGTCCCATTTTGAGGATCTTGGCGAACTGATCTCCTTTTTTGTGGAAAGCTGCTGAGAGTGACTTTGCTTCTTTCACCAGCTTATCGTTATGAAGCAGCAACGCCACATGGATCGTAGTTGGATACACATCATTCGTTGACTGTCCCATGTTCAGATCATCATGCGGTTCGATGGAATGATAGTCACCTTTTTTCTTACCGCTGAGCTCAAGGGCGATATTGGCGATCACTTCATTTGCATTCATGTTGGCGGAAGTGCCAGCTCCTCCCTGGTAAAGATCAACGAGGAACTGGTCATGATATTTACCATCGATCACGGCCTGGCAGGCCTTCTCAATTGCGTTAAGTTTTTCTTTGCTCATGCGCCCGATATCGTTGTTGGCCCGTGCAGCCGCCATCTTAACCATTGCGTATGCCCTTACATAGTCGGGATAGAATTTCGTAGTAACTCCGCTTACCTGGAAATTTTCCAGTGCGCGGGCTGTTTGAACGCCATAATAAGCTTCATTGGGAATTTTCTTTTCGCCCAAAAGGTCCTTTTCGGTGCGGGTACCCTGGCCGAAAGCATTTGCCAGGCTTAATGCAAACGCCACAGCGGCGGTTAATCCCCGGCAGCATACTCTTTTCATTTTTTTTGAATTTTATTGGTCATGTAACGAAAGTGCTTACTGAATCACATAGTCAGGATAATGTTCGGAGGAGCTTCAGAATCGGCACTAAAGGTATTGATTGTATTACCCTTATCGGCAGTACGACCTGTTTTACGGTTACTCAATGATGAAGTTTACCGTTAAACGAAACCATGACGAAAACGCTAAGGATTAAACATTTTCCGCAGTTCCGGGATGGATTGCTCGGCGGCACCGGCCCTGATCAAACCCCTGAGCGGTCTGCCGAGGTCGAGTGTTATATAAATTACTATAGATGAAAATATGATAAAACAGCAAATGACTACCAGGTCGCGTATGTCGAGCTCTCCGGCGGAAGTTATGCCACCGGTAAAGCTAATAAGCAATGCAAGTGTAAGCAGCATGTATACTATGAGGTCCGGGATGCTGGTGTGTAATAGTATGTCGCGTTTAGACCCGAGGTCAAACATTTCATTCAGGGCCGGCACCATATTGTTTGAAGGGATAAGCATATTAGGGAGCTTCGATTGCTGCATCGCCAGCTGCCACAGTGCATCAGCAGCAACACCGCTGTGCGATTTTCCCTGGTTGACTTTTTCAGGGTTGCCGGGATTTTCATACATCAGGATCCGTGCATCAAGATATTCTTTGAAATGAGAACGGAAGACTTGTGCAACACTGTCTGAATAAAGTCCGGATCGAAGTACAGCGGTGCCTATTGCATTTGATTCGTCAATATAAACGTTGCGCACATAGTCATAGCGATTACCGGACATGCTGAATGTAAATGCAAGTATAAATCCGAAGAGCGCCAGGAGAGCTGACTGAATTGTCAGAACACCACCTTTCGGTTCCAGGTTGACAATATGCCATCGTTTCCTCAGAAACAAACCCAGCCAAAAGAGCAGGAACATTGACAGCATCAGAAAGATGCATATCATTGCAGCGTTTGTTTTGACAAGAAATGAATATGTCATGATGACTTTATTTGCGAGTTTGCTGGCAGAAGTCCGAATATTCAAATCCGCATTTCGAATTTCCGAAGTTCAATTTGCTCTACTAATTTCCAATTATTGTATTTCGGGTTTCGAAATTCTAAATTCGGATTTCAGTTATCAACTTTATAACAAAATATCGCTGCCCACGGTCATTGTTGTCCCTGTCTGTCCATTCGTTTCAAATTTGGAAAGTGTACGGCCTTTATATTCGGGCTGGGCGTTAAAAGTTAATTTCCACATCCAGGTTAAAAGCAACTCCGTTACCACCCACAGCATACGGGTATGCCAGGCCTCCAACCGGGCACTTGTCCAGGAAAATTAACTGCCCGTTGATGCGTGTAGCAATAGTTTTCTTAAACGGGAAAAAGTTAAAGCCCGCTCTCGTTTCGGATGGATCACCATACTGTCCAAAGATTTTAGAAAACGTTGTGTAAAGCTGGAGTTTTTTTGGAAAAACCATTGCTGATGCAAGAAGCTGAAATCCGTCATCATTAAGTTTTTCCAGAGGCATTGGAGAACCTATCGTCCTGAAGTGATCAATCTTCCGCCAGTAATACTCACCCTCAAGTGCAAAGCCTTTAAGCTTTGCACCTGCATCAATACAAAACATCATATCCCTGGCTTCATCAACCTGCACTCCGGGAGCGAATAGGCCCGGTGCAAAAATGGAGTTCCCGTCAGAAACACGCAAGGTTACATTTTCGAAAGCGTCAGTATCAGGCTGGCCCTGCCTTGTTTCTGTACTATGAGTGAAATGAGCGCCCACCCTCGTAGCTACTTTCTCGTGCATATCATAATCACCGTAACTGCCATTGAACATACCGTACTCACGGGTTGTAGGTAAATAATAAAGTCCCGCCGAAAAGGTATTCAATTTGGGATCCATCTGCCCCGCGTCAACACCCAGCGTACTCATGTTGTTTCCAAGCATAACGTTGTAGTTAAGCCCTTTTATAATTTCACCCCTCGCCTGAATCCCACTGGTATAAGAAGGACGCATGTATTCATCGGCTATTGTCCGGTTATCGACCGATAACCAGAAAGGAAAGTTTCCTTCGGTGGTTCTTACGCCCGGCAGCGCCATAATTCCTCCCGTAAGCCTGAAATATTTATTAAAATTATAAGTAAGATTTCCCGCAACGACTACCTGGGCTCCCTGTCCCTGCGATGCATTGGTTGTCCAGACATATAAAAAGTAATTGAACTTCGGGTCAAAAGCCCAGCCTGTAAAATAAATACTCACCTTCTGTAATTGAATATCCTGGCGCCTGTCCACCGTTCGCGGATTTCCGAAACCATCAACATAATTTTTGTCAAGTCCCAATTGATTGAGGTAACGGAAATAAGTGTAGGGCCTGATGTTAATTTCACCAAACTTCGACTTAGCCACCCGATGGCCTTGCATAATTTTCCAAGTCACATACTTAGTTGTATCATCTTCAGGGTTGGTTGCTTTGCCTTTTTCCTGCGCCTGAACTGTAAAACATAGAGATACAATTGAGCTGATCATTATCGTGCTGCGCCAGAAATTGACAGGTTGTGATTTCATAAAACAGTTTAATGGCAAAATCAGGGTTAAATAAAGGAGTCATGGAAAGCACCCGCATGAAGTTAGATAATCAAAGATGGTTTAGCATAAGATGCGGGTGTTTAACGGTTAATTGAAGGCGCTATGCTGCGTGCAGCTATGGTTTCTAATCCCGGGAAAAGATCTCCAACTCAGCTTGACGGGCTTTGTTTTACGGTAACATCATTCTTTGTTATGGCCAATGACATTTGTTTGTGTAGTTTTATAGAAACAGTTTTCTCGTGATTTCTAATATCAAAATGTACCGGTATCCATACCACATACCCGGCATTAAAGGTTTGCTCTGGCTTGTAACTAATCACATTTCCAACCTCAGATTGCTGCTTCTTTTCCTGGCGAGCTGCTGGATGGTCAGCAAGGTAAATGCGCAGTATACTACCGATAAGGTAGTAGGGCAAAAACACAAAGCCGTCGCCGACAGCCTGAAGGCTTCAGTTTACCCCCATACATTTCCCATTCTTGGAAAAAAGGCGGTCGCACAGGGGTTTAAGCTCCCAAAGTCGGCGGGATTCAGCGCTCAATATCTCTACCAGCAATCTGATATCATAATCGAGAACCTCAGTGTAGGATTCAATAATGGGCCCTTGCATCCGCTAAGCGAGATCATCCGGTTCAACGAAGCCGTTGCTACATCAAACGGTGTGAATGTTCGCCCTGACCTGTGGATTTTTCCTTTTCTCAATGTATACGCAATTTTCGCAAAGTCCAATACATCAACCGCAATCAATGCGGATGTCTGGTTGCCCCAGGGCGATACGTGGGAGAAGGTGATGAATTTAAGCACGAAAGCAAATTTTGATGCGACTACTTATGGTTTCGGGATCACGCCCACAGGTGGTGTTGGCGGATTCTTTTTCGCGCTGGATATGAATTTTAGCTGGTCAGATGTTGATGCGCTGAAAGACCCTGCTTATGTTTTCATATTCGGGCCAAGAATCGGGAAGAATATTCCGTTGAAAAAACCGGATCAGAGCCTTGCTTTGTGGACCGGCGGATTCAGGGTGAAAATGAATTCGCAAACTTTTGGATCACTAAACGCATCAGAATTATTCCCGACCAGCGAATGGGGCGCTAAAGTTGATGAAGGGTATCAAAAGCTAACCTCAAGCCAGGAGAAAGTAAACGATTGGTGGAATGGCCTGACACAGGTCGAACAAAACAATCCCTTGAACAAAGCAAAATACGAAACGGCCAACCGGGTGTTAGACGGTTTTGGACGCGTGTTGGATGGCGCATCACAACTCGTGGATAATGCTGCAAATGCTTCTATTCAATATTCACTTGAGAAAAGACAGAAAAGCATGTGGAACTTTTTGCTCGGGGGGCAATTTCAAATTAACAGGAGCTGGATGATAAGGGCTGAGGCAGGTGTGTTTGGCTCACGCACACAATTTATTGGTGGTATCCAGTACCGGTTTGATTTTTAAGTTTCAAATATGGTTCCTTGTTTATCTAATTTAACACCATTATCATTTGAGACCTGTTTAACTGTTAACGACCCTTGTAGCAGTTTACCGTTAAATAACCCTGCGAAATCTGTTTCGTGAAATTGTGATGTATTTTTAATTATATCGCACGGCCAGTCACCATCATAATTTTTTTAGACCCACATGAGTGAATTAGATGTATTCATGAAATCGGTAAAAGACCAACTCGGTATACTAAAGAACCATTTTCCATTGCAGGAAGAGAAGATCGAGGATCTTTATCAGGATGACCCTGTCTTCCGGACCCTTTGCAGCGACTATATCTATTGCCTCGACGCGCTGGAAAAACTACGCTTCGAATTCTCGGAAAAAAGAAATTCCGTCGATGAATATGAGCATGTGAAGAAGGAGCTGGAGACAGAATTGCGAGAGTATCTCAAAAAATAGAGTCCCCCTGATTTTGCAGCTTCCATCGGTTTATAACCTTCTTTTAATATAATATGGCCATAAGACAATTACTCCAGCGATATTATGGTTTAATATGAAAAAAAACGAAATGCGTATGGTGCGGAACAATTCCCCAAAACAATGGTTACCTGTTGTCATTTTATTGCTACCATTCATTGCAACTTGTCAGAATCCGAAAGACTCGTTCCTGTATTGCGATGCACATTTTCACCTAACCAATTATATCCAGGAAGGGATTACTGCCAAACGTTTCCTTGAGATAATGGGGAACAAAGCGCAACGTTCGACCCTGTTTGGCATACCGTTGCAACAACAGTGGTCATATCAGAATTCGGGCAAATATGCTCCTACATATTATTTGCAATCTGATGCTCCTTTGTATTATTATTCATTTACAGATGCATACATCGCCATGCAATATAAATCGCTGACCAAAGAGCAACAGGCGCGACTCGACCCCATGATCACGGGATTCAATCCGGCAGATATGTATGCGGCAAAGCATATTGAACGGGTATTAAGAACATTTCCCGGCGTGTTTACCGGCATTGGCGAATTCTCTATTCACAAAGAATTTGTTTCCGCGAAAATACCCGGCGAAACGGCTAGCCTTACTAATCCTGCATTGGATAGCATACTTGATTTTGCGGGCAAAGCCGGTTTAATCGTCATACTGCACAATGACATGGACATGCCCATGGCAAAAGATAAGGCAGAACCAGTGTACCTGGAGCAAGCTAAAGATGTATTGAGACGTCACTCTAATACAACCATTATTTGGGCACACGTCGGTCTTGGGCGCATTGTTCACCCGGTGGGTTATGGTACCACTGCGGCGGGTGAACGGTCTTCCACGCACACCAATATTGCTGAACAAATATTGGAAGATCCTGCGTTCTCACATGTGTATTTTGATATCTCATGGGACGAAGTGGCGAAATACATTGTATCCACTCCTAAATCTGTTGAGAACAGCGCCAGGGTCATGAATAAATTTCCAGATCGCTTTTTATTTGGCACTGACGTGGTAGCTCCACCCGACCAGGATTTTTATCTGGCGGTCTATAAAATGTATGCTCCTCTCTGGAAAGCTCTCAATCCTCAAACAAGCGAAAAGATCAGGAAGGGGAACTATATTCGACTTTTCGATGCCGCGCGGTCAAGAGTAAGAGCTTGGGAGAAAGCAAACATTAAATAGCATTTTCACCGTGTTTATGCTAATCATGGAATTGTTCTATTAAATGCGTTTACCTTTCTTATATCGCACAAAAATCATCCCCCTGTGCATCCTCCTTTTCATTTGTGCAAATATGTATGGTCAGCCGGTATTTGACACTATCTTCTTCAAGGATGGAAGCATTGTTGTTGGAAAAATTAAGAAAGTGAAATTAGGCGTAGTCACCTTCGATCCTGCCAATACTAACGACATCAACGTACAACTGAGAGTTCTGAAGACGATGGCCGCCGTTAGAACGGTTTTTCGCATCGAAACAATAACTGGAAACGTCTATTATGGAAACATGATCCCGGAAGCAGACACAAATTATGTTACGGTCTTTCATGAAAAAGGATCGGCCAGACTGCATCTGCAGGCTATTACGGTGATGTACCCTTCCGGAAATTCCTTTTGGCAAAGGTTTACCGGCAACTTAGGCTTAGGATATAATTATACCCGTTCCAGCAATTTCGGAAGATTAAATTTTGATGCCACAGTTACTTATACCTACCTGAAGGAACAAGTTACGTTTTACGGTTCAGGTATCTATACCATTACCGATTCTTCATTCAGCAGGGATAATGAAAAGGTTAATCTGAAATTCAATCATTATTTCACGCCTACGTGGTTTGGTACCGTGTTTCTTCAATACCAGCGTAATCTTGAACTCGGGCTGGAGCGGCGATACCAGGAAGGCCTCGGGATCGGCAATAAATTTATTACCACCAAATATGTATATGCGTGGGTAAGAAGCGGTGTTGTATTCAACCAGGAAAGAAGCAGTGAAAATGTGAACTCAGGGACACTAACAGAACTATTCGGGCAACTGGATTTTAATTTCTTCCGGTTTACAAAACCAAAGGTTGACCTCGCCATGGCACAAACAGTGTATTATAACCCTGCTCAAAATCGACTTCGTAATGACGGGAACACTAAAGTAAACTGGGAAGCGGTTAAGAATTTTAAATTAAGCCTGGAGTTTTATAACAACTACGACAGCAAACCACCTGTCGAAGGCAGCAGCAACCTTGACTATGGTATTCTTTTCGGGGTGAGCTATTTCTTTTATTGATTTCAATAATATATTGGCCACAGATTACACGAAATTACACAGATTAGTCGCTTGCAGAATTTGGCAATCTTTTAGTGCGACTCACTCATTACTCATTACTCATTATTCATCACTCCTCTCCTATATCTTCTTCATCATCTTCGTCATCACCTCTTCCTTCTTTGCCTGGTAATTGGTGAACTGTTCCGCAGTAAGAATTTTTTTCAGTGAATTATCCCGATATCGTTCATTGGATAATAGGTATTTTTGTCGGGTACCTTTTACCATGTTCTTGCTGCCCTCAAGCTCGATATTTTTTTCTGCACACCTGATGTTAACTGCCTCAACTTTTGGCACCTGTTCGTCGGTAAGTTGCAGATTTGTCTTCATCCATTCCGTTACCTGGCGGCCTCTTTCTGTCGGATCGTTCGAGAGTTCAGGCTGCTGCTGTGAATATGCGCTGCCGAAGTACAGCAACAAAACGATTGCGAATAGGTTTTGAATTTTCATCTCCAAAATTTTATATTATCGAAAATTATTACTTTACGGCCCTTACGGCTGCCACGGCTTGTGTTGCCACAAACCATGGCAGCAAGTGAATAGCTTTCTCGCCCAATTCCGGCCTTCCAAGTTAAGCTAATTATCGACAACGACGTTTCCCATTTGATCATTTAACGGTTACAAGTTTTCTAAATCAAGAATTCGATACCCCACCCTATAATTTTGTATCCTCCTTAAATACAATCAATCAAAAACCGAAATCAATGAAAATGAGAATTACCGGTTTGATCGTCATAACTGTGGCCCTGTTGTCACGTCTAAATGCTCAACAATTCAACTCCGACAGCTGGCTGTCGAAGGCACACGGTACGATAACCCTTATCCCTACAGTAGGAGAAAGAAATACAATGTTAATGAATACGTATTCCTTGTTTTCCAAATGGGAGTTCACCATGGCGGCATACTTATACAATGATGATAACGATCCAAAGACGAATGATGGATACTCAACATCGCTTTACGCCAAGTATATGTTTTATCAAAATAAAGCTGCTACGGGCGGTGCGGCCGTTAAGTTTGGTACCGGAATGTTTCCGGGAACAATTGACAAGGACCTCAGGGCAGAAGACGCTTTCCAGACATTCTGGATGAATGCACCTGCAACCGTTCCGCTATTTCATGATAAGGTTTCATTTGATGTCATGCCCGGGATAAGCCTTACCAGGAATTATGGAACGGAACATACAAATGCCTGGGCATTTACTTATTCTACCCGTGTTGCGTGGTATCCATGGTACCCTAAAAACGCCAAATGGGCTTTTGTAGGTGAAGTGTTTGGATCTGCAGGACAAACAAGCGGAAAACCTGAATTTAAATTCGGCCCGCGTTGGGAACCTAGTCAATATGCAACGTTTGCGTTAACGTATGGACAAGAGTTTGGCGGCAATGAAGGCGCGGGCTTTGAATTCGGCGTTATGCTGTTTACACCACCATTCGCTTGCCTGGGCGGTTGCGGTGATAAGAAGAAGAAATAATTAAATATGCTGGCTACAGATTCACGCCGTTGTTGGTGTTTCCCGGTGAACTAAACAACACTACGTAATTAAACAAACCAAGGGAGCACCAACAACAAGTGTCGTTAATTTCTATAGTGCGTAAGAAAACCCCATTTGTCCCCGTTCACGCCGTTCACGCCGTTGTTGGTGTTTCCCGATGACCTAAGCCAACTCTGTCATCGAAATAAATTAAGGGAGCACCAACAACAAGTGTCGTTAATTTCTATAGTGCGTAAGAAAACCCCATTTGTCCCCGTTCACGCCGTTCACGCCGTTGTTGGTGTTTCCCGATGACCTAAGCCAACTCTGTCATCGAAATAAATTAAGGGAGCACCAACAACAAGTTCCGCTAATCTCTATAATGCGTAAGAAACCCCCATTTGTCCCCGCTCACGCCGTTGTCGCCGTTGTTGGTGTTTCCCGATGACCTAAGCCAACTCTGTCACCGAAATAAATTAAGGGAGCACCAACAACAAGTTCCGCTAATCTCTATAATGCGTAAGAAACCCCCATTTGTCAATTCCAGTTAGATAAAACCCTGCGGACGAATATTTATATTCTTCAGGTAAAGAACATAAACCAGCTCGTACCGGATTGTTATGGATATACTGCAGCTTCTGAAGAAACACTGCATGTGTTCTCAACTCAACACTTAATGGGTTTCGCTCCCAGAATTGATATTCTCTGTCTTTCGCATCTACTCGAAAATTCTGCAGTATATCAGGGTGATGTTTCCGCAGGTCAGCTTTTATCTTTTGAGCGGTATATTTAAGAAAGTCCCGCTGCACAGCTTCCGGATCAATGCCAGCACACATTCGCCAGATCAGGTGAATGTGATTTATCATAATTACAAACGCATACAGCGTTATTCTTTCATCCGATACCAGGAACCGAAGACTGCTAATGATAATATCTTTATACTTATCCTGCTTCAGCAGTTTCTTCCATTCAAGGTTTGTAGCTGTAAAATATTGCGGCCATTCTGTAACAATCGACGGCATTATGGCCTAAAGTTCATGAAGAAGGGTTGTTAATGCTCCGTTATTGACACTAATTAAAACGTTTCTTTCTGGTCGCGGAGAGTTCGAACAACATCGAAAAACGGTGAAGAAACGTTGTTGGTGCTCCCTTAGTCGCGCTAACTAAAACGATTCCTGTTATTCGCGGGAAACACCAACAACGGCGTAAAGAAGCAAATAAATTTTAATTTCAGCAGATCCCCGCATTTATCTGTGTAAATATGTGTCCATCTGTGGCAAATTCTAACTGGTTGGTCACGGAGAGTTCGAACAACAGCGAAAATGGCGAAGAAAAGAGTTTGGCGGTAATGAAGGTGCGGGCTTTGAATTCGGTGTTATGCGGTTTACACCACCATTCGCTTGCCTGGGCGGTTGCGGTGATAAGAATAAGAAATAATTAAATATGCTGGCTACAGATTAACACAGATAGCTCCTTTTACGCAGCCGTTGTTGGTGTTTCCCTACTGGCCTTAATTAATTTGTTCATTCATTTCCCGGGAAACCCCAACTACGGCGGAAATCTGTGTTAATCTGTGTTAATCTGTGGCGAAAAACGTTGTTGGTGCTCCCTTATTTCACTTAATTAGTTTGTTCACTCATTTCGCGGAAAACCCCAACAACGGCGGAAATCTGTGTTAATCTGTGGCAACAACTATTTTTTACTAAAGAAAAGATAATTGTACCCCAGCGTTACCACGTTGTAATCATATCCGGTATTCGTAAATGCTCCTACATGAAACTGCAATTTCATAGAATGCTGCCTTGCGAGTGGAACGGACCATATGGCCCCAATTCTCCAGTTGTCTTTAAGGTCACCGGCAGGCGTATTGTCCACAAATGTTTGACCCCCGTTAAACCAGTTGCCGTTAAGCCCAACCCACATTTGATTTCTGAAATAATAAGCAAGATGTCCCTGCAGGCTGACTACCGGGTCCTGCTCCTGGGTTTTATCTACCAGGTATTCTTTATTATCGGTATAAAACCAAACTCCGGCATATGCTTCTCCGTAAAAGCGCTTGAAGCGACGGGAAATTCCTATCTCCGGTTTGAGTGCCCACCTGTGGCTACCCAGGTTGATCAGCTTTTCTTTATAGTAAAGTCCGATCGGCACAGACGCCACGAGGCTAAATCCCACAATTGTTTTCTGTTGAAATTTTGCAAATTCTCTTGGAGTCAATGCAGGAGAACCAAATAAATTAATCCCAAACCGGATGCGTGCATCACCAAAACCATTCCGTGCAATGCTTGTATCGCGGCCATTGAGTTTGCCGTTTCCGGCAAGAAATATAAATGGCGCCGTAATCTGCACGCGGGCCAGTTTATTTGCAAGCGCAAAGGTTCGGACATAGCCTGTAAAGATATTATGGGAACTTATTTTTGCGCCCTGAATAGGTTTAGACGGATCTGTCAGCACGTTGCCACTGGCATAACCGTACACTAATGCCACAACATTTGTTCCTTTCGGCACATTGGCATACACTCTTGGCTCCAAATCCTGCGAACGGGCAGTAATGAAAGAGAAAGAGAAAAGAAATGTGCAGAAATGACGACACACGGATGAGTTGCAATGCAATTTCATTGATGAAATGTATTCATTCCGTTTTCAAATTTCCAAATTTTCATCTTGCAGTTCTAAATATTTTTCATGCCGGATTTTTTGATCGTTTGTTACAATTCCCAACCCACCGAAAATGTAAACACATAGTCAGTCTCGTTACCCGCCACAGCCGGCCGGTTATCATAGTTAAGTGTGAGACCCAGTCTTATATAAAAATCCAGGGGCAGGTCATATTTGGAATCCAGCTTAAAATCCGAACGCCAGCGACCCGATTCGGTAAAGCTGGGATACACGTAAATGCTGCTAAGCAAATTCAAATCTCCAATGTCAAACAGGTTTAACTCAGAGCCCACATATCCTTCAAGGCTGGTCCGCTTCGGTGTTCCGTTAGTAAACGATTCATTGTTGATCGATAGACCTCCGCCGACTCCCCAGTATGATTTGTTGGTATGAACAAGATACTTGCCCGCTCCAAGTTTCCCGGTTAACCTCAAATCCAAAGCTTGCTCGGTGTTGGACAGCAATGTGACATCTCCTTTCGCATACCAGTCACGCGGAAGAAAATAGGTATATGAAATTCCCGTTTCTGTACGTTTTGTATCCTCCACACTATCCTGTTTTGAACGGATATCGTCGTAATAAATATCGAGCATCCATTTATCGGCCATATAACCAAGAGTACTCCGGGTACTAAGTTGCCTGAGATTATTTGCCTTAGTAATATTCAGGCCAAAATCAATACTTGCGCTTACCCTGCTCCAGAAATCTGACTTTAATCCTTTGAGATAAACAATATCATCCAATGTAGCGGCAACGGGCTGTGCACCGGGTACCAGGATATTTACTTTGTTGCTTTTTTCAATTGTTTGAATAGTTCCGTTGATCCTCCTGCCATCCTTTAGCGTTATCAGGAAACGCGCCTTTGAATAGATTTCCTTAATACCACTCCATTCAATGGTAAAATCATTTTTACTATAATCTGTCTCAATTGTTATAACACCCTTGGTCATTGATTTCAATTCGCCAACGATTACATCCCCATTTTTTAATATTAGCGAATCATGTTGTGCCATGATGGACGTCGTGATGCACATTCCAAGAAAAACCATAAAGGCATGTAATTTGTATATATGCTCCATTCTTTATGTTTTTATTTGTCGATTATACCTTACTATTGCACGTGCTGCCGGGTTGGAACCAGCATGTTTTCCCGTTATGGCTTGTGTCTGGCATGCCTGCGCTGCAGGCACAACCACGGTCAACGATTTACTTTTCCTAAAGTAAACTCTTCACGATTTTTTGGAATCATAATAATGACCATAGCCCCAAATGGAATGCAAATACCTGTGATGAAAAGTGACAGGGTTTTGTTATAGTAAGTAGCCACAGTTTGTCGGTCATTGTAGGGTTTTAATATGCGATAAAGAACCGTTACCAACAAGCTAATGCTTGAAACGACGGCTATACCAATCACCACTTCCACAAATCCCTGTTTTGTGAATGCATTAGGCAGCCACGAGTTGGCAAAGTTGAGCATGAACCCGAGAAAAATACCCGTAGCTGTTACCATTGGTTGCCTGTATCTCTGAAGCTCTGCCAAAAAAAAATATTAAAGCGTTTGATCTGTTTGCCGAATTCGCTACCAGGCCGGCCCGATTTAATTGTGAACAAACATACTATTGTTATAGTTGCAGTAATGGGCGTTATCGCAAAACTGTAATTTGAAACGACGGCCAGCTGTTGGCAAGTTTGAGCATGCAACGAATCCACCTGGCTAAGCCAACACCTATTTTTGCTGAGTTTTCTGAGCCTTCTCAATCTTTCTTTTAATAAATTCCATATAGCGCTCATGTTTGTCGGCACCCATGATGGCATCTACCTGCGCCCAGCGTGCATCGGAAACGAAGTCTGCAATTTTGTTTTTGGTCTCATCATCTTTTGCATACCTGTTAACGCGATCAAGCGTGCTGAGATAACAAATATTTACGTTGTCGATATCATCCATCTGGGTTTGGGTCAGCTTTAATGAATCCTTCAGGTATTTCTGATTGTCGGCCCTGAAAGATTTCAACTTCATGAGCTTTTGTTCGTCAGATAGATCATCCCACTTTTGCCCGTGTACAGCAGCTGCAAGCAGGTAGAGTGCTGAAAACAGAATTATTTTTTTCATAACTGTAGATTTTGTTGATAGAAAGTTAATATAAATTCAAAATTCTTTTTCGTGCGGAGATCTTATTTTAGTTAAATCGCTTTCGACATCTTTGTCGTCACTTCTTTGCCTATCGGCACGTTGTGTCGCGGCGTGCAAAAGGATGGACGATATTGTGTATTGCCTATTCCTATTGCCTATTGCTAATTGCTTATTGCCTGTTCATTTCTTCACCAACGCCGGCGGATAATACGTCCCTTCCCATACACCACCTATCGGTCCGTAGAAACGAAACGTAAGCCGGTATGACTGGCGGCTCTTCGGTGTTGGCAGCCAGTTTCCATCCGGTGCATTAGCAGGTTTTTCAGGAGCAAAGTAGAGCGTTAACGCACCATCCTTTCCGTATTCGGGCTTTGTTTCTTTATTGAGGAGAAAACGATTTAGCGGATTTGGCAATACCCGCATATTTGTATTATCAACTGCAATCACGGACCAGAAATATTTTACAAACTTTTCAGGCAATGCCTCTGCGGGAAATGTTACCTGGTATGAATTGTCGCTATGCAATGCTTCACCTGAACTGTCTTCTGAACATTTGTAATAGATTACTTCTTCAAAAATGTTTGCCCATATCCCTCCGAAATTAACAATGCTCCTCGTCAGGTAGTCATTCCCGTATACTCCTGCAGTTGATGGCCTCACCCAATTGTTTCGGACCGTTCCGTGACCGATTATGGCGCCTGCTTTTCCAAAATCAGCCAATGCTTTGTTACGAACTGCCGAGTCAATTCTCTTGCGTTCTGCCGGATCGGCAATTGCTTTTACTATTTGATTTACAAGTTGCTGAAGATTTTCGATCCCTTCGTTTATATCCTTTTCACTATTCATGGCTGCCTCAGCAACATCGAATGCTTCAACACCCGGCAAGTTCGCCATGTTAAAATCGGGAACGTTAGGAATTTCGGGGAGTTTGGGATTACCACTTGCATTAAATGAGAATTGTTGTTGCAATGCAATGGCTTCATCCCAGCTAAAACCTAATTCAACACGGGAAAGCACCCTTGAATATTTCACGGGCAGATCGATACGTCGTGCGCCTTCCGGTAATTTAACATTCGTTCCTTTCAAACAAATAGCAAACTCACCGTACGGGCGATCTGGAAATGTTCTTTCATTTACATTTGCCAGCGTTTCACCCCAGCCATTCAGGAATTGCACAGTAAAGTAGCGACCAGTTATTTGTGGTACAGTGAGCATCGTATAGCTATTCTCATCAACCGCTATCCATGCTTCTGAATAGGCAACATCCAAATTGGGATTTGGCCAATCCACAGCACCTGGCTTCCGGTGAACGATCTGGTTCCATTTAAATCCTTCTTTGAAATCAAGGTTTTGCTGGCGAAGGACCAATAAACGACTTAGCAAATAAATATAAGCATCGGATATCTCCTGGTCAGAGACTCCCGGAGACGTTTTCGCAGAAGAAGGTTCTGCGACAGATGGACTGAATATTTTTTTCATAACACTAGTATTTTTAGTTAAGTATTAAATTAATCAGCTTAGCAATTGTGCCTCAGGAAATTTCCAGTTGCCATTCACTAGTTCGGGACGAGGACGATAAAGTCGCACGGTATAATTCCATCCTTTTGTTATATGCAAAAAGTTCGATGCCTTGCCATCACCGCCAAACTGGATTATAATAGAACCATCCGTTTCTTTTTTTGCAGTAATACTGTTTAATGTGTAAGCATTTTGACTATTCTTCTCATAATAGCCGGCTGCATTGTACACACTTACTGACCAGAATGCATCAACAGGAACATCCTTCACAGTGAGTTTATAAATGGAATTGCCATCATTCTTTGGTGGAACAACGTTTAAGTATTTCGCGTCCTTTTCTGGATTGCCACCCCAGCCAGCGGCAGTACCAATTAAATGACGTACAGGATCAACATCAGTTTTTTTACCAAAAGCACCTGAAAAATCAGGAATGGTTTCAGCCAAAATAAGCAGCGCGTCTCTGACTTTTTTTTGGGATGCTGCATGCCATTGAGGTATTTCAAATTTTCCCGGGCCTCCCGGCTGATTCACTTTCACTGCATCCTGCAAAGCATGAACTGTGTCCAGGTCTTTAGGATCGGAAGGATCGACCAGTGTTCTTAACCCGATCAATATGTAACGGGTGCCGGCCTGCTCACGTGTAAAATTATAACTGCCGCCTCCGTATCTCACCTCGAAGACGTAATGATCTTCATTCACCGACATTAATGACATAAAGCGGTTGCCTGCATCGGGCATTGTGATTGTCACCGCCCCTGCATCCAGGTCGAAGACCGCAGAAGAGTAAACGGTATCGCGGTTGCCCCGAACTACTGTTTGATTATCCACCGAAAACAATTCCCGGTAATGGTAAAACTTTCCCAGGCTGTTTTGTTTTACAGCAACTGTAGAAAAATACATGTCTGATTCGGCTCTTTTGAAATTATCAACAGTTACTGGTATGGGCTGGGATGATGTGGCTTCTAATTTTTCTTTTGGCTGGGTTTGAGTTGACATGGTTTAACGTTTAAGGTTTATGGTTTATGGTTTTTAGTTAAAAGTTATGAGATAAGAGTTATGGGCCAGAATGCTATTCCTTTACTACTGGTGGTGGGTTCCATTTATCTTCCATAATTGATTCATCCGGCCAATAGCATCTTATATATAGTGAAAATGTTTCTTTGGGTGCAGGCAACCAATTACTCTTCTTCGATTCTTCCGGTGGAGTGTTTTGCACATAAAGTGTCAGTGAACCATCGGAATCAAACTGCAGGTTTTTATTCTTGGTACCAAGTGAATACCGGTTCAATTCATTGGGAACGAAGAAATGTTCCTTGCTATAAAGCGTCAATGACCAGAAACCTTTTACCGGTGGCAACTCTCCTTTTGCGAATCTTATCGAATACCTATTGTTGCCATCCAATCTTACTCCGGAAGCATCCAGATCCTGGTAGAAATACTTTGTTTCATTAGGCTTATTCACAAAAATATTTGCCTTGGCGCAGGCAGCTCTTGTGAGGTAATCCACTCCAAACTGGGCCCCGTTGCTTTGCGTGGTCCAATTGTTTTTTACAGGATATCCCACATTTACAAATTGCAATAAAGGTGTTATGACATCTTGTTCTGCTTCAGTTGCTGCCTTCTTCGCCGCTTCTTTCAGCCTGGGATTTTTGCTTATTGCATCCAGCAAACCATTGATCTGTGCATACAAGGCTTCTTCTCCTGCTTGCGGTGGCACTTCATTCATGATATCAACAAGTTGATCGAAGAAAGTTTCAGGCTGCACCCATTTGGTTTCGCCTCCTCCCGAATTGTCGGGCGGTGTGCTTTTGGTTTTTGCCCAGTCTGTTATTTTCATTTTGCCATCGAAATCACTCAGGGGATACTGGGTGATTTGATTGATCAGCGGCTGTATGGCTGTTTTATCCGCAGGATCATCTGATTGAAAAACACGGGGAGCAACGAATCCCAGTGCAGTTGAACTTTTAAATACGCCGGTTATACCATCGGGAATTTTGCCATTCCAATCTGCACCTGTAAATAAGTAAAACCCGGGTTTGGAATTGTACATCTTTCCGAGTACAGCAAAACCATCTGTTCGCTGGTCTGCGACCTGGTACACCCAAAACCTGTCGCCAAAATCCGGCACCTGGATCACTACCGGCTCCTTGCGCAGATCCAGTGAACCAGCTCCATACACTACATCCTGGTTGGGACAGGCTACGACTCTTTGTTCCGACTTCATGTAATCGGTGAGAAAGCACATATGATTGATCGGTGCTCCCGGCAATACGCCACCTATATACATAGGTTCTTTTAACTGGCCGAACATCGCCACCCTATTATGCACATTGACCATTGGCCATCCCCAGAGATAAATAAACTTTGCAAGCGTTGTTACATACGCTTCGGTATAAATTGTGTTTGGAACAGGCCCGCGAAGCTGAGTTTGTTTTTCACTACCTGCTTTCTCCAACTTTGCAGTAGCTTTCGGCTCTGCAATAGAAGCGCTTAAATTTCTTTTCATTACACTGTTTTTAGTTAAAGGGTTTGATGTATATTTTCTATTTAATTGCTCTTCATTTGATAAAGAGTACAACTCACAATAATCGATCTTAGATTGGCTTTTATCACTCATAGCTCACTTGCTTCCTGCTTTGCTTTACTCGCAGTCGCTATGACAACTCACAATTCACTATTGACTATTTACTCTCATAATACATCTGAATCCCAAATGATTCATTCCCGTATCTATCATCTGCGGCTGTCTTGCTGCAGGGCGATAGCGCAAACAATAATTTGGTGCACATAAATGCGAACCGCCTTTAATCACCTTTCTTGGAATTTTTACTTCCGGCTGACATTCATCAAAGCTGCCACCGGGTGATGTCACTCTTGGATTAATGGCCGGAGTACAACAGCTCTTGTGTTGTTCTGCTTCTTTATTCACAAGGCTTCGCAAATACCAGTCGCAGGTCCATTCCCAAACATTCCCTGCCATATCATATAATCCGTAACCATTGGGAGCGAAAGAACCTACGGGTGATGTGCCTTCGTATTTGTCAACCATTAGATTTTGATAAGGAAATTCTCCCTGCCATGAATTGGCCATAGGATTGATCAATTGCACATCTTCATCTCCCCATGTAAAATTCTTTCCATCCAGCCCCCCTCTCGATGCATATTCCCATTCAGCTTCCGTAGGCAATTCTTTTCCGGCCCACGTTGCATATGCCTCTGCATCTTCATAAGCAATATGCACAACAGGATGGTCCTTCAGGCCATCAATGGAACTGGCAGGCCCGTGCGGATGTTTCCAGTTCGCGCCGGGTACCCAGGCCCACCAGTTTCGATAGTCTTTGAGATTAACCGGTCCTTTTGCTTTTTGAAATACTAAAGCGCCGGGTACTAAAAGTTCAGGTAAAGCACCGGGATAGTCTTCAGCTTTTAGCGGTCTTTCTGCTACGGTTACATATTTTGTTTCGTCGACAAATTTTTGATAGTCTTCATTGGTTACTTCATACTTATCAATATAAAAACCATCCACTGTTACCCTGCGCATAGGACGTTCTTCGGGGTAAAAATTCTGTGAGCCCATGAGAAATGTTCCGCCTGGAATAAAAACCATGTTGCCGGTTTTGACTGCCTTTTCTTGTGTTGTTTGTTCCATGTTTTTTATATCACTTATTTATTGCCATAGATCTGAAATCTTAATTCATGTTCAATTCCAAAAAATTGCTGTAGTATGAAATGATCAGCGCCAGGCCGAGCAATACGATGACAATGCCCAGGAAGAACGAATATGAGATTCTAAGATCAGCTCCTTCTTCTCTTAATTGCCTTCGTACCATAATGTGCTGAATACACGAAAAGATCATATAGGCTGTCCCGATACTTACCAGCCACAGGCCCACTCTTCTTGAAGCAAGACCGGTGCCACCTGTTACGTCATGCTCACGCAATTGCTGGAAAAACTTTGAAATGGTAAAACCAAAACTGATCAGGGATACAGAGGTCCTCGTTGCAGCCATAAGTGTTCTTTCCTCTGCGAGGGCAGTACGCCGTAAGGCTAGCTTATCTCCTATTTTTAATTCGTTGATGTCGTTTTCCATTGTCGATATTTTCTCCAGTAAATGTTTACCAGCCTGAAAGTCTCAATGCATCATTCGAAAGCAAATACCCGTTTCCAGTCGTTCTTTATACTTACGACATATATCCCCCATTCTTCCGCAACGGTCAATGCTTCATTGAGCGGACTCAATCTAAAATCTTTATCATATGCGAATTCTCTTTCGGCATCATCGTGATGCACTAGCATGGCCATGCGGGCGCCATCACCACTTAGTGCATACTGCATCATTCTCAGGTCGCCATCGGAATTGCCGGAAACAAAAATGGGCCTTCTGCCAATATGCAGATTTATGTTTGTGACCTTTGTTTCACGGTCATCAAAACTGTTAAGTTCAGAAAGCCTGCGTACCTGCACTTTCTTATCATTGATATCGAATTGTGTTTTGCTGCTAGATCCAATTACCTGTTCCGGCGGAATGCCATAGATCTTTTCGGCAATTGCCCGCACAAATTCAATTCCTCCGCCAGTAACAATAAATGTTTTAAATCCGTTTGCCCGGAGGTAACCCAGCAGCTCTGCTTGCGGCTGGAATATGCATTCAATACATTTCCTTTTTAAATGCGGATGCATTGCGTTGCCAAACCAGTGCTTTGCTATTTCTCTAAACTCCTCCTGTGTTTGTGCCTCGTGCGATTTAAAAACAAATTCCATGATTCCTTTTTTACCGAGTCCATGGATCGTTTTTAAGTCATGTTCCAAAAATGCTTTGAACGGCTGCATTTCTTTCATAGAAGGATTTTCATCAATCATTTCTTTTATCCTTTCAAAAGCAAATAGTCCTTCTATGAACGTGGGTTGCTCAGTCCACAAAGTGCCATCGTTGTCAAAAACGGCAATACGCTCAGCAACAGGAACAAAATCCTTTCCACCTTCTGTGCTTACCCGTTGAACAAAATCAATAACCGCTTTTTTGTTGTCTGTATCGTTCCAGGAATTAAGCATATACTTCTTTCGTGTTCTGCTTTATCTTTTAAATGAAGTGAACCGTGAATATTTAGTTCACGGTTCACCAGATTTTTTATCAACCTCCTGAAGATGCTTCACTCATTTTACCAATGGCATCCCCGATCGTAAATGTGTTTGGTTTTTGAATGATAGGAAAATCTTTGAAAGTATCTGCCCATTTAGCGACAACAAGGTTTGCTGCAAGCGCTATATAGTCGCGACGGAAAAACCACTCATAGTAAGTATTCGACGTGATATCCGCAAATTCGTAGGGATCAGTCCGCAGGTTAAACAACTTCGGCACCCGCAGGCGGGTAAAAGGTTCTGCCCAAACCTGCAGGGTACCCTTGCAACGCTGTTCCAAAAACACCACCTTCCAATTGTCAAAACGCAATGCCAGTATATCGCCATCATCGCTGACATAGACAAACAACTTGCGGGGACCAACTTTTTCTTTACCCGTGAGGTAAGGCAGGAAGTTATAGCCATCTATGTGATTTTTGTAGGTACGCCCACATGCTTTGTAACCTTTTTTCGCTTTCTCCACGATATCAGGTTCACCTGCCATCGCCAGGAAGGTGGGGAACCAGTCATGATGCTGGACGATCTCATTAGAGACACTGCCTGCTTTGATCTTGCCTGGCCAACGAACCAATAATGGAATGCGGAATGCACCTTCCCAGTTTGTGTTCTTTTCACTGCGGAATGGTGTCGTGCCGCCATCGGGCCACGTGTTGCGGTGCGGGCCATTGTCTGTTGAGTACATCACAAACGTGTTTTCTGCAATGCCCAATTCATCGAGATAATTCAGCAGTTCTCCCACGTTTTTATCATGATCGATCATCGTGTCATGATAAGGGGATTGCCACCTTCCTGACTGTCTCAGGCTTTTCTTTTTTGTATGCGTGTACAGGTGCATGTGTGTTGTGTTCACCCACGCAAAAAATGGCCTTTTGGCATTGTGTTGTTTTTTGATGAAATTCTTGGCAGCGGCTACAAACTCATCATCACATGTTTCCATACGCTTGCGATTGAGCGGCCCTGTATCCTCGATTTTTTGTTTGCCGACCTTACCCCAGCGTGGTTCTACTTTTGGATTGTCTTTGTCTGTAGCAAACGAATGAATGACACCGCGGGGTCTGATTCGATTGTTTAATTCAGGAAAGTCTTTTTCGGGCGGCCAGTCATACATTTCCGGTTCTTCTTCAGCATTGAGATGATAAAGATTACCAAAGAATTCATCGAAACCATGATTAGTTGGGAGCATGTGATTCAGATCGCCCAAATGATTTTTGCCAAACTGGCCTGTAGCATAACCCTGGTTCTTCAATGCACCTGCTATTGTAAGGGCTTTATCCGTCATACCCACCGGGGCCCCGGGAAAACCGACTTTCGACAATCCCGTGCGCAATACGCTTTGCCCTGTAATAAATGAAGACCGTCCCGCGGTACATGATTGCTCGCCATAGGAATCAGTAAACATCATTCCTTCTTTTGCAATCCGGTCAATGTTGGGAGTTTGATAACCCATTAATCCCTGTGAATAACAACTCAGGTTGGAGATCCCGATGTCATCGCCCCAGATGACAAGAATGTTTGGTTTTTTGTTTTCCGTGTGGTTTGTGCTTGCCTTTGCTTTTGCCATAGTGTTTTGTTTAAGGTTTGTAAATTTTTGATTCTTGTCATAGTGGAGGAGTGATGGGTTCCAGGTATTGTGATTTTAAAGTATTTTCATTTCATATGAAATCAGACAGCCGTGGTCATTGCGATCCGTCGTAAGCGGGAAGCAACTACGGCTGTATGAATTACCAATAAGTGCACCTTTTTTAAGTTTATTGATTAGTAATTGTTGTTTGATCACGGGGAACTTATTCTTTCATATCAGTAGCGTGGTCATAAAGCTTCGTCTTTTTATTCGTTTATTATAGCACAGGTTTTGATTATTGCCTGAACAACGCAACGAAAAATAAGATCAATCCAAACACGAGTATCAGTGCACCAAGTATAGAAGAAAGTGATCGCTGCAATCCTGGATAATCATTTTTGAGTCTCCTGTACGCGGCCAGGTGTTGTATCTCGGCAAACAACAACCCCACAAAGCCGAACCCGATCATCATCAACCCTACCATTCTTGGCGTAAAAAAGTGTGGGCCTGAACTTGTTTTTTGTATTTCTTCGAAAACCTTATATATCGAAAAGCCGAAGGTGATAAGCGAAGTAGCCGTTCTTATCCATGACATCAGCGTTCGTTCATAAGAAAGTGCCGTGCGTTCGAACGACATTCGCGTTCTTTGATCTGACATCTCCGTACGGTGCTCCGAAAGATCAGTGCGATGTTCGGACAAGCCTGTACGATGTTCCGACATACGGGTGCGGTGCTCCGACATATGCGTCCTCTCTTTGGAAAGCTCCACAGACAAACCTTCACCTTCCCTGGCTCGTTCAGCTTCCGTTATTTTGTCCTCTATCTTTTTTTGAAGATCGGTAGGCCGGGGATCTTCAAGATTTTTGTTCGAATGGCCAACGTCTACTTTTTTTTCGTTTTCCATTGCAATGATTTATTTATTTATCAATACAATTCACCCTTTTTACATTTCCCCAGTTCGCCAGCGAAACATCCGTGTTGGAGAAATCAGAGTTGCGGATTTTTGAACCGGAGAAATTAGTATTGGCCAGGCGACTGTCGCGAAAAGAAGTGCCAAACCGGGAGGTAATAGAGAAGGCTATTTTTCTCAATCCTTCAAAACCTGCGGCACCACTCAGCGCTTTTTTGCTGATTAGTGCGCATGCCAGTGCCATGACCACAGTGCCAATACCACCTCCAATACTTTTTCCAAACATGCCTCCGCCTAAAGCAACCAAAACAAACAGGATCGTTGATGACAAAGAACCTGCCGCTGTTCGCGCAACAGTACCCACAACAAACATGATCGCCACCAAAACAAAGGCAAGAATAATTAACATCATACCTCTGCCAGTGCCGGCGCCGCTCAGGTATGCGAGTATGCCGATCAGTGCTGCAAGAAGTGTTACCGGTAAAAGCAATTTCCTGATCGCCGTAGTACCTCCTTTCCAATAGTAATACGCAATAAAAAGAAGATTGATGACTATTGCTGATATCCCGGCTGCCCTCACATTCTTATCCGTTGAAACAAGCATCCCCTGTATGGTTTTCCCTGCGAGCATGGCGATGTAACCTGATAGCAATGAAATCACCAGCGCTCCCAGGAAAATAAATACCGCATTTGCCGTCGGAATGCCTGTTCTTACATTCGAAAAATCGGCATTGCTTAAATTGGCTCCGCTGAAATCGGCCCCGCGCAGATCACTGCCGGTAAAATGGGCATACGTCAAATCTTCCTCCTTGAAAGATTTGTTCTGAAGATTTTGATTAGAATGATCCTTAGGCATAATAGTTTGGTTAAATAAATTTCAATCTTTCGTTTTTCCTTGTGCGATGATCAGATTTTCTGTTTGTTCTGACAGTTCTTTGTTCAGAAAGTAATTAAGGAATGTTCGTATCACTGCAATGGCGCCCAGTTCTATCAAATGTTCGGTGGTGGGTGAAATGATCGTTCCTACTATGTCAGCCGCCAATTGAAACTCCAGCGCAACGATCAGCCAGCCGCCAAACATCCTCCTGAAATAAGTATGCTGCGGATGAGGACCCGGTCGCTGAGGCTTGGTGCGCAAGCTCCTGATTATAGAAAGAATGGCGCCAACAACAATGACCAGCAATGACATAACATTCAGCAACACTTCAATCAATTCGCCCCAGCTATCAAGATTAGATCGTATACCTTCGATTAATTCGTTCATGGCATTGCAGTTTTAAACAAAGATGTCATATCAGTTCATTACAGCCTGGTGAATTTCAAATTCACATCAGGCGGAAAACCTATCTTCATTGTGAGCCCGGCAAATTTGTAATTCGACAATGCCATTTCTTTCTGCATCGTATCTGCTTTTTGCAGTGCGCGCACAATAAGCCCAAGAATTTCTTTGTCTTTATGCTCCTCTAAAAGCTGATCAATCTGTTCAGGATCCACGTCTTTTTCCTTCGTAAACGTCAGGTTAACCCCCAGCGGAATGCCGATATCCATACTTACGTCCTTCATACTGAAACCGGTCACTTCAATCAATGGGGCCAATCCCAAAATATCATTCACCAAAGTGCTGATCTTTTCCGTACTCGCTTCCTTCATGTCTTTCAGAAAGGACAGCGAACCCTTTAGTTTGTCACTGACTATTGTGATCTTGTCAGCGATCCCGGATTTTACTTCTTCCAGTGTCATGTGTGGTATTTTAGATTTAAGTTTTGGTCTCTGAAAATTCACAACTCACTACTCACTACTCACAACTCACAACTCACAACTCACTATTCACAATTCACTATTGACCACTCACTATGTCAACAACTATGAAACTTTAGATTCTTTCGTTTTGAATTATTGTTGTCACACAAAGCTCCCTGCTGGTGAGGACAGATTGTTCTATTGTCCTCATCTTCCGGAAGTTTCTTATCAGCCAACCTTCCTAAATAATCACTGCCCGGACCGCAGGAGCTAACCACATTTTTATCAATCCGCATGTTTCCAATTGATCCTTTCGTTATAAGAATTAGCATCATTGCACCTAAACTCACGGCGATTGCAATAAATGTCGCATCAAGTAAACGTCCTTTTTTCGGAAATAGCTTTTCATCATTTCCTTCGTTGATGCATTCACAGTCTTCTTCGCCACAAGCGTTGGTTTCAACTATTACTTCGTCGTTAACAACTATTTGTTTTATGATACTAAACCTGTCCATTAATCTTCAGTAATACGTTTTGCAAATGATGCGCCCGTAACTCTTAACTCATAACTCTTAACTCATTTCGGAAACACAAAAACAACCACACCTCTAAAACCAAATGCCGTCGAATTGTTGAGCGGTATCCTCGGCCCCACAGCAAGTTGTACAGCCTGCTTGCCAAGTTTGGTAATGCCATTTACAACCGGATTAAGAAATGCCGTTGTTTTATTGGTTTGCCAGTTAAAAGTTATTTCTGAATTGAAACCAACACCTCCGCCGCTTTTCCAGGCTTTCGCAAAAAATGGTTGTACATAAAGCTGGTTAACGTCAGTTCTGTTTTCATCACCCGTAAATGACCATATCTGGTTTGTTAGTACTCCATAAGTCAGGCCGCCGGATTGCCTTAAGATAAGTGCCGTTGGGCCAACGCCCCATTTACGTGAACTTAAAAAATCATCAGTACCGATCGGTACGAGGAACGCAGGTCCGGCTCCCCATATCCAACCATTCTTGCTGCCAGTCGGTGAAAAGAAAGCGCTGATTGTTGCATCACTTAGTCCAAATTGCGATTCTCCTTCACCGCTTATATCGTGCTGGTCAACGATTGGAATGATGTACCGGGTTACCAGGTTCAGCTTCGGGCTAAGCCCGATTGGTATCACAGGCTGAAAATTCAGAGTATACTTTGACCCCTTATAAGGTCCGATTCCCCAATCGACATTGTTTTGAAAAGGAACACTGATCATATTTGCAACCGGGTTGTTCAACTTATCGGCAAGCTCCTGGGCACTCGCTCCGGCCTTTTCCTGGCCACTGAGAAATAAGGCAGGAAACATGCAACCCACCAGGCAGGTTATATACGTTCCACTTTTTAAGATCATTTTACATTTGTTACCGTTAGTCACTTATAGTCCTGAATTTTTCTCCGCAGGAGTCCTTCGGACAATGTTCAATGCTCAATGTTCAATGCTCAATGTTCATTGTTAACACATAACCCTTAACCCGCGACTCTAAACTTTAAACTCCTTTGGCTTCCAGCTCGCTACGCTTGCAGTCTCCCCTGCCGGCAGGCAAGCTTTCATTGAAAAAAAAATCTACTGCCCTTTCTTTGTTGTCTCCCAAATACGGTCCCAATCAGGATTCAGAACAATTTCGGTTCTCCTGTTCTTCGCCCTGCCCTCAGCAGTGGAATTATCGGCAATTGGACTAAACTTTCCTTTACCGGCCGCAACGAGTCGGGCAGGATCCACATTATGTTCTTTCGCGAGTACACGGACTACGCCGTTTGCCCTTTCAGTGCTTAATGACCAGTTATCTGCAATACCCTTCACATGAGTGGTGTCGGTATTACCCACAACCAGCACTTGCAGTTTGGGATATTCGTTTAAAACGGATGCAAGATTTTCTAGGGCTTTTTTCCCGTCAGGACTGAGCTTGGCGCTTCCTACTTTGTAAAGCAGGTTGTCCTGCATGTCCACATAAATCACCCCATCCTTTGAATAAACATTCAAACCTTTGTCCTGGAAGTCGGCAAGTGCCGTTTCCAGTCTTTTTTCAAGTTTTTCAAAATTATCGTGCAGTTCATTCAGCGCCGAATGCATTTCGGCTAGTTCGGCTTCATTCGCCTGGCATTGTTGTTTGTAAGAATTAAACTGGTTGTTGAGAGCCTGGTTTTGCGTGTTAAGATCAGAAACCTGCTTTTTCAGGTTGCTTACTTCACCGTTTAACTGGCTGTTTTGTGATTGCAGATCGGTGATCTGCGCATTTGCTGCGTCTAATTTCTTACTTGCTCCGCAGGAACTGAGGATCGCTGCAGCAAACAATAAGAAAATTGTTGTGATTCTTGCTGGCATATGATTATGGTTTTAGTTTAGTTGTTTCGTGTTATATATTAAGTCCAATTTGTCACTCACCGGGAAATATTGTTTTCCAGTCATTTTTCATACTTACCACGTGCCAGTTGTATTTGCCGGCCCAGTCAAGCGATTTATTGTCTTTTTCCTGGTAATAAAATTCACGGTCCTTATCATCGTGATTTATGAGCAGTTGAAGAGACGGATAACTGCTTCCCTGTGAAAAACGAAGCATATAAATATCTCCGCCGCCACCTTCGTTACCGCAAGCTAAAATGGGGCGCTTTCCAATGAAATATTGAATGTTCAGAGGCTTTTCCTGCTTGTCATTAAATGAATGCAAAGCAGGTTGACGAACGATGTCATTAACGGCGGAGCTGTCCTTATATACATACTTAAATTGCGTCCCAATGACCTGTTCGGGCGGAATCCCGTAATACTGTTGTGATATTGCACGCATGAATTCGACCGATCCGCCTGAGCAGATAAATGTTTTGAACCCATTCGCACGTAAAAAATTCAATAATTCAAGTTGTGGCTGATAAACCAATTGGGAAATTGGCTTACCCGAAGGTGATTGCGCACTGGAAAAAAAACGGGCCGCCTCTTTTGCGAATTCAGATTCCGTCATTCCTGTTTGCGTAGCTACAAACAATTTTATTACATCGGCTTCGCTCAGTGTCTTAAGATATTCCCTGTCGTTTTCTATTATTGCCTTGAATGGTTGTTGTTCCTTTAGTGCAGGGTTCCCTTCAGCCATTTGTTTGACCCGTTCAAATACAAACAATAACTGTATGACAGGCTGCTCGGCCCAGAGCGTTCCATCGTTGTCAAAGGTGGCAATACGGTCGCCGGGATTCACAAAGGACGAACCTCCCTCTGTGGTCACTGCTTTTACAAAATCAATAATTGCTTTCTTATTGTCTCCTTCATTCCAGGAAGGGAGCGGATCTCCTGAAGTAATGGCGGAACTATTATTTGTCGCAATCGATTTTGCATCGCTTGCATTGTTAGTACATGACGTACCATAGAGAAGAATTCCTAACATTATGCCGATGATCAGCCTGTTGTTCTTCGGTGTTGCCATTAAGCCCGGGTTATAAATGATCAACTTATAAAATTTGTTTTGGTTAAAGCTACCTTTAGCAGCTACCTTCTTTCTTTAGCCTTTTCTTTAAATTTTTTTTGCAGCTCTGCTTTTTTGGATTCATAAATCTTATACTGATCCTGGGTCAGTATTGCTTTTAATTCGCCGTCCTTTGCCTGGCCATCCGATTTTAATTTTTGCAGTTTTTGTCTTTTACCCATTGACATGCTCCTGAGTTCGTCGGCTTTGTTTGCATATTTCAAATTGATGTCCTGGACCTTTGGCAATTGCTCATCGGTGAGCTGCAAGTTGGTCTTCATCCATTCCGTCAGTTTTGCGGCGCGATCAGCCGCGGGCGGTATTGACTTGTCCTGCGCTTTGGTGGTTACAGCAGTAATTAAAAGAATGATGAGTAAGAGGACCGGCTGACGAACATTTTTCATAAACTAGTATTTAACGGTGAATGATTTTTATCTGTTTCGCGGCAGTATTATATCTTAAGTTTTGCCTTTTACCAATATCCAGTATCCTGCTTCGTGCTTCGCACTCGCAGTGACGGCATCCAGTATCCAGCATCCAGTATCCACTGCCTTTTCACTTCAGCCAACTGCTTCCAAACACGATATAATAAGCCCACGTATCGGGTCCCTTTGCAATATCAACTCCCATTCTTAATTGAAACTTCCTTGCAATAAGATACCTGAAACCTGACCCAATTGTTGAGACCCATTTTGTGTCATTGAATTCGCTCCATTTATCAAATGCTTTGCCGGTACCCCCAAAAAGCATGAGACTCCATCGTGGTACAAAATTCCACCTCACTTCACCTTCAGTAAGTATATCGGCCATGCCCTGGTATCTTGCCGTTGGTGCCCCACGCATATCCAAATAAGGCAAAAGAAAAAATGGGGGATCACCAAATGCCTGTTGCCCGTCTATTCGCAGCCCTGCCACTACCTCGTTCCCGAATGGCCGGTATGCATACATATAATAGTTCAGGTGCTGATAGTCGTAATCACTTCCCACAAAATCGTCAGAGATCAGTGCATCAAAATGAACTTTCATTCCTTTGTTGGGGGTAAAGATGTTGTCGCGGCTATCCATTTCCACCAAAACTCCCGGGCGGCTGACGATGTTTTTCATATCGGCTTCTTTGACGAACTGATGCGACAAAGCAGAATCTCCCACGAAGCGAACTTCAGTACTGAGGAATAAATATTTTAGCCCGGCATACCAGTGTGAAAGACCAATCCTTTTCGTGGCCTGTAGCATCACCGGAATCATTTTGAAATTAAATTTGAATTCCTTTTCACCAACCTGTTCGAAACTTCGGTAAAAGGAAAGGTTTACATTGGCATATCCTCCGCCCGCCAAATATTTAATTCTGCTTTTGATAAATGTCCCAGAACGAAATAGCGCGGTAACCCATGTATTGTTCACAGTGAAGAGTCCAATACCTCCTGTAATGTCGGGCGCTACGGGTGTTCGAATTACCCGTCCTTTAGTAGAGTCAATATAAGGCGGTTTTTTCTTAATAAACACCGGTACGATTCCTCCGCCAAAGCCTCCGAGTGCTGGTTCGGTAATTAAAATCGGGACCGGAACAAAGCCGTTCGCTTCAATAATATAATCGCTCAGATCAAATGCTCCGTCAAGCGAATCCTTCACCGGGGGCTTTTTCTTAAGTTGCTGCGCCAACCCAACCGTTCCGCTACCCGAACAAACGATGAATGCGACCAAGACGTATGATAAGTTCTTCTTCATAATAGCCCTTCACTTGATCGCCTGGCCAGGTATTTTATAAAATCAATTAAAATTTCTTTTTGCCATTCACGGATGGTGACAAAAATGTTTAATGGTTAATGGTTTTCTTCCCGGTTATATTGAATCACATTTATCAACTATCAGTATACAATAAGTCAGCATATTTGGCGGTCATTTTCACTTTTTCTTCCATGTGAGGAATTTTCCACTAAAAAATTATCGGAACACAATGAACTGTCGTGATGGATTTTTTTTGGAAAGGGCTTTTGATACGTTGTCGCCCGCGGTTCGGTTACGGTTCATAGTTTCGGATAATGCAATTTGGGCGCGACAGTCTCTTAAATACAGTGGACCAATTAATATTCTGTATTTATGGTGTTGCCAGTCACCTCCGTTTGTTGCACTAATCATCAGAACCTGTAACCTAAATTGATCATATACCTGTATCCAATTGAGGTCGCGTTTGTTGAACCTGTGTTGCTAACTTCCCCTTCATCAATTACCCGGTCATACCCGGGTATCTTTTGTTCCAGGAAAGTATTCAATTTTTCATAAAACAATTGTTTCTGATCCTCGCTCAAAGTGGTCTTGATGGACGTTTTAATATCATAAAGTCCGAGTCCTGGTCCCAGCAATGCAAAATCCAGTGCCAACCGTTCCCAAAGGATAAACTGGTAACCGAACTGGAGTCCCACAGTATGTATGGAAAGGGAAATTTTCGTATCTACCCCGCCATTGAAATTTGATGTATTCAGATTCCATTGATTGGCCCGCTCAGCGTAATTAAAAGAATAAAAAGGCCCGAGGTAAACGCCCCTCGGCGCTTCGTACTTGTTTTCCTTGGCTAAATAGAAGCGGTAATCCGCGCTGAAATGAAAACCCTTGTTGCCCGAGCCGCCCAGCAGTTGTACCGTGTCATTTTCAGACTTGTCCGTAAACCTGGGCAACGATATTGTGCCAACGTTCACTGAAAAAGTCTGATGTGGCTTAAGAACTCTTTCATACCCTATGATATATGCGTCATTGAAGATGAGGCGGTTTGTAAAATTCAGGTAAATCGTGTTTTTCTTGCCGTCTGCCTGGCCAAATGCTTTGGCGACAACAAAAAGGCTTAATAATATAAAAAGTCGTCGCATACCGGATAATTAATATTGTGATTGATCGAAAGTTTCATATACACTCTGCAACAGTTTCGCTTTCCGGTGGGTGCAGTATCAATTATTTTGCGCTCCGCACATTCTCCAGCAACGCCGTCATGTCCGGATTAAGAATGATTTCTGTGCGCCTGTTTTGGGCCCTCCCCTCCTCGGTAGAGTTATCGGCGACCGGGTTGTATTTTCCCTGGCCGCCCGCAGTCAACCGGTTAGGATCGACATTAAGATCGGTGAGTATCCTGACAATTCCATTGGCTCGTTCAGTGCTCAGTGTCCAGTTGTCACCCCCTTTTTTAAACTTCTTATCATCCGTATGACCCAACACAATCACTTTTAACTTTGGATATTCATTTAATACGGTTGCGAGGTTTGACAATGCCTGCTTGCCTTCTTCGTTCACCTTTGAACTTCCACTCTTATACATCAACTCATCTTTCATACTCACATATATGAATCCATTTGGACGGTACTCAACATCTACACCCTTGCTCTTGAAATCTGACATTCCTTCTTCGATTCTTTTTTCCACTTTGTCAAGCTCATCCACCATCCCCTGCAATTCACCCTGGAGATCATGTAGTCTTTTGGAGGTCGCCTCACAATCCTGGCGGTACTTACTGTATTCACTATTGACTTGTTGGTTTGCGGTGGTGAGATTGTTGACCTGTTTTTGCAAGTCCGCATTTTTTGCTGACAAGTCGTCGGCTCTTTTATTTGCCTGATCCGTTTGTGCATGAGCCGCTTCGAGCTTTTTGTTGGTACCGCACCCGGAGAGAATAACGGCGCCGGTTATCACCGATAGAAAGATTAGCCTCTTTAACATAACAGGTTCATTGAGACAATGGAAAATTTATTTGCTTTCTTATGGAACTATAATCCGTTCAATCAGCTATTTTTTTGGAAACCTGAAAACAAGACCTCCACCTAATCCAAACTGGTATATCGTTGAATAACTCGATACGCCAGCCCCGACACCGCCCGTTCCGAAGTAAATTCCACCCCCGGCTGCCTGTGTTGCTGAACGAAGGTCAGCTTGTATTTTTAAACCTACCTTTTCGCTGAAAAAGATATTGGTACCTAATTTTACGCCCCATGCGAAATTGGTGTTGGATGCGCTGTTGCCCCTATTGTCCTCGGCGTCACTGATAACCATACCTATTTCAAATCCGCCGTATGGCTCTAATTTGTCCTTTCTCATATAGCGGCAGCCACCAAGCATGATCCAGTGAGTGGTAAGATCCAGGGTCTGGTGTTTAATGCCAGTCGGCGGGGTCTGACTGTAATAATCAAGGGGGGCAGTTGTGGACTGGGTTAGATAGATCAAGTTGATACCATAAGCCGGATTGACCATATATTCCAGGCCACCGCCCCAGCGAAAGCCGCCCTTGATGGTTCCTTCGAAAAACGACGTAGAACTGTAATAAGAATCCACGTGATCGTCGAAGACGTATCCTGCAAACGCATTAAGCCGAAACTCCTGCGCCGAAAGGAAGAAAAATGAAAGACAGGAAACAACCAGGGCAAATAATTTCTTCTTCATAGACTTTTTTTTATGTTTTTAAAGTATTCAACGTTCTTTGAAACAGCAGCAAAATTTGACGATGTCAAAGTTTGCTGAATTAATAATTGCTTCAATCAACTTGTGTTGCTTTTTTCAAGGAACCGGCAAATTTCCTGCTCCAGCGATACTTTCAAATCTTTATACTCCACCAGGCATTTCTCATCGTTCTCAATTCGTGCCTTCCACTGCTCCAGCGATTTAATGCATAAATAGTAATCATTGCAGAGTCCCTGGAATTCTTCGTTCAGGTTATACAGATCCACTACTTTTTCGTGAAAAGCAGGGAACCTGTCGGTCACCTGTAGCAATTCAGTTAGCTGATCCATACCGTTTGAATATAAAGGCTTTCCATCAGTTTGCATTTATTTCCCTTATTTTCTGTATCAAGGTAGATGGAATAAGTGGGTAGGAAAAGCATTATACCGTTAATTAACTGTTTAGGGGTGATTCTAAAATGGGATTGTCTCCCCGCGGCCTCCGGGTTTTGTGTTGAGGAAATCATGATCCGGCGTCCACCCTGAATCGGTCAGTACGCGGCACGAAAAAGGACCTCTTGGATCAGCGTTCACCGCGGCAACTATTACCATTTTCCGAAGCGTTCCGACACACGTCTGCGCAAACCTGAACAGGCACGGACATTTTCAAATTTGACAGAAGACCGGCGGATGTTGAAAACCCCGGATTCGTTGTCGCTGATCCGATTTTACCGTAAAATATAGGCGGCGATTCTTTTACAATGGCCGTAGCTTTAATCTGGTTAACAACACAAGTAATTTATTTTACTGACCTTTATTTGTGAGTGGTAAAGTTTTTTAAAACCAGTTTAGTAAATTACGCTGCGAACGGCAAAATCATTTGCTTAGCAGGGCTGTTTCCTGAATGATTAGTTCACCTTTATCCGCACCATTGAAAAACCCCATAAGACGTTTAATAATTATTCAACAACTAAAACAAATACTAATATGAAAGGCATTTTGATCCCTATTCTTTCCCTTGTGATTTTGTTGGCTGCGTGCGGTCCCAGCACCAAGATCGAAAAAAGCTGGACTGAACCTTCTCTTGCATCGGCTCCGATAAAACCGTTTAATAAGGCCCTTGTGGTAGGATTGTTGAAAGATGAGTCAACCAGGCGAATTGCCGAAGACAAAATGGTGGCAGCTATGAAGTCAAAAGCCGTGCAATCATATACCTACCTTCAGGCGGGAGATTCCAAGGACAATGCAGCGGAGATTACAGAAAGACTTAAGAAAGATGGTTTTGACGGAGTTGTCATTATGCGTCTTGCTGATATGGAAAAAAGTATGAGTTATGTACCGGGTACTAGCTACGGCGGATGGTATGGCTATTATCGCTACGCTGCTCCTATGTATGGTTCACCGGGATACTACACCGAGGATAAGACTTACTATGTTGAAACGAATGTTTACTCGCTTGCCGATGATAAGTTGTTGTGGTCGGGCATGACGTCGACATTAAACCCCGGAAAGACGACCAAGATGATTGACGATGTAATCGCAACAATTAAGAATAAAATGATAGAAGAGAAACTTATTGCGAAAAAATAGTCCTTTAAATCTTCTCTAAGTAAAAAAGCCTGTGATTCCTGATCGCGGGCTTTTAATTTTTGTAAGAAATACCTCCTGGGGATCCGTTAACAATCCTCGTTTTTCGAACAGCAAAGAAAAAATTGGAATCGGCACTTTCCCTTTCCGTAACTTGTAAAGACTTGTTTAATATGCCGGGCTGAGCCTCTATGAATTGCATTCGTCGGACCATATTGATTTTCGGTTGCCTGCCATTGACCCTGCTAACCTACAGCCCTGTTTGCCATGCCCAACAGCAGAATGTCCCGTCCATTGATTCCCTGACGCCATCACAGCACAAGGCCCTGGATCTGCTTAATATCGTTGATTCTACAGCGGTGTCAGGTTATTGGCCGAACATCAGGCCGTCTTTATTTTTTTCCAACATTCGAAATAATATATTACATCCCCTTAAAATCAACCAGGGAAAGAACACCAATTTTTGCAGTTATGCAGCGCTTACACATCTTTTATTATTATACCAGCCGGACTCCTACACAGAAATGATCCTGTCGCTTTATTTCACCGGCAAAGCGAAACTTTATTCAAAAAAGGTTATTAAACCATCTGAAAGAGTGAGAAAGTCGGCGGGTGCATTAAAACATAATGGTGAAATGAATATTCACCATGCTGACCAGCTTTGGTTCCTTACCATGGCTGATAGTTTTAAAGGCTATCTTAATTTCTTCAACCGAAACTACAAGATCGGCGATGAGAATACTTTTTGGGCATCTACCAATTACAGCAAATTCAACAAGATGCTGAGAGAGTTCGGTGGTTATAAAGTCGTTGCCATCGGTTCTGATTTGTTGAGACCGTGGAAAAAAGATATATATGGATACATGTCAGGTCAGCTCAACGCCGGCCTTGTCATGATTTATATTAATAACAAGCTTATGTATCCGCACAATCTCAGTTTTTTTAAGATGCCTGTGCCCACTCATTTCGCGGTATTATACGAGGTAAATAAATCTGGTGACGGGTATCAGCTCAAGTATTGGGATTACGGTCTGAAAACCGAGCTTTTTCTTACCAAAAAAAGGCTAAAGAAGACGATATATGGCGTAAGCACTATTACAAAAAACTAATATGAAATTAAACGCTTTGCATATTTTTTTAGCCTGGATTATGGTGACCTGCTTTTCCTGCGGAGCTGAACGCAAATCAGCGAAATATTACCAGGACAATAAGGCTGACCTGGTCGTATTGAAAACCTATTACGATTCGTTGTACCGGACACAACCGTTCGCTGCAGGGTTTACTGATAAATCATGTAAATATTATGTGATGCAAATAAATACCGACACGCTCAGATCGGTATATACAACTGATACGAGGAAGGGGGAATTGTGGAAAAATGTGCTCCGTTACCAGTATGATACGGTGCTACTGAACAAAATGGCCGCTAAGATGAAACAACTAAAATGTTTATGGTTGGGGAAAACAACGGATTGGATTGAAGAACAAAAGGAAACGTATACTTATATTTCGTTTGGCTCTGCCGCGGTAGATAAACCTTTTGTCGAGGACAAATATTATATATTGATTTTCCTTGATCATAAAATAGACCATCCCGAAGTTGAAACAAATATTAAGAAAGGTAAACTGGTTCCGGTCGACGGGCTGGTATACTTCACTATTGGCAGCAGTTACCGCTGAAAAGGCCGGTTGAAGTAATGATTGGAAACGTTTTATTTCCAAAAAAATTTCTGCGAAAAATTAAACTCAAAAAGCAATTGTATTTTATTCCCCTTAGAATGAAAGCCATCGCCGAAGTTATCCCTGCGCCCATATTGGTATTCTGCTCCCATCATTATGTTGTTCACCGGGTAATACCGGAAATTGAGTAAGCCGTAGTGCCCTTTGCGAAATGCAGTCGCAGACTGAAGATCTGAGTTATCGATTTTTAACATGGAATAGCCAATTGAACTTTCAAGTCTTGGATTCCATTTAATCTCCGCAAAGCTGAAGAAGCCCACAGCTGGAAGCGCGACACCCCGAACCGGTTGCAGGGAATTTCCGGGTTGCGATTTCAGGCCAACATCCGGAGTTACATCCGCGATGTAGTTTTCAATACCTTTTCCGTACACGCCCTGTAATTTGAATTTGATTTTACTCCCGGCATTTAATACGGTACCGAGATTAAATCCCCATCCGACAGCGCTTCCGCTAAGATCATAAACGCTTGTGTCAAGGTCCTTCCACTTAATACTTTTTAGTATCCCTGCTATCTGCACGTATCCCCACTCCCCTGCGCGACGAAACTGTGCGGTAAGATTGGGAAAATTAAAAACCGGCTTTACGTTTTGAAGTTCTATGCTTTTTGTATAATCTCCCCCGTCCGCTGTCGCACCGGGCCGTTCCAAAGCAAAAATTAGTTTCTGATTCTCCTTTTCTATCGCCACATAACGCAATTGTATGTTCAAAAAGAAAACCCTTGAAAGCGGTCCCCAATAATCAAGTGTATTGGGGAAAACATCAAGATCCATAAATACAGAAGCAGTTTGCCCCGCACCAACTCGCCCCAACTGCCCGTAAGCGTTCACTACATGAAATGTAGTTTGACCTGCATCCGCGCCAAATCCCACAAGGTCGAAATCAAAATGAGTTTTCAGTTCACCGAGACTTGTTGGAGTATTGCTTTTAACGCCCAGTTTTGTCTGACGCACACCAAAGAAGGTATTTCCCTCCGGCCCGTACTGGCCCTTATAAGATGGAAGCTTTGAGGGCCGCATCATATCGAACCATGCAGGATCTATTGAATTGAAATTATACCCGCCATCGGCCATTATCTGCCCATATATTTCAAAGCTGCCGTGTGAATCCTGGCAGAAAGAAGTCAGCGACATCAATATACAAACAACACAACTGCAGATTCTCTTTGCCATGCATACATGTTTGAGCCTTTTTTATAGCGTGGCAAGGTTCTTCCAGAAACGCTCAAGGCTTTCGTCGCCACCAAAAAGCGTAGTGAATATTGTCGAGTCGGCAAGCAAAATATCGCCAGGCCTTTCATTAATCGGTGGCATCCAGAGAAACATGTTGAACTCCTTATTTCCAGCTTCAATGAACGGATGAGGACGCGACATATCGATAGGCTGCCGTGCCAATACATGGATCAGGTTAGGATCTTCAGTCGTAACAGCATAGTGAGGAAGGTGCATGTGAAAATTAAAAGTGTTGACACCGTTTAACCAACCACGTTTATCGAAGTCCATTTGCTTCGAAAGCGGCATCAATTGATTATTTGTTCCTTTAATAGTTGCTGGTCGTAATCCAAACCTGTTTTCAACCGGAACGCCCAACCCTTTCATCAGCGATCGTGTATATTTTCCAAAACGCTGCTGCCTTGGCACCAAACGATCACCATGGTGCTTATATTCCTGCTGACGCTGGTTCAGATCTTCCGAAAATCCAACATCATGATGCGGTCCAATGATGAGGCATGTCCCTTCCCTTTTGAGAAATTCTTTAAGTGCTTCTATCTCCTCAGCTGACGCTTCCTGTTCAGTAACCAAGTGATCCAAACCAAAAATCATCAGGGTATCCGTATCACCCAATATTCTTTCGTCGATGGGTAATCGTTGACCCGCCTGGTCAATACGCTGGTAATCGGGCACGGGATAACCAGTGACACTTTCCACCACCTCCTGGAATCTTGCAATACTGAGATGAAAAAGTTCCAATGTACCGGCAATACCCTGCAAAAACATTTTTTCCGAAAATTCGATCGATTCAAAATTCGGCCAACCAACTCTTCTTACTTCAGTCATTGTTGAGAAGCGGTTGTCAAGTTCTGTAACGTCTCTGTTCGCTTCCCAGGGATAACTCCATGTCCAGTACACGCTGAATCTTCTTTTACCCTTCATATACAGACGCGGTTTCTGGATCTGGTTGTACACTCGCGGCGATGGATAGATTTTAGCACTCATCTGAAATTGAATTTTGTTTTTAAAAATTATTTCAATGAAGCAAGATATTTTAAGCCGCGGATTCCGGGCATAAAGAAATACGCTCCTCCAGTTACGGTAGTGAAGGCATTTAATCCTTTCACTTTCTTTTTTATGGGCTTCTTGGGAATAGTTATTTCAAACGGCCCGTCAATGCTGCCTGCGAAGGGATCTCTTTCATTTAATTCATGAAATTCCGGATCGTTGGCCCAAACTGAGATTAAAAATTCAAATTGACGGGCAAGGTCCGCACAGCCGCCGAACACTGCGATACCGCGATTTGCCCCATCATCTGGCATATCATCTGGAAGATAAGGACCATAAGTTCCTCCCCGGCGAATGATCAACCGCCTGTTCATAATGCGTGAAACCCTGCTGTCTCTGACATTCATTCTTCTTATATGGGCACCCATAGGACATGCATATCCTTTGGGGTCCATTTTCTCATAATCAAAATTGTTATTTCGATGATCATCGAATCCGAGCTCGCGGTCATCTTTGTCGGGACACAGCACCAATGGTGCTCCCGTCGTTCTCCAACGTCCCATCAATTTTGCAGCAACAAGCTCCTGCTCTTCCACCGTTTTTCCATTCGCTTTCAAAAAGTCCCGGAATGCACCAACATGCTCCCTCATTTTTCTATATCCTAAGAAGCTCCCATTCTTTGAAAGAATTTCCGGTTGTGGTTGAAGGGGAATTACACCTGATTCGTCAGGATATCCGAGAAAAAACTCTCCGGCTTTGCTCAGCGGGTGAGATCCTGGCGTTGGATCAGTGTTCATTCCCTCAATAACAGGTGTAGTTAACCTGTCACGGTATCCAAAATGTTCGTGTACGTAATCATACGGCGGAATCGCCTCGATCAATAATGAAGACAGGATTTCAACACCGGGGCATTCTTCCAGGTATTCATCATGTTTTTTTATGCATCGGTCCCTCTCGTCTTTATCTCGTGCAAAAAGGATAACAACGGCATGAAGGTCCTCACTAGTAATCTTATCTTCCCAGTTATTAGGGTGATTAACGCCCGTATCACCAAGCATCTGTGCTCTCGCTGCCATGCCTTGCTTGAATGGTTCGGGAAAGCTGGCCAGGGATGTTTCATCGAGTCCAAGTTTACGCAAACCGTTGAATGTAAATGCGAGGCTAACCCATCGCATATCGGTTTCACTGGCGGCCATCACCGTTTTCGCGGTGCCAACAATGCCCGACAAAGTGTTTACCCATTTGCGACCATCTTCCGCCGTACGAAAAGCAATAAAATTATACAGCGCTATTGTTGCATGGGGACGAGTTAAAAGATAATGTTGCACATCTTCCAATTCAAGCATAGCTTCCTTGTTGATGAATGATTATTGCATTTGGTCCAGCATTCCGGAAAACGCATCTTTTAATTTCAATGCCTTCTTTATTTCGTCTGACGATACGTAAGGATATTCACCATACTCGAGGAAACTTGGACGCTGATGTTCTCGGAAGAACTTGGTTACTGCTGGCACATTTGTCTTCCAGTCGTCGGGAAACCCTTCGAGGTTTACAAAAACTGTGGTAACACCCGTACTGTTAAATAGCGCAATGGCATCTTCCATGTATTTATCAAAATCGGTGTCGAATATACCCTGGTACATAAAATGTAAGCCAGAACCTACGTCAAATAGCACCCAACGCAGATAATGAAGTTTTAATGGAGCAAGCACATTTGGACTACCCTTCACGGCTGCTTCGATTGTTTTACCGTATTCACGGATGGCATCTTCTCTTCCGGGCTTAACCTTCACGATAACAGTAAAACCATAGTTTGCAGGAGTTTTCGGGAAAATAGGTCCATAGCGGCCGTCCTGCTTTTCAAAGTATCCTTCTTTTGGGAGAGCAAGCGCCGCTGGCGTTGACCAGTCATTGTTTGAATTGTTTGACATAATCCTGTTATTTAATTAATTTAATTAAATGATGCCTTGTTTCCTGGTTGTACGAAAATGTATAGACGTTTATCGTCAATTCTTAAATATAGGTCATTGAAATAAACAAGCCGGAATTTAACGGTTAAAGGCAATACCGTTATTAGTGTTTCCCGCTGAACTAAATGAGCCTTCGGGCTTAATAAGATTAAGGAGCACCCACAAAGCGATCCACAAAGTCATTATGGTTTTGTCGTAATTTGGCGATGATCCAACCGGGCAGTATGCATGCCTTGTTAATAAATTGTAATTGCCGAATGCGAATCGCTCCCTACTTCTCTTTTCTTGTTTTGTTCTTTTTTATAATAATTCATTCGGGATTTGCACAGGAAAGTAACGACAGCACCAGGCTGAGCAGAAAAAAACTTCCCGATTCCATTTATATCAAACGCCTGGATACCCTGCTGCACCTGCAATCATGGATCAGCGCAAATCAAATGGACTATACGTTAGTTCATGACAAGAACTTTAAATTGGTCATTGGACCAAATGAGACAAATAGTTTGTCCTTCGGCTTCAGCTACCGATACCTTGACGTGGGTCTGAGTTTTACACCCCAATTTCTCAATGCCGGACAGGACGAAGACAAAAAAGGTGAGTCTGAGCGATTTGCCTTTCGAACCAGCTTCAGTATGTACCGCTTCAACCTTTCCATCGATCTTAATTCAGTGAAAGGATTTTATCTAAAAAACAGTGCGGACTTTGTCAGGAGTGGTCTTCCAGATACTGCGTATGTCGTTTACCCCGACCTTAAAGTGAACAATTTCGGTTTGTTGCTGAGATATAATGTGAATCCAAAATTTTCGACCGCGGCTCTTACAGGGGGTACCCAGGTACAATTAAAATCAGCATGGACGGTTCTCCCCTCTTTCCAGTTTATGACGTTTAAATTTCACGATCATTCAGATACCACTGGCGTGCATAATGAAAGCACTTTCAGCACCGATTTTAATTTGTTATTGCCGGTAGCAGGTACGCTCGTCTTTTCTCCGAAATTTTCTGCCAGTTTAGCGTTCGGTCCAAGTTTCGGCGTAGATGTTTTCAAATCAGTGTCGCTCAATGATTCCAACAGGGTGGCGGTAACAAAAGGTACCAAATTAATTACCGGTTATTCTTTGCAAATGGCATTCGGCTATAATTCAGAGCGTTTTTTTGCAGGGATTGAATCGCGCTACAGGAGCTACGGACACAAGATTGAAGACATTTCAAGGATAATCAAACAGTACTCCTATTTTCAGATCTATATCGGTTGGCGACTGAGGGCACCGGGCTTTGCAAAAAAGACCCTGGATTGGGTGAATAAAATTTCACCTGTTGATTTAGACTGATCAGAAGAAAATCAAACACGGGAAACAGAAAAGCAGCAGATCATTTCTCAATCGCGCTTTCCGCCTTCTCCGAATTCTCAACAATATCTCCATCCTTAAATAGCACTTTCTTCATCACAGTCTTCCATTTGTCTTTTTGACGCAGCAAAAATTCAAGGTCCATTGCAAAATGGATGAATTCCTCTTCCTGTGCCTTTTCCATAATAGCTTTGGCTTCCTTGTTTTTTTCAAGTGATATCCGTTGTTCGTACCAACCGATTGCTTCAGCTTCTTCGGTTAGAGAAGCGATCATCCTGGCAAATGTTCTTGTTTGCTGTGAAAGCTCACCGGCTGGTTCGTGATACTGTTCAAAACCCATAGTTAAAATTTGACTTGATGTTTAAAAAAACCTTCCCAAAGAATATCCAGGGCACAGATCCTCCCTATTAAAAATTAGGATCAACAATTATTGGACCATTGTGGTTTCACCCGGGTTAAAGGTGATTGGGCATGATGATTTAAGGCTGTCATAAAACCGTGATTGAATTATAAGATGGTGAAGCAAATTTTTCCCCACTATTAAGTTGTGCTTTTCATACTTCCGGTTACAATTTTTGAAGTTCCGGCACACATAATCGATCTGCGACCTTATTCCTCTTCCAGGAAATTTCCCGCCGGGTCAAATTCTGCTTCAATTTCTTTCCCATTAAACTTGAAATCGGCCTCATAGATTAATTTACCTTTTTCCTCTTCCTGTTCCCATTTCACGTCCGATGAATTCGGATATTTTGTGTTAAATGCTGATAAAACTGCCGGCGGAACCTCTGAAGCGGAAATTTTCTTTTCTTTTTCGTTGCATGCAGAAAATAGCAATACCGCAAATGGAATTAGTAGCTTTTTCATATAACTTGTTTTTATTTGAACGACGGCGTGCAATTTATTTAAACCGTCCAATTTCATTTCCCCAAAATTCCCAAATCATTACCATTGCCATGGTATCAAGTTCACAATACCTGTAAAGCGCATTTTTGATCAGTTCTTTTTGTGCAGCCGGTACGTCAGTAAACTGCAGGTAAGCATAGGCCATCATAGCCGCCCCGCCTTCTGCTATATCATCAACTGCCTTGACGAACTGATCAAGATCATCGTTCTGGTAACCGTCCAATACTGAAGGAAGAGTCTTATACGGGTTCAATTCCCGGCCGTTCGGAATCCACTTGTGATTCTTAAAATTCAGGCTTTCAATAATTTTTGACCCGTAAATAGGTTGAGAATATTTGTGCCGGATATACGATGAATCATGAATTACCGCCGGAAGAATATCCTTAATCGAATTGGACCCTTTAGCCCGCGGCGAATAGTAATAAGAAAGGACAAGCGACCAAAGATCAACCATATCGCTCATTCCCGTCCAGAAGTCATCCTTATTATTTGAATGAGTGATATCTCTGATAAAATCCATCAATTCATGGCGATCTGTTACGCTATTATCAGGTTCTTCTTTAAGCTGCTTGTAAATAGAACACAAATAATTATTCTCATGATTGTGATAACGAAAAATAGTACCCGGTTTGCCAAGCAGATCATTTTTAAGTGCTCTTACAAAATCATAATTTGGAAAGCCAGTCTCCAATGAAAGATACTGGCTCTTATGCTCTATTTTCCCATCCTCATCCATTATATGATAGGAATATTGAAACGCAATTCCTTCATAGGGCTTACGTCCCATGTGAAATGGAAGTGCCACAGTTGTCGTTTCGAAATCAATAAAATGATAAGGTGGCTCAAAGTCCTTGAAGATTTTATGAATCCCCAATTTATCGAGGTAACAGGTATTATCGTTCGTCCTAACTTTCTCAATTTGCAACCTTCTTCTTTCAGCCGGGTGTAAGCCAGATTCCCGGGGCTCAAATTTTTTAGGCCAATAATCTGGCTCCGTTAATTGAGAAATATGATATTTACCGTTTGAAATTGCCTCGTTGACAAAACTTCTTGAACCTGAAGACCCTCCCCAAAGTTCAAGCGTAAGTGGTAGTTTAAGTTGATCGTCATTCAGATTGGTCCAATGCTTCCAACATTCAGTAAACCCACTTTTTAAGTGGTTACCGGCTTCCCTGTTCGCAAACTCACAAGTTTTACATTTACTGCCAATCGGCGACCAAATTATTTTATCGTCTTTGTATGACTCTGAAAAGAACTTTACAATTTCGTCGAATGAAAATTCAGATTCCAGGTCTACCTCAACTGGATTCTTATAAATCCAATCACACTCGTTATCGACAGAAATTTTTATTAGCGGAATTGTGCCTAATGACGACCTTGTCACTCCTTGCGCCACTTTTATTTTTGACATGCCGTCCTTTTCGGAAATTCTGAAGGCCTGGTTTAAGCCTTCAATTGAAGTTTTGGCATCAGCATCTGCAAAAATTACATAAGCGAGTACCTGGTAACCTTGAAACGCTTTTTGAACAACATATTTCTGAAACGCTATGTCATATAAATATGGTAACCATGTTTTGTCCAGCCGTCTTTCACCAATTTTATCAGTTTTCCAAAAATCTTTTTTCGAATTCCATGATTTGGCTTTCACTTCATAGATCGTAAGTGTTTGCTCTTGCCGCGTAGTTATATCCACCCTTATGAAAAGGTTTTCATGTTGAAATGCTGCTTCAGCAACAACAGAATTATTGGTACCAAATAATTTCTCATTGGTTAGATGAAGCGCCCGCTCATAGTTTTTTTCTTCAATAGTGATTTGTTCTTTCACGGGATCTTCACAAAAAAGATATTTAGCCAGTTCCCCAACCTGGAAACCACCTTCTGCCAATGCCTGGAGAAAAGAATCATCCAGGCTTTGGTCTGCATATTCCTCCTTTTTATTGCAATAATATAGTTTGGGAGGACAATCCAGGGCACGTTTAAACCGTGATTTTGTGAGATAACGGGGCATCATGGAAAGGTACAAAATTGAATGGCTTGTTGCTTTCAATAAACCGCGGTTGCCTGCAATCGACGGACCGGTTGCCTGAACTGGATCGGGTTGATCTCTGTATCAAACTTTAGCGATGCAGGGAGCACCAACAAAGAGTTTTAGCAAATACTGTTAGTTGGCTGTGGTACTTCCTTGCTTTTAATAGGATGGAAATTTCACTGAATTAGTTGGGAAACGCCGGCAAAATCGCAAAACGAGTTATCCCTCCTTACCAATTAAATACTGGTTAGCTTCTTCTTCTTTAAACTTCGCGTTCTTGCCATCCCAATTCAACGTTCGGCCTGGGAACCGCGCCGCAATCACGCCCAATAAAATAACTTCGGTCAGTTTAGCTGCATAAGAAAAGGGCGCACTGCATTTTCCTTTTCCAAGACAGGCGTCAACAAATTCATGATAATGTTTCGGACTCTCTGCTTCATAACTGGTAACAGGCTTTCCTGCTTTTCCATCGGCGTCGTACTTTTTGATATCAATAATTTCATACTTGTCTTTGGTGATCAACCGCGGCGGCTCCATGAAATGTGGCAATAATAATCGCGATCCATTTTCTCCAACAAACATAGCTCCCTGGTCGGGTAATGTTTCTCCGTTGGGAAGTTTTAATTCATCCTGTTTCTCCGGTGCACCGACCCCGTCATACCAAACCCATTTCAATGTCGGCGTGGTATATTGCGTCCCCGGAAATACATAGGTGACATAATTCTTTTCAGCATGTCCAAAATCGTTTGGCTGCCTGCAGGTATTCATTACAGTCAAAGGGACCGTAAGTTGTAATGCATTATAGGGAGTGTCAAAAATATGAACGCCCATATCCCCGAGTGTACCACAACCATAATCAATACATTTTCTCCAATTGCCGGGATGATAGAAACCTTCTTTGTAGGGTCTTTTCCGGGCATTACCCAGCCAGAGATCCCAATTCAATCCTTTTGGTACTGCATCAGAGCCTGTTGGTGCAGGGCCATCATATCCCCATACTTTGGGTGACCACGCAATAACTTTGCTTACTTTACCGATAATTCCTTTTTGAATAAGGATAGTGGCCAGCTTGTAGTCATAAAAAGAATGTACCTGTATGCCCATTTGTGTCACTAATTTTTTCTGTGCTGCTACCGCATCCATTTTCCTGGATTCAGAAATATAATGGGTCAAAGGTTTTTGGCAGTACACATTTTTGTTGAGCTCCATGGCCATAAGTGAAACCGGCGCATGTGCATGATCAGGAGTAGACACCACCACTGCATCTATATTGTCACCCATGCTCTTAAACATTTCCTTGTAATCGGAAAATGTTTTTGCATTGACATATGTATTTTTTACGCTGTTTAGTTTAGTGGCGTCAACATCACAAAGCGCTACAACTTCTACATCGGGGTGTGACGCAATATCTTTAAGATCAGCGACCCCCATCATGCCCAGGCCCACCTGTGCAATTCTTAATTTCCTGCCTGGCATTATTGCCTGCGACGGAAATGGTACCAAAAAGGCTAAACCTCCTGCTAAAGCAGATTTTATAAAGATTCTTCTTTTCATTGCTTATTATTTTAGATGGGTTTTACTTTAATATTCGTGAACATTAAGAACTTCCGTGATACGGCAGCCCTACGAATCCCGTTTATTTTCCTGCGCGCTGAGTTTATGCCAGTCCTTTGAACACAAAAATGGAATTTTAAGGTTGATTTTTTGAATTTATTTTTTATTCTACAGTTGTTGACTGAGGATTTGCAGGTGATAATTTAAACCTTTCTTACAATCTGGTTACTGGATCCGTCCGGCAATAAGTAAAAGTCTTCCGTCGATCTTGTGAAGGATACGCTGGTGACCTCCACAATTGCTTTCGATTTTGGTATCAGTTCGCAAGATTGCAATCAGTATTTGGCCAAGACAGCTGAAGCAATTGGTATTGTGTGTTGCAGCCAAAAATTATGTAAAAACAAACATACCCAGAATATAAGCGTAAATAAAAAACCCTCAGTAATAGAGGGTTTTAATGTCAACAAACCTTGCGGACCGGATCCCGACTGAGTCGGGACGACCTCTAAATCACTTTCGTTTTATTAAAAACAAAAAGCTCCGAATTTCTTCGAAGCTTTTTGCGGACCGGATCCCGACTGAGTCGGGACGACCTTTGAATCAATTGCGGACCGGACGGGACTCGAACCCGCGACCTCTGCCGTGACAGGGCAGCATTCTAACCAACTGAACTACCGATCCAAATTCTTTACTAACCAATCCCGATATCGCTTTGCTTATCGGGACCTTGAAAATCTAATACTCCTTCGTCGCATTGATTTTCTACGGCTGAACTACCGATCCGTCAAAAAAATGAATTATTTGTCCATCTTTTTTTCGGGACGGCAAAGATAAGGGTTTTGATAAGTTGCGTACAAAAGTTTTTCCGTACTTTTTAATCCCAAAATTTTGATTTACCTGCTGAGGGTCAGGTTGTTCCAATGCTTCCTTTTATTTTTGTGCCGCTAAAAAGAAATTGCAAATTTCACTCCTATTATTTATTAGCAAAGGCTTGCAAGCAATAGTTTGTATCTGGAAGGCAATCGTCATTGCGATCCCGCGGACGGCGGGAGAAGCATGGAGCGATAGAAAAATTGTTCTTTTCCTGGATTTCCGTATCCGAAAATATCTTACCCTAGTAGCCATACTGTAACCTTTGGATTAGTTTATACTCCCCTGTAGCCGGATTGGAATTAAAGACTGATGTAATGCGGGTATAACTGACACCATGTATACCCTCCCTCTCCCCTTTTATTTTGAGTCGCAGTTTTTTGCTGGCATTTATAAGAAGATTGATAAGAATTTATAGTAATGAAGCACGGGCTAAATTCAGCAGCACTGTTTTATTCCGGCAATAGCAAAGCAGTAAAATCATACACCCTATTTCCTGACACAATGTGCGCCAACTAAAAGATGAAGACCTAAATATATTTTTTCTAACCCAGTAATCTAATATCAAAACCATGAAAAGAAGTTTACTTACTCTTACCCTGTTTGTGTTGCTCTCGCAGGCTTTTGCGCAAAACAGTCTGAAACAAATTATCCGCGGCGAACGCGGAATCAGCCAGCATTTTACTTCCCTGGCTGAAGGCCAGCAAAGAAACTTTAATGTCAGGCAGGCCGCATCAATACTTGAGCTGGATTCAAAAAGTACACTGGAAATGATCAACGAGCATTCCGACCACCACGGCTATACACATTACAGGCTTTACCAGGTCTATAAAGGAATCCCCGTTGAGAACTCCATGTACATTATCCATACAAAGAATGGTAAAATGACTGGAATGAGTGGTGAAATCATTGTTGATTTTGATGAGCCCGGCAATTATTCCTCAACAGCAAGTCTTTCGGCGCGGCAGGCGATTAACGCTGCATTAAATTCAATAAAGGCAAAGCTATACATGTGGCAGGACGCCGAAATGGAACAGCGCATAAAGGACCAGACAGGTAATGCAAAAGCCACTTATGCTCCAACGGCAAAATTGGTATGGTACAGCCCAACTGAAAATCTTAGCCCCCGCGATCTTCGGCTTGCATATAAAGTAGATGTTTATGCAAAAGAACCTTTAAGCCGTGCGGACTATTTTATTGATGCGTCTACGGGTAACCTGCTTGGGAAAAATGATAAATTATATTTCACTGATGCAACGGGAACTGCCGCCACTGCTTACAGTGGAAGTCAGGCAATACACAGTGATTTTACGGGTAGCAATTATCGTTTGCGGGATTATACAAAGGGCAACGGTATCATAACGCTTCATGGCGAAAGTGGCCAAAGAGGCAATGATTACACCCGCAGCTCTGCGAACTGGACACTTTCCGGATCCAATGTTGCAGCCCTTGATGCGCATTACGGAGTTTCTCAAACCTATGCATTCTATTTGGCCAATTTTGGCAGGAACAGTTACAACGGTGCAGGAGCTGCATTATACAGTTATGTAAATGATCCCACCTATACTGATAATGCCTTTTGGGATGGTAACGCGATGAATTTTAATAAAAGAAGCAATGGCGCTCCGGGTGGCGTTACCGGCATTGATGTTACAGGTCATGAGCTGACCCACGGTGTTACCCAAACTACAAGTAATCTCACTTACAGCCGCGAGCCCGGCGCAATGAATGAAAGTATCAGTGATATCATGGGTAAATCTGTTCAGTTCTGGAGCAAGCCATCAGACATCAATTGGACCATGAGCAACGATATGAACTGGCTGATCCGCAGCTTCAGCAATCCCAATGCTTACGGGCAACCCGATACCTACAAAGGAACTTTTTGGACTACCAGCGCTGCGGATAACTATGGCGTGCATACTAACAGCGGCGTAGGCAATTTCATGTTTTATTTACTCGTCAATGGAGGTTCGGGTACCAACGATATTGGCAACAGCTACTCGGTTTCGGGGATTGGACTTTCTAAAGCCGACAAGATCATTTATCGTAGTGAAATTGTCTACCTGGTTTCTTCTTCCCAGTATGCCGACTGGCGAACAGCATGCATTAACGCAGCTACTGATTTGTATGGCGCCGGTTCTAATGAGGTAGCCCAGGTGCAGAATGCATGGTATGCCGTTGGAATCGGAACTTCTGCCGGCGGAGGCGGAGGTTGCATTGCTCCTACAGGTCTTAATTCTTCTTCCATCACAAATACCAGTGCCACTTTAGGCTGGGCAGCGGCATCAGGAGCGACAAGCTATAATTTGCAATACCAGGTGGCTGGTGCAGGAACGTGGAATACCATCAGCGGAATTTCCGGTAGAATTTATAACCTCACAAATCTTACTTTGGGTACCACCTATAATTTCCAGGTGCAAACTAAATGTGTTTCGGCTACGAGCAATTATAGTGCCCAGGCATCGTTCACCACCACCGGCGGTATTGCCTACTGTACTTCTTCGGGAACCACGACATACGAGTATATTAATAAAGTTGTGTTGGGCAGCATTAATAATACAAGCGGTAACAACAATGGTTATGGAAATTACACAGGACAGGGCACCAATCTTGCTGCAGGCAGCTCCTATACGATTACTCTTACTCCCGGATTCAGCGGTCCCAACTATGCTCAATACTGGACCGTGTTTATTGACTTTAACCAGAACGGCACCCTGAACAATACGGGCGAACAGGTTGCCAGCGGCAGTGGTACAGGTACCATTTCAAGATCATTCACGGTCCCGTCGACGGCAAAGAACGGCACAACTCGCCTTCGTGTGATCATGCATTATGGAACTTTAAGAACCAGCCCGTGCGGCACATTTACCTATGGTGAGGTTGAGGATTATTCAGTGAATGTTACAGGAGGAAGCGGCTTTGCAGGTGTTGCTCCTTCGCCGGATGATCTGCAAGCAATAAACAAAATGACCGTCTCTGGCATCGCGCCCAACCCTGTCTTCGGTTCAAACATGGAAGTATCATACAATCTTAAGGGTAGCGGAAAAACGTCCCTGCAGGTTATTGCCATAGATGGGCGAATAGTGAGTTCTGTCAACCTGGGCAACCAATCGGCTGGAGCACACAATTATACTTTAACGAAGCTTAACACGCTTAGTTCCGGCAATTATCTTCTCCAGTTGATCCAGGACGGCCAGGCGCCTGTTCGAAAACGTTTTGTGATAGCCAGGTAAATGTTTTCCGGCAAATATTCAAAACCGCTTTCATGAGAAGGCGGTTTTATTCTGCCCGGCGCTACGTCACTTTAAGCGAACGCTTGTTCCAACTCAATACATTAATGTTGTTTGTTCTTCACAACTTATCTTTGCCTGTTTTCAACAAACTATTATGATCAAAGTCGGTGTATTTGGAGTCGGTCACCTTGGAAAATTCCACTTAAACAACTGGAAGGAAATACCAAACGTGGAAATTATTGGTTTCTATGACCCCCACGACGACAATGCGAAGGAGGTTACTGAAAAATACCAGATCGCCCGCTTTCTGGATCCCGATGTGTTAATGGACGCCTGCGACGCAATTGATGTCGTGGCGCCAACCAATTTCCATTATGAGCTGTGTGAAAAAGCCATTCGAAAGGGGAAACATATTTTCGTAGAGAAGCCGCTTGCCAACACGATGGAAGAGGCCCGCACATTGGTAAAACTGGCTGAGGAGTCTGGTATTAAATTCCAGGTGGGACATGTGGAGCGGTTCAATCCCGCTTTTCTCGCATTGAGAGATGTAACATTAAACCCCATGTTCATCGAAGTGCACCGGTTGGCACAATTCAATCCGCGTGGTACCGAGGTAAGCGTGATCCTTGACCTGATGATCCACGACATCGATATCATATTAAGCATCGTAAAAAGTGATGTAAAATCGATCTCCGCCAGCGGCGTGGGCGTAATTACCGAAACACCTGATATCGCCAATGTCCGCATTGAATTTCACAATGGCTGTGTCGCCAATCTTACGAGCAGCAGGATATCCATGAAAAAAATGCGGAAGATGCGGGTTTTCCAGAAAGATGCTTATATAGGTATTGATTTTTTAAACAAGAAAACAGAGATCATCAAACTGAAAGAACCAAAGGATTCCAACGTTTTTGCTTTTGATATCGAAACACCCTCAGGCAAAAAAACTCTTGCAGTAGCAAATCCCCATGTACCGGAAGTAAACGCCATCAAAAAAGAACTGGAAGAATTCGTCGATGCTATTACCCATAACACAAAAACAATTGTGTCTGAGATTGATGGCCTGATGGCAATGGACGTAGCTCACAAGATACTGGCCAAGATAGGCCACAATGTTATTGTCCACCGATGAACGCTGACAAACAAATATCCATAGGCTGGTATGTTGTTACAGATTATGTCATGGCTGCGGTCGCATGGCTGTTGTTTTACGTTATACGCAGCTCAATGGCCGACGACAGTGGTTCTTATCCTATCAGTTATCGCGCATGGCTTTATATTTTAGTGATAGTGCCGGCAGGATGGCTAATGCTGTACGCACTGGCAGGCACCTACACTTCTTTATACAAAAAATCAAGGCTCGCCGAACTGGGACTAACTTTTCTTTGCACTTTTATCGGCAGCTTCGTTCTGATGTTCGTATTTGTATTGAATGACCCTCATACGCTTTCTTCCTATTATTTTATCACATCCATCATCTTAATAGCGGTTCATTTCAGCCTGACATTTTCAGCGAGATATTTAATATTAAATATGGTGAAAAGGCAATTATTAAGAGGCGATGTTTTTTTCAATACGCTGATGGTTGGCAGCCAGGATAATGCTATAAGGGTTTATAAGGACACTGAAAAAAAACTGCACGATGGCGGTTATCGTTATGCAGGTTTTATTACACCGGAAATCAACGGGAAGAACGGGATCCAAAAACTGATCCCAAAACTGGGTTCGTTTAATGACCTGGAAAAGATCATTGACGAACACGACATACGGCAGGTGGTGCTTGCCATTGAAAAATCTGAATACCCGCTGCTTGAAAATATTATCAGCCGTCTTGGGGAAAAGAATGTCGAAATAAAGATTCAACCGGACACCGTGGATATTCTTTCGGGATCGGTTAAGACAAATAATATCCTGGGCGCACCGTTGATTGATCTGAAAACAGATCTGATGCCCGAATGGCAGCAGCATTCAAAGCGCTTGCTCGATGTGGTAGGTTCAATATCCGGTTTTGCGGTACTCTCCCCCATAATTTTATATGCTTTATTACGCACCTGGGCTTCTTCTAAAGGGCCTGTTATTTATACACAGGAAAGAATTGGGTACAAAGGCAAACCCTTTCAGCTGTACAAGCTTCGTTCGATGGTGCATGATGCGGAAAAAAATGGACCTGCTTTGTCATCGGATCATGACCCGCGAATAACCAACTGGGGTAAGGTGCTTCGTAAATGGCGCCTGGATGAACTACCCCAGCTCTGGAACATCCTGCGCGGCGACATGAGCCTTGTGGGCCCACGACCTGAACGGCGTTTTTATATAGACCAGGTCGTCGACCGCTATCCTTATTATAAATACATGCTTCGTGTCAAGCCGGGACTTACAAGCTGGGGTATGGTTCAATTTGGTTATGCCGAAAACATCGACCAGATCATTGAACGCAGCAAATTTGACCTTCTGTATATCGAAAATATCTCACTGGCACTTGATTTTAAGATCATGATGCACACGCTTAGAATCATTATCAAAGGGAAAGGCAAGTGAGGTATATAGTTTATAGTTTGTAGTTTATAGTTCGAGCTTGGAGGTTGGATGTTCGAGGTTAAGTCCCTAACGACCCCAACCATAAACCAGAAACTACAAACCATAAACCCTTTCGGTTTGCGAAAGCAGATTTTAGACTTTACTTTTGACAAAACGAATCCTGGTGAAAAAACTGCCCGTTGTACTCTTGTTTACCATCTGTGCACAGGTCCTGGCATTTACGCAAAACCCTGCTCCCACATCCTACTGGCAACAGCGGGTGAACTACACCATCGAAGTTTCATTAAACGACAAGGATCGCACCCTGAACGGGTTTGAAACGATCGAATACGTCAATAACTCTCCCGATACGCTTACGTTTATTTGGTTTCATCTCTGGCCCAATGCCTACAAAACCGATAAGACGGCTTTCAGCGATCAGCTGCTTGAAAATGGGAATACCGATTTCTACTTCTCAGACAAAAATCAAAAGGGTTATATCAACAGGCTCGATTTTAAGGTAGACAATAAAACAGCCGAAATCCGGGACCATCCCGAACACATAGACATTGTCAAACTTATTTTGCCATCACCGCTCCCGCCCGGGCAAAGGACCATCATCACCACTCCGTTTCATGTAAAGCTTCCCTTCAACTTCTCACGGGGAGGATACGACGGGGATAGTTACCAGGTTACGCAATGGTATCCAAAACCCGCGGTGTATGATCGTCACGGATGGCATCCGATGCCTTATCTTGACCAGGGTGAATTCTACAGTGAGTTTGGCAGCTTTGACGTAAGCATTACCGTTCCTGAAAATTATGTTGTCGGGGCCACAGGCGTATTACAAAACCAGGATGAAAAGGAATGGTTGAAAACACGGACGGCTTATACCTGGCACCCGATCAAAAAGCGTGTGAAGAAAGGAAGCTCGGTAAAAACCATTGTGCAGAAATTTCCCGCTTCATCGAAGGACATCAAAACGCTTCGCTATACGCAGGACAACATACATGACTTCGCCTGGTTTGCCGACAAAAGATTTATTGTTAACCATGATACATGCCGGTTGCCATCGGGAAAGATCATTGATGTTTACAGCTACTATACACCGGATGAAAAAAAATACTGGGCGAACAGTGTGTCCTTTGCCAAAGACGCCGTAAGGACAAGAAGCGAATGGGTCGGGGAGTATCCATATCCTGTTGTAAGTGTAGTTCAGGGCCCTGAAAGTTTTGGGGGTGGTATGGAATATCCAACCATAACGATTATCTCACCTACTCACGACCAAAAGCAACTTGATTTTACGATTGAACATGAAATCGGGCACAATTGGTTTTATGGAATACTGGGAAGCAATGAAAGGAAGTATCCGTGGATGGATGAGGGTCTGAATACGTTTTACGACAACCGGTACAGTGAGCTTAAATATGGTGATAAAGGTGAAATAGCAATTGGCAAGGCCGGTGTTCCGATCAGCAAGCTTGAAAGGCTGGCTTTTGAAGCAAAAGCTGCAGTAAAAAAGGACCAGCCCATCAACAGCGGCAGTGAAGACTACTCAGTAGTAAATTATAATCTTATTCCATATTATAAAACGGGAGCCTGGTTGGAATATGTTCAATCTGTCCTCGGAAGGGAAACATTAGATAAGGCCATGCAGGAATATTACAGGTCATGGCAGTTTAAACATCCACAACCGGACGACTTTAAGAAAGCACTGGAAACTTCCAGCGGAAGGAATCTTGATTCAATCTATTCATTGCTTGATAAACAAGGAACACTGCCCAATCAGAAAAGGACAGGCACAAAAACGGCTTTCCTGTTTAATATAAAATCTTATGCTGACTTTGCCCGAAACCCTTCCAATAACCTGGTCACGATTGGGCCAGCGATTGGCGCAAACACATACGATAAGTTTATGATTGGCGCATTTGTCACCAATTACAAATTGCCATCTTCCCGCTTTCAGTTCTTCGTTGCCCCGATGTATGGCACCGGTTCTAAAAAGTTAACAGGAATTGGACTTGCCAATTATTCATTCTTCCCTGAAAATACCTTCCAAAAAATTACTATTGGACTAAGCGGATCGACATTCACCATCAATAGTTTTACGGATGAAGAAGGACAGGAAACACTTTCTTCTTTCTACAAAATAGTGCCTTCGTTTAAATTGACATTGAATCAAAAGGGTCCCCGAAGTACTTTAAACAGGTTCATCCAGTTTAAGACATTCTTTATTGGTGAAGACGCGCTGAACTTTTACAGGGATACCTTAATTGTACCGCCCGACACAACTGTTTACAACCGCGTAAATGCAATTACCGAAAACAGAACGCTTACACAGTTGCGTTTCGTTTCCGAAAACTATAGGGCATTGTATCCCTATAACGCGGAATTGAAAATTGAACAGGGCAAGAGCTTTATCAGAACCGGCTTTACAGGTAATTACTTTTTTAACTATCCGAAGGAAGGTGGACTCAACGTGCGAGCTTTTGCAGGAGCATTCTTCTACACCAGTTCAAAAACCTATACCAAACAGTTCGAAACTGATCGTTTCCATCTGAACCTGACGGGTCCCAACGGCGCCGAAGATTATACGTACAGTGAATATTTCATGGGCCGCAATGAATTTGAAGGCGCATTAAGCCAGCAGATCATGGTGAGAGATGGTGGATTTAAAGTGAGAACAGAATTACTGGCAGACAAGATCGGCAAAACTGACGAATGGCTGATGGCGTTCAATTTCACTACCACGATTCCAAAAAAGATCAACCCGCTCAGCGTACTTCCATTCAAAATACCGCTGAAGATCTTTGCTGATCTCGGCACTTATGCCGATCCCTGGAAGAAAAAATCAACAGAAGATCGTTTCCTTTATGACATGGGCTTGCAACTCTCATTTTTCAAAGAAACGATCAACATTTATATCCCGCTTCTTTACAGCAAGGCGTACAGGGATTACAACAATTCAACACTTGGCGACAACAAATTCTGGAAGACAATCTCTTTTTCCATCAACATTTCGAATTTCAACCTCCGGAAATTTAACCGCAACTTTGCTGACTGATGAGCAGCAGCTTCAAAATAAGTTATCTACCACACGATGAAATCGATTTTTCCCAATGGGATAATTGCATTGACCATGCATCCAACAGTTTAATTTATGCCTATTCGTATTATCTCAATCATATGGCAAAGAACTGGGATGCTTTGGTGCTGGGTAACTATGATGCTGTTATGCCACTCACGTGGAACTGGAAATACGGAGTTTATTACTTATATCAACCTTTTCTTACTGCCCAGTTGGGTGTTTTCGGTAATTCAGTAAATGCGCAGATGGTGGAAGCATTCCTGCATTCTATTCCTTCAAAGTTTCGCTATTGGGACTTTTACCTGAATTATCAGAATATCTTTCCGCTTAATCAATATCGTCTCTATCAACGAAAAAATCTTGTGCTCGATCTTTATACCTCGTACCAGGAATTATATAACAATTACCGCGACAATATCCAACGCAATATTCGAAAAGCAGAACAAATGGGATGCCGTGCCGTTAAAGATATTAATGTAACGCAGGTAGTTGGACTGGCTGCAACACAAATGAAATCCTATTCGAAAGATTCTCCGGAAGATCTGCAACGCTTCGATAAGTTATATCTACAGCTGAGTGAACGGCAACAGGCCCGCAGCTATGGTGTGCTGTCAGAAAAAAATGAGCTGATAGCATCCTGCATCTTCACGTTTTCAGGTAAAAGAGCCTACTACATATTAGTGGGCAACCATCCAGATGGCAGAACTGTGGGCGCCTCACACTTCCTGATCGACGCTTTTATCAGGGATTTTTCCGGCAAGGATATGCTGCTTGATTTTGAAGGATCTGATATCCGAAACCTTGCTTTTTTTTATAGCGGTTTTGGCGCAAAGGAAGAGAATTATGCGGCCATTAAGTTGAACAGGCTTCCATTTTACCTGAAATGGCTGAAGTCTTAATTCTAAAACTTTTCCAGTAAATTCTCGGCAACAACAAGGTCCAAAGGTGTCGTGATTTTGATATTGGTGTCCTCACCGTGTATTAACGAAACTTTTTGCCCTGATGCTTCTACAACAATTGCTTCATCCGTGAACCTCTCATTATAGTCCACGTTAAATGCAGGGATGATAATTCTACTGAGAAATGTTTGGGGCGTTTGTACCAGCATGACTTTACTGCGATCCGCAATCTCATTTTCGTCCCCGCTGATCAGTCTTACGCTATCCTTACTGGCAACGACCGGAATGGCACTACCCGTTTCCCTTGCTTTTTCATAGCAGGCATGAATCAATGCTTGTGATAACAAACAGCGAACACCGTCATGGACAAAAATAACAGACTCCTCTCCGATCAATTGCAAACCGTTTTTAACAGATTGAAACCGGGTGTCGCCGCCCTGGGTGATGGTAATGCGCCCGTCATTAAACCAGGCGTTGACTATTTCCTGTCCCATGTCCATATATGCTTGCGGAAGTACGAGAATTATTCTCAGGTCGTCATAAGCTTGAAGAAATGCCCGGATCGTATAATAAAGAACCGGTTTTTTATTTAACAATAAAAATTGCTTCGGCAGGTTGCCGCCCATTCTGGTACCCGATCCACCTGCAACGATGATGGCATATTTGAGCATAGTTGCAAATGTAATAAGTCTCAAAAAGCTTGTCGGCATTTTATTAAAGCCCGTTCGAAATGCCAATCGCTAAATCAAATAAAACATGTAACGAGTCTTCATCAGGGTCCAACCACCTTCATCAGGGCATACATTTCTTAATTAGAATCATCATTTATATTTCGGACCGCAACCATGCCTCTATTACTTAGACGAATTAAAAAAAGTTGCTAAGTTTGCAGGATGATCACCACGAAAAAGCGCCCAATCCGTATCGCGATCCTGGATCTAAATGATGGTTTCCCAAACCAGGGCATGCGTTGTCTTCGCCAACTGATTGATGAATGGTCCGCGACGATTGACAGGGATGTGATCCGCCAGGAATTCGAAGTGAGGCAAAAGAATGAAATACCTGATACTTCCTTTGATATTTATATCTCAAGTGGTGGCCCGGGTGATCCGCTTGCAACCCGTTTCGAGGACTGGGACATCGCCTGGTGCAATTGGGTTGACGAAATAGAAAGATGGAACAATAATCCTTCTAACAACGTCAAAAAATACGTGTTTTTTATTTGCCATTCCTTTCAGCTTGCCAGTCGCTATTTTAACGCCGGTTTGATTTGTAAAAGAAGATCAACTTCGTTCGGTGTTTTCCCTGTCCATATGGTTGGAGACGGCGCCACCGAACCCATTTTTGACGGGCTCAACGATCCTTTCTATGCAGTAGACAGTCGCGACTACCAGGTCATTCAGCCAAATCAAAAATTAATAAGAGAAATGGGCGGTGCTTTATTGTGCATCGAAAAAAACCGTCCTCACGTGCCATATGAAAGAGCAGTCATGGGAATTCGTTTCAATGACTATATGATCGGAACACAGTTCCATCCTGAAGCCGACGCAGTCGGTATGAAAATTCGTTTCCAGGAAGAAGAGAAGAGAATGACGGTGATACAAAACTTTGGCGAAGAGAAATTGAACAGCATGCTGCAACAACTGGATGATCCCGATAAAATACTTTGGACCTATTCCCGAATAATACCGAATTTTCTCAACCAGGCATCCGGCGTCACTGAAACCTCCGCTGTTGCCTGAGTAGGTATCCCATACCTTAAAGGGCGAATTTTAACAATTAGTGCGACCACGCACGTATGCCATACCTTCAGTTGTACTTTAAGACCCAGGTTAACTATAGAGGTTTGGCATACGTTCAGGGCGTACTATGAGAACTAAGACCTACACACGTATGCCATACTTTCAAGGGTGAATTTTAAGAATTAATGCGACCACACACGTATGCCATACCTTCAGTTGTACTTTAAGACCCAGGTTAACTATAGAGGTTTGGCATACGTTCAGGGCGTACTATGAGAACTAAGACCTACACACGTATGCCATACTTTCAAGGGTGAATTTTAAGAATTAATGCGACCACACACGTATGCCATACCTTCAGTTATACTTTAAGACCTAAGTTAACTATAAAGGTATGGCATACGTTCACGGCGTACTTCAAAAATTGCGATGACCATAGCGCTAGCGCGTACGCAGATAGCTTTTTTGCTGTAACTTGATTTAGCTAAATACTTCAGTTATGGTCCCGGCGCTGCGCAAACAATTCAATGCAAATTTCACCAATGAAAAATACCAGGCATTTTTAAAAGAAGTGCAATCGGTCCATCCCGGCGCCATTGAATTTCGGTTGGCGGAAACAGCTGTATTTGTTCCAAAGGATTTTACAAATAAAATGCTCGATGCATGTGAAAGTATTGTGGACACTATAACTGATCCGAAATTTAAAGAACTGACGAAAAATGCTATTCCGAAGAACCTGGTTGTTCCAAATGAAAATGATCATGCCCATTTTATTGTCTTTGATTTTGGCATTTGCATCAATGAAGCTGGGGAATACGAGCCTCAACTGATCGAGATGCAGGGATTTCCTTCGCTGTTTGCCTGGGAGATAACTTTGGATGATGTTTTTCGAAAACATTTTGAGGTGCCTGCTAATTATTCTGCTTTCCTGGGCAATCACGACAAAGCATCTTACATCCGGCATTTGAAAGAAATAATTTTGGGAAACCATTCACCTGAAAATGTGATTCTGCTTGAGATATTTCCTCATGTTCAAAAAACAAGAATTGATTTTTATTGCACGCAGGACTACGTAGGTATCAAACCGGTTTGTCTTACCGAACTAATTAAGGAAGGACGAAAGCTTTACTATCTGAATGACGGAAAGAAAACTGATATCAAACGAATTTACAATCGCGTCATTTTCGATGACCTTTTTCAGCAAACACCCGAAGTGCAGGAAAAGGGTCGCATACTTTTCGAAGAACTGGATGTGGAATGGATCCCCCATCCCGCGTGGTTTTACCGTATCAGCAAATACACCCTTCCCTTAATACAACATCCCTACGTGCCGCCTACTTTTTTCCTGGATAAGCTGAAAGAATTACCTGCCGATCTTGGAAATTATGTATTAAAACCGTTGTTTTCATTTGCCGGGCAGGGAGTAGTCATTGACCTCACTATAGACGACATCAAAAGAGTACAGGATCCTGAAAACTGGATATTGCAACGTAAAGTAAAATATGCCGATGTGATTGAAACTCCTGACGTACCTGCGAAAGCTGAGATCCGGGTATTTTATTTCTGGAAGGATGGAGAAGCAAGGCCAGTTCCTGCCAACAACCTGGGAAGACTCAGTAAAGGAAAAATGATTGGTGTTCGCTATAATAAGGATAAAGAATGGGTAGGTGGAAGCTATTGCCTGTTTGAAACTTAAAAAGCACCGCTGAAAGTTTGCAACAAAATGGACACCCCAAAAAATACCGGCGGATGGGATCACTGGCAAAAAATCTACAACACAAAAAACGAGGAACACCTTAGTTGGTTCCAGGAATACCCAACCGCCTCCATGATGTTTATTCATTCACTAAAACTTGATTTGAGTTCAAAAATCATTGACATTGGATCCGGTGACGGCCGTTTCGTTGAAGCCCTTGTTGATGAAGGATACAGAAATATTACTGCCCTGGATATTTCTGAGGCGGCTATTAAAAGAGCAAGGAAGCGGTTAGGGGAAAAATCAGAAGCCATCCGATGGATAGCTTCCGACATCTTATATTTTGAGCCCCTGGCAAAATATGATTTGTGGCATGACAGGGCAACTTTTCACTTCTTAATTAGCGAAGGCGAGGTCAACCGGTATCTCTCAATTGCTGATCACGCCATAAAACCGAATGGATTTCTGCTCCTGGGTACGTTCTCCGAACAGGGGCCAAAAAAATGCAGCGGACTGGATATTACGCAGTATTCCGAATTAGCATTGGCTGAAAAACTTGGCGGTAGATTTGAAAAGCGGCTTTGCACCTACGAAGATCACATCACACCAGGAGGCACTGTCCAGAATTTCTTATTCTGTAGCTTTAAAAAGAAATAAATCATATGAACAATATAAAAGAGATCACTCCAAGGGACCTCGTTAAAGGGTTTACCGGGCGTTACATACACGGCAAGGACCTTACTTTGGGTTACGTTGAAATCAAAGCTGGAAACAAATTACCCGAGCATCATCACGTACATGAACAGATCACATTTATTATCGAAGGTCAGCTGGATATGACAATTGGAGGGAAACCCTGCTCATTGACTGCCGGCATGTACTATGTGATTCCATCAAATGTGCCTCATTCCGCGATCGCGATAACGGATTGCAAAGCGATAGATGTCTTTAACCCCGTTCGGGAAGACTACCGATGAAATAAGAAAGAACAAAGAACCTCCGAAGGAGTCCTTCGGACAAGATACAAGATCCAAAAAAATCCAAAATCCAAATTCCTAATTACTAATTCCTAACCGGTTTTATTGTTCTTATTTTTCGCAACCGCCTCTTTATTGCGGCCGGCTTCTTTTAATTTTTGCGATAAGATCCACTCAATTTGTCCGTTCACACTCCGGAACTCGTCGGCAGCCCATTTCTCCAGAGCCTTGTACGTTTCATTGTCAATGCGCAGTACAAAGGATTTTTTGTCGCTCAACGGGATGGATTTTAGTAAGGTGATTTATTGATACAGCGAGCCGGCATTAATTACGGGCTGAGAAGCTTTCTCTCCGCAAAGCACCACCATCAGGTTGCTTACCATGGCCGCCTTCTTTTCTTCATCAAGGGTTACAATTTGCTTTCGTGACAACATTTCAAGCGCCATGTCCACCATGCCAACGGCTCCCTCAACAATTTTTGAACGGGCAGCAACGATTGCCGTGGCCTGTTGACGTTGCAACATCGCGCCTGCTATTTCCTGGGCATAGGCCAGGTGACTGATCCTCGCTTCCGTAATGGTGATCCCTGCAGGTATGAGACGGTCCGATAACTCCTTCTCTAAAATATCATTCACTTTATCGCCTCCCTCGCGCAGTGTTAAGCCCGCATGCTCATCTTCCAGGTTATCATAAGCAAAGCTGTTAGCAAGATGCCTGACAGCTGCTTCACTCTGTGTTTTGACATACTCTTTGTAATTCTCCACTTCATAAGCGGCTTTATACGTGTCGCCCACCTTCCAAACGATTACGGCACCTATCTCAATAGGATTTCCCATTTTGTCATTTACTTTAAGTGTTTGCCCCTGCAGGTTTTCAGCACGCAAACTTATTCTATGCGTAGTGTAAAATGGATTGACGAAATAGAGACCATTATCCTTCACGCTGCCGACATATTTACCAAAAAAGTTCAGTACGCGGGAGTGATTCGGTTGAACTATGATCAATCCTTTGACGATAAAAATAAACAGTACTAACGCGACAATTGCCGCGGGTAATTGCCATATTCCGTCCTCCACATGGATAAATAAATAAACAGAGGAAGCGAGCAGGATCACTGCAAGCAACAGGGCAAAGAAGCCTGACACCGGTTTTACATTCTTTTCCATAAGCTTCATTTTAATATCATTTTGATATCAAATATATAGCATATTTCTGTTATTCCAAAAAATATTGAGGAATTGTCAGACGCCGTTCAATGGGCGGTGAAGCATTACTCATGAGCGCGTCTAGTATAGGCGCAGATTGCCGAAGGACAGGCATCACAAGACTACGCACCGTTGACAGTAAATAAAAAAATTATGAGAGCAGAAAGATGAAGTGCCTGTAAGTAAATGAAATGCAGGATTTATAACGCCGCAGTGAAAAAGTACTATTGGCCCGTGCTTCCATCCCTTACCTTGATCTTTTTCCTTCCTGAATTTTTCTTTTCATAATCCAGGATAACCTGTGGCTTCTTTCCAGCACATTGGGATCCTAAGCTTAGAATTCCACGTGGACAAGTTGTCGC